>JAAUYH010158675.1_pt1 | contig 162491 bp, 142 predicted proteins | sample 7278061 | NCBI WGS metagenome assembly JAAUYH01 (sample SAMN14350203, study PRJNA611818) | marine sediment metagenome | isolation source: surface marine sediment (0.6m) | place: French Polynesia: Moorea | collected 2018-08 | reverse complement strand
TCGTTCGGACTTTGCTGGGATAAATCGAGCCGTTCAGAGGTCCGGGTCGCCTCCCCGCGGGTCGGCGATGGCGCGGCTTATCAGATTCCGGTTAACGTCCGCTCCAAGCCAGAACCGGTCGAACGCGTTTCCGTCAAATCTCATCCATACAGGCCCCCGGGTCAAGCCGAACAAACACATCGAACGGTCGGAACGACGGCACAGCGACGAGTTCCATCTGAACCTGGCCCGCAGGCTCGATTTGACCGGTGCGGTGCCGGATCATCGAAGCGTTGCCAAGCACCGTCACCGCCGGTGCCGCTAGAGCGGATTGCTGCGACACCTCTTCGAGATCATGATCGCCTGCTGCATCGCCGACAGCCTCTTGCACCGGGAACTCTTTGCCGTCGATACCAGTGTGATCCTCGCCGTTGCGGCCATCGGCGATACGAAGCAATTTCGAACCGGTTGCAATTCTCCGTGCGGCCACGCGTCCCCCCTGCACGAATCCGGCGGCGGGAAGACAAAGCCCGGGCGGATCGACGGCAAGCGCGAAAGATCCATCCACAAGCGCCTGATCCTCGGCATGGCCGAGCAGGCGTTTGTCTCGAAATGTGTCTCCCGCCGGATAGCACACGCACCGTCGGCCGACCGTGCTAGCTCGTGATCAAATGTTGCTCGATCCCACAGCCCCAAGGCGCCTTGGCCTCTCTCTGCCCATACTCTTTCTGACGGCGTCCTGTTCGCCTGGCGTGGAGCAGGTGGCGGCGCCGAGCGCCGGGCTTACCGCCTCTTCGAGCTATTCCAACGGCGCCAAACCATCGGCGATGCCGATGGTCGGATCTGGCTGGTGGAACGGCCTGGGCAGCGCTGATCTCAATGCTCTGATCGACGGTCTGATCGCATCCAACCCCGACATCGCAGCGGCATCACTGCGCGTCCTGCAATCCGAACTTGAACTGGGCAACATACGGTCACAGCGTCTGCCGACGGCGACCGCCAGCGCATCGTCAACCGGAACCGCCGCAGCCGGCCCTGCCGGCGACCGGTCGACCGATGCCACCGGCGATCTGGCGGCCGGCGTGCGATGGGAAGCCGATCTTTGGGGACGCATCGCAAGGGAAGGCGACCGTGCGGCGGCGCTTCTCCTGGCGACAAGCTATGATCGGGAGGCCTTGGCGAACTCGCTGATCGCCAATGTGATCCGCGCCTATATCTCCGTCACTTTCGATCGTCGCGAAATCGTTGCCACCCGGCGCATCATCGATAGCCGTCGCACAAGCCTTGCGATCACGCAGGATCGGTTCGGTTTGGGCGTCGACGGGACAACCGCGGGCACGGTGAAATCGGCGGAAGAGAACTTGGCCGCGGCGCGCGCCGAACTTCCGCGTCTGGAGTTGTCGCTGATCGAGAATGTCAACGCACTCGACGCCCTGTCGGGCGGGGTCCCCAGATCCCGCATATCGGTTTCGGCATCGTTGCCACGCAACCTGCCGCCCTTGAACGCCACGACCGGCACCCCCGTGCAACTTCTCGACCGGCGTCCGGATATCCAGGCGGCCGCGGCCCGCCTCGCCGCAGCGAATGCCAATATCGGTGTTTCCGTCGCCGACCGCTTCCCAACGCTGACCCTGAACGGAAGCCTTCGGTCGGGCGGCGGCGGATTGGGGGATATCCTCGACATCGATAACGTGATTGCATCGCTGACCGCCGAGCTTCTTCTCACCGTCTTCGATGGCGGGCGCGGCAGCCGCCTCGTGGCGATACGAAAGGCCGAGGCCGAGGAACTGGCGCATAGCTATGTCTCGACGGTGCTGGCGGCAATCCGAGAAGTCGAGGACGGGCTTTCCGGAGAGCGTCTGCTGGCCGAACGCGCGCGGCTCCTGACCGTACGGCTAAGCGCCGCACGGCAGGCAACACGCATCGCTAGCGACCGCTACCGCGACGGAACTGGCACTTATCTAACTCTGCTCGATTCCAGCCGCAGCGAAGCCAACGCCGAGACAGCGTACCTCAATGTCGAACGCGCGCGCTGGATCAATCGCGTCGATCTGATGCTTGCGCTCGGGGGACGCTGGAGTGCCCCCTCCATTGCGGGTGGGCCGGCATGAGAGAGGCAGAGACACCTGTTTGGTCCCGGCTCTGGGCGCTTGGCTTGGGCAGCGTCCAGGTGGCGGCCGTGGCCGGGGTGGTCGGCGGCACCGTGTTTGTGTCCAACCACATGCGCGAGAACAAGTCCGAGCGCGTGCAAATCGAAACCCGAACGTTCACGCCGAGCGTTCAGACCGACATCGTCCAGGTTCGCACCCGTTCAATCACCCTCGAGAAGACCGGGTCAGTTGAACCCTCGGTGTATGTGAACATCACTCCGGAAGTATCCGGTCTGGTCGAAAGCGTGCGGCGTGGACTGGGCGGCGGGGCGGTCTTCGAGGCGGGTGAGGTCCTATTCCGGATCGCGCGAGAAGATCTCGAGATCGAACTCCGCCGCCGCGAGGCCGACCTGGCGGCGGCCATCGCCAACCTCGACATCGAACGGGCGCAGGCCGACAATGCCCGTCGCGAGTGGCAGAGCTTTGGTCGTGGTGAGATCACGGACTTGGCTGCCCGCCGGCCGCAGGTGCGGTCTGCCGAGGCGCAGGTACTGACGGCGGAGGCAAGCCTGGACGCCGCCGAACTCAACCTCGCCCGAGCGGGGTTTGCTCTGCCCTTCGATGGCACGATTGTCGATCTGTCCCTGGCGCAGGGCCAGAAGCTGACCGCCGGGCAGTCATACGGCCGCGCTTACGGTTTCGCCAGCATAGAGGTCACGGTGTCGCTCTCGCCGGATGAGTTGAGCCTTTTGGACGAGGTCGTGGGGTTGGAGGCCGTGATCGACGCCCGCGTTCTCGGCAAGCCAGTCTCGCTTTATGGCGCGGTAAGCCGCGTCAGCGGCGAGGTCGACCGCGCGACGCGGCTCTCGACGCTGATCATCACGCTCGATGCTGCGGAGGTACGCGATCTTGGTCTGCAGCCGGGCACCTTCGTGACAGTCACGCTGGCCGGGCCCCACATCGCGGATATGGCCGAAGTGCCCAATGCCGCGCTGCAGGAAGGCGATCAGCTTTGGCTGGTCGAGGATGACGTTCTGCGCCGGACCAAGGACGTCGAGGTTATTCTGCGCGGGCGGCACACGACGCTGGTGACCGGGCTGGAGCATGGCGCACGTATCGCGGTCGGCACCATCGCCGGCGCGACGAATGGAATGCGGATCCGGGCCGAATTGATGCCGACCGCGGCCGAGGGCGACCTCGCCCTGCGGTATGGGGCCCCGAAATGAGCACCACCCCGCGCTCCGTTGGCCTGCTTGCCTGGTTCGCTGGAAACCATGTGGCCGCGAACATTCTGATGATCGCCCTGGTCGTTGCCGGCGCCTACACGGTCGGCACGATGCGGACCGAGGTCTTTCCGCAGATCGATCCGCGGACGATCTCTGTCAGTGTGCCCTATTCCGGCGCCAATCCCGAAGAAGTCGAAAGCGGCATCACCATCCGGGTCGAAAGCGCTCTGTCGGGTATCTCGGGCATCGAGCGCATCACTTCGACCGCATCCGAAGGGGTCGGGACGGTAGCTGCAGAGCTCACCTCGTTTGCCGATGCCGACGAGGTCCTGGCCGATGTGCGCGACGCCGTGGACGGGATCGCCGATTTCCCGCCCGAGGGCGCAGAGGACCCGATCATCGAAAAGTCGACCATCGAACCAAGGCTCCTGACGCTGGCGCTCTACGGCGATGCCTCGGAGCGCCAGCTCCGGCAAACGGCGGAGCGGCTGAGGGATGAGCTTCTGGCCACGAACCGGCTGGCAGATGTCGTATTGGACGGGGTGAGGGCCTATGAAATTTCGATAGAGGTCTCGGAAGACGCGCTGCAACGCTACAACCTGACCTTCGAATCCATCGCCCAGAGGATTTCGGCCGCGTCACTCGACCTGGCCGGGGGCACGTTGCGGACCGCGAACGGCGAAATCCTTTTGCGGACCCCGGCGAAGCGGACCACTGCAGAGGGCTTTGGAGAAATTCCGATCCTGGTAGAGGCCGACGGCGCCATGGTCCGGCTGGCCGACATCTCGACCATCCGCGACGGTTTCGCCGATGGCGATCTGATCAACGTATTCAACGGCGAGCCATCGGTCTTCATCTCTGTCTACCGATCGGTCGAGCAAGGCGTGCTCGATGCGGAAGCGGTCGTACGAGCCTATCTCGAGGACGTCAGCGTCCCGCCCGGCATGAACCTGATCATCCGCGACAACGACACCGACGGGCTGCGCGACCGGATCAATCTGATGCTGAGGAACGCAATATTCGGCTTTGGGCTCGTGTTCCTGTCTCTTGTGATGTTCCTGGACCTGAAGCTGGCCTTCTGGACGAGCCTGGCAATCCCGATTTCGTTTCTCGGCGGTTTGGCGATCGCAGGATATCTCGGGGCCTCGATCAACATGATCTCGCTGTTTGCACTGATCATCGTGCTGGGGATCGTGGTCGATGACGCAGTGGTGATCGGCGAGAATATATTCGAAAGCCAGTCGAAAGGCGGCGATCCGCTGCAAGCGACGCTTCGCGGGCTCTACGAGGTTGCGGCACCGGTCACTCTGGGCGTTCTGACGACGATCATCGCCTTCGCACCGCTTGCATTCACGGCAGGAAGACTGGGCCAGGTGATTTCGGTCGTCCCGATCGTTGTCATCTCGATCCTCGCGATCTCGCTCATAGAGGGCCTATTCATACTGCCCGCACATCTGTCCCGAGGCGGCCGTTGGAGCGTGGGCCCACTCAAGTGGTTGCAGACCGGATTTGCCGCTCTCCTGGCCGGTTTCATCCGCTATGTGGTTAGACCGGCGGTTCGCTTGGCGGTAACCTTCCGTTACGCGACCCTGGCGTTGGTGACCTGCGCGATCGTTCTCTCCGCGACCGCGTTCACGACCGGGTTCCTGCGTTTCGTCTTCTTGCCGCCGACAGAGGCCGACCGGGTCGAACTGACGCTGACCATGATCGAGGGCGCGCCGTTCGCGACAACCCGGCAGGCGGCAGAAGCGGCTCTTGTCGCGGCCGAGCGTGTCAACGACGAGGTGGCCGCGAGAGACGGACGCGCACCGGTTTTGACAACCTCCGCCACAATCGGCGAAGCGTCGAGCGGCGGACCGGGCGGCGGCAGCAGCGACAGCGGCTCGAACGTCGCGCAAATCCGTGTCGAGTTGACGCCGTCCGACAGCCGCGAGATCGGCTCGGTCGCGTTTGAACAGCTGTGGCGCGATGAGATCGGCGCCCTGGCCGGTGCGGACAGCATGATCTTTGCAAGTGGGCTTTTTGTCCTCGGAGATGATGTGAGCGTGGAACTCAGCCATCCTTCCGACGACCAGCTTCTACGCGCGGCAGAGGCGATCCGCACCCGCCTTGGCGCCACCAGCGGGGTCTCGGACATCGAGTTTTCGCTGCAGTTCGGGAAGCGCCAGCTTGAATTTCAGTTGAACGATGTCGGGATCGCTCTTGGGCTCAGCGATGGCGACCTGGCCCGCCAGATCCGCCGCGCCTTTTTCGGCGAGACGGTTCAAACACTTCAACGCGGCCTGGAAGAGGTCGACGTGGTCGTCCGATATCCAAGCGACGCCCGTACGAGCCTGAGCGATGTCTACGATATGCGCATTCGGCTGCCCGGCGGCGAGGCCGTGCCCGTAACCGCCGTCGCGGACATCACCGAAAGCCGGGGGTTTTCAACGATCGAGCGCGCTGACGGCCGCCGCATCCTGCGCATCACCGCCAAGGTCGACAGCGACGTCACCACGTCCGACAACGTCAACAACGACCTGCGCCGGGTCTTCTTGCCTCAACTTGTCGACCGGTACGCCGGGCTGTCCTGGTCGATGAGCGGGCAAGCCGTCGATCAGCAGCGGGACGTTCAAAACGTTCTTGGCGCGCTTGGGATCGCTATGCTCGGCATCTTCGTGATGATGGCGGCCTTCACGCGCAGCTACATCCTGCCGTTGGTCATCCTGACAACCATCGCCTACGGCATCGTTGGCGCCATCCTCGGCCATGTCGCGTTGGGATATCCGCTGACATTCATCTCGCTTTTCGGGGTCGTCGCGCTTGCCGGCGTGGTTGTGAACGACACGATCCTCCTTCTGGACGATTACACCCGGCGAATGGCGCGTGACCCTGCCTTGTCCAAGGCGAACGCGATCGTCGAGAGCGCATCGCGGCGTTTCCGACCGATCCTGATGACCACGATTTCGACGGCCTTCGGGCTCTTGCCGATGATCTACGAGACATCGTTCCAGGCGAAGTTTTTAATCCCGATGGCGATTAGTCTGGGTTTCGGCATTCTTATCGCGACACCGGTCCTTCTCGTCGCGGTCCCCGCGACCGTTCTGATCCTCGACGATCTCGGACGGCCCTTCCGTTGGGCGCGTCTACACCTGTTTCCAGGCAGGTCGGCAATTGCGCCGGCGGAGTAGTTACCAGTGATCTTGTTTCCACCACTCACCGACACCACTCACGGAACCCCAAAACAAGCGAGGCCTCATCGTGCAGCTTTCTGATCCTCCCACCCCCCAGCACCACCGTATGTGGTGCATATCCCTCGCGGTCAGCGTCTTGGCGCTGACCGCAACCGCGACACTGGCACAGGAGCAACCACAAGGCTTTTCGGCTGGCCTTGGAGTTGCGGGGGGAACAAGCATTTATATGGGCGAGGATACGACGGCGACAGCGCTTCCGATCCTGCGCTACGAAAGCGACGCATTCTCGGTAAGCTTGCCCGAGGGTCTGCGGGTCACCTTGCTGGATCGCGACACGTTTCGCCTTAGTGCGGTCGCGTCGCCACGGCTCTCAGACATCGATGCCTCCGACGCGCCGGAGCTTGCCGGACTCGACCGCGAGATCACGGTGGATGGCGGTCTGCAGGCCCGATACAGGTTTGGCCGGGGGACGGAACTGCGCTTTCGCGGCGTCACTGAGCTGACGGACGAACACGGCGGCGGCGAGATCGGCCTTAGTGTTGCGCAAGCTCTGCCGCTTGGCCGCGTGCCGGTCTTCCTCGGCGGTGGCGTAACCTGGCAGAGCGAGGATCTCGCCGACTATCTGTACGGAGTATCCGCAACGGAAGCGACGGCCACCAGACCGGCGTACAGTCCAGGCGAGGTCATTATCCCGTACCTGTCCATTGGCACGGCGGTCCCCATCTCGGATCGAACCAGGTTCATCGCAAATGTGCGGGCGGAGTTTTTGCCGGAGGACGTGACGGACAGCCCGATCGTCGATGAAGACGTCGCGCTTCGTGCATTCATCGGAGTGAGCTTTAGCTTCTGATCGGCGCCAAACCGCGAGGGGGCTTCGACGGATTTGCGGTTATCGGTAATTATCGTCGCAGTTCCGACGCGTCGCCATGCCGGTGCCACGGCGATCTCGCCTTGCAGGGCGCTCTCGAACCAAGCGTTGCGCCTCGGTGGGGCGCGAGGGTGCGGCAGTGTCCTAAACACTTGGGTTTTGCCGCACCGGGCCACGCGTACAGTCGATGCAGCGGGATTTCGCTGGCGACACCTGCCGACCCGCCGGTGCCGGAGAGGTTCATGCGAGTTTTCCCGGCCATTCAGTCGCGGCTGAGCCTGGCGCGGCAAGTCGGGAAGGACGGGCACCGGCTGGTCTGATCCGTTGCGCACCGCAAACGCGGCAACGGATCAGAGCCGGCGCAAACGCGCCCGGTCAAGCCCAAAGCTCAGCGCGACAGCGACAAGACCAGGCCGTTGTCGCCCGTCAGTCGGTATCCGCCTTCTATCGCAACAGGTGCAAGGCAAGCCGGGCCGTCGCTGCGGGGCAGGCCAGAGAGGCAAATCATACCCCCCTTCGAGGACCAGGACACCCGGCGAGACAGGACACCGCGGCTCATCTTCCCGCTGCCGTCCGGATCGAGTGTGAGGGTCAAGGATTGACCGTTGGGGGCCGTCGCGGCCCAGGGGGCCCCGTCGGCGATGGTCGCGATCACGGTATTCGCCGCCATAGGGGTCGCCAGCACGGCTGCTCCGACTGCGCATAGTATCATCGTGGACTTCATGGCATCACCTTTCTCTTTTTGTCGAAGGGGTGGGGAGGTTGCGATTGTGCTGATCGTTCAGAGCAGCGCTAAGGCCGCCGCGCAGAGCACGGTGCCACTTGCGATGAACACCAGAGCCGCGGCGCGTAGCGCCCTTGTTCTGTGCCGACTCCGTCCGCTGGGATCAAAGTTCATTTCTGCGGTCTCTCGGCAGCCCCAGTGATACGGTGAGCCCCACCGGCTTGTTGTTTGACAACGCCAGGCGTCCACCCTGGCGTTCCATGCATTCCACCGCGATTGCGAGGCCAAGCCCGAAACCTCGCGGCGCATCTTCCGCGCCGGCTTCCACCACCGGAAGCCGGTTAAACGGTTTTTGAACAAGGCTCATCATTTCGTCGGGAATGCCCGGCCCCTGATCGGCAACAACGATTTCCACCAGATTGTCGCTGGTGCTTTCCATGAGCGAAACCGTTGCTGTGCCAGCGTATTTCAGCGCATTCTCCAATACGTTGTTCAGGGCGCGGAGCGTCAGAGCGATGTCGCATGTCACATTGATCTGGCGCTCACCGATCAGTTCCACAGCCTTCCCGCAATCGGCAAACTCGCTGACCGCCGTTTCGCAGAGCGACGTCACGTTGACCGGCCCCAATTCGACGCTCTTGCTTTCGCTGCGCAGGAACTCGAGCGCATCGTCAATCATCGCCTCCAGGCCTTCGATGTCGCGCTGGGTGCCTTCGGCGGCGTCGCCAAGGTCGACTTCCTCAAGCCGCAATCTCAGGCGCGTGAGTGGCGTGCGCATGTCGTGACCAATGGCTGCGAGCGTCTGAGCGCGGTCATCGATCAGTTCCCGCAGCCGGCCTTGCATCACGTTGAAGGTCTTGATCGCCTTGCGGACTTCCTTGGGGCCGGATTCGTCGAGAAGGTTGGTCTGCGCATCTTCGGCAAATTGCGCCACCCCGCTTGAAAGCCGTGCGACGGGTGCAACCAGGTAAGCGCCCGCCCACATCGCCAACAGTGCCAACGGTACACCGACCAGCATCAGCGTCATCGTCGCGGCCACCAGCGGAATCGTTCGCGCAACAACATTGGGGCTCGGCCGGAACCAGAGCGCCGTGCCATCGCTCAATTCCGCAACCAACGAGAAGGGCTCTATCCGGGGGCCCGCGAACTGGAGTTCTCTTGGCTGCGGTGTCGCATGGACGAATGGCCGCCAGGCATCTGGCAGCTCTGCGCGCACGAGGTCTTCTTCGCGGTCCATTGACGGCTGTGCATCCGACTCGAACATACCCGTCGTGAACCGGGTGTCGTCGCGCACGAGCGAAGCTATGGCGAAGCTGTCGGACGCGCTCTGCGCTGGATCGATCGTTCTCAGCACACCTATGAAGACGTCCGATATGTCGACCCTTAGCTGATCCTTGCGGTCTTCCCCGACCAGAACACCCGAGATGACGAAGATCGTGATTGCGTGCGCCAGGATCTGCGAGCTGACGAGCAGCAACAAGATCTGCGACCGGATCGACATTCCGGACAGTTCTCTTCGAGCTATCGTCGCGATCGAACCGATCATTCGGTGATTTCCTGAACTTTGGGCGTGAACAGGTAGCCCTCGTTCCGGACGGTCTTGATGATTTGATCCGTGCCGCTATGCCGTTGCAGCTTGCGCCGAATGCGACTGACCAGCGTATCGACGCTGCGGTCATACGGCTCGACCATGCGGTTTTGAGAGATTTGAACAAGGCGATCACGGCTCAGAACGCGTCCCGCGTGGCGGCATAGGACCGAGAGCACGTCGAACTCTCCGCCGGTCAAGAGCACCGTAATGCCCTCAGGGTCAGAGACTTGGCGCGTCCGCATGTCAAGGCTCCAACCGTCAAACCTGTAGACAGCCGTCTCTTTTCTCGGCTCGTCGTTCTGGCGGTGTCTCCGCAGTACGGCGCCCACACGCGCAATCAGTTCTGCAGTATGAAAGGGCTTTCCGACATAGTCGTCCGCACCGCCAATCAATCCTTTGACGCGGTCCTCCGGTTCCGTCCGCGCGGTCAGCATGATGACCGGCGTGTCGAAACGCTCGCGCACGCGGCGCAATATGCGAAAGCCATCCTCGCCGGGAAGCATCACGTCGAGGATTACCAGGTCGGGGATCTCTCTTTCGAACTGGCGCATGGCTCCGGTCTTGTCGCGCACCAGGGATGCGCGAAACCCGTTCTTGTGCAGCGCCGCGGCAACGAACTGGCCGATCTCCCAATCATCCTCGACAACCAAAATATGCGGAGTCCGGTCGTTCCGCTCGTTCAATTGGACTGCGTCCACCATAGCTGAGTCGGGTCCTGAGGCCGTTCGTTTCCGTGTTCGCGAGACGCCGGCAAGCATCTGACCGTCAGCCTAGGCTATTGAGCCGGACGAGGCACATCCAATTCTTTGTCACTTCTTGTCTCGCGCTACGGCGGCAAGCACCGGCACCGAAACGCTAGGGCCGTATGGAAATTCCGGATGCACTGGAGATCCTCTGGCACGTCGATGCCCTCGATCTGTGCCTGAGAAATCGCAAGGCGCTTTAGGTCCCATCGATGGACAGCCTGGCCATCTCGGCCGACAGCCGATCGAGGAACTGCTGGCCGATGGCCGAGATCGGACGAACGCGGGCGGTGACGATGATGATGTCCAACAGAATGCGCGGCCGGAACGGACGGACGACGTAGCCTTCGCCGGCGTCGCTCGCCAATGTGAAGGGGTCGATCAGCGCCGCGCCGATGCCCTGGCGCACCAGGTTCAGCGCGTTGCGGAACAGGTCGGTATGACACCGCACCCACAAGTTCGCACCCTCGGACTGAAATGCCTCGCGCATGCGGCGGGTGACCATGTGGTCGGCGCCCATCACGACGAAGGGCTGGTTGTCGAGCTCGGCCGGCGTAAGAACATCGTGCTCTGCCAGGGGGCTGTCGGCCGGCACTGCGCACAGGGTCTCGAAATAAAACAGGTCACGGTCGAGCCCGTCATGCAGAAGCGGCAGTTCGCAGACGCCGATCTCGAAGAGCCCGGCAATCACCCACTCCTGGATCTTCGACGAATATTGCGACTGAAAGGCGATGGTCAGATATGGCTTGTCGGCAGTGAACTCGGCGATCAGGCGCGGCATGAAGCCAAAGGCCAGGGCGTGGTTCGAGGCGACCTGAAGCTGACCGGCCTTCTGGTTCTGCAGATCGACCACCGCCTGGTTCACGTGGTCGAGCCCGCGCACGACCGTGTCGATTTCGCGATAGAGCACTTCGGCCTCGGGCGTGGGCACCAGCCGGCCCCTTGCGCGTTCGAAAAGCTTGAGGCTGGTCTTGCGTTCAAGCTGTGCAAGAAGGTTCGAGATGCCGGGCTGCGAAATGCCCAGCGCCTGCGCCGCGCCGGTCACGGTGCCGGTTTCGATGATGGCGTGGAACGCCTGGAATTGACGGAATTGCGTGGCCATTACGCAAAGATATCACAAAAATTTATGAAGATGTAAAAACATAGTATTGGAAATGATGATCCGCTTTGGGCAGGCTGAAGTCCGGGGGCGGAATGTCTGAGCTTGATCAGAAAATTACCGGGTTCGATCTTTGGCATCTGGCGCTGCCTGTGGTGTCGCGACGCGATCACGGGATCGGCGCCGTCGAGGGCGCCTGCGAGATCGTCGTGCTGCGGCTGACCGCCGAGGGCGGCGCCGACGGATGGGGCGAAGCCTCGCCTTGGGCGGTGTTCACCGGATCGCCCGAGGCGGCCGACGCGGCGCTCGACCGCTATATCCGGCCACATGTGGTCGGTCGGCGGGTCGGCGACCGGGCGGCGATCATGGCGGATGCCGCGCGGGCGGTGGCGCATTGCACCGAGGCGAAGGCGGCGCTGGAGACGGCGCTCTTGGATCTGACGGGGTGCATTTCGGGGGTTCCGGTCTGGGCGCTTTTGGGCGGCAAGTGCCGGGACACGATCCCACTATCGGTGTCGATTGCAAATCCGGACTTCGATCGGGACATCGACCTGATGCAGCGTATCCGTACGGACGGCGTGCGGCTGATCAAGCTGAAGACGGGGTTTGCGGGACATGCCTTCGACATCCGGCGGCTGGAGCGCATCGCGCAGGATTTTCCGGAGTTCGAGACGCGCGTGGATTTCAACCAGGGGCTTGGCCCGGAAGACGCGGTGGCGCGGGTACGGGATATTGCCGGGTTCGGGCCCTCGTTCATCGAACAGCCCGTGGCGGCACATCATTTCGGGCTGATGGCAGATATCCGGGCCGCAATCGACGTGCCGCTTCTAGCCGACGAGAGCGTCTTTGGGCCCGAAGATATGGGCCGCGCGGTGGCCGAGCGCATCGCCGACGGTGTTTCGGTCAAGATCATGAAATCCGGCGGTCCGACCCGCGCGCAGACGGTGGCGCGGATGGCGGCGGCGGCCGGGATGACGGCCTATGGCGGGGATATGTTCGAGAGCGGACTGGCGCATCTGGCCGGGACGCACATGATCGCCGCGACGCCCGAGATCTCGCTGGGCTGCGAGTTTTATCAGGCACAGTACTATCTGGCCGAGGATATTCTGGAAGAGCCGTTCCCGAGCGCCGGGGGCGTGGTGACGGTGCCGGACGGGCCGGGGTTGGGTATCCGGCCCGACATTGACAAGCTTGCCTACATGGCGCGGGCGGCATGAACGATACGAAAAGGACCGTGGCCATTGTCGGGGCCGGGATCGTCGGCGTTTCGACGGCGACCTGGCTGCAGCGCGACGGGTACGACGTGGTGCTGATCGACCGGCTGGGTCCCGGAGAGGGCACGAGCCACGGCAATGGCGGGGTTCTGGCCTCAAGCTCCATCGTGCCGGTGACGGTGCCGGGGCTCTTGCGCAAGGCGCCACGGATGCTGTTCAGCCCCGAACAGCCGCTCTTCCTAAAATGGGGCTACCTGCCGAAACTTGTGCCGTGGCTGGTGCGCTATCTGCGCCATGCCAATGCGGATGCGGTGCGGCGGCGGGCGGCGGCCTTGTTGCCGATCATCGGCGACAGCCTGGCCGACCATCAGGCACTGGCCGCAGGCACGCGCGCGGATAAATGGATCGTGCCGGCGGATTATCTGTTTCTCTACAACGACCGGGCACATTATCGGGCGGACGCCTTTGCCTGGACCGTGCGCCGCGAGAACGGGTTCCAGTGGGACGAGATGGAAGGCGCGGCATTCAAGGAGTATGACCCGGCCTTCGGGCCCTCGCTGGGCTTTGCGGCGCGGATGAAGAATCACGGGCGGATCGCCGATCCAGGCCGCTATGTGAAGGATCTGGCCGCGGAGGCCGAGGCGCGGGGCGCAAGGATCCTGAAGGCAGAAGTGACCGACATCGTCCGCGACGGCGGCCGGGTGACCGGGCTGCGCGCGGGCGGTGAGACGATTGCCTGCAACGCCTTGGTGCTCGCGACCGGCGTCTGGTCGGGGCCGCTGGCGAAAACGCTGGGAATCGACGTGCCGCTGGAAAGCGAACGCGGTTATCACCTGGAACTGTGGGAGCCGAACATCATGCCGCGCTCGCCGGTGATGGTGGCATCCGGCAAGTTCGTGGCGACGCCGATGGAGGAACGGCTGCGGCTGGCGGGGATCGTCGAGTTCGGCGGGCTGGACGCCGCGCCGAGCCGGGCGCCTTTCAGGCTGCTGGAACGCAACATCCGCGCCGCGATCCCCGGCCTGGAATGGAAAGAGACGGTCGAGTGGATGGGGCACCGGCCCTCGGTGGCCGACTCGATCCCGCTGATCGGCGAGGCGCCGTCGGTAAAGGGGGCCTATCTGGGGTTCGGCCACGACCACGTGGGGCTGACGGGCGGTCCGAAAACCGGGCGTTTGCTGGCACAGCTCATTGCCGGGCGGCAACCGAATGTTGACCTGAGCGCCCATTCTCCGGCACGGTTCGCCGGGTAGAGCGCGCGTATGACAAGCGTTGAGGATAAACCAACTGGGAGAAAGACCATGAAGACAGTAACCAAGCTTTTGGCGGCGACAGCGATCACCGCGGCGGCGACCGTGACCGCGTTCGCAGGCAGCCATTCCGAGAAGTGGGACATGCCGATGGCCTATTCAGCCACCAACTTCCATTCCGCCGTGGGCGCGGAGTTCGCCAAATGTGTGACCACCGGCACCGGCGGCGCGATTGAGATCGTGACGCACCCGTCGGGCTCGTTGTTCCCCGGCGCCCAGATCAAGCGGGCGATCCAGACCGGCCAGGTGCCGATCGGCGAGCGGCTGCTGTCGGGCCACCAGAACGAGAACGCGCTGTTCGGCTTCGACTCGATCCCGTTCCTGGCGACCTCTTTCGATGACAGCGTGAAGCTTTGGGAAGCCGCGAAGGGCCCGATCACCGAGCTTCTGGCGAGCCAGAACCTGACCCTGCTTTACGCCGTGCCGTGGCCGCCGCAGGGGCTCTACTTCAAGAACGAGGTGAACTCGGTCGCCGACATGGAGGGCATCAAGTTTCGCTCTTACAACAACGCGACGTCGCGTCTCGCCGAGCTCACCGGCATGCTGCCAGTGACCATCGAGGCCGCCGAGATCAGCCAGGCGTTTGCGACCGGCGTGGCCGATTCCATGGTCTCCTCGGGCTCCACCGGCTATGACCGCAAGGTTTGGGAATCGCTGAACTATTTCTATGAGGTCGATGCCTGGCTGCCGCGTAACTACGTGATGGTGAACTCGGGCGTCTGGGACGGTGTCAGCGACGAGAACAAGAACGTCATCCGCGGCTGCGCCGAACTGGCCGAATACACGGGCTTCTGGCGGTCCAAGGAGTACACCGGCTTTACCCTGCAGGGCTTGCGCGACGGCGGCATGACCGTCGGCCCGGCGAGCGAGCAGATGGTCAACGAGCTGAAGGAAATCGGCGTCACCATGACCAACGAATGGCTGGAAGCCGCCGGTGAAGAGGGCGCCGCCATCGTGGACGCCTTCAAGGCGATGCAATAGGCCAAGGGATCGGGCGGCCTTGACCGGGCCGCCCGCCACCCAATCGACGCGAGGGACAAAATGGGCGCGCTGAAGACACTTCGTTCAGGTCTGGACTTTCTCTACCTCGCCGCCGGGGTGCTTGCCGCGCTCTGCCTGATCGCGATCCTGGTGTTGATCGTTTTACAGATGCTGGCGCGCTGGATCGGCGAGGTCGCGCCGGGCATTCCGGAATATGCCGGGTATTTCATGGCGGCCGCATCGTTTCTGGCCTTCGCCAATGCGCTGAACCGCGGCAGCCATATCCGCGTCTCGATCGTGCTGAACGCGGTGCCGCGCCACATCGCGCGCTGGATCGACGTCTGGTGTTTTGCCATTGCCACCGCGGTGATGTGGTACTTCGTCTACTACGGCTGGCGGTTCGTGAACTTCTCGATCATGATCAACGACATCAGCCAGGGGCAGGACCGCACCCCGCTCTGGATCCCGCAATCCTTTATGCTGGCCGGGGCCGTGATCATGGCCATCGCGCTGACCGATCACCTGATCCATGTTCTTTTTGACGGCAAGCACCGGATCAAGCGCGACGTCGTCGATCAGAGTTTCGGGGAGTAGGCGCGATGGAAGACTTCTCGATCATCATCCTGTTCCTGTTCGTCCTGTTCCTGCTGCTGGGCACCGGGGTCTGGGTGGGCCTGGCGCTGATGGGGGTGGCCTGGGTCGGCATGGAGCTGTTCACCACGCGCCCGGTGGGCGACGTGATGCTGACGACGATCTGGTCGGCCTCGTCGTCCTGGACCCTGACCGCGCTGCCCCTGTTCATCTGGATGGGCGAGATCCTGTACCGCACGCGTCTGTCCGAGGACATGTTTCGCGGGCTTTCACCCTGGATGGCCGGGCTGCCCGGTGGGCTGGTGCACACAAACATCGTCGGCTGCACGGTCTTCGCCGCGGTCTCGGGGTCGTCGGCGGCGACCCTGACCACGGTCGGCAAGATGTCGATCCCGGAACTGCGCCGGCGCGAATACCCCGAGCGGATGATCATCGGCACGCTGGCCGGCGCAGCGACGCTGGGCCTGATGATCCCGCCGTCGCTGACGCTGATCGTCTACGGCGTGACGATCAACGAATCGATCTCGAAGCTGTTCTTCGCCGGTATCCTGCCGGGGCTGGTGCTGGCGGCGATGTTCATGGCCTATGTGGCGGTCATGTCGCGGCTGTCGTCAAGCTGGAACCCCAAGGCGGAACCGGCGATGACCTTTGCCCAGCGGGTGCAGAATTCGCGCTTTCTGATCCCGGTGATCCTGCTGATCCTGGTGGTGATCGGCTCGATGTATCTCGGCTTCGCCACGGCGACCGAGGCGGCGGCCTTCGGCGTGATCGGCGGGCTGATCCTGGCGGCGTCGCAAGGATCGCTAACCTGGAAAACCTTCACCGAGTCGCTGATGGGCGCTACCCGCACCAGCGCGATGATCGCCCTGATCCTGGCGGGCGCGGCGTTTCTGTCGCTGTCGATGGGGTTCACCGGCCTGCCGCGGGGCCTGGCCGACCTGATCGCGCAGTGGGAGCTGACGCGGTTCGAACTGCTGATGGTTCTGCTGGTCTTCTACATCATCCTCGGCATGTTCCTTGACGGCATTTCGTCGGTGGTGCTGACCATGGCGGTGGTCGAACCGATGGTGCGCCAGGCCGGGATCGATCTGATCTGGTTCGGCATCTTCATCGTCGTCGTGGTCGAGATGGCCCAGATCACCCCGCCGATCGGGTTCAACCTCTTCGTGCTGCAGGGCATGACGAGCCACGAGATGGGATTCATCGCGCGGGCGGCCTTTCCGATGTTCCTGATCATGGTGCTGATGGTCTTCGTGCTGATCGCCTTCCCCGAGATCGCCACGTGGCTGCCGGAAAACATCCGCAAGGGGCCGGGCGGCTAGCGGTGCAAATTTCTTCGAAGAAATTTGCCAATAGTTTTCGAAAACTTTTGGTTGGCGCCGTGTGACGGGCCTGCGCCTCGCGGCAAGGTACGCCCGTCTGTTGCTGGTGCTGGGGCTGGTCGGCGGCTTCGCATTGCCGGAGCTGGCACAGGCAATGAAACCGGCGCTGCCCGCCTTGGTCGCCTTTCTGGTTTTCGTCTCGGCCCTGCGGATCGGATTGCGCGCGGCGCTTGGAAGTCTGCACGAGGCGCGGCGCAGCGTTGGACTGGTGCTGGCGTTTCAGCTTGCCGTTCCGCTGGCGCTTGTTGCCCTGCTGCTTCCGTTTGCTCCCGCTGGCGGGTACGCCGCGGTCGCCGCGGTCCTGGCGATGTCGGCGCCATCGATTTCAGGCAGCCCGGCCTTTACCGTCATGCTGGGACACGATCCCGCCCCGGCGATGCGGCTTTTCATCCTGGGCACGGCGCTGCTGCCGCTGACGGTGATCCCGGTGTTCTGGCTGGTCCCCGCCCTTGGCGGCCCGGGCGAGGTGATCGCCGCGGCGCTTCGGCTAACGGCGGTGATCGGACTGGCTGCGGGGGCGGCCTTTGCGCTGCGGCGTCTGGTCTTTCCGGATCCGGGGGCCGAGACCGTGCAGGCGCTCGACGGGCTGGCGGCGGTGACGCTGGCAGTGATTGTCGTGGGGCTGATGTCGGCGGTCGGGCCGGTGCTGCGGACCGACCCGGCGGCGCTGGCGGGGTGGCTGGCGCTTGCCTTTGCGGTGAATTTCGGCATGCAGATCGCGGCGCGGGCCTGCGGTGCCCCGGTCGCAGCGAGTGTCATTGCGGGAAACCGCAACATCGCGCTTTTCCTCGTTGCGCTGCCGGCCTCGGTCACCGATCCTGTGCTGGTGTTCATCGGCTGCTATCAGGTGCCGATGTACCTGACGCCGATCCTGATGCAGAGGTTCTATGGACCGCCCCGCTGACAGCTTTCCGGTGATCCGAGACGTCGGATTGACGGGAATTCTGGTGACGTTTTCGGACACCCTGACCGAGGCGGCGAACCGGGCGGCGCTGGCCTTCCGGGCGGCGGTCGAGGCAGAGGGCTGGCCAGGGGTCGAGGAGACCGCGACCTCGCTGACCTCGGTCTTTCTGCGGTTCGATCCGCTGACGCTGGAGCATGACGTGTTCACCGGACGGTTGCAGGGCCTTATTGCGGACCGCGACTGGCCCGCCGTGCCCCTGCCCGAGGGCCGCAGCTTGTGGCGCATCCCGGTGACCCTGGGCGGGTCCTACGGTCCGCAATTCGAAGAGGCCGCACAGGCGGCGGGCCTGTCGCCCGAGGACGCCGAGGCCAGCATCGCGGCGGCGCGTATCCGGGTGCTGACCATCGGCTTTGCGCCGGGACAGCCCTATATGGGGCAGCTTGGGCCGGAATGGGACATCCCCCGGCTGACCGAGTTGACGCCGCGGGTACCGCAAGGGGCGCTGATCGCGGCGATCCGGCAGCTGATCATCTTTCAGCGGCCCGCCCCGACGGGTTGGCGCCATATCGGGCAGACGGCGTTCCGCTGTTACCGGCCCGGCACGCCCGAGCCGTTTCCGCTGACACCGGGAGACGAGGTGACGTTCCGGCTGATCGGGCCCGAGGAGTACGAAGCGATCCTGGACAGCGACGGTACCGGCGATGGCGGTGCGACGCGGGAGGTCCTGCCATGAGCCGCGCGCTGGTCGTGCGGCAGGCGGGGCCCGGTCTGTCGGTGCAGGACCTCGGGCGGCCGGGCTATCTCGACCAGGGCGTGTCGGTGGGCGGCGCGGCGGACCGGCTGGCGCTCGCCGAAGGGGCCGCGCTGCTGGGGCAGCCGGGGAACCTGGCGGCGATCGAGATGGCCGGGATCGGCGGGATTTTCGAGGCCGAGGGCGGCAGCCTCCGCATTGCGCTGACGGGGGCGCCGATGCAGGCCAGCATCGCAGGCGAACCGGTGGCGTGGAACGCCAGCCACATGCTGCACAGGGGCCAGAAACTCAGCATCGGCGGGGCAAGGACGGGCAGCTACGGCTATCTGCATGTGGGCGGCGGAATTGCGGCCAGGCCGGTGCTGGGATCGCGTTCGGTACATCTGACCGCCGGGCTGGGCGAGGCATTGGCGGCAGGGGATCGGCTGCCGGTGGGCAAGGATAGCGGACGGACCGAGACGGGGATGACGCTGGATGTGGCGGACCGGTTCCAGGGCGGAACGGTGCGCGTGGTGCCAAGCGTGCAGACCGCGCGGTTTGCACCCGAGGACCTGGCGCGGTTCGAGGCGACGCAGTTCCGCCGGGACATGCGCGGCAACCGGATGGGCGTTCGGATGACATTCGACGGCCCGCCCTTTGCCGCGCAGGACCAATTGTCGATCCTGTCCGAGATCATCGTGCCCGGGGACATTCAGGCGACCGGGGACGGAACGCCCTTCGTTCTGCTCTATGAATGCCAGACCACCGGCGGTTACCCCCGCATCGCCACCGTTCTGCCGAGCGAGTTGAACGTCATCGCCCAGGCGCGGCCGGGCGACCCGGTGCGGTTCCGGTTCGTCACACGCGAGAAGGCTCTGGCGGTCCACCGCGCGGCAGAGGCGCATCTGGCGGGTTTGCCCGGAGCGATCCGGCCACTGATCCGCGACCCGCGCGACATTCCGGATCTCTTGAGCTATCAACTGATCGGCGGCGTGACCGCCGGGGATGGGGAGGACCCGCAATGACCGTTTCCGTCGATCTCAATGCCGACATGGGCGAAAGCTTCGGCCCCTGGCCGATGGGCAGCGACGCCGCTTTGCTGAAGATCGTCAGTTCGGCCAATATCGCCTGCGGCTTCCACGCGGGCGATGCCGATGTGATGGCCAAGACGATGCGCCTGGCGGCGGAAAACGGCGTCGGCATCGGCGCGCATCCGGGGTTTCTGGACCTTCAGGGGTTCGGGCGCCGGCGGATGCAGGTGCCGCTGCCGACGCTTGGCAACTGGGTCCGGTATCAGTTGGGCGCAGCGCAGGCGATGGCGAAGGCAGCGGGCGGCACCGTGCGGCATCTGAAACTGCATGGCGCGCTTGCCAATATGTGCAGCGAGGATGCCGCGATGGCGCGTGGCTGCTACGAGGCGGCGCTGGAAATCGATCCCGACATCATCGTCATGGTGCTGGCGGCAACGGCTCAGGAGGATGCGGCAAAGGATCTCGGCTGCGCCTACGCCGCCGAGATCTTTGCCGACCGGGCCTATAACGACGACGCCACGCTGGTCGACCGCTCGTTGCCCGGCGCTGTGATCCATGACGCGGACCATGCCGCCAGGCGGATCGTGGCAATGGTGCAGGCGGGTGCGATCATCACCGAAAGCGGCAAGCATATCCCCAGCCGTATCGATACAATCTGCGTCCATGGCGACAACGCCGAGGCGGTGGCTCTGTCGGGCGCGGTGCGTGCCGGACTCGAAGCCGCGGGGATTGCCGTGAAAACGTTTGGCTGAAGCCTGATGGACGCCGCGCGACTCGCGTGCGGATGTGACCGGGAGCGGGCATTGCCTATCGGACGCGATGCCACGCCGGGGGGCCTATACCCCCCGATCCGCGCTGAAATTCACATCGGTGTCCACCAGCCCCCAACACGCCTCAGGTTGTGCTGGACGATGCTGCCGTGGTGACTGTAACCTCGGGAAATTCCCTTGGGAGACGACAGATGGCCTATGCAATTGCCGCCGGCGAACCGGGCGGAACCGAGTTTCTGAAACGGATCGGGATCACCCCGCCGACACCAGGACCCGGTGAAGTACTGGTCAGGCAGACCGCCGTGGGCGTGAATTTCATCGACGTCTATATCCGCACGGGCGCCTATCCCTGGCCGGTCGACAAGGACCTGATCCTGGGCTGCGAGGGCGCGGGCGTGGTCGAGGCGGTGGGACCCGAGGTCGAGGGCTTCTCGATGGGCGACCGTGTGGCCTATACGGTGCCGAACGGCGCCTATGCCACGCACCGGACCGTGCCCGCGAAGATGCTGGTGCACCTGCCCGACGGCGTCAGCGACGAAGAGGCCGCAGGCGCCATGCTGAAGGGGCTGACCGCGTATTACCTGCTGCATGACAGCTATCGGGTGAAACCGGACGAGACGGTGCTGTTTCATGCAGCCGCCGGAGGCGTCGGGCTGCTGGCCGGACAGTGGATGGCGGCGATGGGCGCGCGCGCGATCGGAACTGCGGGCGGTGCGGCAAAGGGCAGGCTGGCGCTGGCAAACGGCTATGCCGAGGTGATCGACTACCGGTCCGAGGATTTCGTGGCACGGGTGAAGGACCTGACCGGAGGCACAGGCGTGGCGGCTGTCTATGACAGCGTCGGCAAGGATACGGTCGCAGGCTCGCTCGACTGTCTGACGACCTTCGGCACATTGGTGAGCTTCGGGCAGAGCTCCGGTGCGCCGGACGATTTCCGCATTGCGCACCTGGCCCGCGGGTCGCTGCGCCTGCAGCGCCCGACGCTGTTTCACTACGCGGCGTCGCGCGACTGGCTGGAAACGGCCTCGGCCGCCCTGTTCGGGGCGATTGCGGACGGGATACTAAAGATCAACATCGGAGCACGGCGGCCCTTGGCCGAGGCCGCTGCGGCGCATGACGATCTGGAGGATCGCAAGACCACGGGCTCAACGGTGCTGATTCCCTAAGGCAAGGTGCCATTTCGGACCGATCGCGAGGTCGGTTCCGGCCTGAAGGTGCCATTCGCAACCAGTCTTCAGGCGCAGAATCAAGGCCGAAGGCCACCGCGCCATCGCCGACCCTCCCCGCGGGCCGGCGTCGGCACGTCTCCTGGCATGAACGGCAGGCGGCCGCTCCGTTCCAAAACAGGTCGAACAGCGGTTCCGCCGTTTCTCATTCCGATCCATTGCAGCGCGTCTCTGGGGACTCTCCGCACCATTCGGCTACCCCAGACGCACCAGAACGACACCCGCCAGAACCAGGGCCAGACCGGCGGCCTTGGCCCAGCTGATCGCCTGCACAGCCATGCCGAAGGCACCGGACTGGTCGATCAGCGCCGAACCGACAAGCTGTCCCGCGATCAGGCAGACAAAGAACACCGCCGCGCCGGTTGCCGGGGCGATGGCTGCACCGCCGGCGACAACCGCGGCACCGATCAACCCGCCGAACACCACCCACCATGGCAGCGACACAATGGCAGGGGGGCGCAGGGTACCTCCTGCGAAGGGCAAGAGGATCAGCAATGTCGCCAGCGTGATCGCCACCGACAGCGCGGCCGCAGCGATCGGGGTTCCCAGCGTCCTGACGGCCACCCCGTTGATCGACGGTTGCGCCGAAAACGCCATGCCAATGGCAAAGGCGCTCAGCAGATAGACCCAATTCATCCCGCGTCTCCCAATTCCTGCGATTACATCCAGCCCGCCGCCCGGGCTGCCGTCATGCCGATGAGCCGCAGGTCCATCGCCATCGACCGGCGGCGCTGATAGATCAGGTCCAGCCGCGCCTTGCGCGCCACCACGCGGCGGTCATAGACCGCGCGGGCCTCTTCCGGCGTGCCGCAAGCTGCCATCAGCCATTCCTCGTGGCGGTGAAAATAAAGCGTGGCAAGGCCGGTAATGCCCGGCCGGCTTTGCAGGACCTGCGCATAGAGTTCGGGGAACCGCGCGACCACCGAAGGCAAGGGCGGGCGCGGCCCGACAAAGCTGATATCTCCCTTCAGCACGTTCCAGAGCTGCGGGATCTCGTCCATCCGGGTCCGCCGCAGAATCTGGCCGATGCGGGTCACCTGCCCCGCCTTGTGCCCGCCCGAAACGCCGCCGTCGCCCGCGGACGGGGCCATGGTGCGGAACTTCCAAAGGCGAAAGCTTTTCTGCGCCGTCTTCATGCGGTCCGAGACGAAGAATACCGGACGCCCGTCACGCAGCAGGATCAGCGCGGCAATCGCCAGCATCACGGGCAAAAGCGCGATGGACAGACCCAGTGCCAGGAGAATATCGAAGATCCGCTTGCCCGGTGTCACCGCCCTGCTCCGCCTCCTGAGTACACCAACCCGCTCCCGCGGTCCTGCGTGCGGACTGTATCGTCGCGCGCCGGCCGCCGCCACCGGCAAGCGTTTGTGGTTGCGCCTGATGATTCTATGCCACGGGACCTTGGGCGAGGGCCGGGAAACCCAGGTCCGTCGCGACGATGGCTCACAATGCCGGCAGATGGACTCCGGCCCATGTGCCGGCCCGACCAGTGTGCATTCCGCTCCGTCCGGACGCGACCATTGCCAAATACGGCCTGACGGCCCTACCAATCGGACACCCCAACCCGGAGCGAAACCCATGCTGCGCATTTTGATTACACTTATTCTCGGCCTCGCCCCGTTCTCCCAGGCCGGCGCGTTGACCGTGGTCACCGACATTCCGCCGGTCCACGCGCTTGTCGCCGGCGTCGCGGGTGAGACCGCCGACATTCGCCTGCTTTACGATGGCATGCCCGGGTCCAAGGGCCTGTCGCCGCGCCAGCAGACCGCACTTGACGGTGCTGACTTGGTGATCTGGGTGGGCCCCGAGCTGTCGCCGGCGCTGGCTGCAAGGCTGCGGGCCGAAGGCGCGCCGCCATCTCTGCCGCTCCTGGCGCTCGAGCCACTTCCGCTGCGATTCGAAGGTTGGGCGGCGACCTTCGCCGATGCGTTGCCCGATCTCACCCCGGGGATGTCGCGGACCGACCTGCTGCACGCCGCCGAGGACGGGCACGACCACGGCGTCCACGATCACGGCCCGGTCAATCCGTTTGTCTGGCTCGATCCGTCGAACGCGGCCTGGTTCGTCGAGGTCATCCGCTGGCAGCTGACGGCGCTGGCCCCCGCGAACGCCGAGACATACCGGAGGAACGCCGAAACGGTGCTGGGCGAATTGGCGGACCTGTCGGCTGCGATGCCTGCGATCCTTGCTCCGGTCCGCCGCGTGACTCTGATCCCCAGCGCCGAAGGCATGCTCTATTTCCTGGTGCGGCAGGACGTGCTGATCGGCTTGGACGGCGCCATCGACGACGTGGATGGCGCCGAAGGGATCCGCGCCTGCCAGTTCGTCGAACCAGGCGCCGATGCGTCCGAAATCGCCGACTCCAAGCAGGTCGAGGTCGATCTCTACGGCGCATCGCTGCCCGGAGGCGCGCAGCTTTATGAAACGCTTATCCGGAACCTGGCTGCAGCTGTCGCAGATTGTGCCGACAAGTAACCGGGCGTTTCGGAGACAAGGCGACAATGCGATGAATTGGGATCACCTCTGACCCAAGCGGCCGTTGGCGTTCTTATGAAGAGCCTCGCCGTCGCCGACCCGCGGCGGGGCGGCGCCCCTTGAGTTCACGCCAGCGGCTGCGTGCCGGCGGCGGTTTCAGACCAAACCACAACCGCTTTCCCACCCAGCCTTAGTGCCTCCTACCGCAGCCGTTCCTCGCTTCCGGCGTCGAAGAAGTAGGCGTGGTCGGGATCAAAGGCCAGGCCGACCTGGGACCCGTGCGGCACGGGCTGGTCCTCGCGCGCTTCGACGATCAGCCGGTCGCCATTGGGCGCGTTGAGATAGACATAGGATACCCCGCCCAGGGATTCGGTCAGTTCGACACCGTGGGTCGTGCCCTCGGGGTCGATGGTCACGTGATTGGGCCGCAGGCCAACGGTCACGCCGGACCCGGCCCCCGGCAAGGCAACGGCTGTGGGGACCACGGCACCGCCCAGCCCGGGAACCTTCACGCCATCGCCCTCGACGGTCCCGCTGAAGAAATTCATGGACGGCGAACCGATGAAGCCGGCGACGAACCTGTTGTCGGGATCCCGGTATAGCTCTAGCGGCGCGCCGACCTGCTCGATCCGGCCCGCGCGCAGCACCACGATCTTGTCGGCCAGCGTCATCGCCTCGACCTGATCGTGGGTGACGTAGATCATCGTCGCGCCAATCTCGTTGTGCAGGCGCGAGATTTCCACCCGCATCTCGACGCGCAGCTCGGCGTCGAGGTTCGACAGCGGCTCGTCGAACAGAAACACTTCGGGACCCCGCACGATGGCGCGGCCGATCGCGACCCGTTGGCGCTGGCCGCCCGACAGCGCCTTGGGCTTGCGCTTGAGGTACTGATCGAGCTGCAGAATGCGGCTGGCTTCGCCCACCTTCGTCTTGATCTCGGACTTCGGCACACCGTTCATCTTCAGGCCAAAGCCCATGTTCTCCTCGACCGACATATGCGGATAAAGCGCATAGGTCTGGAACACCATCGCCACGCCGCGTTCCGCCGGATCGATCCGGGTGACGTCGCGGCTGCCGATTTCGATCGAACCGTCGGTGGTCTCCTCGAGCCCCGCCACCATGCGCAAAAGGGTGGACTTGCCGCAGCCCGACGGGCCGACGAAGACGCAGAATTCGCCATCCTCGATCTGCAGGTCGACCCCATGGATCACCTGCACATCGCCGAACCGTTTGATCGCATTCTTGAGTGTCACGCCTGACATGGATTCACGTCCCCGCTGTCATGGTTTGTTTGGTTTTGCGGCCCTCGTAGGGGAACCGCCAGTTTTCGGCCTCGTCGGCGATGCGCGCGGCCACCGGCCGAATCAGCGGCACCAGCGCCTCGAGCCCGCCAAGGCTGGTGCGCGCGGTCGAACTGGTCACCGACAACGCCCCCAGCACCCGGCCCTTGCCGGTCAGAATGGGCATTGCGACGCAGATGATCCCCGGCTCGTGCTCTTCGCGGTCAAAGGCATAACCGCGTGCGTTTATTGCCTGCAGGTCGGCCCGCAACGCATCGGCATCGATCAACGTGTGCGGCGTGAAGCGATGAAAGCTTTGCTGCGAAAGCGCCTCTTGCAGAGCCGGTTCCTCCAAAAACGCCAGCATCGCCTTGCCGACGCCGGTGCAATAGGCCGGACCGACCTTGCCGGCCTCGGAATACATCTCGATCGGACGCGTGGCGTTGCGCTTGTCGACATAAAGCACCTGTCCGTGATCAAGCTGGGCAAGATGCACGGTCTCGCCGACTTTCTGGCTCAACGCCTCCAGATGCGGCCGCGCCACCGGAGCGAGCGAGCTTTGCTGCCAGGCCGCATGGGCCAGCCGCACAAGCCGGATGCCGAGGCTGTAAACCTGCCGGTCGGGATCGAAGCTGAGCATGCCCTGATGGGTCAATGTCTGCAGGTGCCGGTAAAGCGTCGCCTTGGGATAGGGGCTGGCCTCCAGCAAATCGGAAAACCGCACCGCACGGCCAAAGGATGCGACCCGGTCCAGGACGTCCAGCGCCTTGCCAACGGTTCCATCGCCTGTGGCCTGTGCCATGGGCTTTCGTTCCTCCCCGTTTCCCTTTCCGCCCTTCCGGCAGGAAACTGTTGACAAGCCTAACCGAGTCGCGGTTATGATTTCAATATACAAAACTTAGTTTCACATAATGGAACCACTAGGGAGGATACCATGCGTTCCATGCTCAAAGCGTCCGTCGCGGCGCTGGCCGCTGCCGCAACCTTGGCCGGCGGCGCGTTTGCTGGCAGCCACCAGCTGTCTGGAGATCTGAAGATCTTCCTCGACACCTCGAACCCCGCGCCCCGCGCCACCATGGAAGCGATGATCGCGCAGTTCCAGGACCTGCACCCCGATCTCAACATCGAGACCACGGTGATCGACCGGGAAGAGTACAAGACACAGATCCGCAACTTCCTGACGGCAAACCCGCCTGACGTGAACACCTGGTACGCCGCCAACCGCATGCGTCCTTATGTCGAGGCCGGCCTGTTCGAAGACGTCAGCGACCTGTGGATGGAGCCCGAGATTGCCGACAACCTCGCCTCGACCAAGGGCGCGATGACCATCGACGGCAAGCAGTGGGGCGTGCCCTATACCTACTATCAGTGGGGCGTCTACTATCGCAAAGACATCTATGAAGAGCTGGGGCTCAGCGAGCCGTCGAACTGGGACGAGTTCAAGGCGAATTGCCAGGCGATCCTCGATTCGGGCCGCAAGTGCTATACCATCGGCACCAAGTTCCTGTGGACCGCTGGCGGCTGGTTCGACTATCTGAACATGCGCACCAACGGCTTCGATTTCCACATGGACCTCGCCGGCGGCAACGTCTCGTGGGAGGACGACCGGGTCAAGCAGACCTTCATGAACTGGAAAGAGCTCATCGACATGGGCGCTTTCGTCGACAACCACCAGACCTATAGCTGGCAGGAAGCGCTGCCGTTCATGGTCAACGGCGATGCCGTGCACTACCTGATGGGCAACTTCGCGGTAGCGCCGCTGCGCGATGCGGGTCTGACCGACGATCAGCTCGACTTCTACCAGTTCCCGGCGATCAACCCCGACGTCGCACTGGCCGAAGACGCGCCGACCGACACGTTCCATATCCCGGCCAACGCCGCGAACAAGGACGCCGCGCGCGAATTCCTTCGCTTCGTCGTCTCGCCCGATGTGCAGACCGAAATCAACAACGGCGCGAACCTGGGCCAGTTGCCGGTCAACGCCATGTCCGGCGTCGATGACGACAAGTTCCTGAACGAAGGCTTCGCGATGCTGTCGTCGAACTCGCCCGGTGGCGTCGCCCAGTTCTGGGACCGCGACGCGCCGGCCGAGATGGCCAAGGTCTCGATGGAAGGCTTCCAGGAATTCATGGTCAAGCCCGACAACCTGGATCGCATCCTCGCCAAGCTCGAGCGTGCGCGCCAGCGCATCTATCGCTAACGCGAAACCGGGGCGGGCCGCATGGCCCGTCCCATCGGCCGGGACCACCCCCGGAGCCAAATTCGTTATGCCCTTTTAAGATGAAGGATCGCGGACATGGCAGTCGCAGCGGATGCCGTCCAGCTGGAAACCCGCAGTTGGTTCCACCGCAATCAGCAGGCCATCGCGCCGTGGCTGTTTCTGGCCCCGGGCGTGCTGTTTTTCCTGTTCTACGTCATCTTTCCGATTTTCCAGTCCTTCAACATCTCTCTCTACGAATGGGACGGGCTGGGCGAGGCGGAATTCATCGGCCTGCGCCACTACGAGGATCTCTACTGGGAATTCGCCGACCGCGACGCCTTCTTCGTCTCGCTCAAGAACAACCTGCTGTGGCTGCTCCTCTACCTTCTGGCGATCCCGGCGGGGCTGTTCATCGCGCTGTTTCTGAACCAGACCGTTGTCGGCATCCGACTGTATAAGTCCCTGTTCTTCTTTCCCTTCGTGATCTCGCAGGTCGTCGTCGGCCTGGTGTTCACCTGGTTCTACGACCCGACCTTCGGCCTGCTGAACACGATGCTGGGCTGGGTGGGACTCGGGCCGATCAACGTATTGGGGGACGAGCGTTTCGTCACCTACGGCATCATCCTGGCCGGGCTCTGGCCGCAGACGGCCTATTGCATGATCCTGTACCTCACCGGCCTCAACGCCGTGGACCCCGAGCAGATCGAGGCCGGCCGGCTCGACAATGCCAAGGGCTGGAAGATGCTGTGGTATATCATCATCCCCCAGCTCAAGCCCGCCACCTTCATCGCCTTCGTCGTCACCATCATCGGCGCGCTGCGGTCGTTTGACTTCATCGCGGTGATGACCCAGGGCGGTCCGTTTGGCTCGTCCCGCGTGCTGGCGTTCTACATGTTCGAGGTGGCACTTTCCGAATACGGCTTCCGCATGGGATATGGCGCGGCCATCGCCGTGGTGCTGTTCCTGATCATGCTGTGCTTCATCGCCTACTTCCTGTGGTCGATGTACCGCGACCAGAAGGGAGGGCGCTGAGATGTTTCCTGCCCCGATCGCACGCAGCTCGCGCACCTGGCAAATCACCTACCAGACCCTTCTGCCCATCGCGCTTTTGTTCTGGCTGGCGCCCCTGATCGCGGTTGCGGTCTTCTCGATCAAGCCCGATGCCGATTTCACCACCGGCAACTATTGGGGCTGGCCGTCCACCTTCGAGGGGATCAACAACTATTCCAAGGTGTTCCTGGAATCGGATATGCCGCGATACCTGTGGAATTCGGTCTTGATCACCGTGCCCACGGTGTTCGGGGCGGTGGCGCTGTCCTGCATGACGGGTTTCGCGTTGGGCATCTACAAGTTCAAGGCCAACCTCTGGATCTTCTTCATGTTCGTCGCGGGCAACTTCGTGCCGTTCCAGATCCTGATGGTTCCGGTCCGCGACCTTACGCTCGATCTCGGGCTCTACAATACCAAGACGGGCCTCGTGCTGTTCCACATCGCCTTCCAGACCGGGTTCTGCACGCTCTTCATGCGCAATTTCATCCGCGCGCTGCCGTTCGAGCTGATCGAGGCCGCGCGCGTCGAAGGTGTCGCCGAATGGCGCATCTTCTGGTTCGTCGTCATGCCGTTGATGCGGCCTGCCATTGCCGCACTGGCCGTGCTGATCTTTACCTTCATCTGGAACGACTATTTCTGGGCCGTCGTTCTGACGCAGGGCGCCGAATCGCAGCCGGTTACCGCGGGCATCACGTCCTTCAACGCCCAGTACCGCGCCGCCTATCACCTGATGAGCGCGGGCAGCATCGTCGCCGCGATCCCGCCGGTGGCGATGTTCTTCCTGTTGCAGAAACACTTCATCGCCGGTCTCACGCTTGGCGCCGTGAAATAGGACCACCGACATGCCCAAGATAACCTTCATCGGTGCGGGCTCGACGATCTTCATGAAGAACATCGTCGGCGACTGCCTGCATTTCGACAGCCTCGCCGACGCCACCTTCGCGCTGATGGATATCGACGCCGCGCGGCTGGAGGAAAGTGCAATCGTCGCCCGCAAGATGATCCAGGCGATGGGCACCGGCGCAAGAGTCGAGACGCATCTGGACCAGCGCGCCGCGCTCGAGGGCGCCGATTTCGTCGTCGCCGCGTTTCAGATCGGCGGTTATAAACCGTGCTCGGTCACCGATTTCGAGATCCCGAAACGTTATGGCCTGCGCCAGACCATCGCCGACACGCTGGGGATTGGCGGCATCATGCGGGGATTGCGCACGGTGCCGCATCTGTGGAAGCTCGCGGGCGATATGGCGCAGATCTGCCCAGGTGCGCTGCTGCTGCAATATGTCAACCCGATGGCGATCAACACCTGGGCGCTGGCCGCACGCTATCCGCAAATCCGCCAGGTGGGCCTCTGCCATTCGGTGCAGAACACGGTGCAGGAACTTGCCCACGACCTCGACCTGCCCGAAGACGAAATCACCTACCGGGTGGCGGGCGTGAACCACGTCGCCTTCTTCCTGGACCTGGCGCACGGGGGCGAGAGCCTCTATCCGCGCCTGCGCGACGGCTACCGGGCGGGACGCCTGCCGAAGCCGCCGCTGCTGATGCCGCGCTGCCCCAATATGGTACGCTACGAGGTGATGGAGCATCTGGGCTACTTCTGCACCGAAAGCTCGGAACATCTGGCCGAATATGTGCCTTGGTTCATCAAGTCGCACCGCCCCGACCTGATAGACCGCTTCGGCATCCCGCTCGACGAATATCCCAAGCGCTGCGAGGAGCAGATTGCAGACTGGGCCCAGCAGGCCGAGGACTACAAGGGGCCGAAACCCATCGACATGGCCAAAAGCCACGAATTCGCCGCCGACATCATGAATGCCGCGGCGACCGATACGCCCTTGCGGTTCTACGGCAACTGCACCAACACTGGCCAGATCCCGCAACTGCCGCTGCGCGCCGCGGTCGAGACGCCTTGCGTCATCGACGCGGGCGGCGTCCGCCCCGAGACTGTCGACGACATCCCGCCGCAGCTCGTCGCGCTTATGCGGACCCAAATCAACGTGCAGGAACTGACCGTGCGCGCGCTGCTCGACGAAGATCCCGATCACATCTACCACGCCGCAATGCTGGATCCGCATGCCGCCGCCGAGCTTGACCTGCGCCAGATCCGCGCGATGGTGGACGACCTGCTTGCCGCCCATCACGACTGGCTGCCGGACTGGGCGCGTCTGAAGCGGGCGGCATGATGCTGGAGAGGCCAGAAATCCTGAAAGATCTTTGCCAAGGATCTTCGGAAATCCCTGGTCCCGGACGAAAGGCCGCGCGATGATCCGACCGATCTACCCCGATCTTGACGGTGCCTCGGTCTTCATCACCGGCGGCGGCTCCGGCATCGGCGCGGCACTGACCGAAGGGTTCCTGCAGCAGGGCGCGCAGGTCGCCTTCGTGCAACGCTCCGATGCCTCAGCTTTCGTCGAAGAGATGGGCGCAAGCTATCACAGCCCGCCGCTGTTTCTGCCCTGCGACGTCACCCACACCGGGTCGCTGAAAGGCGCCATCGCCGCGGCCGCCGAGGCCCATGGTCCCGTCACGGTGCTCGTCAACAACGCCGCCAATGACAAGCGCCACGAGACGCTGGAGGTGACCGAGGAGTTCTGGGACTGGTCGCAAGCGATCAACCTGAAATCCTACTTTTTCGGATGCCAGGCCGTCATTCCGCATATGCAGGCCGCCGGCCACGGCTCGATCGTCAACTTCAGTTCGATCAGCTATATGATGGGCAATGCGGGCTATCCCGCCTATGCCACCGCCAATGCGGGCATCACCGGGCTCACCCGCAGCCTCGCCCGCGAATTCGGGCCCCGGAAAATCCGCGTGAACGCGCTGATGCCCGGCTGGGTGATGACGCAGAAACAGAAAGATCTCTGGGTCACGCCGGAGGCGCTGGAAGGCCAGCTTGCCCGGCAGTGCCTAAAGCAGGAACTGCTGCCCGAGGATATCGTCGGCGGCACGTTGTTTCTCGCCTCGAACGCCAGCCGGATGATGACAGGCCAGGCGCTGGTGATCGACGGCGGCGTCGTGGTGACCGGCTGATGGCGGGGCGCGGAACCATGGCCGCGTGGGTCGCCGTCGACTGGGGCACGACGCATCTGCGCGCCTGGGCGATGGATGACCGAGATGCCGTGCTGGCCGAGGCACGGTCAGACGACGGTATGGCGGCGCTGCGGCCGGATCAGTTCGAGCCCGCGTTGCTGGCCCTGATCGAACCCTGGCTCGGCCCCGGCACCACGCCGGTCATTGCCTGTGGCATGGTCGGCAGCCGCCAGGGATGGGCCGAAGCACCCTATCGGGCTGTCCCCTGCCAGGCCCGCTCGGACCGTCTTGTCCACGCGCCGGTCCGGGACGCGCGCCTCGACGTCCGGCTGATCCCCGGCGTCAAACAGGACAGCCCCGCCGACGTGATCCGGGGCGAAGAAACGCAGATCGCGGGCTACCTCAGCCAAGCGCCCGATTTCGACGGCGTCCTTTGCCTGCCCGGCACCCATTCCAAATGGGTGCATGTCAGCGCGGGCGAGATCGTCAGCTTCCGCACCTTCATGACCGGAGAGCTTTTTGACTTGCTCGGGCATCAGTCCGTCCTGCGTCATTCGATCGCGCCCGAGGGCTGGGACGACGGCGCCTTTGCCGAAGCCGTCGCCGAGGCCATGGCCAAGCCAGAGGCGCTGGCCGCCCGGTTCTTCGCGCTCCGCGCCGAGGCGCTGCTGCGCGGCCAGTCGCCGGAAGCCGCCCGCGCCCGCCTGTCCGGCTTGCTGATCGGCGCCGAGATGGCCGCCGCCAAACCCTACTGGCTCGGCCAGCAGGTCGCCATGGTCGGTGCCCCCGCGCTCATGGCGATCTACACCGCCGCGCTGGCCGCGCAGGGCGTGACCGCCAGCCAGGCCTCCGGCCCAGAGATGACCCGCGCCGGTCTGATCGCCGCGCACACCAACCTGTCTGCCGTCCCATGACCCGTCCCCTGATCGCCATCCTCCGCGGCATAGAACCGCGCGAGGCCGCGGCCACGGCCGCCGCCCTGATCGACGCCGGCATCGCCATTATCGAAGTCCCGCTGAATTCCCCCGACCCGCTGGACAGCATCGAAGCGATGGTGCAGGCCCATGGTCAGCACGCCCTGATCGGTGCGGGCACCGTGCTGACCGCCGAAGAGGTCGCGCATGTCCACCGCGTCGGCGGCCGGATCGTCGTTTCCCCCAATTGCCGCGAGCGCGTGATCGACGCCACCCGCACGTTGGGTATGCAAAGCTGGCCGGGCGTGCTGACGCCCACGGAATGCTTTGACGCCCTGCGCTGGGGGGCGACCGGGCTCAAGGTCTTCCCCGCCTTCCAGATGGGTACCGATGGGTTAAAGGCCGTCCGCGCCGTCCTGCCGCCCGAGACGCAGATCTACATGGTCGGCGGCGTCGGGCCCGATACCTTCGCCGAATGGCTGCGGGCCGGTGCCGACGGCTTCGGCCTCGGTACGTCGCTTTACAAGCCCGGTCTCGGCATCGACGACATCGCCGCCCGCGCCCGCGACACTGTCGCCGCCTATGACGAGGCCGCGGCATGACCGCCAAGGTCTATGACGAGCGTCCATGCGAATTGGGCGAAGGGCCGCTCTGGCATCCCGAGCGGCAACAGCTGTTCTGGTTCGACATCCTCGGCCAGCGGCTTCTGACCCGTGAGGACGGAACGGCACGGGAATGGCGGTTCGAGGAAATCGTGTCCGCCGCCGGGTGGACCGGCCGCGACACGCTGCTGATCGCCTCCGAGACGAAGCTTTTCGAATTCAACCTCGTCACCGGCGGCTCGGACACCGTTGTCAGGCTTGAGTCCGACGCGTCCGCCACGCGGTCCAACGACGGCCGTGCCGACCCCCATGGCGGATTCTGGATCGGCACGATGGGAAAATCGGCGGGCCCCGGCGCCGGCGCAATCTACAGATATTACCGCGGCGACCTGCGCCGGCTTTTTTCCCCGATCACCATCCCCAATTCGATCTGCTTCGCCCCCGACGGCAGCCGCGCATACTTTGCCGACACCACCCAGCGCCGGATCCTGACCCAGCCGCTGGATCCGCAGGGCTGGCCCAGGGGCGACCCGAGGATCTTCGTCGACCTTCGTGCCGAGGGCTTGAATCCCGACGGGTCGGTCACCGATGCGCAGGGCAACCTGTGGAACGCCCAATGGGGCGCCGGCCGTATCGCGGGCTACTCACCGAACGGGGATTTCAGGGAGGCCTTCGATTTTCCCGCCCGCCACACATCCTGCCCGGCACTCGGCGGGCGGGGCCTTGCCACCCTGTTCTGCACCACCGCCCGGGAACATCTGTCGCCCGAGATCCTTGAAGCCGAGCCGCAAAACGGTCAGACCTTCGCCTGCGAAACCGGCCTTGAGGGCTGGCCCGAACCCCGTGTGATCCTATGACCGCAACCGTCTACGACCCACGATCCTGCCACCTCGGCGAGGGTCTGCTTTGGCATCCCGAACGTCAGCAGCTGTTCTGGTTCGACATCCTCGAAAACAAGCTGCTCAGCCGCGATGGCGAGACCGCGCTTGAATGGCAATTTGACGAAAACGTCTCGGCCGCCGGATGGACCGGCCGCGACACGCTGCTGATCGCCTCGGAAACCCGCCTCTTCGAGTTCAACCTCGACACACGGTCCGAAACCTTCGTGGCCCATCTCGAACCGCAGGACCCGGGCACACGCTCGAATGACGGGCGCGCCGATCCGCAGGGCGGGTTCTGGATCGGCACCATGGCAAAACGCGGCCACCAGCGCCCCGGTGCAATCTACCGCTATTACCGGGGCGAGTTGCGGATGCTGTTCGCGCCGATCAAGGTGGCCAACGCGATCTGCTTCACCCCCGACGGCGGGCACGCCCATTTCTCGCAGACCTGGGATGGCAAGATCTGGCGTGTCGCGCTCGACGTCGATGGCTGGCCCACGGGCGAGCCCGAATTGCTGATCCAAGACGAGGGCCGCAACATCGACGGCATGGTCTGCGCCGCGGACGGTACGCTGTGGAATGCGCATTACAGGTCCGGCGCTGTGCGGGTCTACGCGCCCGACGGCGCTGTGATCGCCGACCACGCGATCCCCGCCAGCCAGACCACCTGCCCGGCCTTCGGGGGTCCGGACCTGACCACGCTTTATGTCACAACGGCCCGTCAGGACATCCCGCCCAACGAGGTCGAGGCCGACCCGCGCCATGGCCGGACCTTTGCCATCGAGACGCAAACCACCGGCCAGCGGGAACACCGCGTGATCCTCTAGACCCAAACGCAGTTACTTCCCGTTCCAGATCCGCAAAGTCCGACAGAGGCCACATGAAACGTACCCTCGGCGTCTGCTACTACCCCGAACACTGGCCCGAGGAGATTTGGGCCGATGACGCCGGACGCATGGCGAATGCCGGCCTGACCTGGGTCCGCATCGGCGAGTTCGCCTGGTCGAAACTGGAGCCTACACCCGGGGACCTTCGCTTCGAATGGCTGGAGCGTGCCATCGAGACCTTGGGGGCAGCAGGCCTGAAGGTCGTCCTCGGTACGCCAACGGCCACCCCGCCGCGGTGGATGATCGACAGGCACCCCGGCATGCTGGCGGTCGATGCAGCGGGCAACCTTCGGAAATTCGGCTCGCGCCGCCACTACTGCTTTTCCCATTCGGGGTATCTGGAAGACTGCAAACGTATCGTCACGCTGCTGGCCGAACGCTTTGGCCGGAACCGCCACGTCCACGCCTGGCAGACGGATAACGAATACGGCTGCCACGACACCACGCTCAGCTATTCCGACGCCGCCCGCGATGCCTTCCGCGACTGGCTGGCCCAGCGCTACCAATCCCCCGACGCGCTGAACCGCGCCTGGGGCAACTTGTTTTGGTCGATGGAGTACGGCGATTTCGACGAAATCGACCTGCCCAACCAAACGGTGACAGAGCCCAATCCCGCGCATGTGCTGGCCTTCCGGCGGTTCAGCTCGGACCAGGTGGTGCGTTTCAACCGTGCCCAGACCGAGATCATCCGCAAACACTCCGACGCGCCGATTATCCACAACTACATGGGCCGCGTGCTCGAGTTCGACCATTTCGCGGTCGGCGCCGACCTCGATATCGCCAGTTGGGATAGCTACCCGCTCGGCTTCCTCTCCGACCGGCTCGAAACCACGGCAGAACACAAGCAGCGTTTCCTGCGCCAGGGCGACCCGGATTTTCAGGCCTTCCACCACGATCTCTACCGCGCTGTCGGCGCCGCCCGTACGGCCGAGGCCGCACATCTCGGCCGCTGGTGGATCATGGAACAACAGCCGGGCCCGGTGAACTGGGCCCCCTACAATCCCGCGCCGCTGCCCGGTATGGCCCGCCTCTGGGCCTGGGAGGCCTTTGCCCATGGGGCCGAGGCGGTTTGCTACTTTCGCTGGCGTCAGGCTCCCTTTGCCCAGGAACAGATGCATGCGGGCCTCCTGCGCCCCGACAGTGCCGACGCCCCGGCCCTTGCCGAGGCCGCGCAGGTCACCCGGGAAATCGGACAGCTGCCCGACACGGGTCCGGCCAAGGCCCCTGTCGCGCTGATCTTCGACTATGCCTCCGCCTGGGCGTGGCAGGCCCAGCCGCAAGGCGCGGATTTCGACTATTTCCGGCTGGTCTTCGCCGCCTACCGGGCGTTGCGCCGTGCCGGACAATCCATCGACATCCTGCCGCCCGGCGCCGACATCCACGACTACCGCCTGATCCTCGCCCCGGGTCTGGCAACCCTGCCGCAGCAGCTGCGGAACGCCCGGCATGAAACCAAGGCTGTCGTGCTCTTCGGCCCCCGCACCAACGCCAAGACCGTCGAGATGGCGATCCCGGTCCCCCTGCCGCCAAATCTGCCCGGCCTCGATATCACCGTCGCCCGCGTCGAAAGCCTGCCGCCCTCGGAAACCATCCCACTGTCCGGTGGCGGGGCGGTCAGACACTGGTTCGAACATCTCGAGGGCGACGCGGCCCAGGTCTTTGAGACCACCGTCACCGGCGAACCGGTCCTGATGGGCCGCGACACGGTCTTCTACCTCGGCGCCTGGCTCGACGACGCGGGCTTTGACCAGATCGTCGGCCGCGCGCTCGCCGAGGCCGGGATCGAGCCCGAGCCCCTGCCGGACGGCCTGCGGATGCGCGACACCGCCACCCACCGCTTCGTCTTCAACTATGCCCCTGAGCCGCTCGCCTACGACGGAACCGAAATCCCCGCCGCAGGCGTGCACTGGATCCGCAAATGACCCCTTTCGGCACCACAAGCGACGGCCGCGCCGTCCACCGCCTGACCCTGTCCGCCGGCGACCTGACGGCACATATCCTGACCTACGGCGCCGCGCTGCAGGATGTCCGCCTTGCCGGCGTGCCCCATTCGCTGACCATCGGCAGCCCCGATCTTGCGGCCTATGAGGGGCGTCTCGGCAGCGCCGGCACGATCATGGGGCCGGTCGCCAACCGCATCACCGGCGCGCGCGCCGTCATCGACGGAAACGAGCACCGGTTCGACAAGAACTTCTTCGGCAAACACACGCTGCACGGCGGCTCTGCCGCCTTTCACCGCAAGGTCTGGCAGGTGACCGAGGCCACGCCGGACGGCGCCACCCTGCAGTTGAGCCTGCCCGACGGCGAGGGCGGCTTTCCCGGCCACCGGACCGTGACGGCACAGTACCGGGTGGACCCGCCCGCCCGGCTTACGCTCACCCTCGAGACCGACACCGACGCGCCGACGCTGATCAACCTGGCAAACCACAGCTACTGGAACCTCGGCCCGCACCCGACGACCCGGGGCCACAAGTTGCAGGTCCATGCCGACCGCTACCTGCCCGCCACGGACGAATTCATCCCGACCGGGGTCGTCGCCGACGTCGCGGGCACGCGGTTCGACTACCGCCAGGGCCGCGCGGTCGAGGCCGGCGCCGAGGGCCTGCTCGACAACAACCTCTGCACCGCTCAAGCTCGCCAGCCGCTGCGCCCGGTCGCGCGGCTTACCGGCCCCACCGGGATCGCGATGCAGATGGCCAGCACCGAACCGGGCCTGCAGATCTTCGACGGACACATCCTCGACCTGCCGGACTTTCCGTCGACCGATGGTCCCGCGCATCAGGCCTATGCCGGCCTCGCGCTCGAGGCGCAGTTCTGGCCCGACGCCCCGAACAATCCCGCCTTCCCGTCAATCCTTCTCCGTCCCGGTGACGACTGGCGGCAAATCACCGCCTGGACCTTCACCCGGTCCTGACATCTCGCCTGCCGGAGCGCCCCGCGACACTGGCGCGCCGCGCAACGTCCGCCCGTCAGGTTGATCACCCGCCACTGGCTTGCCCGCCCGCAGCCGGAGGCGGCGCCGGGCGCGCCCGGCGCCGCGCGCGGCGCGGCTCGGCTAAATCGCCCGCACCGCTTGACGATGCCGCCGCGGCTGGCCATCAAGCCGGAAACCCAACCCGGAGACAGCGATGACCGATCCCTTCGACGACCGCAAGGCCCGCGCCTCGGCCTGGTTCCGGCAGCTGCGCGACGATATCGTCGCGGCATTCGAGCAACTCGAAGACACCCAGGCCACCGGACCTTTCGCCGACCGGCCGCCCGGCCGCTTCGAGGTCACCGAAACCCGGCGCTACAGCGATGACGCCTCGGATGCGGGCGGCGGTCTGATGAGCGTCCTGCGCGGCGGCCGCGTCTTTGAAAAGGTCGGCGTAAACGTCTCGACCGTCTATGGCCGACTGGGCGAGGCCGCGCAAAAGGCGATGGCCGCCCGTGGCGTGCCCGGGATGGACGCCGATCCGCGCTTCTGGGCGTCCGGCATCAGCCTTGTGGCCCATATGCAGAACCCGCACACCCCCGCCGTGCATATGAACACGCGGATGTTCTGGACCCCGCATGCATGGTGGTTCGGCGGCGGCAGCGACCTCAACCCTTGTATCGAATATCCCGAGGACACCGAAAGCTTCCATGCCGTCCTGAAGGCCCATTGCGACAGGCACCAGCCAGATTACTACGCCCGCTTCAAGGACTGGGCCGACGAATATTTCTTCGTCCCCCACCGCGGCCGTGCCCGTGGGGTCGGCGGTATCTTCTACGACGATCTCAACACGGGCGACTGGGAGGCCGACTTTGCCTTTACACAGGACGTCGGCCGCGCCTTTCTGCCGGCCTTCCTTCCCGTCACCGAACGGCGCCGCGACACCACCTGGACCGAGGCCGACAAGGACGCCCAGCTTGTTCATCGCGGGCTCTATGCCGAATACAACCTGGTCTATGACCGCGGCACCAAGTTCGGATTGGCCACCGGCCACGACGCCAATGCCGTGCTGATGAGCCTGCCGCCGCTCGCCAGATGGCCGTGACCGGCCCGCGCGACGCCCGCCGCCGCGCCGCGGTCAAAGCAGGCTGGCGCTTTCCTTGTCGACCGGATCCAGCTTCGGCTTGGCCGGCTGGATCGGAACCTTCGCCGGGCTGAACCCGGGCATCGGCACCGTCGCCGGCGCCATGTTGAACATCGGCTTGGCCGCCTGCGGCGCCTGGGCCGCCTCAACCGCCTCGCCGCGCAACTCCTTCAACAGCGTCACGTGATCCGCCGCCTTGCCCAGCCGCTCGGCACAGCGCTGCTGCACCTGCCTCTGGATGTCTTTCCACAAACTTTCGTTCAGCGAAAACGCGCCGCCGATATCGCCTTTGGCATAGCCGGTTTCATACACCCGCTTGCCCATCAGCACCGCGTTATAGGTACCGGCGTCGAACAGCGTCGCGAATTCCAGGTCGTAGTGCGAAACAAGGTTGTGACGCCAAAGCTCCAGATTCTCGGCCAAGCGGTCCGGGACCTCCAGCGCTTCGCGCGCGTCGATCCAGTATTGCGTGTCGGTCCGGTTCCCCAGCCGGTAGTGCAGGCAGATGAAATCGCGTACCTCGTTGTAAAGGTTGTCGACCAGCTTGTTGTAGCGTTTCCGCAGGGGATCGGCGAAATCGCTGTCGGGGAAATAGCTCAGCAGCCACCGTACCCCAATGTCGATCATGAAGATCGCCGTCGATTCCAAGGGCTCGATGAACCCGCCGGACAAACCGATTGCAACGCAGTTCTTGACCCAGGCATTGCGGTTCCGGCCCACCCGCATCGGGATGATCCGCGGCTCGGCGTCATCGGCGACAGGCCCGATTGTGGACCGCAGGCTCGCCAGAAACTCCTCGCGCGCCTCGTCGTCGCTGCGGTGGGCCGAGGAAAATACGTACCCCGTGCCGATCCGGTTATAAAGCGGCACGCGCCATGACCACCCCGCCCCCAGCGCGACAGACCGTGTCACGGGTTCGATCTTTGCCGGGTCTGGATGCGGAATCTGGACCGCCATCGCCTTGTCGTTCGCCAGATACTTCGAGTAGCTGACGAACGGCTCGCCCAGCGCCTTGTTGATGATCATGCCGCGGAACCCGGTGCAGTCGACCACGAGTTCGACCGGATGCCGCCCGCTTTCCTGCAGGTGCAGGGCCGCGATGTTGCCTTGGTCGTCCTTTTCGACCTCCAGCACGTTCTCGCGCACATGGCGCACGCCCTTCGCCGAACAATGCTCGGTCAGAAGCGCGGCGAACTTGCCCGCGTCCAGGTGATAGGCAAAGCCCATCGAGGGGTCGTATTCCTTGGCGCCCTTGGCCCGCGGCCCCTTGCGCGCCTTCACTAGGTCGTTGGTCGGCGAATAGCTCGACAGGTAATCCCGACCGCCGGCGCCGAACTTGTTGAAGTAATAGGCCAGTTCGACCCCTTGGATATTCGGCGCCTTCGAGAACGGGTTGATATAGGAGATCGGCTTGCCGGCTTCGTCCACATTCCAGCCGTCAAAGCTGACGCCAAGCTTGAAGGAGGCGTTGCAGCGTTTGAAGAACTCCTTCTCCGAGATCCCGGCATTCTGCAGTGTGCGCACCATGCCCGGCACCGTGGCCTCGCCCACACCCACGGTCGGAATGTCCGGCGATTCAATCAGTGTGATCCGCAAAGGTTCCAGCCCGGGTTGCGCCTTGCGCCCGAACGCCTGCAACAGCGCCGCCGTCAGCCAGCCGGCCGTCCCGCCGCCCACGATCGTCACGCTTTTCAATGGCCTGCCCATCACATCCCCCTTGTCCCAGCCGTTTTTCCGCCCGGCCCTGTCTCACCGCGAATCTTAGCGCCGCAACGCTCTGCCTGTCACGTCCCAATTCCACGCCGGGGGCCGGGCGAATTACAGCACCTCGGCGGGCGGGATCCGGCCCGAAGCGGACATCGGTCACCGTTGCAGTTTCAAAATCGCTTCGATCAGCGGCTCCCCCAGCCTGCAAGCCCGGATCGCGCCCGACCCCGCCCCCCAGGGCAGGCGCGTTCCTACCATGCTTTGAAGGGGCCGTTTCCTTCCGGTTCTCGGTTGGCTGCCCCGGGCCAAATTGCACCTTGCGATTCCCCAGGCGCCGCCGACACCGCGGCCCGATCCGCGAACCGCTTGCCAGCGCGCCGGCATAGATGCTTTTCTGCCCCGCGAAAGGAACCCATGCTCCGCATTCTCGCCCACACGACCTATCGCCGTCTCTTTGCCGCGCAGATCGTGGCGCTGCTCGGCACCGGTCTGTTGACGATCGCGCTTGGCCTCACAGCCTTCGAGCTTGCCGGAGAGCGTGCCGGAGAGGTCCTGGGCCTCGCGCTGACGATCAAGATGGTCGCCTATGTCGGTCTGTCCCCGCTGGCGGCGGCGATCGTCGCCCGGCTGAACCGCCGGGCCGTTCTGATCGGCGCCGATATCGTCCGCGCAGGCGCCGCGCTGTGCCTGCCCTTCATCGACGCCGCCTGGCAGATCTATGTCCTGATCTTTCTCTTGCAGGCCGCATCGGCCACCTTCACGCCGACATTCCAGGCGCTGATCCCCGACGTGCTGCCGGACGAAGCCGACTACACCCGCGCCCTGTCGCTGTCGCGCCTTGCGCTCGACCTCGAAAACCTGGTCAGCCCGATCCTGGCCGGTCTGCTGCTCGCGCTCATGGCGCCCTCGAACCTTTTTGTCGGCACCGCCCTGGGTTTTGTTGCCTCTGCCGTCCTGGTGCTGGCCACCCGACTGCCGCAACCCGGCCCGGGCAAGGACCGCCCGTTTCGCGAGCGGCTGACCCGGGGTCTCCGCATCTACCTCGCCACGCCGCGGCTGCGCGGTCTTCTGGCGCTGAACCTCACCGTCGCGGCCACGGGCGCCGTGGTCATCGTGCTCAGCGTCGTCATCGCCCGGACCATCTATGCAGGCGCAGAACGCGATCTTGCCGTGATCCTGGGCGCCTACGGCGTCGGCTCGATGCTGGTGGCCCTTCTGTTGCCGCGGCTGCTCGACACGATGCGCGACCGGCCCGTCATGCTGGCCTCGGCGTTGATGCTGACGATCGCCATGCTGGGACTGGGACTGGCCGTCACGGTCTCGGGCTGGCCATCCTGGCCGCTGCTGCTTGCCATCTGGGCGCTTCTCGGCGCCGCCAATGCCGGCGTCGTCACGCCCGCCGGCCGGCTGTTGCGCCGGTCGTCCCGGCCCGAGGACCGCCCCGCCGTCTTCGCCGCCCAGTTCGCCCTCAGCCATGCCTGCTGGCTCGTCGCCTACCCCGCCGCCGGATGGCTCGGCACCGCCGCGGGCATTCCGGGAACGATGGTCGCGATGGGCACCGCCGGACTGGCAGGCATGGCCCTGGCGCTCGCGCTCTGGCGCGTCTCCGCGTCAGAGGCGCTGGAACATGTCCACACCGGCCTGCCGCCCGATCACCCGCATCTGAAGGACGCCGTCCTCCAGGGTGGCGTCTGGGTGCACCGACACACCTTCGTCATCGACGACGAACACCGGGCCTGGCCGACCGGCGGCTGACGCGGCGCGCCTACGTTCCCTCCTCGCAATCCGGATCGTTCGGGTCGCAGATCGGGATGATCCTCAACCCCCCGTCTCCCGGGATCTCAATGGGCGTCGCGCCGGTCGGATCGATCTTGGGTATCTCGATGGGCGTCGCACCGATCGGGTTCACCGGATCGATCTTGGGTATCTCGATCGGCGTCGCCATCACCGGATCTTCACCAAGCGGAATCTGCGTCCGCGTTTCGGTCGCTGCTGCAACCGTCGGCACGGTGAATACCGCTGCCATCAACACGACCGGAACCACCTTCTTTCCTTGCATTCCCACCTCCTCCTTTTTGGGAGGATGAGTCTATCTCATGTCGTGCCCGGTCGCCTTGATGGCCGTCAATCAGCCCCGGATCGCCTCGAGCATCGCATGCACGTTCTCCGGATCCGCCTCCGGCGTGATCCCGTGGCCGAGGTTGAAGATATGCGGCCCCTTCGAAAACGCCGCCTTGATCCGCTTGGTCTCGTCGATCAGGGGCTGGCCCCCGGTCACCATATGCCGTGGATCGAGATTGCCCTGCACGCAGCCGTCCACCTGCACATTTTCGGCCGCCCACTCCGCGCTCACGGAATTGTCCAGCGCCACGCAATCCGCTCCGGTCGCCTTGGCAAAGCCCACATAACGCTCGCCGGCCTCCCGCGGAAACGCGATCACCGGGATCTCGGGATGCTTCGCCTTCACGGCACCGATGATGGTCTTCGCGGGCTCAAGCGCGTACCGCGCAAACGCCTCGCCCTTCAGCGAGCCCGCCCAGCTGTCGAACAGCTTGACCACCTCTGCGCCCGCCTCGATCTGCATCGACAGATAGTCGATCGTCGCCTCGGTCAGCCGCGCCATCAACGCATCGAACACCGCCGGTTCACCTTCGCGCAACGCGTGCGCGGGCGCCTGATCCGGCGTCCCGCGCCCGGCAGTCATATAGGTCGCCACCGTCCAGGGTGCCCCTGCGAACCCGATCAGCGCCGTCTCGTCCGGCAATTCCCGCGTCAGGATACGCACGGTCTCGTAGACCGGCGCCAGGGTCTCGTGGATCGCGTCCGCCGGTTTCAACGCATCGAAATCCGCCCGGGACGTCACCGTCGACAGCCGTGGGCCCTCGCCGGTAACGAACCACAAATCCGCGCCCAGCGCCTGAGGCACCAGCAGGATATCGGCAAACAGGATGGCCGCGTCGAACCCGTACCGCCGGATCGGCTGCAGCGTCACCTCGGCGGCGAGTTCGGGCGTATAGCACAGCGAAAGGAAATCCCCCGCCCGGGCGCGCGTCGCCTTGTATTCCGGCAGGTACCGCCCGGCCTGCCGCATCAGCCAGACCGGCGGCACCGCTTGCACCTCGCCCGCCAGGGCGCGCATCAGTTTCTTCGTCTCGACCATGACCGTCCCCGCAAGCCGCCTGCCCGGCATGGTCGTCCCGCGCCACTGCCGGGATGTCAACCCGGATTGCATTGTCAGCCGGCCCCGACACCGCTAGAGCTTGGCCCATGACACGCCTTCCGTCCCCCGCCCGGCCGCTCAAGATAGGGACCCGCGGTTCGCCCCTGGCACTCGCCCAGGCGCACGAGACGCGCGACCGCCTCGCGGCTGCCTTCGACCTGCCGTCCGAAGCATTCGAGATCGCCGTGATCAAGACCACGGGCGACAACGCGCAGTTGATCGCACAGGACCGGCCGCTGAAGGAACTGGGCGGCAAGGGGCTTTTCACCAAGGAAATCGAAGAGGCCATGTTGGCCGGCGGGATCGACATCGCCGTGCATTCGATGAAGGACATGCCCGTCCAGCAGCCTGCCGGGCTGGTGCTGGATTGCTATCTGCCGCGCGAAGATGTGCGCGACGCCTTTGTCTCGCCCGCCCATGCGTCGATCCACGATTTGCCTAGGGGCGCCGTTGTCGGCACCTCCAGCCTGCGCCGCAGGGCGCAGCTTTTGAACCGCCGCCCGGACCTGCAGATCGTGGAATTCCGCGGCAATGTGCAGACCCGGCTGACAAAGCTGCGGAACGGCGTGGCCGAGGCCACGTTTCTAGCGATGGCGGGGTTGAACCGTCTTGGCGCGGCGGACGTGCCCCGCATCCCGATCGACACCGCCGATCTGCTGCCGGCTGTCGCCCAGGGGGCCATCGGCATCGAGCGGCGCGCTGACGACACAGGCACCGCTGCCCTGCTCGAGGCGATCCACGACGGCGCCACCGGCCAGCGTCTGACTGCCGAACGCGCGTTCCTCGCCGCACTTGACGGGTCCTGCGAAACTCCGATCGCCGGGCTGGCCGAACTCGACGGAGGCACGATCCGGTTGCGCGGCGAGATTCTTCGGACCGACGGGTCCGAGGCGCTTGCGGATGCCGTCTCTGGCGCCGTCGAGGATGGCGCCGAAATCGGGACCGACATGGCCGGGGCGCTTCTCGCACGCGCGGGCGAGGGCTTTTTCGACTGGCGTTAGTCTCGGCGGGAACCAGTCCCTCGCCAAAGCCCACGATGCATAGGGCATCCGGCCCCGGACGAAAATTCGCTCGGTGCCGCCAAGGATTGACCCGGCGGACGCGTCTCATTGATTGTGATGCGTATGACGACCGGCGACGATGATCTGGCCCACGCGGCAGCGGCCGGAGATAGCGAGGCCTTTGCGGCCCTGCTCGCGCGCCACTATGACGGGCTGTTCCGGCTTTCTTTCCGTCTGACCGGAAAGCGTGACGCGGCCGAGGACCTGACCCAGGACATCTGCCTCGGTCTGCCCGTCAAATTGCAGAGCTTCCATGGCAAGGCACGGTTTACCACCTGGCTCTACCGTGTCGCCGTCAACGCCGCCCATGACCGCCGCCGCCGCGACGCCACCCGCGGCAAAGCTGCCGAGGGCTGGGGGGAATGGGAAATCAACCGCCGGGCGGCGGCGGCGGACACCGCCAAGGGGCTTGATTGGCTTCAGACCGCGATGACCGCGCTTCCGCAGGAACTGCGCGACACCGCCGCGCTGACCATGGGCGACGAACTGACCCAGGCGCAGGCGGCCGAGGTTCTGGGCATCTCTGAGGGCACCGTCGCCTGGCGCCTCAGCGAAATCCGCAAACGCCTGCGCACCCTGCGCGAGGAGGAACTGAGCGCATGACCGATCCACTCGACGATCTGAAGGCCGCGTTCGACGCGGCCACCCGGCCGCCGGATACCGTGAAGAGGGCCGATACGCTGACCCGTGCGCAAGAAATCTTCGACCGCTCCCAAGGATCGGCCGCGCCGGTGCGTCCTAGATCCGACCGCCCGTTGTTCTGGGCGGGTATCGGACAAGGAGCAGGACAGATGTTTGCAACCCTCACCTCGCGCCCCGCGCTGACAGCCACCACCGCACTGGTCGCCATTGGCTTGATCGCCTTGGTGCCCATACTGCGTCAGGGCCCTCAGGTTCCCGGCCTGGGCGTTGAGGAAGCCGAGATTGCCGTTCGGCAGCAAGATAAAGCCGTTACGGGATTGGACGCGGCGACACCCGAGCCGGTCATCGAACCGATGATCATGGCTGATGAATCGGCCCCGGCGCTCGATAACCGGCTGCGCCTTGGCATCACCGAACAGCGCCTGCAGCCCTCAACGTCTGCGCCTGCCGGTGCCGCGCGGGAAACCTTCGCGATGGAGGCCGACAGCGCCGTTTCCGGTCTGGTCCTCGAACACCCGGCGCCAATGCCGGACATCGCCGTCCGGCCCGAGGCGAACACCGAAGCCTTCGCCAACGAAGACCCGAACCCGGTCAAGGTGGCCAGCGAAGAGCCGGTCTCGACCTTTTCGATCGATGTCGACACGGCCTCGTACAGTGTGGTGCGCTCGTCCCTGATGAACGGATACCTGCCGCCGGCCGAGGCCGTGCGCGTCGAAGAGATGGTGAACTATTTCCCCTACGACTATCCCGCCCCGACGGCCGATGGCGCCCCGTTCCGTACAACTGTCACGCTCCTTGAAACGCCGTGGAACTCCGGCACGCAGCTCATGCACGTCGCGCTGCAGGGCAGGCTGCCCGCTATCGAAGACCGCCCGCCCCTGAACCTGGTCTTCCTGATCGATACCTCCGGGTCGATGGATCAGGCCAACAAGCTGCCTCTGCTGAAGCAAAGCTTCCGCCTGATGCTGGGCCAGCTTCGCCCCGACGATCAGGTCGCCATCGTTACCTATGCCGGCAGCGCGGGCCGTGTGCTGGACGCCACCCCTGCACGCGAGCGCGCAACGATCCTTGCCGCCCTCGACCGGCTCGACGCGGGCGGCTCCACCGCCGGGCAAGAAGGGCTGCAGCAGGCCTACGCAACCGCCGAGGGCATGGCCGAAGACGGAGACGTCACGCGCGTGATCCTGGCCACCGACGGCGATTTCAACGTCGGCATCCACGACCCCGAAGAGCTGGAAGCCTTCATCGCCGGAAAACGCGACAGCGGCACCTACCTTTCCGTTCTCGGCTTTGGCCGTGGCAATCTGGACGATGCGACGATGCAGGCGCTTGCGCAAAACGGCAATGGCCAGGCCGCCTATATCGATACACTCAGCGAGGCGCAGAAAGTGCTTGTCGACCAACTTACCGGCGCGTTGTTTCCAATCGCAAACGACGTCAAGATACAGGTCGAGTTCAACCCCGCCGAGATCGCCGAATACCGCCTGATAGGGTACGAGACCCGTGCGCTTCGCCGCGAGGATTTCAACAACGACAGGGTCGATGCCGGCGAGATCGGCGCAGGGCACACCGTCACCGCGCTTTATGAGATCACGCCGGTCGGCTCTCCGGCGATTCTTAACGACCCGCTGCGTTTCGCCGCCGAGCGTGGAACCGCAGGTGACACCGACGAACTCGCCTTCCTGCGGTTGCGCTACAAGAAGCCCGGCGAAGACGCCAGCCAGCTGATCGAACTGCCGATCACGCCCGCCATGCAGGGCAACGGCGAAGAAAGCGACTTCGCTGCCGCCATTGCGGGCTTCGGCCAGCTTCTGCAGGGCAGCACCTATCTTGGCGATTGGTCCTATACAGACGCAATTGCACTGGCCGAGCCGGCCATCGGCGCCGATCCCTTCGGCTACCGCCGTGAGGCCGTAACGCTGATGCGGCTGGCCGAGAGCCTGTCGCAATAGTTTCGAGCGATGACGGGGCGCCCGGGTCACTTGAGCGACCGGGCGCCCTTTTCCGTCAGACCGAAACCGCCGCCAGCAATCGATCGCGGTCCAGGTCGGCCTTCGCCCCGCTCAACTGCACCGCACCGCGTTCCAGAACGTAGAATTTATCGGCGATGTCATAGGCGAAGCTGAAATATTGCTCGACCAGCACGATCGCCATGTCGCCTGTGTTGCGAAGGTAGGAGATCACCCGCCCGATCTGCTGGATGATGTTGGGCTGGATCCCCTCGGTGGGCTCGTCGAGCAACAGCAGCCTTGGTTTCATGATCAGCGCACGTGCGATCGCCAGTTGCTGCTGTTGCCCACCCGAGAGATCGCCGCCGCGGCGGTTCAGGAAGTCCTTCAGGATCGGGAACAGATCGAAAATCTCCTCTGGAATCCGGCGCTCGCTTCGCGGCAGGCAGGCATACCCGGTTTCCAGATTCTCGCGAACCGTCAGCAGCGGAAAGATGTCGCGGCCCTGCGGCACGTATCCCACCCGCTTTTTCGCCAGCACATGGGCCGGTGCGCGACCGATGTCTTCGTCGCCCAGCCGGTAGCGGCCGCCCGATCGCGGATGCACGCCCGACAACGCCTTCAGCAGCGAGGTCTTGCCGACCCCGTTTGTGCCCATCACACAGGTCACCTGGCCGGTTTCGGCGGTCAGGTCGATGCCGTTCAGGATCCGGCTGCCACCATAGTGCAAGGTCAGGTTCTCGATCTCCAGCATGCTTAACGTCCCAGGTAAACGTCGATGACCTGGCGGTTCTGCGTAACGTGATCGATGGACCCCTCGGCCAATACCGACCCCTCGTGCAGAACCGTCACCTTGCAGCCGAGGCGGCGCACGAACTCCATGTCGTGCTCGACCACCACAACGGCGCGCGTCTTCGCCGCCTCTTTCAGCAGATCCGTCGTGTGCTCGCGCTCCGCAGGCGTCATGCCCGCCGCCGGTTCGTCAACCAGCAGAAGCCGCGGTTCCTGTGCCAGAAGCATGCCGATCTCGAGCCACTGTTTCTGCCCATGGCTGAGTTCGCCCGCCTTGCGGGCCAATGCCGGGGCAAGGCCGATTTCCTCGGCCAGTTCGACGACGCGGTCCGCATCGGTCCGCGAGGGGCGGAAGAACAGCACTGCAAGCGGCCTGCGGTCTTTTTTCAGTGCCATCAGCAGGTTGTCGAAAACGGTCTGATCCTCGAACACCGTCGGGCGCTGAAACTTCCGGCCAACGCCTGCCTGAGCGATCCGGGCCTCGGACATCCGAAGCAGATTGTCGCTGCGATCCCCCCAGACGACGTGACCCTCGTCGGGCCTTGTCTTGCCGGTGATGATGTCCATGAAGGTGGTCTTGCCGGCCCCGTTGGGACCGATCACCGCGCGCAATTCCCGCGGGCCGATCTGGAAGGACAGGTTGTTGATCGCCTGGAACCCGTCGAACGAGACCGAGACGCCGGAGACCTCGAGCAGAGTGCTCATTCCTCCGCCTCCCTTTCGCGCAGCGCGCCCGGCTCGGGCCCAAGATCCGCGCCATGCCGTTCCGGCGAACGCCGTTTTGCGATCAGATCGAAAAGGCCGCCGATGCCACTGGGGAAAAACAGCGTGACGACCACAAAGGACAGCCCCAGCAGCACCGTCCACCAGTCGACCCAATGAACCGTGTAGAACCCAAGGTCGATGTCCGGCGCCTGCCCGCCGGTGAACCATGTCGAGACCAGGCTGACGAAAGCTGCGCCGATCACCGCGCCGTAGAGCCGCCCGCGGCCACCGATGGCCACCCAGACGGCCAAATAGATTGAGGCAATGGGTGCGATCTCGGCCGGGTTGATGATGCCTGCCTGCGGATAGTAGAGCGCGCCGGCGATACCTGCGATCACGGCCGTCAGAGTAAAGATGAACAGCTTGAAGCCTTCGACCGAATACCCCAGAAACCGCACCCGTGTCTCGTCGTCCCGGATGCCGCGGATCACGCTGCCGAATTTACCCGAGACCACCCAGGCGCAAAGCAGATAGCCTGCAGCCAGCGCCAGGGCCGACCCCCAGAAGAACCACATCGAGACGGTTGCCTGCGGCACGCCGTCAAGCCCCGGCAGGTTCTGCAGGCCCGACAGCCCGTTGTTGCCTCGCAGGCCGCTGTCGTTCTGGAAGAGGTGAAGCGACAGCGCCAGCGTCATGGCCTGGGTCAGGATCGACAGGTAGACACCCGTGACCCGGCTGCGGAAGGCGAGCCAGCCGAAGACCAGCGCCAGCAGGCCGGGCACCAGCACCGCAGCCGCAAGCTGAAGCGGCAACGAATGGGCAAGGGCCCATAGAGCCGGGAACTCGGACCCTCCGACGACGCCAAAGATCTGGATTGCGATCGCGTCGGAGATCTCTGTCGGCGTCGGCGGAAGTTTCGCGGCCGAGAGGCTTTGCGCGACGATAAGCTCGGTCCGCGCGTACATCAGCCACATGCCGATGGCGTAGCCGCCAAGGCCGAAGAACGCCATGTGCCCGAGGCTGAGGATGCCGCAGTACCCCCAGACCAGATCCATCGCGACCGCGACAAGGCAGAGGCAGAGGGTTTTGCCCAGCGTCTTGACGAAGCTTGTAGATACGATGCCGAGGCCGAAGGCCTCGCTGAGCAGCGTGACGCACAGAGTGAAGATTGCGAGGCACGCAAGAAAGATCAGGACCGACGGGTGTCGGATGATGAAAGGCTTTGCGCCGCCCCCCGGCATCGCGCCGGTCGGGGGTCCTGTCCGCCCTGCGGGGACCCGGGAATATTTCCGGCCAGAGGAAGACGGAAGCGTGGCGTCAGTGGACATCCGTCACGCCTCGGCCGCGCGGCCCTTGAGGGCGATGATCCCCTTGGGCCGGAACTGAATAAAGAGGATGATGAAGAGGATCATGTAGGTCTGGGCCGCAAGCGTGTTCGATGGGTTCAGCCATTCGATCCCCTTCTGCAGGAACCCGACCAGGGTCGCGCCGAGAAGCGTGCCCCAGATATTGCCGACACCGCCCACGACGACGGTCATGAAGGACTGCACGATATAGTCCTGGCCCATCTCGGACGTGACCTTTGCGTAAAGCCCGATCGTGACGCCCGCGACGCCGGCGATGCCCGACCCGAGCCCGAAGGTCAGCATGTTGATCCGGTCCGGGTTGATCCCCATCGAGGCCGCCATGCGCGGGTTCTGCGTGACGGCGCGGACCTCGAGCCCCAGGCGGGTGCGGCGCATGATGAACAGGAACACCGCCAGGAAGAACAGCGCCATCACAAAGATCGCGATGCGGATATAGCTGATCGACACGACGTCGTTCAGCACCAGGGCGCCGCTGAGCCAATCCGGCGACGTCAGCGGCCGGGCCTGGGTGCCGAAGATGTTCTTGGCGATCTGCTGCAGTGCGATGGAGATACCGAAGGTGGCGAGCAGTGTCTCGAGCGGCCGATGATAAAGCCAGCGGATCACCAGCCGCTCCATCGTCACGCCGGCGCCGAAGGTCACTGCGAAGGCCAGCGGCAGGGCGATGGCGATCGAAAGCGTGTAGTCGGGCACAAAAAGCTGAACGACATAGCCGGTATAGGCGCCCATCATGATAAACTCGCCATGCGCCATGTTGATCACGCCCATCACGCCAAAGGTGATGGCCAGCCCGATGGCGGCGAGAAAGTAGATGGAGGCAAGGCTGAGGGCATCGAGCGTCAGGTCCGCGGCCTGGTTCAGGCCGACACTCCGGTCGATCGCCGCCAAGGCCTGCAGCGCGGCCTGCGCCACACCGGGCGGCGCGGCGCTGAAGGTCTCATAGAAGCTGTGCGCCGCCAGGGCGGCATCGACATCGGCTTCGGTAGCGAGTGCGTCGACCTGGTCCCGGCGCGCCAATTCTGCATAAGCAAGATCACGTGCCGCGTCGGTGTTCAAATCGGCAACCTGAATGCCAGCGACCTCGCCGCCCACGATATGCGCGATCAACGCCGCACGCTGGTTCTCACGGCTGATCCGCGGCGGCGCGAGGCCGGTTTCGACCAGCAGCGTGTAAGCGTCATCGCGTGCCAGATCCGTGCCTGGAACCAGGATGCGCGCAATCGCTGGGCCCTGCGGTGCGGCCCCCGCCACGACCCCGCGCGTTGTCGCCACCAAGGGATTGAGCGTGGCGCGCACATCGACGCCCAAATCCCCCGCAAAGCCCTCGATGGCCGCAATCCGCGCGGCCTCGTCCGGGTCGAAGCGGATCGTCAACAGCCGCTCGAGCCGCGCCTTGCGCGCTTTCAGCGACAGGTCCGGGTCGGCGCCGCTCCCCGATCGCAGAGCCGCCAGGTGCGACGCTTCGGGATCGCGTTCAATGGCATCGAGCGCAGCTGCGCGTTGCACGGGATCGGGGTCATTGAGCTGAAACTGCACCAGCGCCGCTGCGATCATGCCGCGGATGCCGCTGTTGGGCTTTAGCTGCTTCAGCGCGCGTTTCCCGGCGCTGCCGATCTCTACCGCGCTCGCAATATCTATGAGGGTGTAGCTGTCTGTGCCTTTCTCGGCATAGACGAATAGCCCGTCTTCCTTGCGCAGCCACAATTCCTTGGCCTGCCATTTCTCCAAAACGCTGCGCGCCTCTGGCAAGCCGCTCGCGGCCAGCGCGTCGATTGCAGGCCCGATGGTTTTGCGCGAGCTTTTTTCGATGATCTCCCGATGCTCCTGCAACAGCGCCTGAATTGCACTGGGCGCCTGCGCCGTGGCGGGCGCGGCAAGCCAGAGCGCATATACGGTCAGAAGCTGCAGAAAACGTGGCATGGCACCCCGGAAGAGGCGGACCAGGGGAGTGTTGCACACCCCCGGCCCGGGTTTCGGTCAGACCGTCAGTAGTTCGACTTGATCTGCACACAAGTTGAGGTCGCGGTGTTGTACATACCGCAGCCAAGCTCTTGCCAGTCACTGACCAGCACCGCCGATTCCTCAAGGTAATCGGTCCAGGCATCGCCCGGCACCTCTTCGGTCTGGCTGATGATGTCGAACTGTCCGTCCTCCTGAATTTCACCGATCAGGACAGGCTTGGCGAGATGGTGATTGGGCAGCATCACGGCGGTACCGCCGGTCAGGTTGGGGAATTCCTGACCGTACATCGCCGTCCGCACAGCGTCGACGTCGGTTGTGCCCGCATCAACCACAGCGTTCACCCACATGTTGAAGCCGATGTAGTGCGCCTCCATCGGGTCGTTGGTCACGCGTTCTTCGCCCATCCGTGCCTTCCAGGCCTCGACCCACGCCTCGTTGGCCTCGCTCTCGGCGGACTGGAAGTAGTTCCAGGCAGCCAGGTGACCCACGAGGTTCGACGTGTCGAGGCCCGACAACTCCTCCTCGCCGACCGAGAAGGCCACGACGGGGATGTCATCTGCGCTGACACCGGCGGCCGCCAGTTCCTTGTAGAAACCGACATTGGCGTCGCCATTGATCGTGCTGATCACACCGACCTTCTTGCCCTCGGCCCCCAGCGCCACGACATCGGCCACGATCTTCGACCAATCGGAATGGCCGAACGGCGTGTAATTGACGAAGATGTCGCTTTCGGGGATGTCCTTTGACTGCAGGTAGCTTTCGAGGATGTTGTTCGTGGTCCGGGGATAGACATAGTCGGTGCCCAAAAGCGCGAACTTTTCGACCTCGAGCTCTTCGAGGAAATAATCCGTTGCCGGTATCGCCTGCTGGTTCGGTGCGGCGCCGGTGTAGAACACGTTCTTGGAGCTTTCCTCGCCTTCGTACTGCACCGGGTAAAACAGCAGACCGTTCAGCTCCTCGATCACCGGCAGCACCGATTTGCGGCTGACCGATGTCCAATTGCCGAAGATCACGTCGACCTCGTGCACGGTCAGCAGTTCCCGGGCCTTCTCGGCAAACAGCGGCCAGTCCGAAGCGGGGTCGACCACGACCGCCTCGAGCTCGCAGCCCAGAACCCCGCCCTTCTCGTTCTGCTGTTCCACCAGCATCAGCATGGTGTCTTTGAGCGTGGTTTCGGAAATCGCCATGGTGCCGGACAACGAGTGCAAAACGCCCACCTTGATGGGGCACTCCTGAGCCGCCGCAGGCAGGCTGAGCGCCCCCAAAAGCGCGGTGGACGCGAGAAGACGAACGGTTATTGGCATGGATATCCTCCATGCAGGGCGCGGGATCGCTTGCGGAATGTTAAGAGAACCGCATATACCCTGCTCCCTGCAGCTTTGTGTTGCGATCAGTGTGGCGGCCGGTGCGATGTCCAGTCTTCCGGTCGTCACACGCCTCGATCGGGCGCAAGCGTATCGATCGGACGTCCTGTTACTTGCGGCAGTGCAGCAAGATCGCAATCGCGCATCGCATCCGCATCTGTGAACCGGCTGGCTTCGCCTATATTTCAAGCTAATTTCCGGATTCTGCCAAAAAACCATGCGGAACTGATCGTTTGACTGCTTCGAATCGCACGCGCGAGCCCGCATTGCCGTCGACCCAATTCTATTGCTTGTCGCCACACCGTGTGCGTGAAGGAGCGTCTTCGGCGCATTTCGCGAACTGGCTCAACGGCCCAGCCGGCGCGCGATCTCCGTCTTCGAAAGCCCCATCTCCATCAAGCCGCGCAGGCGGCAACGCTCCTCAAGCGTGAAGTGGCTGTATCTCTGTCCCATGGCGATCCCGGACATACCGGGTGTCGCACTTGGAATTGAAATCTAGCGCCGTCCCCGACGCACGGCTGAAGCAGACCTACGGCCTGTCCGAAATCGGTGATCCGGCGCGGTGCCGGACGCATTGTCAACATATCGTCGGCGAATGCGGTGCGCGGGCATACCGGGGTTGCCGTCTATTCGGCGACCAAAACAGCGCTGGGCGGCATGACGCGCAGCCTTGCGCGAGAGCTTGGGCCCCGGAACATCCAGGTCAACTCGCTCGCACCGGGCTATTTTCAAAGCGATATGGTGGGCGATCTGCCGGAGGGTGCGACAGCGCGCATCAAACGGCGCGCGCCGCTGGAGGTCGAGGCGCTGCGCCGCTGCATTGCCACGGATCCCGACGTGCAGGCGGGCGGATGCTGGCTCGGGTCGGTCAAAACGAACATCGGACACCTGGAGCAGACGGCGGGCGTCGCCTCGCTGATCAAGGCCGCGACGGCGCTCGACCGCGGCTAGGTGCCCCCATCACTGAATTTCGAAATGCCGAATCCGCGCATTGATTTCGATGGCGGCCCGTTCCCGATTCCGACCGCCGCCACCGTCTGGCCCAACACCAAAAGACCGCGCCGAGCCGCGGTCAATTCCCTTGGCCTTGGGGGCACAAACGCGTTCATGATCTTGCAAGAGGCGCCGGTCCGAAAAGCAAAACCGGCAGTGGAGCCCGCGCGCCAGCTTCTTGCGCCGAGCGCCCGCTCGCCGGCGGCGCTCGGCGAACTCTCGGGGCGCTGGCGGACCCGGCTGGCCCGGACAAGTGGGGCCGAGACCACTGCGCTTTGTTCCGCAGCGCTGCAGCATGCGGCGCACCATGACTATCGCCGGACCTGCACCGGGAAAGACACGCAGGAGCGCATCGATGCAGGTCCGGCGAGCCTTTACGGCGCCACACCGATGACGGATGCCGCACCGCCATCCTATCCCTTTGCGCGGGATCGCTACTGGCTCGAGCTGCACAGCCTTGGGTCGGTGGGCGACGCGAGCCTGCTTGGGCCGCCTGCCCGTATGCCCGTCACGTCAGCATCAGGCCAGCCTGTCACTCGACGCCCGTCCCTGGATGACGGACCACCGCGTCTACGACGCGCCAACCCTGCCGGTGGCTGCCGCTCTGAACGGAGTGGCCAGGGTCGGCGCGGCCGCGTTGGACAGGGCCGCAACGATCAGCAGCCTGCCTGCAACGGCATCCGAGACCGAGGACTGGATCACACATGTCACCGCTCGGCTCGGCCCCGGCCGAGCCCTTCCGAAGCCGCACGATCTTGCGGCGAACCGCCGCTGCGACCGGACGGTGGACATCTCGGAATATTATCGAAGGCTGGATAAACTTGGTTTCAGCTACGGACTGCTGTTTCGCAATATTCGCGCCTTGAACCTCGGCGCCGGCAGGCGACGGCGAAGCGGGCGACGAGATCCACCCTGCGATGCACGATGCCTGCCTTCACGTCTTTTCCGCGCTGTCCGGTCTTTATGGCGACGTTGACGGCGGCGACGGGGAAGAGACGGCTTTCCTGCCGATCACGGTCGAACGATTCCAGAACTTCGGCGCATCGCCGCGGGTCGCCGATGTCCGCGCGACACGGCGTCCGGATCAGGGGTCCAAAACGACCGACCACTATACGATCGATATCGAAATCACCGATGAAACCGGTACGCCAATCGCAGCGATCGGCGGTCTGACCGTGAAGCGGCTGAGCTGCGGTCAATTTCTGCCGCGTCCGGCTGGCGCGGTTGAAAACTGGCTCTACGGCGTCGATTGGAATGTCCTGTCGCCGCTGGAGCTTTCGGACACCGATCCGGCTGCGTGGCTGATCGTGGCAGAAACCCCGGGCGCCGTATCCTGTCTGACGGCAACGCTCGAAGACGCCGCTCAATCCATAGAGGTGGTTCAACCCGCCGCATTCGTCGCGGGCGGGTTCGTACCGAAGGAACCGACCATTCGTGGTTCGGTGATCGCCACATCGCTGTCCGAGCCGGCGTTGCTGCTGCAGTCCACGCCCGGCCTCGTTGCCGCGCAGAGGCAACAGTTCGAGCTGTGCCAGGCGGCGGATCCGGCGTGTTCGACATCTGGGGCGACGCCTTCGATCCCTCGATTGAAATCGTCGCAATCGAACCGCCGGGACGGCTTGAACGCATCAACGAAGCTCCGATACGGACGGTCGAGGCGTTCGCCCGCAGCCTGCTGCCGGAACCGACGCAGCAACTGGACCGGCCATATGCTGTTCTGGGTCATTGCCTCGGCGGTCTTACGCTTTACGAAACGCTCGGGCTCCTTGACGCGCGTGGACATCGCGGCCCCGAGCACATCTTCGTGTCGGGCACCCGGCCGCCCAGCGTTTTGCGGGCTCCGGGCGATTTCGAACGAGACCTTGACAGTCAGCTTCAGTTTTTCGGCGACTGCCGTGCAGGCAAGCCGGGCTATGAGCAAACGAACGACGTCCTGGCCGAGATCGCGCGCGCCTTCGGCATCTCGGACAGCGCCCTGCAGCAACTCACTGCCGAGGAGAGCCAGATACATCACCTTCGAACCCGGTGAGTTCGCTCGCATCTTCGCCTTTCGCCGCGCGATGCGGCGCCTGCTTCTGGCCCGGGCGTTCGACCATCCGCCCACGGCGGTCCGGATCACCCAAGAGCCGCAGGGAAAGCCGTGCGGCCCCTGTCCGTTCAGCGCGACGCATTCGATCAAACCCCGCACGCTTTGCGACCAGACGTGTTGCCAAGGGCTTGGACGGTGAAGGAGGCGGTCGTCAAGGCCGGCGGCGGGCCGCTGGAGCGTGCGGACCTTCCATTGATGACCGCGCCGCAGGACATCGGGCCGGAGGCGGGCTGGACCCGGGTTGCCTATGATGGCTGCCTTGCAGAAGACAGGCGACAATTAAGATTTCTCAAACAAAGCGGCCTGCCCCCGGCCGTCATGCCTTCACATTCCGGAAGCCGGGATCGTAGGGGCTTGCGGAGATAACGTCGGCCGGGAATTCCGTGCCCAGCATGTCCACCGCCATGCGCGTGCCGATGGCGGAAAGCCCGGGTTCGACAAAGGCCAGCGCGAGGTTGAGCCCGACCCGGTGCCCCCACTCTCCCGACGTCACGGTGCCGACGACGTGCCGGTCCTTCATCACGGACGAACCGGAATGCGCTGGCCGGTCCCTGCAGTGGACCGAAAGCGTTACGAGCTGCCTGCGCGGCCCCTCCGACACGCGATTTTCCAACGCGGTTTTGCCGATGAAATCGGGCTTGTCGAGCATCACGAACCGGCCAAGTCCGGTTTCGAACGGGTCGAATTCGGTCAGGATGTCGGCCTTCCAATGCAGAAATCCCTTTTCGAGCCGCATGGACTCGATCGCACGGCTGCCGAAGAGACGCAGCCCGAGCGGATCGCCTGCCCGGCGCAGCGCCAGGTAGGCTGCGTGGAGCTGGCAGTTGGGAACATGGATCTCGAAGGCCAACTCGCCCGAGAAGCTGACGGCCATGACAATCGCCGGGGCAATGCCGACGACTGCCTCGCGCACCGAAAGCCAGGGGAACGCCCTGGCCGACCAGTCGCCCCGCGCCGCCGCCGACAGGACCTCGCGCGCCCTTGGGCCGGCGAGGACCAGTACGGTCCAGTCATTGGTCAGCGAGCGTATGTGCACATCCTCGCCCTTGCGCAGATGCGCCGTCAGCCAGTCCATGTCGTGGTATTCCGACGCAGCCGCCGATCCGTACCAGACCCGGGCCGGGCCGGACGCGTCTTGGGGCAGATTGGCGACCGTGGCCTCGGCCTTGAGCATCCCGTGATGATTGAGGAGATATCCCAGCCCCACACGCCCGATCCTGCGCGTGACCCGGCCGCAGAACATCCTGTCGAGAAAATCGTGGGTGTCGGCGCCGGTGATTTCGATGCGGTTGAACCCGCTGACCTCGGTCAAGCCGACACCGGTCTGGACCGCTTTCACCTCACCCGCGACGACATCGTGGACCTCATTGAACCGAAAACCGTGCGTCTCGGTGAAACCGGGTGCGGGCCGGATGTAGTCGATCCGTTCCCAACCGTTTACCACGCCGAACTCGGCCCCCTCGGCCGCCAGCACCGGCGTAAGCGGCGTCGTCCTGATCGGCCGTCCGGCGGAGCGGTGTTCGTGCGGGAAATGAAAGCGGAACTCGTTCTGATAGTCCTCGATCGCCTTAAGTGCGGTCAGCTCTGTGTTGGCATGTCCGGCAAACCGGCGCGGGTCGATCACCCATGTGTCATAGCAGGCCTCGCCATGGACGATCTGCTGGGCCAAAAGCCACCCATGTCCCCCGCCTTCGCCAAGCCCGGCGCGCAGCCCGATGATGCAAAAGGCGTTTCGCTTGCCGGGAATGGGGCCCACCAGCGGCGCCCCGTCGATCGTGTAGGTGATCGGCCCGTTCACGATGGTATGGATGCCTGCCTCGGCCAGCGCGGGCATCCGCGCAAACGCGCCTTCCAGAACATCGGTCACCCGGTCGAGATCGTCGGGGCAAAGCGCATTGGTGAATTTCGGGTCGATCCCGTCCATGCCCCAGGTCTTGCAGTCCTGTTCATAGAACCCGACAAGCAATCCGAATTTCTCCTGCCGCGAGTAGAAATCGCTGATCGGACAGCGGATCAGCGGCATCCGGTGACCTGCTTCGCGAATCGCCGGAATTTCCTCGGTGACGAAATACTGGTGCTCCATCGAAACCACGGGATGGTGCACCCCCATCATCGCCCCGACCTCGTTCACCCGGTATCCGCAGGCATTGACGACGATGTCGGCATGGACGGTTCCCTTTGGCGTCTCGACCTCCCAGGTGTCATCTTTCAGCTGCCGTAGGCCTGTCACGGGTGTGTTGCGGTGGACTTCCGCTCCGGCCTTGCGGGCACGCCGCGCAAGCGCCTGACACAATTGCGCGGGGTCGATATCTCCATCCATCGGATCCCAGAGCCCGCCCAGCAGGTCGTCGGTCGAAAGAAGCGGGTGGCGGCGGGCGCATTCTGTGGCGTCGATGACCTCGAATTCGACACCCATGCCCCGCGCCATCGACGCAAAGTGACGATAGCCGTCCATTTGCGCGTTCGTATTGGCCAGCCTGATGCCGCCATCTCCGTGGTGGTAGTTGATCGGGTAGTCGGGGTCGGCGGCCAGCTCCCTGTAAAGCGCGATGGAATGGCTCTTCAGCCCGACCATCGTCTGGTTCATGCCGAAATTCGTCACCTGAGCCGCGGAATGCCATGTCGTGCCGGACGTCAGTTCGTCCCGCTCGAGCAGCATCACGTCGCTCCAACCCTCCTGCGTGAGATGATAGAGCGCCGAGCACCCGGCAATACCGCCGCCGATCACCACAACCTTCGTACGTGCCCTCATTCGTCGACCTTTCAGGCTGGCCCGGTCTCCGCCAACAGACAGTCTGCTGGCACCGCCCGGCGAACCTTCACTGGACGGCAAGGGTTTTCCAAGCGTCTTCCTATGACTAAACCGGCACCCATCGACGACTTCAAGCCGAGTTCAAGACTCTCGCGGCGGGTCGCGAGGCAGGCGAGCCTGCGAACGAACAACCGTTCCGTCCAGGTCTCGATCCTCGGCCGCCGAAACTCTAAGGTGGATGTATGGCGATTTTGGCCGGCGATCCTGCATTCTTTGGCATCGGCCCATGGGCGTCCGCCAGGTCCGCGCCCCTAAGCCTGCGAGTGCTGCCATGAATGCGAGCGGCAATCACTCTTCGACCTCGTTCGAATTACTTGTTATGCCGGGCTTCAACCTTGCGGCGACGATGGCCTTCGTCGACCCGTTTCGGGCAGCGAACTATCTGGACGGCGTGTCCCATTTCCGCTGGGTGTTTCTGTCAGAAAGGGGCGGCGGGGTTCAGGCGAGCAACGGCGCAAGTATCACGACCCGGTCCCTATCGGACAGCGCCGGCGCCTTGCCCGATTTCATGATCGTGTCGTCCAGTTGGGAGCCCGAGGCGCATGTCTCGCCGGCCGTTCGGGCTGTTTTGCGTCAGGCGGCCCGGCGGCGGGTGATACTCGGCGGGATCGACACGGGCGCCTTCGTGCTGGCTCATGCAGGGCTGCTGCGGGGCAGCCGGGTTACGGTTCACTATGAACATATCGACGCATTTCGGGAACTCTTCCCGGAAACCGAGGTCAGCGAAACGCTGTGGGTCTTCGATGGGTCGCGGATCACTTGCTGCGGTGGGGCGGCGACCACCGATTTCGCCCTGCACATCGTTCGAAACCTCCACGGCAGCTCGCTGGCGAATGCAGCGGCCCGCTATATATTCGCCGCACAACTGCGCGACCATGGCACACCGCAGAACCCGCAGGACCGCGAACCGATCGGCACCTCGGTGCCCGACACCGTGCGGCGTGCCATACGGGCGATGGAAGAAAACCTGGAAATCCCGCTGCCGATCGCACAGATCTGCCGAAAGATCGAGGTTTCCCATCGGCAGCTCGATCGGCTCTTTTCCCATCATGTCGGGAAAACGCCGGTGCTCTATTACCGCGATATCAGGCTGGACCGCGCGCGCGGATTGGTGACGCAAACCAAACTGACAATGGCCGAGATTGCCTATGCCAGCGGCTTTGCCAGCCAGGTCCATTTCAGCCGCGCCTACAAGGAGCGCTTCGGCTTGGCCCCCAGCAAGGATCGGATCGAAGGCCGTATACCCTTCGAGTTCCGCGCGTGGCCCATGCATCGCCGGCGTATCGAGTCTGGCGAAAAACGTTAAAACGGCGGCGAATAATGTAAAGGCACGGTGAACGGTTGGCGCGATGCTTCTGTTCGGCGAGAGTGATTCCAGCTCAGGGGGCCAAACCGTGACGGAACTGCCCGGCAAACAGGATTTCGCAACTATCAGAGCAGGTTTCGACCCCGATCCCTCTCGCTCGCTTTCGCTGCACAAGGACGCCTATGTCGACCCCGCCTGGTTTCGCACTGATCTCGACGCGATTGTCGCGAAGTCGTGGCAATGGGTCTGTCATGTCGAAAAACTGCGGGCGCCGGGTGCCTATGTGACGGTCGACATCGCCGACCGTCCCGTCGCGGTTGTCCGGGACAGGGAAGGCGCGCTTCGAGCCTTCTACAACGTCTGCAAGCATCGCGCCCACGCATTGCTGCGCGGCAATGGGCAGACGACACGCATCATGTGCCCCTATCATGCATGGGTCTACGGCCTCGACGGGCGTCTCGTACGGGCTCCCCACACCGAAACACTGGTCGATTTCGCGCCAAGGGACATCTGCCTTGACCAAGTGCGGGTCGAAGAGTTCTGCGGGTTCGTCTTCGTCAATCTCGACCCCACTGCAGCGCCATTGGCCGAGCTGTCCGGCAATCTCGAAACCGAAATCCGTCACTGGGCGCCCGATATCGAAAGGCTGACCTTCGGCCATCGCCTGACCTATGACATCAAGTCCAACTGGAAGAACGTCGTCGACAACTTCCTGGAATGCTACCACTGTCCGACGGCCCATAAGGACTTCTGCGATCTCGTGGATATGGACACCTACAAGGTGACGACCTACGGCATCTATTCCAGCCACATGGCCGAGGCGGGCAAGGGCGCGAATACCGCCTATGATGTGTCGAACGCCACCGTGCGCACCCACGCGGTCTGGTGGCTATGGCCCACGACCTGCCTGATGCGCTATCCGGGCCGGTCGTCGATGATCGTGCTGAACATTATCCCCGCAGGCCCCGACCGGACGCTCGAGACCTATGACTTCTTTCTTGAAACCCCCGAACCGGACGACATGGAACGTGAAGCGATCCGCTATCTCGACGAGGTGCTGCAGCGCGAAGACATCGGCATTGTCGAAAGCGTGCAAAGGGGCATGACGACGCCGGCCTTTACACAAGGGCGCATCGTCAACGACCCCGGCGGGTCGGGCAGGTCCGAGCATGCGTTGCATCATTTCCACGGGCTGGTGCTCGACGCCTATGCGAGGGCCGCTGAATGAGGCCGCCCAACATCGTCGTGGTAATGGCGGACCAACTGGCGCCGCAGTTTACCGGCGCCTACGGGCACAAGGTGGCGAAAACACCGAATATCGATGCGCTGGCAGCGCGCGGCATGCGATTCGACGCAGCCTATTGCAATTCGCCGCTCTGCGCGCCGTCGCGCTTTGCCTTCATGTCGGGCCAACTGATCAGCCGTATCGCGGCCTACGACAACGCCTCGGAATTCCGCGCCTCTGTCCCGACCTTCGCCCACTACCTGAAAGCCCTTGGCTACCGCACCTGCCTGGCGGGCAAGATGCATTTCGTCGGCCCGGACCAGATGCACGGGTTCCAGGACCGGGTGACCACCGATATCTACCCCGCCGATTTCGCCTGGACTCCGGACTGGGAGGCGCATGACGAGCGCATCGACAAGTGGTACCATAACATGGCCACGGTCAAGGAAAGCGGCGTTGCCGTCGCCACCTTCCAGACGGACTATGACGACGAGGTCGAATTCGCCGCGCACCGCTGGCTGATCGACCGTGGGCGCGACAGGGCCGCGGGCGATGATGCCCCGTTCTGCCTTGTGGCGAGCTTCATCCATCCGCACGATCCTTATGTCGCCAAAGCCGAGTGGTGGGAGCTTTACGAGGATGACGAGATCGCGATGCCCGATCTCGTTGTGCCGGCCGACACGCAGGATCCCTTCTCGCGCAGGGTCATGGACGGGATCGAGGCAAGCATCGTGCCGCTTACCGACGAAGAGGTGCGGCGCGCACGCCGCGCCTACCTGGGCAATGTCAGCTATTTCGACAGCAAGCTCGGGGCCATCGTGAAGGCGCTCGACGATATCGGCGAGCTGGAAAACACCATCCTCGTCGTAACGGCCGACCACGGCGATATGCTGGGCGAGCGCGGGATGTGGTACAAGATGACCTTTTTCGAGCACTCCGCGCGCGTGCCGCTGATCTTTGCAGGCCCCGGGGTTGCGCAAGGTTCGGCGCCGAACGCCTGCTCGCTCGTCGACCTTCTGCCGACGTTCCTGGAGATCGGCGGCGGAAATGTGGAGGCCCTCGGCGAGCCGGTCGATGGCCGCTCGCTTATGCCGCTGGCACGCGGCGAGCCCGACCCGGTCGACGAGGCCATTGGCGAGTATTGTGCCGAAATGACACCCTACCCCGTCTTCATGATCCGCCGCGGCGACTTGAAATACATCCACTGCGATCCGGATCCGCCGCAGCTTTATCACCTGTCCCGCGATCCGAAAGAAACGGTGAATGTCGCCGACGATCCCGCCTATCACAACGCCGCGTTGAACTTCGCCGCCGAAGTGGCGGACCGCTGGGACAGCGAAAGGCTGCGCGCCGATGTGATCCGCACCCAGAAGTCCCGCCGTGCCCTGCACGCAGCCATGGAAGCCGGTGCGGGTGAGCGATGGGACTACAACCCGCCACGGGATGCCAGCCGGGAATATGTGCGAAGCCACATGGACTGGACCGTTGCGGCGGCGCATTACCGCTATCCGCCGCTGAAGGAGAGCCCGGATGGGCATGCTTGACGGAAAGATCGCGCTTGTCACGGGCGGGCGCGGCGGGATCGGCCGAGCCATCGTCGCGCGGTTTCTGCGTGAGGGCGCCGCGGTTTACGCGGCCGATCTGACCGATGGTGGATCGCTGCCCGATCTCGCCCACGACGACAGTCGCTTCCTGCGGCTCGACGTCAGCCGCGAGGACGAGGCGATTGCAGCGATGGACCGGGTGCGTGCCGAGCACGGCCAGCTCGACATCCTTGTGAACGCCGCCGGGATCGAAATCGAGAAGACCATCGAAGAGACGACATTGGAAGAGTGGAACCGGTCGTTTGCCGTCAATGTGACCGGCACGTTCCTGACTTCGAAACATGCGCTGCCGCTGATGCGGAAGGCTGCGCAATGCAACAGCAGCGCATCGATCGTCAATTTCGGATCGTACGATGGGTTCCTCGCCGATCCCGGCCTGGCGGCCTATTGCGCAACCAAGGGTGCGGTCCATGCGCTGACCCGCGCCATGGCCTGCGACCACGGGCCGGAAGGTATCCGCGTGAACGCGATCTGCCCGGGCTATGTCGACACGCCGATGCTGCAAGGCTTCTTCGCCGGCGAAGGGTCGGGCGGCGGCGGGAAGACCATCGACCAGTTGCAACAGGCCGTGCGGGACGTGCACCCGATCCGAACCTACGGCACACCCGAGGACATCGCCAATCTGGTCAACTGGCTGGCTTCGGACGAGGCCCGATACGCTTCGGGACAGCTCTGGGTGCTTGACGGCGGCCTAAGCGCCCAGGTCCAGCAGATGAAACTATGAGCAAACCGGTCATCATCACCTGCGCGCCAACCGGCGGTATCCACACGCCGACCATGTCAGAGCATCTGCCGATCACACCGACCGAGATCGCGCAGGCCAGCATCGAGGCCGCCGAAGCCGGCGCCTCGATCATCCATCTGCACGCCCGCGACCCCGAGACCGGCAAGCCCGATCCGGACCCGGATCTCTTCCTGCAGTTTCTGCCGCGGATCAAACAGTCCACCGACGCGGTGATGAACGTCTCGACCGGCGGGGGCTTGGGCATGACGCGCGAGGAACGGCTGCGCGCCGCGCTTCGGGCATCGCCCGAGATGGCCAGCATGAACATGGGCTCGATGAATTTCGGCATCTTCCCGATGCTGAGCAAATATTCGGACTGGAAGCACGGCTGGGAACCCGAATTCCTGGAGATGACGCGGGATTTCATCTTCCGGAACACCTTTGCCGATATCGAGTTCGCGATGAAGGAGCTGGGCAAGGCCCACGGCACGCGCTTCGAGTTCGAATGCTACGATCTGGGCCATCTCTACAACCTCGCCTGGGTCGTCGATCAGGGCTGGGTCGAGCCGCCGTTCTTCGTGCAGATGGTTTTCGGTATTCTCGGCGGCGCGGGGGCTGATCTCGACAATCTGATGCATATGCACAAGATCGCCGACCGCCTGTTCGGCGGTGACTATGAATGGTCCGTTCTGGCCGCCGGGCGCCACCAGATGTCGTTCGCCACGCAATCGGCGCTGCTGGGCGGCAATCTTCGGGTCGGGCTGGAGGACAGCCTTTATATCGGCCCCGGCCGGAAGGCCAAATCCAATGCCGAGCAGGTGCGCAAGATCCGAGCGATCGTCGAGAACCTGGGGCTCAGCGTCGCGACGCCGCCGGAGGCACGGGCGCGGCTGGGACTGAAGGGCTCTGATCAAGTGGCGTTCTGACGGGAGGAAGACGTGCCGACGAAAATGCTTATCGACGGTGAACCTGTCGCGGGTGACGGCGCCGGATTATTCTACCGCCGGACGGTTGTGGCGCAAGGCGACGCCCGCGCCGAGACCGCGACTCCGGAAGGCTTTGGACCTGTCGTGACTCAACTGCACGTCACAGATGCCAAAGACGCTTTGACGTTCGCCAACGCATCGCGCTGCGGCCTCGCCGCGTCGGTCCGGGCGGCGAGGACGGTTTCGGGTGTGGGGGGCGATAGGAGTGTCTGTGCGCTCGACGCCGATACGGCCCTCCGCCACATGATGATCGCGCATTGATGCGGCTGCAGGGCAAACACGCCGTCGTCACCGGCGGCAGACAGGGGATCGGCCGGGCCATCGTGGAGGCATACGTCCGCGAAGGTGCAAAGGTTCTGACCTGCGGACGCGGTGCCCGGCCGCACGGTCTGGACCCGGCGATCGGGTGGCAGACCCTCGACGTTTCCTGTCCGCAGGCCGTGGGAGCGGTCGCGCAAGCCATCGACGAGATCGACATTCTCGTCAACAACGCTGGTGTCCAGATCGAGAAGACGGTGACCGAGAGCACGGACTCCGATTGGGATCTCGTTATGGGAACCAATGCACGCGGAGTGTTCAATCTTTGCCGGGCGTTCATCCCAAAGATGGGCCACGGTGGCGCGATCATCAACATCGGCTCGATCTCCGGCCGGGTGGCCGACCCCTCGATGGCGCTTTACAACGCCTCAAAGGCATTCGTTCACGGCCTGACGCGATCGATCGCCGTGGACCACGGCCCGGCGATCCGCTGCAACGCGATCTGCCCCGGCTGGATCGAGACCGGCATGCTGGACGCGGGATTTGCGCTGGCCAGCGATCCAGAAGCGGCACGCGCCGATGCGCTGGCCCGTCACGCCGGGCGAAGGTTTGGCAAACCGGAAGACATTGCTGCGATGGCGGTGTGGCTGGCCACCGACGAGGCCGGATTCGCGACCGGTCAGCTCTTTACCGTGGACGGCGGTCTGACGGCGGCCTCCCCCCTCCGGCCGGAGCTGTTCTAATGTCCGATATCGCTCATACGGCGGTGCTTGGGGCCGGAACGATCGGCGCCAGTTGGTCCGCCCTGTTTCTGGCCGCCGGCCGGTCGGTTTCGGTTTTTGATCCGGCACCGGAGGCCGAGGCCCGTGTCCGCGACTACATCGAGACGGCGTGGCCTGCATTGACAGAGCTGGGCTTGACAGAACGCGGCGATCCCGGGCGCATCTCGTTTCACACGGACGCGGCGGCAGCGGTCCGCCATGCCGAATTCGTCCAGGAAAACGTGCCCGAACGGATCGCGCTCAAGCACAGGATCATCGCCGAAGCCGAACCGGCGCTGGCGCAGGGCGCGATCTTTTCCAGCTCGACCTCGGGTCTGACCTGGGAAGCCATCGCCGAGGGATTCAAAGACCCCTCGCATTTTGTCCTGGGCCATCCGTTCAACCCGCCGCATCTAATTCCGCTGGTCGAGATGACGGCCGGCCCGGCGACGGAAGCGGGCGCGATGGCGAGGGCCCGGGCTTTTTACGAAGACATCGGCAAGGTCACCATCCGCCTTATGAAGGGCATGCCGGGCCATGTCGCCAATCGCCTGCAGGCAGCCGTCTGGCGCGAGGCGGTCCACCTGGTTGTCGAGGGCGTCGCCAGCGTCGAGGACGTGGACAAGGCAATGTGGGCCGGGCCGGGTCTGAGATGGGCGGCGATGGGGCCGACGATGCTGTTTCACCTCGGCGCGGGCGAAGGCGGTTTGCAGGCGTTCTGCGACCATTTCCGCGACACTTTCAACGGCTGGTGGGACGGCTTGGGCCAAGTCCGCCTGACCGACGAGGTCATCGAGACGATCGTGGACGGGGTCCGGAAAGAGACGCGAGGGGCGACACCCGGCGAACTCTCGACCCGGCGCGACGCCCTGATCGTCGCGATACAGAAGTCTCTCCACGGCCTTCGGTCACCGTAAGGGCCCACGATCACGGCAATCCCGGCGCCCGGATTGAACGGTATCGATATCGGGTCCGGGTTCGCGGTGCACGCGGAACTCGGGGCACTTGGCGACGGCGAGCTTGCGGCGGTGCCTTTCGCAGGCCGGGGCTGCGATCCGGCGGATCAAAAATCGCTGCCGGCCCGAAACTCACCCCACCGCAGTCGAAGATTGGCGCCGATCCGGGCGACCGGACCCGGCGGCATCCGTCTGGGAGCGGGAGAGGCGCGCATGCGCTCGGCGGCGGCCGACGGCCGGTTCGTTGCCAGGTCGGCCGCAAGAAGCCCGGCGAGCGTTCCCCTGGTGGTGCCAAGGCCGTTTTGGCAACATGCGGAATACAGCCCCTCGTCCAACTCACGCACGACCTGAACGTTGTTGAGGCTCAGACACAGCCGCCCACCCCAGCGGTACTCCATTTCGACCCCATCGAGCATGGGAAACCGATTTGCAAACGACGCATCATGGCCCCGTCCGACCCGCCTGATGCGCGCATCTCCGACCTCCAGACTCGGATCGAAGGTAAACCGGTTGCGTATGACGATCCGGTCGCCGCCGGTGCCGGAGACCCGCCGGACGGTCGTACCCATCGGATCGGCCGGTGTCAGACCCCAGGCACGTTTGCCGCCAAGACGGCGCGCCTCGTCGGATGTCAGGGCGCGGGTCATCGAGGCGTAGGTGAACACATGCATCAGGCGGCCCTGCAGGTGACCGAAGCTGTTGAGATGCCCGTTCACGGCCAGGATGACCCGCGGCGCAGTCACTTTCCCAGCGGGGGTCGTAGCCACCCAATCGCTTTTTCGTTCGAGATCGAGAACAGGGCTTTGTTCGTGGATCGTCACACGATTCGACCGAAGGCCACGCGCGACACCGCGGATATATTGCGCGGGCTGGATCATCACCGTTCCTGGCGTATAGAGCCCGCTTTTGTAGTAATCGAGTCCGGTCACATCTCGCATCCCGACCGCGTCAAAAACCTCGTATGCCTCGCCCATCGCGTCGAGATGCCGGGCGTAATCGCGATTGAGGGCAGCGCCTCTGGCGGTCGCGGCGGCGTTGATCTTGCCGGACGGCGAAAACGCTTCGGGCGGCAAGCCGAACTCTACGGCCATGGCGCCGGCGAATGCGATGGCCAGGCGGTTGTCCGCGGTCTGCGCGACGTCGGCCTCCAACGCGCCTCCGTAATCGTCAGAGGACAGGTGATGGGGCAGATCGATCATGAAGCCGGAGTTGCGCCCCGCAGGCCCGTCGCCGACCCGCGTGGCCTCCAAGACGACGATCCTATCTCCGGGGCAGGTCTGCGACAACCGCCGTGCCGCAGACAGACCCGCGAATCCGGCACCGATCACCAACCAGTCCGCAGTCGAATTGCCCTCAAGCGGCTGCGCGGGGTTCGGGGCGGCCAGAATGCGATTCCAGCCCGCTGGGCCCGGATCCCGAGGCAGGCGCGAGACTTTCATGGCAGGCTCGATTGGGGCATGCGGCCACCGTCGATGGTCCAGGCCTGGCCGGTGATCCACGCCGCCACCGCCAAACCGAGCCAGGCGATCAATTGTGCAACGTCGAAGGGCTTGCCGGTTCTTCGGAGGGGGCGGAGACCACCGATCCGGCCACGGAACCCCGCGTGATCCGGCATCGACGCCGCGAAATCGTCATTCAGCAGCATGTCGATCCAGCCCGGTGCCGCAGCAGTGCAGCGCACGCCAGCCGTACCCTGATCGACCGCCACAGCGCAGTTCAGGCCGTGCAGTCCGGCCTTGTCTTTCGCGGCCGCAACGACCTGTGCCGGCGCGTCCGGGTCCGACAAGTCGCAGGCAATGTCCTTGAACCCGGCCGGGCTGCGCTGTGCCGCGACGACCCGGGGGGCCGCTTTGGCCAACAGGGTTGCGGTCGCCGCGGCGATGCCCGGGGACGCCCCAGCAACCGGCGCAGTTTGCCCGGCGAACCGCATCCTAGTACGTCTGGTTCAGCGCATCGGCCGCCGGAATCTCCCGTTCGCGGCGGGCGATGTAAGCCTTCAGCGCCTCGTCGATGGCCGGGTCGAGCCTCGGCTCTTCATAGTCGGCGAGCAGCGCCTTGGCGTAGGCGAGCGCACGTTCGTTGGTGTCGATCGAGCCCTCGGCGGTCCATTGCTCGATCGAATTGTTGTCGAAGAGTTCAGGCATGAAGAACGCGCGCTGGAAGTTCGCCAGCGTATGGGCATGGCCCAGGTAATGCCCGCCCGGCCCAATGTCGGTCACGGCCGCAAGACCCTCTTCGAAATCGTCCCAGCGGATCCCCTCGGCCATCCGGTAGGCCATTGCGCACTGTTCCGCGTCGACGACGAACTTGGCGATCGAGCAATGCATCCCGGCCTCGTTCCAGCCGGCTGAATGCCAAAGGTAATTGGCCCCGGCGAAGATAACCGCCTGCAGCGTGCTGGCGCTCTCGTACCCGGCCTGCGCGTCGAAGGTCTTGGCACCGCCGAGCGTGTTCGAGGTGCGCCAGGGCACGCCGTAATACCGCGCCATCTGCCCGATCATGAAGTTCATCAAGCTGATCTCCGGCGTTCCGGCCATCGGCGCGCCGGATTTCATCGACACGGTCGACAGGTAATGGCCGTAAATCGCCGGGCAGCCCTTGCGGATCACCTGGGTATAGGCAAGCGCCGAAAGCGCCTCGGCATTCAGCTGCGCAACCGTCGGCGCCACCGAGGCGGGCGTATTGGCGCCGCCCAGCACGAAGGGCGAGCACAGAACCGGCTGGTTGCGGCGGCAAAAGGCGCGCATGGCACCCAGCATCGTCTCGTCCCATACAAGCGGCGAGTTGCCGTTGCAGTTGCCGGTGACGACGGGGTGGGTCTCCATGAAGGCGTCGCCGAACAGAATCGCGCACATCGCCATCACATCCTCGGCATTCTTCGGACTCGTGGTCATGCCCATGAACGTCTTGTCGGAGTGCTTCATCGACGAATAGGTGATGCGCAGGTGACGATGACTGATCGGGTGGTCATAGGGTTCGACGATGTGGTGCGCGCTGGAATGCAATACCGGCAGCATGTGGCTCAGCTTGTGGAAGGTGGCGAGATCGTCGAGCGTCGGGTTCCGCCGCACATCCTTAAGATCGCGCAGGTAGGGCGCGCCGGTCATCGGCACGAAAATCGAATGGTCGTTCCCGAAGGGCAGATTGTTGGCCGGGTTGCGCGCATGGTAGGTGAAGGTTTCGGGGATCGAGGCGATCAGGTCACGGACCAAGCCGCGGTCGAGATAGACGGTCTCGCCTTCGACCTTGGCGCCCGCCCTGCGCCAGTCGTCGAGCGCGACGGGATCGCGGAAGACGACCCCCACGTTTTCGAGGATGGTCATCGAAGCCGCATCGACCCGACCGATTTGTTCGGGATCCATCGGCTCGATCAGCGGAAGGCGGCGTTTCAGCGCCGGCAGCATCGTGACGTCCCGCGCCTGCCGCTGCGCTTTGCGGGCGCCGCGACCCCGGCGGGCGGACCTTTCGGCGACGGTCATGCCACGCGGTCCCCATCCCTTGGATCGGTCAGATCGATCCAGATCGTCTTGAGCTCGGTGTATTGGTCATGGGCGTGCAGGCCGTTGTCCCGGCCGCCGAACCCGGACTGCTTGAACCCGCCGAAGGGGGTGGAGATGTCGCCCTCGCCATAGCAGTTCACTGTCACGGTTCCGGCCCGGATATCGCGCGCCGCGCGAAGCGCGGTACGCCCGCTTGCCGTGAACACGCTGGCCGTCAGACCGTACGCGGTGTCATTGGCCAACGCGATGGCTTCGTCGGTCGAGGCGACCTCGAGAACGCTGAGGATCGGGCCAAAGACCTCGTCCCGTGCCAGCGCGTCGGCGCGGTCGACCTCGTACACCTTCGGCGTCACAAAGGGCCCGTCGGGCGTGTCGCCGTTGCGCAGATAATCCGCGACCTTCTGACGATGCGCGTCGTCGATCAGCGCGCCAAGATGGTTCGCGGGATCGAGCGGATCGCCGGTCTTCCAGTCCCGAAGACGGGCTTCGATATGCTGCATCAGCGCGGGCTTGACCGATTTGTGCACGATCAGGCGCGAGGCGGCCGAGCAGTTCTCACCCATGTTCCAGAACGCGGCGTTGACCACGTGTTCGGCAACGTGGTCGAGGTTCTCGGCATCTTCGAGCACGATCGCGGGGTTCTTGCCGCCGCATTCCAGCACCACTTTCTTGAGGTTCGACTCCGCAGCGTAATGCAGAAACCGGCGCCCGGTTTCGGTCGAGCCGGTGAAAGTCACCATGTCGACGCCCGGGTGCCGGCCGAGCGGCTCGCCCACGCCGGGCCCGTCGCCGGGCAGCACCTGCAGGACACCGCGCGGCACGCCGGCCATATGGGCCACCTCGGCAATGCGCAGCGCGGTCAACGATGTCTGTTCGGCAGGCTTCACGATCACCGAGCACCCCGCCGCCAGCGCCGGCCCGATCTTCCAGGCCAGCATCAACATCGGAAAGTTCCAGGGCAGAACCGCGGCCACCACGCCCACGGGCTCGCGCACGATCATCGAGATCGCATCGTCCCCGGAAGGCCCGGTCTGATCGTAGAGCTTGTCGGCGGCTTCAGCGTGCCACTTGATCGTGTCGATCGTCTCCGGCAGGTCGATCGTCTCGCAGTCGCGAATGGGCTTACCGCTGTCGAGGCTCTCCATGACCGCCAATTCGCGCCACTGCCGGGTGATCAGCTTGCAAAGGCGGATGAGAACGTCCTTGCGGTCCGACGGATGCCGGCGCGACCAATGACCCTGATCGAACGCCTCGCGCGCCTTCTGTACGGCCAGGTCCACATCCGACGCGCCGGCAGTGCTGATCTTCGCAAGAACCGCGCCGGTCGCGGGGTTCACGGTGTCCATCACGGGTCCCGCGCCCTTGCGGAATTTGCCGTCGATGAATGGCGCCTTGGGCAGGTCGAGGTCGGCGGCGATGGCCTGGTATTCGGCGTGGGTAAGAAGCTCGGTCACTTGTCCAACTCCGCCAAAAGGTGTTCCTGGACCGGACATTTCTCGAACCGGCCTTCGCATTTCAGATCATTGCCGTGGCCGATTGTCCTGTTGGCTTTCCATTCCGGAACGGGGCTGTGGCCGGGCAATTCGCACCATGCGGTCTCGATCCGCGTGGTTCGGCGCGAGGTCGAGATCGTCCGCGACTGCAACGTTTTTGTCCTGGTGTTGAAAAACGGGCAAAGGCTGTTCATCCGGGCTCTCCCGTAACCGCGGAAACGGCGATGTTCATGGTGCGGATCACCTCCTCCAACTCGCGCCTGTCGTCCTTGTTGAGCGGCTGCAGCGGGCGGCGGGGCGGGCCGGCGTCGATCCCGCGCATGGTGAGCCCGTGTTTGATGCACTGGACGAATTTTCCACCCTGCTCGAGTACACGCATCAACGGCAACATGGCCGACATGATCCGCCGCCCCTTGTCGAAATCGCCCTCGACCGCGCAAGCCCGATAAAGTGCGATATGCGCCTCCGGCGCGAAATTCGACCCCGCGCAGACCCAGCTGCGCGCGCCCCAGGCAAAGAATTCCAACGCCTGGTCGTCCATCCCGCAGCTGAGCGCGATATGGGGATAATCGCGCGCCAGCATATGCAGGCGGTTGGGGTCGCCCGAGCTTTCCTTGATGGCGCAGAAATTCGGGCTGCGGCCGAGCCGGTCCAGGCATTCCTCGTCCATGCTCACGCTCATCCTGCCGGGGTAGTTGTAAAGCATCACCGGCAGGTTGGCCGCACGGTCGATGGCCAATGCGTGAAGGGCAATCTCGCGGCCCGTGGGATAGGCATAGGGCGGGGTCGCCACCAGCAGCGCGTCGGCACCCGCAGCCTTCGCCGCCTCGGCATAGGCGATGCTGTCTTCGGTGCGCATGGCCCCGGTGCCGACGATCAAGGGCAGCCGCCCGGCGATCAGGGTCTTGATCCGTCCCATCAGGTCTATCCGCTCTTCGGGCGACTGCGCGTAGTATTCTCCGGTCGTCCCTGCAACGATCAGGCCATGCACCCCGGCAGCGATCAGATGTTCGACCGTGGCGGCGAGCGCGTCTTGGTTCAGGCTGAAATCGTCCCGATACGGCGTCACGACCGGAGTATAAATGCCTTCAAAGCGCATGCTGGCGGTCCTGTGCGGCCTCTACGTCGATGGGCAGCGGGTCGGGGTGCACGAAGCGTTCTATTCGGTCCCGCGACAAATCCCAGTGCTGCAGCGTCAGGTCGACCACCAACTGGACCTCGCGCGCCTCGATGGCTGAAATCATCGCATCGTGCTGCTCTGCCGCCTTGCGAATCAAATTCGACTCGGCGGCCGGGCCGGGCCGGTAGAAGGTCTGAGCGAGACGGGTGTGATCGATCAGCAGGCAGTCGAGACACGCCATCAGATAGGGGTTGTGCGCCATCTCGCCGATGATCGCGTGAAAGCGATGGTTGCAAAGCGCCGCGGCCGACGGATCGACGCCTTTGATCGCGTCGACGAACTTGTGTTGGGCTGCTTTCAGGGCATCCAGCTGCACCGTATTGCGGTTTTCGGCGGCGAGGCGTGCGATATTGGCATAAGCCATTGGGGCAGTTTGAAAAAAGGTGCGCATTGTGCCGATATCCATCGACGCGACCTTGGCCCCTCGATGGGCTTCGATCTTTACGTAGCCCTTGCCGGCAAGACGCTGCAGCACCTCGCGCAAAGGTGTGCGGGATATCCCGTAGGCCTTCGACAAGGACACCTCGTCAAGGTCAACGCCTGGCGCAAGATCCGTGACAAGGATCCGGCGCCGCAGGTCCTGAAAGCAGTCGTCTTTGGAAGCTCTGGCCATGCTGATCCCAATCGCTGCAGCGATTGTGCACAACTTGTACACAATTACAAGCCGCGCTCGGGCGGGCAACGTGGCCTTGCAGCGGTTTGAGGTTCTACATCGGGTCCGGGCGATCGTTTGGTCTGCGTACGCTGCGTTTCACGACCGCTCTTGGCTTGGCCGTCCAGCGTGACAGAGACTGCATCAGCCGTGCGCCCGCGCAAATTCGTCCCGCAAAGAAATAGCGTTCCAGCGTCGGCGCCGTCCGGGATGGCAAGACCTGTCATTGGGGGGAAGACATCGCGTGAAGATGCATACCGCAGCAGGGGCCGCCGGGCTTGCGGCAGCCATGGGCCTGGCGGCGCCGAAATCCGCAAGCTGAACAATTGTCCTTTGCGTTGATTGGCCGCCGTGCTACGCAATCGACAGGCGCGGCTCAATTTGCGCACTGGAATTTCAACGAGTCGATTTTCGACCATCCAACGTCGTAGGCATTCACATGACGTCAAAAAGCGATCGCAATTCGTTTGAGATTGAGTTTCTCCGCACAGTTGGCAGCCCGAACCTCGATACCGACCTAAGTGCTGGCCGTCTGACCGAGACGGGAACAGCCATCCTCGATGCACTGACCGCAGGCGGCGGGCGTGACGCCGAAGGCGCCGATGACGCGGGGCTTGAGGGGCTCGCCACACTTCACGTCGAGGATGACGAGGATCGAGAGATTCTTTCGGCCCTTGCGGCCGACGGGCTGACCCGGTCGGTGACGCTGAACGGCGATCTGTTGCTCGCAGCAGGCGACGAACGGCTTCTGGCCATCCGGCGGATGCCTATCCCCAGCACGCAACTGAGCGAAGGCATGCCCGCATGGACGAGCGGGCTGGCGGCAGAGCGGCTCATCGGACCGGTGCGCGACGCGGTGGGCCGGGACCTTTGGATCCACATTTTCCGGCGCGTGCGCCAGATCCGCTTTGTCCGCGCGGCAGGAGAGGCACCATTTCTCAGCGTACCCCATGTGCAATTCCCAAGCGCACTGGCTCCCGCGCCCGAAACGGACCACGACCTCGGTGCGGGCAGCCTTTGGCTGGCGGCAAGCCTCTTCGACAACGTGCCGACCGACACCTATAGCGGCGTTCGGATCGCCTCTGGCACACTGCGCTTCTCGGTTCCGATCCCGATAACCGGTGACGAGGTCGTGGTGCCCGCGGGGGTAAACTGCGCGATCGAGGCCACTCTCGACCCGCCGGGTTTCGATACCGCGGGCGTGGCCGCCGCTGCGCCCGGCGGCGACGCCCGCGACGCCACATTCGTGCCGCCTGACGGCCTGCGGGTCGAAATCTCGGCTGCGGGCGCCAAGATCGTTGCCAGTGGCCCCGCCAAAATGGGCGTTTTCGGCGAAGATATCGCGCTTACCCCGGCGATCCACGGGGCGCGCTATCTGAATGCGTATAACCGTCTGCTAGTGCCGATGGAAATCGCAGAGGCCACTTTCGACGCTACCGGAGCAGCAGGTGCGGACCTTGAACTGACCGGTTCTGCGCCGATCCTCGGCGGCGGGCTGGCTTTGGCGGCGGCGCGGATCAGCCCTGCGCAACTGGGCGAGGCGAGCGGCGTCGGCGCGCTGATGCTGGAGCTTGGGCCTGGGCTTTTCGCGCGCGCGGGGTCCGAGACCACGACGAATCCGCTGGACGAAACCGTACTGATGCTCGACCAGTTGCGGCTGGCGTTGACGGCCCCGACCGCACGCCATGATGGGCGCAGGATCGGCGTGGAAATTGGCGATGTCGATCCGCCGTCACGCGCCGAGATCGGCCGCGCCCAGTCAGGCACGCTTCGCTACTTTGCACTGGCCGAGGGGCAGGAGGCGGTGCAGTTCACCGCCGAGGTCGCGATCCGGCCCGATCTGCCCCGCGACGTCGCGGGTGACCGGATCCCGATGACACTGCCGAATGCCGCGGTGATCCTGGCCCGAACCGGGGCCGACAGGATACTGGCTCTTTACGGTCGCACCCGGCCGTCGGATCGGCGTCGCTGCTTCCAGCTCAAGAACGCGCTCCTGCGCTCCAACGACCCATCCAACGCGCTTTTGTTCGGCGCGTTCGACGGCAAGCGGCTGACCGAGGGGGCGCTGTGGGCAAGTTATCGGCTGAACGGCATGGTGCCGACGCTGCCCGACCCCTATGCCGCGAATGTGGGACTGCGGACCAAACGCCAGAGCCAGGGCGCCTCGCGTCTCGTCAGCCGTTTCCGCGTCGCGGCCGGATCGCGCGACCTCGACTTCTTCCTGCCGGGTCAAGCCCCGTTTACCACGCCACGGCAAGAAAACTCGAACCCTTTGTCCACGCCCGGCCTTTCGGCGGCGCCGCGGGTTGCGATGAGTTCGGATTTCGCCCTCTCGACCGGCACAGCCGGGACTGCGGCCGCGGCGGCAGCCGAGCCGAATTGGCCCGAGGCCATCGGCGATGCACTCGATTTCGAGCAGGTGCCGAAGGTCATCCTGCTCGATGTTTCCAGCGGGGCGGGCCAGCTTGGCGTCGCGCTGCGACCCAACCGGCGCGACCAGCGCGATCCCATTGGCGTGGCATCGGTTGCGCCCACATCCATCGGCCCGGCGCAACCCTTCGCAATCTCCGATCTCGCGCTTGAGGCCGACGCGCGCTTTATGGTGCTCCTGACGCTCCCCGCAGTGCAATGGGAGCCTGTCGTCGCCGTGCCGCCCGAAATCGTCGAGGCGCCGCCCTTCCCCGAGCGTGTGGTCTTTCTCAATTCCGGCGTGCCGACGGTCATCGACGTTCCCGCCGAGGGTCGCGTCGCCATCGCCCCGCTCCCTGCCTACGAGACGATCCTCGACACATTGCAGGGCGACGCCCATCCGGTGGCGGCCGCGCGCTTTACCCTGCCGTTCGGGATGATCGCGGCGGCGCGGCTCTCGCCGCCGACCGATGTCGCGCGGGGCGCGCGCGTGTCCGAGACCCGGCCCGTGGGTGACGACTTGAAGGGCGCGCCGCAGCTGACCCTTCGGGCCGAGGACCGGACACTTGGGCGCGGCAAGACCCCGGCGCTTCCCGGCCATGCGGTGCAGCTTCCGGTTGCAGTTCCCGCCAATGGCTTGGGTTCGGCGCGGAGCGTCCTGGGCGACAGCGTGAGCTTTATCTTCAACGACGATCTTGGCGCCGCGTCGCCGAACGCGCTGGTGCCGGTCACCCGGATCGACCTTTCCGGTTATGGCGAAAGCGTCTTCAGCAAGTGGATCAACCCCAAGAACGCGATGACCCAGGTCGACAAGGTCGAACTGGATGTGCCCGTTGGCCGTGCCGGACGCGAGGTGGTGCAGGTCCGTTCCATCCTGTTGCCCTACGGCGTGCCGGTGGTGCGGACCATCACGCTGCAGCGCAAGGCCGACGCCATCGTCGGGCGCAGCGACAGCGGCTGGGTCGCCGCCGGGATCGGCGACTACGGCTTTTCTGGCAGCGGAACGGTCACGCATCCGGGGGTCGTGACGCGCATCGTCAATGTCGAAGAGATCCGCGAGACCGGCCAGCGTATCACCGCAGACGGCCAGGAGTTTGTCGCGGTCTATTTCCAGGGCGATCTGATCCTCGACGGCGCTGCGGATCCGGTGCCGGTGAAGCGTCATCTGGGATATGTCCGGCTGACGGCGGACCCGCCGGCCTTCGGGGTCGCGACCTATCAAGACCTTATCGCCCAGGCGGGACCGATGTGCGGCCCGGTCGACGGGCTGATCGCCATCGGCGGCGGCAGCCACAAGATGCGGATCAAGCGGGTCGGTGTCGCCGTCTCGGGGACCGAGTTCGCCATGTCCGCCTGGGGCAGTCTCGTGTTCCCGGGCGGGGGCGAATGGTCGGTACTCGAATCCGCCGACGGCGTCGGCGCCCCGGCGCCGGTGCCCGAGGACGAGGGGCTTCCGCTCATCCGGCAAGGCGCGGCAGGGGTGGCCACCACCCTGCCCTACCGCTTTGCCGATCCGCAGGACCTTCTGTCGGTTTCACCGCAGAAGGATTACGGCATTCTCCACTCGATGGGGATGCAGCGGGTCTATTACCGCCGTCCGCGGATCGACGCCTCCGAGCCCGATCGCATCGTCTCGACCGAACAGCCGGTCATCGCCGACCCCTACCTTCTGTCGCGGGCCACGAGCGTTTTTCCGGCTCAGTCCGACTGCATACCCTTCCCGACGCCGACCTTTGCGCTCGAGGCGCAGCCCGACGGCTCTTACGTACTGGACGGTCCGGGGACGTTCCCGGCGGGTCTGGGGCGCCGCACGGTCTCGGCGATGGGCTCGGTGTCCACGGTGCTCGATTACGGCGGGTCCGACGTCACCTACGAGGTCAACACCGCAGACCCGACGCCCTGGCGTTTCGAACTGACAAACGCGACGCAGATTTCGGCCCACAGCTCTATGGGCGACATGGTCACCACGGTTGCACAGATCCGGTCGGATGGAGAGCCGGATTCGCGGTTCGAGGATCCCCAGGTCATGGTCGGCGGCGCCGTCCAGATCGTGCAGGACATGCTGACGATCCTGGAAAGCCTCGGCATCGGCGGCGAACCCGAAGTGCGGATGGAGAACAAGCCGAAATTCATCTTCGGCCTGCGCATCCCCTTCGTCGACGGGCAAGGCAAAGATCTGCAGGTGCCGCCGAAGCCCGACCCGAACCCGTTCATCATCTTTGCCGATTCAGGCTTTACCGTTCAGGTCATCACCAAGGACGGCAAAACCAAAAGCAAGGTCACGCTTGGCGGCTCGCCGATGTTTGCCATCAAAAGCGTCCCCGGGCTCTACGCCGTCGCGGTGATCAAGTTCAGCCTGATCATATCCGAAAAGGACGGCACCACCTTCGTCGTGACGATCGGTTTCGGCGTCGCCTACACAACAAAGCTTGGACCACTCAAGCTCAAGGGCCTTGTGGCCTTCACCTTCATCGGCATCGTCGGCGAAACCGTGATGGGCTGGGGCGGCGGGATCCTTGTCAAGGCCGAGGCCGCGATCAAGCCCATCGTTTCGGTCGGGATCAGGTTCGAGGCGATGGGTGCACGGCTTGTGGCCCAGGGGGGCACCGCCAACGAGACGGTCTTCTTCGTCTCGAAGGTCAGCATCGCCATCGATATCTCGCTCTTCCTGGTGCTGAACTTCTCTGTCCAGTGGGAGACCAAGATGGTCGAGATCACCCGCGGCCCGCTGCCGAAGGAGGATGCGCCCGATGTGCTTTGACCGCACCGCCGCAACCGCCCGCCCGCCGACTGCCCTGCGCCAAAGGAGTGACGCAAGATGACCGCCGCCGCATCGCGCCTTGTTCTGTTGCCCTTCCTTCAAGGGTGGGACGGCACCGACCTGACCGTCCGGATGATGGTCACGCCGCAGACCGACCCGACCGCGCCACCGGCCCCGGGTCAGACGCCCTTCGCCTCCACGGATTTCCAGTTCACGCTGCGGCTGATTGCCGATCCCACGGTTCTGCCGACCCCGGCAAGCGCCGCAGCCTCTGAAACGGCGCTGACCCAAACCGCCCCGGCGGATGCGGCGACCCTCTTTGCGGGCCTGAATGCCGAACTTCCCATCGACGGCAGCATCGGCCCGGTCGATCCGCGCGCCTCGAGCGTCCGGATCATGAAATACGCGCCGCCCGCCTACCGCGATGCGACGGGATACGGCCAGGGCGGCAACCGCTTTCTGCTGACGGACGACACCTACCGCTGTGCGCTGAAGGATCAGCCTCCGGCGGGAACCTCGGTGGCTGCCAGTGCGCCGCCGCTCTCGTGGGGGCAGGTGCTGGCCTCGGTGCTGCGCCAGCCCCTTCTGGCAGAGGCGGCGGGCCTCGTCCGCCAGGTGACGATCCCGGTTCCCGAAGCGGTACGCGATCAGGGCGGCTGGCTCTATATCGCCCTGACGGCGGGGGGCCCCTGGTCCGGCCTTCTCGGCACGCCCGGCGCGATCCGGAGCTACGCCGCGCGCATCCCCGCGCTGGACGGGCCGCGCGCACTTTTTACCCCGGTGCTCTTTCCGGTCACGGCGGCGCCCATCCCGGGCTACGACAGCGTTTTTGCAGAGGCCACGCGCTACGACGACGGCTTTGCGAAAGAGGTCTACGGCGCGCAGCCCGCGTTCGCCGATCCGTTCGACGAAGAGGGCGATAACGAGGCCGAGCGCCCCGCGCAGGAGCGCGGCATGTTCCTCGGCTGGGACGACGAGCAGATGGTCACGTGGTTCAATCGCCAGATCGATCCCGCCGCGGCGCCGCTCGATGCGCCTATGGGCGTTCGGGGCTATCGCGTCGACGCCCGCCGCGAGGGCGACACGGATTGGGAACCGCTGACGCTTGCCGAAACAACGGTGGCCTTCGGCACGACCGACCTCGGCACGGCTCAGGCCAACTTCCCGATCGAGGTGGGCCCGAACAAGCTGCTTGGCGACACCAGCCCCAACATGTGGCTGCCATCGTTCTTTGCGGCCTGGGACGGGCGCCCCCTGGTCGGGGTGGACCGGTTGGCCGACCGCCTCCTGGGCGGCGATGACGAACCCGAACCGGTGGTGGGCCTGCCCCCTCCCATCCCGCTGCGCTATGGCGAGCGCTACGAATGGCGCGTGCGGCTATGCGATCTGTCGGGCGGGGGGCCCGATGTCACCGACGCTGCGCTGAACCCCGGCGCGCAGCCCATCTTTGCCGCGCCGATGCTGCGCTACGTCCGCCCGGGCGGGATCCGGGTCAGCCCCGTGCTGCCCCCGGTGGCCGATCCAACCGCACCGCCCACCACCCTCACCGTCACCAAGCCGCGTCTCGGCTTTCCCGCATGCCTCGTGGCTGGCGGGGACGCGGCCGCGCTCGAAGCCGATATCCCTGCGGCAACGGCGGAGGGGCGCATACCGGGATTGCCCGATCCGGATGTCGACCTTTTGGAAATCGCCGTCGACGTCCTGCGCCCGGATGCCGATCCCGACACCGATGAGGCGGCTTACGACCGGCTCTACACGGTAGAGCGCGCGTTTTCCGCCACCGGCGAGGTCGCGCTCGATCTCGCCTGGCAGGATGTCGCGGATATCTTCGACATCGCGCCGCCGGCGGCCGGCGACATCGTGCTGCCCACCTCGCGCAATGTGCGGCTGGAACTGACGCCCATTTGCTCGGACAAGCCGAACTATTTCGGGGGCGAGGATGTCCGGCGCGGACACCCCTCCACAGTGCCGCTCCGCCGGCCTGCCGAAGACGAGCGCGGGCTCTTGGCGCTATCCCGCGGATGGCTGGCAGAGGCCTATTTCCTGCAGCCGGGCGAACCCTACAGTCGCGCGCTTTCCGGGGCCCGGCGTTCGGCCGGTGCGTCGGGCCGAGGTGCGGACGATCCGCTGGGACGGCTGGCCGTCGCGCTCGATCTCGACAGGGTCGGGCCAGCGATCCGGGCGCGGCCCGGCAGGCGTTGCCTTTTCGGGCTGCACCCGAGCCTCAACGCGGTCATCGGGCCCGATGGCGGCTCCGTCCGCTTTGCCACGCAAAACGAGGTGACCGGGCAGTGGATCGTCGCGGTGGCCGTTTCGGTCGAGCGCGATTGGACCTGGGATGGTTTAAAGGCGCTGCGAATCGAGCGCGACGGCACTGTCGTCGGCCGCGTCACCTGGCGTCAAAGTGCGAGCCACGAGGTCGCGCGCGCCCGGGCACGGGGCGAGACCGAGATGATTTTTCTCGACGTCATCGACCCGCAGCCCGCACCCGGCGCCTTTCCCAGGCCGACCGCGCCGAGCTACCGCGCTGTCCCCGAGTTCCGTGTCGCACCGAGCCAGGAAGATCCGCCACCCAAGGCCGATCTCGACTTGCCGGTGGCCGTGCCGCCGCGTCAGGTACCAAAGGTCGCCTCGGCCGGAATCGCGCTGTCTCCCTACCGGCGCGGCGACGACTATTCCGAAACGGAGGAACGCACACGCATGGTCTGGCTGGAATTCGACCGCCCGCCGGACGATCCGAACGACGCGGTCTTCGCGCGAATGCTCGCGACGAGCCCCGACCCGGTTCTGACAGGCGATCTGGGGGGCGACCCGAGCATCACCGAACCGCCCCTGCCCATCGACCCCGAACCGATCCGCACCATCGTGCCGGGCCAGGGCGACGACCGGTCCGGGCTTGGTGCGATGCAGCGGCTGATACCCACCGACAGCGACGTTCACTACATCCTGCCGCTGCCGCCGGGTCTTGCGCCGGACGCGCCGGAACTCTTTGGCTTTTTCCTCTATGAGTTCCGCATCGGCCATGCCGAGATGTGGAGCACGGCCCAGGGCCGTTACGGACGCCCGCTGCAGGTGGCCGGCATTCAGCACGCCCCGCCGCCGCTTGTCTGCGGGATCGACCGGACGCAACAGCGTCTGGTCGTCAGCGCAGGCTTCGCCGATCCGTTGCGCCAGGGCCGGTCGGTGCAGCCGATGCCGCCCAGAACCGAGCTTTGGGCGATGCTATACGTGCAGGCCGTTCAAGCCGACGACGGCGACAGACGCAACGTGTTGTTGGGCCACCGCAGGCTATCCCCCGACCGGCGGCGCGACCCGATCGGGCGGGAACGGTTTACCGCGGCGTTTCCCGCGTCAGTCAACGATGCGGCGGGGCGCACCAGTTGGTCGTCATCCGAAATCACCAGCCTTCTGGCCGACATCACGCTTGGACCCGACGCACCGCTCAGTTGCATCGTCGTCGAGACGCTGCCGGGAGAGCAGCCCTGGAGGGACCCGGTGGGTGGAAACCTGGGTTATGAACGGATCCTGCGGGTCTCGCCGCTGACCAAGGTGCCCGACATCTGTTAATTTGATCTCGCGCCGTGCAAAGGCGACGAACGCGACTATATGTGGGGCAGGATTCGAACCGATGCCCCGCCGCTACAAAGACGTCTATCCCTCCCTGCCGTTGCTCAACAGCGACGAGCTTGCGCACAATTCCGCCGCTGCGCTGATGTCGGTGCAGTACTTTCGGGCTGCGCCGGACAGCATGCCTGAAGAGGTTTTCTCCGAGCATCACGTCCTGCTCAACCTGCGCGAAGAGCCCCACAGGGTGCAGAACACCCGCGATGGCGCGTTGAGGGACTTCACGTTCCACAAGGACGACATCATCGTAACGCCGGCGGGCATGCGGTCCGGCTGGCGCTGGTTCGCGACGTCCGACGTGATCGTCGTCACGCTGGATCCCGAAAGGGTGGAACGCTTTGCGCAGTCCGAGCTTGGGATGCTGCTCGATCCGCAGCAGTTTCGCGACTTGCCGCAGTTTACGGATGCCGATTTGTGCGCCGCGGGCGTCATGTTGCGCGATGCGCTCGACGGCGACGACATCTCGTCCGGCGTGATGTTCGAAGCGATGAGCCGCGTGCTGCTGGTCAAGCTTCTTCTTCGGTACGGCCAACGACGCCCGGAAGAGATCGCGCTGTCCTCACGGTTTACGTCGGCTCACTACCACCGTGTCCTGGCATACATCCGCGCGCGGCTGGACCGGACGGTCACCGTCGACGAGCTTGCGAAAGAGGCTGGCATGAGCCCCTCTCATTTCAGCCGTGTCTTTAAGGAAACGCTCGGCTCGACGCCCATGCAATACGTTCTGGCCTACCGGATCGAGCAAGCCATCAAGATGATGGCCGACCCGATGCGGCCCCTTGGGGATATCGCGCTTGCCTGCGGGTTTTCGGATCAGGCCCACTTCTCGCGCAGCTTCAAACAGGTGACGGGACAAACCCCGCGAAACTTCCGGGCCGCGTCCGCCGCGTGATCGCCGGCATCACCAAAGCAGAAGCATTCAAAAAGCTCGCAGGCCGGTTCAAGTATTGAGCCGGCGTCACCGGTATCTCTTGGGTCATCGGGCACATCGCCCAAGGACATGAAACCCAAGGAGAGACCAGAATGAAAGCCCTCGCACTCACCGCTGCCGCCACGCTTATGGCGTCCACGGCCGCCATCGCCCAAGTCGAAACGCGTACGTTCACCTTCGAAAACGAAGGCGCCACTCTTTCGGGCACGCTCTATCTGCCGGAGGGCCACAATGGGACGGCACTGCCCGCGGTCGTCGTGACCGGCGCCTGGACCACGGTCGAAGAGCAGATGCCGCGCATCTACGCCGAAGAGATGGTCGAACGCGGCTTTGCCGCTTTCACCTTCGATTTCAGAGGATGGGGCAAATCCGGCGATCTTCCTCAGAACGCCCGCTTCGTCGAAAGCCCGGAGGCGAAAACATCGGACATCCGCGCGGCCTTCGACTTCGTCGCCACCCTGCCCGAGGTCGACGCGACCCGGATCAACGGGCTCGGCATCTGCGCCTCCGCCGGCTATATGATCGACGCGGTGTCCGGCAACGGCTTGGTCCAAAAGGTGGGCCTTGTCGCCCCTTGGCTGCAGAATCAAGAGATCGTTCATGCCGTCTATGGCGGCGCAGATGGCGTTGCGGGCCTGATCGAGATGTCGCGCCGGGCCGAAGCCGCCGGCGGGCAGATCATCCCGGCAGCCGGCCCCGAGGGCGCAGAGGGCGTGTTGATGCCGATCGGCGGCTATTATTACGAGGCTGACCGCGGCGCGATCCCCGAATACGACAACCGGTGGAACAACGCCGGCTGGGAAGGCTGGCTGACCTATCACCCGGCCGATAACGCCCAGCGTCTCGACAAGCCGCTGGCCATCGTACACTCGGAAGCGGCCGCAATCCCACAGGGCGTGCGCAGCTTCCTCGATGGCTTCGCCGGAGACGCCACCTTGGAATGGCTGGAAGATGTCACGCAGTTCGATTTCTACGACAACCCCGAGGATGTGACGCGGGCCGCCGACACAATGGCCGATCACTTTGCGCCCAATCCCAGTCGCGACAGCTAACCCAGGCCGGTCCCGGCCACACGCCGCAGCGGCGCCGGCCGCGTGCCGCCGCGGCATCAAAACCCCTCTTTAACCTCACGAAGGAACCCACCTCATGAAAACCGCAGCTCTTGCGCTGGCCCTTGCCGCCACACCCGCCCTCGCCGACATTTCGGGCGATCCCGCGACACTCGAAACCCTGCTGGATCGCACCGAGATGGTGCGCATTGCCGACGCCATAGACGCGGCGGTCGACGCCAAGGATTGGACGGCCGCGCGCGCCCACTTCACCGACGAGATCGCGGTCGATTTCACCTCGCTGGTCGGTGGCGAGCCGGCCGTGATCCCGGCAGACGCGCTGATTGCCGGTTGGTCGGCCAACCTGACCGAAGAGAAGACGAGCTTTCATCTACGCGGCAATCACCGCATCAGCTTTGACGGGCCGGACGCAGCGGTCATGCAAAGCCACGGCTATGCCTGGAACCGGATGGAACGCGGCGGCCTGCCTGAAAACGGGGGTGAGGTTCTCTGGGAAGTCTGGGGGAGTTACGAACACGGGTTTGTCCGGACCGGGACCGGGTGGCGCGTCAATGCGATGACATTCACTGCAACCGCTGAACGCGGCAGTGATTTCGTCCGCAACACGCCGGGAAGCTGAGACGGGTTGTCGGCCTGGAACGCCGGCCGAATGGTGAAGCAGGTCACAGCGCGGATGCCGCTGTGGCCGACCGCGCCGCAAAGGCTGTTGCCACAAACGAGTGAAGAGTTGGCCAAGCGCAGCGATGCCTTGTCCTTCGATCCGATCAACCCGCCTCATTCGCGTCGGTCGGCCAATCGGTCGTCGCGATCAGCCCCGCCCCGCCAATGGCCGACCACAGCTCTTCGGCGATGTGCGGTGCGAAGGGCGCAAGCAGGACAAGCAGACGACGCGTTGCCAGGGCAAACCCCCGCCGGGTTTCCCGGTCAAAGGAGCCGGACCCTGCATAGCGCTCCAAAAGCTCCAGACACTTCACCAGTTCGGCGATACAGGCGCGGTAACGGTAGTTTTCGATCATCTGCGTGATCTTGCGCGACACACCGGCTGTGGCACGGTTGAGCTTGGGATGCGGGCCGGCATCCGCATCCGCCAGCCCGTCGACGATAACCTCGGTATTGCAGCGCACCAGGGCGTCGATTCGAGCCAGAAGCGTGTCGCAATACGTCAGATCCCGGTCGGACCAGTCGACGCGGGATGCGGGGTTTGCGGCATTGAGGATATGCAGCCGCAGGGCATCGGCGCCATGGCGTTCGACGGCCACTTTCGGCGACACGACGTTGCCGTGGCTCTTGCTCATCTTCCTGCCGTCGAGAAGGACCGAATCGTGCCCGTGATACCGAAGGATCGGTTCGGGACCGTCGAGGAACCCCGCCTCGTGCAGGACGAGGCCGAGGAACCGGTAGAGGTGCAGGTAGAGGAAGGAATCGATGCCATTGTGAAACCAGTCCACAGGCATCCATGGGTCAAAATCCTCTTTCCTGAATGAGAAATCCGGGCCCAATTTCGAGGCGCAGGCCAAGAAGCACCAGATCACGTCGAAATAGCAATCCAATGTGTCGGAGTCCCGTCTGGCAGGACCCGCGCAAGCCGGGCAGGACACATCGGGCGCGGCCGCAGCCCCTGCATCCGGCAGCGGAACCGGCAATGCGTGTCCGGGCACCGGCACCGCGCCGCAATCGGGGCAATGAATGACCGGGATCGGCGTGCCCCAGCGGCGCTGCCGGGACACCAGCCAGTCGTGCACGCGATATTCGGTCGCCTGCGAAATCCGGATTTTCATCCCATGATCGGGCGGTGCGGCTTCGCCGGGGCGGGCGGAGCGCCAGATATCGTCATCCGTGGGGGACGATCCGGGCAGGCCCAGACGCAAGCCGCCGGCGAAGCCGCCATCGACCCGGTCCGACAGCAGCACCGGCATGCTGACATCGCCGGTCGGATGCCGGACCCAAATGCCGGTCGCCACGCCGGACGGGCCGGTTTCGGCCCTGTCGCCGGCGGTGCGCCGCAACCGCCCGTGTGCCCGGGTGCAGAACTCCCGCGCGGCCGTTCCTTCGGCGGTTTGCGGCAACAGTCCGGTCAAGGCGTCACAGTCGGTCGAGGCGGCCAGAAACCGCGCTTCGTCCAAAATCTGCCCGTCCGGCACGAAGACCGGCAAGGCGACACCCGGCCTTCCGACGACCGGCAGCTGCAGATAGCGCCCAGCAACCGGCGCGATGAAGCCGCTTAGCGCGTTCTTTGCAAGCTTGCCGTACCCGTCGAGCGACTGCAGACTGTCATAAAGTTCTGCCGATCGCCCGGACAGACGCACGAACCACTGCGGAAACCGCCTGCGTTCCACAGGCGCTGCGCAGCGCCAGCAGCGCCCCTCTTCCACCTGCATATGCGCCAATGTGGTCTCGCACGCGGCGCACCAGTTCAAGGTCGCCTCTTCACGATAAACCAGATCCCGCTCGAACAGCGTCAGGAACAGCCACTGTGTCCAGCGGTAGTATTTCGGGTCGCAGGTCGAATGCACATGGTCCCAGTCATAGCTGAGCCCCAGTTCGCACATCTGCCGACGCATCGTTTCGATGTTCCGGTCGGTGAAGGCTGCGGGCGTCGTTCCCTTGGCTTCGGCGGCCAACTCGTTCGGCAGGCCAAAGGCATCGAATTCGAAACAGTAGAGCACCCGCTTGCCGCACATCCTCTGATATCGTGCCATCACGTCACCCAGCGTGAAGGTCCGCACATGGCCCATGTGCAGGTCTCCATTCGGGAACGGGCCGCCGTCAAAGTTGAAAAATGGCTTGCCGCCGGGATTGAAATCCGCCGAGAAACATCCGGCGGCCGCCCATCGCGCCTGCCACTTTCGCTCCATCTCGGCGATATCGGTCCGTCCGCGCGTCGCGGAGTCAGGATGCGCCATCAGATCCTCGCCGCGGGCGTGTCAGGCCACCGCCTCGACAGGCTGGGGTATCGGGTGATCATACGCGTGCTGCAGCAGGTGCGGCGACAGACCGGAAGCCTGAAGATAGTCCCACTTGCGATCGAAATCCGGGGTCGGCAGCTGATAGAAGCACGAGAACAGGTCGGGGCGTTCGGCAATCATCGTCTCTGCCCAGCGGTTGTCCTGGCCGCGGTAGAATTGCAGTTGCGACGAATACTGGGGATCGAAGGTGATCTGGTCCTTGTACTGGGTATAAAGCTGCGAGTAGCGGTAAGGCAGCGCCAGGTTCAGCTGGGGGGATGCGCCCAGGGACGTCAGGTAGATCAGGAAGAAACAGGTGTCCTGCAGGTCCTCGTAGGTCTCGTTCGGAAAACCCCAGACGAAGGACGCGGTGACGAAATCGAAGTGCTTCAGCGAAGTTTCGACGATCCGGCTGACGGTATCAGTGTCGGTCTCCTTGACAACTTCGGTCAGGACCCGGTCCGAGCCGGATTCGACCCCGTAGAACACCTTGGTGCACCCGGCATCGGCCATCGTGGCGATCAGTTCCTCATCCATCAGATCGACGCGCGCATAACAGCCCCAGTTGAAGTCGATGCCGCGGGCCTTGATGCCGTGGCAGAACTCCATCACCACCTTGCGCGACAGCACGAAGGTGTCGTCGACAATGAACACGTCGCGCGCGCCGTGGCGTTTCACCAGCCGCTCGAGCTCGTCGAGATAGTGCGTCATCGGGCGGCGCGTGTTGAGACGGTCCCAGAACGGGGCAATGTCGCAGAACGTGCAGCTATAGGGGCAGCCGCGGGCATACTGGCTGTCGACGATCCGGTACCGGCCCAGATCCAGGCGGCTATAATCCGGTGCCGGCAGGTCCACCATCGACGGAATTCGCGCCCGCTTTGGCGTCTGCGTCACTCGGCCATTCCAGCGATAGGCGATGCCGGCCACATCGCCGGGCTCCCGGCCTGCGGTCAGCCGCTGCATCAACTCGACCAGGGTGCGTTCGCCTTCGCCGACGACGATGGCATCGAAGGCGCCGCAATAGTCCAGCAACTCGCGCGCCACGGGCGACGGCCCGATGCCGCCCAGAATGATCCTGGTGTCCGGCGCACGCGCCTTGATCAGTTCGGCCGCGCGGATCACCAGCGGCAGCGCATAGCTCATGCAGCTGAAGCCGACGACGTCCGCGCCGTCCTTTGCAAAATCCGCGAGTGTTTCGGGACGCCACGGGGCAGGGTCGGCGCAGAACTGATAGTCGCGGATCTCTGCGCTGAATCCGGCCTCCGCCAGTGCCGCCGACAGGTACAGCAATCCCTGCGGCGGGACCTTGACGTCGCTTGGCAGGACCGTGTTGATCAGAGTGATATCGGCCATCAGCGGCGAACCTCTTGCGATTTGGAAAAGGGCGGCGCCATCTGGTCGGCAATCCAGCCAATCAGTTTTGCCCGGTCTTGCGCGTTCGCCTCGTAACAGGTCGCGCGTTCCGCCAGGCTGCACATAGTGTCCAGATCGGTGAAGTCGCCCACTGCAGTCTCCGGGTCGGCGCCCAGCGGAACGACGATATTGCCCATCAGGCGCAGTGCCGCGTCCGAGGCCGGGATCGGCCGGACCTCGCCGGGAGCCAAACCCGGGGTACCGAAAAACAGCAGTACCGACGGCGCAACCGTCCGTCCTACCGCGTCCCACCGCTCCCACAGCCAGCGCGGCTCGTCCAAAAGCGCGATGTCGGGCGGCTTGCCCGCCAACCCGGCCAGCATCGGCTCACCTGTCTGCAAATCGCCACGGATGATAAAGGCGGTGGGAAACGGCAGGCAGGACAGATCGTTGCGCCGGATGCAAGAGGTGTCGTCGGATAGAAACCGGAATCCGTGTTCGATCAGGTCAAGCGTCGTGCTGGTCTTGCCCGACGCAGCCTCTCCGACCATCAGCAGGCCGCGTCCGTTCGGCGCCTCGAGGCTCGCCGCGTGCAGGGTAACGATCTTGTCGCGGTGTTCGGCGGCCACAGCGAGGCGAAGCAACTTCGAGCTGTAGTAGTGCAAAAGGGTGGCGTCGCGGATCTGCAGCGCGTGCGGAAACCACGAGGCCATCAGCAGGTGCGCCGTCGGGTCAAGTTGAGGCGCCCCAAGCAGATCGGCCGCCTGAGACCAGCCCCTTGTTCCGGCTTCCGCCAGCACCATGACCTGGGCGCCGTCCACGCCGCCGCCGCGAAAATAGTGGTTCACCCGCGCAAGCCGTGCCAGCGCCGTTTCCGACGTCGCCGCCACCCGGAATTCCGCGCCGTGAAAGTCCAGATCGAGCCGGCATGCCAGGCCGCCGGCCAGCTTTCGGCAGGCCGCGGCAGGATCCGCCATCGCGACCAGACGCATCATACCGGTTCCGCCACCGGTTCGGCCGATGGCGCATAGCGGTTGGTCAGCGCCACCAGAACTTTCGGAAAGACCTCTAGATAGGCATCGCAATAGGGATCCGGCGAGAACATATTGCCGGTGGCGCAAAAGGCCGCTGCCACGCTGCCGCCCCGGCAGATCTGCGACCAGTCGCAGACGCTGCATTTCGGCGTTTTCTGCACGCGGCCCGTCAGTGTCTCGTAAAGATCGGTCAGAACCGGCGAGTTGAGGATGTCCTCGAACGGCCGCTCGAACACATTGCCCAGATGGAACTTTTCCACCGCTCCGAAGGATGCCGGATAGACATCGCCGGACGACGTGACCCGCACGCCGCGCCAAAGCGGATGCAGGTCTTCGGAGCCGGCGTCACGGTTGAACCGGTTCAACACGCTGCGTGTGTCGTTCAGGTCAATCTCGACCCGGCCCGCCAGCTTGACGGCGTTGCCATAGACCGCATGGACCAGCCTCAGCCGATCCTCGGCATCGAGGCTAAGAAGATCGGTATGCTCTTCGGCCCGGCCCACCGCCTCGTATATCGATAGATTGAGCCGCCTTATTCCGTGCTCTTCGATGAATGCGAACAACGCGTCGAGCTCGCCCATGTTCGCCTTGACCGGGGTGAACGACAGGACGATGCGGTCCGGCCCAAGGCGTTCCAGACCGCGCAGAAGCGACGCCTTGGCATTCTCGGCGCCTTTGCCACGGATGCGGTTGTTCACCTCGGGGTCGATTCCGTCAAGGCTGACGGCAAGGTTGAACCCGGCGTGGTCCAGCCGGTCAAGATCATCCTCGGTCAGCCGCACCCCGTTGGTGATCAACGTCCCGTACAACCCACGCTCGGCCACATGGTCTATGACCGTGCCGATGTCGCGATAGATCAGGGGCTCGCCGCCCGACAGCGTCACATAGCGTCCGCCCTGGCCGGCATGCGTGTCGATCAGGGCCAGCGCCTGGTCCAATTCGAACGCCTCGGTGCGCTCGGGCGCACCGCCCATGAAGCAATGCAGACAGCGTAAGTTGCATCGCGCCAATAGCTCCAGATACATATGTTCGACGGAATAGGCCCGGCTGGGCCGTGCCTCCGCCGGCCTTGGCGCCTCGGTGGCAAGAAGACCGCCGTCCGCGAGCGCCCCCAACCAGCCCTGCAATTCGGTGCTTTCGACCGGGCCGAACCGGCCTTCGAACCAGCTGCGAACTTCGTCCAAGCTGCGGCCGTCCGGGTTGGCGCAGAACTCCGAGATGCTCCGCGCGGTGGTATTGACCAGCGCCCAGGCGGGGCTCGTCTTGCTGAGCGCCAGGAGCTGCCCGTCATGGTCGACCCAAGACATCGGCGCCGCGCGATAGCGAGGCGCGCCCGTCATGGCGCCTCACCCAACTCGATCAGTTGCAGCGCCGCCATGCCCGACAAGCTTTCGCGGACGTCTCGGCGCACGGTCTCGGCGTCGGCCTTGTATTCGCCGGCGATCGCCGCCGCGATGCCGTCGGCGGTTTCGGTGCCGTCACAAAGCTCCCAAATCCGGCCCGCAACCCCGTTCAGCACATGGTATTGCTTCAGAATGCGGTGCATCAGCAGCGTGTCGTCACCGACCTTTCGATGCTGTACGGAAGCCGACCGCCGGGGTATGTCGCCTGGGTCGACCTGCGCCCCGCCATCCGTTGCGGCTGCAGTATTCACCAATCCAATCTCCCTTAAGTCGCGCGCCGGGATGCGGCGCGGTATACGTCTATCGACAAGTCAAATGGCCCGCGGCGGACGTCGCCGCCGCGGGCCTCGTCTTCAACCGGCGAAGCCGCGGGCCGGGAACTTCGACCCTTTCGCCACCGCCTGCAGGATGTCCTGCTGGTCGAGCGTCTTCACCACCGGCGCTTCATAGCACTTGGCCTCTTCGGCCTTGGCCTTTTCAGCCGTGTCGATGGTCGTATGAGCATTCATGGACCTATCCTTTTGTTGCTTCACTGAGTTGTCACCGCCGGCCGGCCTTTGCCGCCCGCCGGTTTGATTGGTACGCCCGACGGGATTCGAACCCGCAACCTACGGCTTAGGAAACCGTCGCTCTGAGAGCCTCCACAGGCAGCATTCGAAAACCGGACGGCTTTCCGGCAGTCACGGGACGAGGTGCACCTTTTTCCGGATGTCCCGCCGCGCCGAAAAGAGACGAGCCGGCCACAGTACGTCGGTTCCCAGCAGCCAGCACCATGTCGAACGTCAGGTTCGCGGCCCGTCGGACCCCGACCGGTTTTATAGAATGCATACCCACAACGACCCTTCTGCCATTGAGCTACGGGCGCATGGTGCATGGAATCACGTTCGCGCCCGAACCGAGCCGCGGCCGGTGTGCCGCGATCGATCCCCAAGACGCTGCCAGCGGCAGACATGAACCATGCACGATTTGACACGAAGTCACTCCTGTCAATCTGGCGTTCCCTGATGCGGATACGCCGTTTTTCTGTAATCTGCGCCGGGTTTGCGCGCTGGGACCCCTCTGCTCTGGGCTGGGATGCATCGGGGGTGCAGAATTCACCCGTCGCTCAGGCGACCGTCCGGTTGCTGGGAAAGACGTATCCAAGCCTTGTCTGGGAAATCGGCTTGAACTCAGTGGACGATCTAGAACGGACCTGACCAATTCCGGTGTCTCGCCTGGGAATGGCTGGGAAATGAGACGAAGGAACCGGATCCTACTTGGTTTGCGCTGCAGCGATCCTTGCAGAGATCCTGGCAGCGATCCTTTCGGAAAGATCCGTCATCCGGGCAAGATGCTTGTTGGAATCCACCTGAGCCCTCTCGGCAAGTTCAGATATCCTTGCCAGAAGCTTGGTGTGTTCCGACTGCATCCTTGCGCCGAGATCCGACAGCGACGAAAGCAGTCTAACCACTTCCATCTGCAGCCGGGAATCGTCGTTTGCCATAGGCAAATCCTCCGACAAATGGTTGCAATCTTTAAGTTTTCCTTTGTCCAATCCCTCCTCTTTTGTTGCGTTGCCGTCTGGTTCGGTCTGCTTACCCCGCCGGCGCGAATGAAGTATCGGCCGAGCAACCGGAGACTATACTGTAACACCAATTCGTGCGCTGGATCAAAAGAAAACCCGCATCGGTGGAAGGTTCGAAAAGGGGCTGTATTACGGCTAGTTGGGCAGCCGACCGGCCTCGGTTGCCGTTTGCGGGCACGCCCGTTCCGACGGTGGCAAGGTCGGGGTGCATAAGAGCTTTCAAGCCGCACGGCGATACCTTTCGGGAGCTGCCGGATCGGTGGAGCCGGGACGACACAAGCGTTGTTCAAGCCCATCAAGCGTGCAGACCACGCGTCTGCCGCGGAAACCTCAGGGTAGAACGCACCGCCCTGCGTTCGTGATAAAGATGTAAGTCCTTCAAATGTAGTGAGAATTGTGATTTCTGTTCCCTGAATTTTGGGTGGCGGATTACTAATGACGGATCGTGGCACGAATTTGATGTCACAGCTTCTTGCCTGGGTGATTGAAAAACGCAGGCCGCCGAACGAGGCGCTGGGATCGCTCCTGGCCGGCCATCCCGACATCGCGGCAGATGACTTGCAGCTCGCTTTGTTGGATATGGCGCTGAAGCTTGAAGAGATGTACGACGAGGCCTGCCGCGACGAGTGGAACGACTGGTTGCGCGTGGATCAGTGGAACAGGATGTCATCGAAGGATCGGCCGCAGCGGGGCGGCACTGCGGAACTCCTGGAGTATAAGTCGGAAGTCTATCGCGTGATCGCTCTCATCTCTACAGACACAATCCAGCTTCGTCGCCTCGGGCGGGACCCTGTGACTGGCGGTGACCTGCTCAAGCTCTGGCATGAACGGCGGTCGGGATACCTTTGAACGGTCGCATTTCATCCTCGCAGCGCGACCAGGTGCCTGAATTTGCAGCAGCATCGTTGGATCACGCGCGGCGTGGAACACTTTCCCTGAAACCGAAAGCGGATATTCCCATGGCGTCCGGGAGGAAGTTCACCGGTCCTGACGGCGGATCTTGGAGCGACCTGCATTGATCATCAACCCGGACACATCGGCTTGGGCACCCTTGGGCGATCAGGTGCCCATGCTTGTTGGGCTGGCCACGTTGAGAGACACCACACAAGGCACGATCAACGCGCAATGCGTGTCTGCTTGTCCCGAGACGGGTGATCGAGGATGTTTGCGGCTTTCATGCGTGTATCCCGGCGGTGCTTTCGCCGGCGACCCCGTGACGGCTGCGAACGAAGAGCAATACAGGGGAACCCTATGAACCCAGTCGGCTTTTTTCTCGTCGCAGCCACAACACTGGTCCCTGCATACCAACTCTTTTCGTTGTCGAATGTGCCGGATCAGATTGCGTTGTTCTCGCAGTATTTGGGATTGGCTGCGCTCATTCTGATGGCCTGGGGACAGATTTTGGCAGCACGACCGCCGGGGATCGAACCTGTGTTTGGCGGGCTCGATCGCATCTACGTGGTGCACAAATGGGCGGGCATCGTGGCCATGGGCAGCCTCCTGCTGCACGACACCATCGACGCGGAAATGCGGGGTTTAGGACGCGAAACGGCCCTGAATGAACTCGCTGAAACGCTAGGCGAGATCAGCCTTTACGGCTTGCTGATCCTTGTTGTGATATCGGTTGCGACGTTTATCCCGTATCATCTTTGGAAATGGACCCACAAAGCAATGGGGGCATTATTCGCGGCCGGTACATTCCACTTCTTCTTTATCATGAAGCCATTCGCCATGAGCGACCCGGCGGGGCTCTATACGGGGTCTTTCTGTCTGGCCGGGCTTGCGGCCTATGCCTGGACGTTGCTGCCGGACCACCTGCGGCCGTTTCACCCCTACAAGGTATCGAAGCTGGAAGAAACCGGCGGTGCGCTTGCCATCACGCTGGCACCTGACGGGACTGGTCTGAAACCCGATCCCGGTCAGTTTGGCATTCTACGATTTGCCGGCGCCGGCAAGGACGAGCCGCACCCATTCAGCTTTTCCGGGATCGGCCCGAATGGCACCCTGCGCGTCACTGTCAAGGCTCTTGGCGATTTCACCGCCTCGTTGGCCAAGACGCTCGATGTCGGGCAGGAGGTTCGAGTGCAAGGTCCGTTTGGCCGGTTTCGTCCCTCGGGAAATGGCAGGCAAGTCTGGATCGCGGGCGGCATCGGGATCACGCCATTTCTGGCTTGGGCCGAGGCACTGGATCCACATGCGGGACACGTGCACCTGTGCTATTGCGTTCGATCGTGTGCCGACGCACCACATCTGGCTGAAATTCAAGAGCATGCCAAAGCGAAACCGAACCTGAGCCTGCATATGATCGCATCTGCCGAAGGTTCTCGCCTGTCCGCCGAGGCCCTGGCCGAAATCGTGGGTGCAGAGCTGAGCCAATCCGAAGTGGTATTTTGCGGCCCTGTCTCGTTGCGCCGCGCGCTGCAAGGGGGATTGCGCCGGTATGGCGTCACACCGCGCCGTTTTCACTTTGAAGAGTTTGAGTTTCGTACCGGGGTCGGTTTGAAGCGGCTGGCCGAACGGGTTCTAAAGTCAACGTCAACGGAAACACGTCATGGCAGTTGACCGGGACGCGATGGCGCTGTAGGGCGCGTTCGGATCGTCCCGGTCAAGATCCGCGCGAATCTCAAGGCGGATCATCTCGCGATCAGCGGCCGGGTTCCCGATTGCACGAGTCCGGCTCGCTCATGACACCTTCGTCTGCCCCCAGGCGCGATTCTGATATGGATATTGCACAAGCGCGCGGCGTCGCTGACCGAAACGCGTCTATCTTTGTGCCGCGAGGCCGGGCCGGTCTGACGGCGTGACGCAAGGCCCATCACCGGCACCGTCCGCTTGCGCCGGCCCTGCCCGCCTGACAGCAAAAAAATGGGCCGCGCAAGGCGGCCCATTTCCGGAAATCGTCGGCAGGCAGTCTACATCATGCCGCCCATGCCGCCCATGTCGGGCATGCCGCCCCCCGGCGCGCCGGCACCCTTCGGCTCGGGCTTGTCGGCAACCATTGCCTCGGTCGTGATCAGCAGGCCGGCGACAGACGCGGCGTCTTCCAGCGCGGTACGCACGACCTTCGCAGGGTCGATCACGCCGAAGGCGAAGAGATCGCCGTATTCTTCCGTCTGTGCGTTGAAGCCGAACGCCGCATCGTCGCTTTCGCGAACCTTGCCTGCGACGACCGAGCCGTCGACACCGGCGTTCTCGGCGATCTGGCGAAGCGGGCTTTCAAGCGCCTTGCGCACGATGCCGATCCCGGCATTCTGATCGCTGTTTTCACCGGTCAGACCTTCCAGCGCCTTGGCGCCCTGCACCAATGCAACGCCGCCGCCGACAACGATGCCTTCCTGAACAGCGGCGCGGGTGGCGTTCAGGGCGTCATCGACGCGATCCTTGCGCTCTTTCACCTCGACCTCGGTCATGCCGCCGACGCGGATCACCGCGACACCGCCGGCAAGCTTGGCCACGCGTTCCTGCAGCTTTTCGCGGTCGTAGTCGCTGGTGGTCTCTTCGATCTGCTGACGGATCTGGGTCACGCGCGCCTCGATCTCGGCCTTTTCGCCATGGCCGTCGACGATGGTGGTCTCGTCCTTGGTGATCGCGATGCGCTTGGCGCCGCCCAGCATGTCGATGGTGACGTTTTCCAGCTTCATGCCCAGATCTTCGCTGATCACCTGGCCGCCGGTCAGGATTGCGATGTCCTGCAGCATGGCCTTGCGGCGATCACCGAAGCCGGGCGCCTTGACCGCAGCAATCTTCAGGCCACCGCGCAGCTTGTTGACGACCAGCGTGGCCAAAGCCTCGCCCTCGACATCTTCGGCCACGATCAGCAGCGGTTTGCCCGACTGGATCACGGTTTCCAAAAGCGGAACCATCGGCTGCAGCGAGGAGAGTTTCTTCTCGTGCAGCAGAACCAGGGCATCCTCCAGTTCGGCGGTCATCTTGTCGGGGTTGGTGACGAAATAGGGCGACAGGTAGCCGCGGTCGAACTGCATGCCCTCGACAACCTCGGTCTCGGTCTCGAGGCCCTTGTTCTCTTCGACCGTGATCACGCCGTCATTGCCGACCTTCTGCATCGCGTCCGCGATCTGCTGGCCGATGGCGGCCTCGCCGTTGGCCGAGATGGTGCCGACCTGCGCAACCTCGGCGCTGTCCTTGACCTCGCGGGCGGCGCCCTTGATGGTTTCGACGACCTTGGCGGTGGCCATGTCGACGCCGCGCTTGAGATCCATCGGGTTCATGCCGGCGGCCACCGACTTCATGCCCTCGCGCACGATGGCCTGGGCCAGAACGGTCGCGGTGGTGGTGCCGTCGCCGGCCTCGTCATTGGTGCGGCTGGCGACTTCCTTCACCATCTGCGCGCCCATGTTCTCGAACTTGTCCTCAAGCTCGATCTCCTTGGCGACCGTCACACCGTCCTTGGTGATGCGCGGCGCGCCGAAGCTCTTGTCGAGAACGACGTTGCGGCCCTTGGGGCCGAGGGTGACGCGCACCGCGTCGGCCAGCACGTTCACGCCGGTCAGCATGCGGTTGCGGGCATCCGTTTCGAATTTGACGTCCTTAGCAGCCATGTTGGCTTCTCCTGGTTGTCTGAAAGTTTCGGGTAAGAAAAAAGCGACGCTCTTTAGGCGATGATGCCCAGGATGTCGCTTTCCTTCATGATCAGCAGCTCTTCGCCTTCCAGCGTGATCTCGGTGCCCGACCACTTGCCGAACAAGATCTTGTCGCCGGCCTTGACGTCCATCGCGATGCGATCGCCGTCGTCGTCCTTGGCACCGGCGCCGACAGCAACGACTTCGCCCTCGGCGGGTTTCTCTTTGGCGCTGTCGGGGATGATCAGGCCGCCAGCGGTCTTCTCGTCGGATTCCACGCGGCGGACCAGCACACGGTCATGCAACGGAGTGAATGCCATCTCTGAACGCTCCTTGGTTCATGTTTGCGGTTGATTATCACTCACCCAATGTGAGTGCTAACGGCGCGGAGATAAGGAACCGCCCATCGCGTGTCAACATGCCGGGTCTGCAAAAATTGCAAAGCTTTGACAGTAATCGCTTCCGTCAGGCGGCGGCGGAGCGGAATGCCTCTGCCACGCCGGGACAAAGACTGTCAAGCACCGCCGCATCCAGCACTTCACCATTCGGACGCCAGGCAACCACCTCGCCGTCCAACCAGGCGAGAATCGCCACGGGGCTCTTTTCGCAGGTAAACACCGCGGCCTGCGGCCATCCCCGCGACTCGACCCGCGTCTGGCATAGCGCCGCCACCGTTACGCGGCGGCATCGCACCGGCGGATCAAGGGCCAACTTCATTTCACAGGCCCAAATGCGCGCCAAGCAAACCGTGCGGCGGGCGGCACCAACCGCACCGGCCTGAGGCTCAGCACGATGTCCGCCTCGCCCGCGGCGCACGGGCGGTCAAAGACCGGGGTCAGCGACACGGATACCGGTGGGCCGAGCATCCATTGAGGCGCCTGGGCTATCGGCGCAAGCATCCCGAACAGCTGCCCGGTCTCTGCCGGATCATCGAGCCCAAAGCGAACCGTAAGCAGAAACCGTTCGATCCGGATCTGCCGCAGAAGCCCGAAGACCAGATCGGGGCCCGCCCGCAGCATCCGGCCCATGGTTTCCCGGGACGCCCCCCCGGCCCTTTTCCGTTTCGTCTTCCTTGCCTTCGGCTTCGCCTTGGATGCGGGCTTGGTCCGCATCCGACCCGGCTGCGAACTGTCGACCAGCACCAACCACGGCAGCGCCCGGCCCAACAGCCTCAGCTCGACCTTAACAAAGGCAACCGGTTCCGACCGCGCCGTCAGCCGCAGCCGCACAGGCAAGGCCACCAATGCCACCAACACCACCACCAGTGTCAGCAAAAGCCACAGCAAGACGCTCAGCACCATGACCGATGCTCACGCCTCAGAGCCGCCCTCGTCCTTGCCCTGCCGTTCAAGCGCGCGCGACGCCACGGCCCCGGCCACCTCGGCCAGGCTCGACACCGCGCCCTTGACGGCCTCGACCCGCGCGCCTTCGCCGTCGATGATGATTGCACCCAAGGGTTTGATCCCGCCGCCACCGGCGGTGCCGCCGCCGGTGCCCTGCTTAGCGCCCTCACCGCCGGTCCCGCCGCCGGCGCCGAAGCCAAAGCCATAGCTTACGATCGGAATGACCGTCGCTCCGTCCTTCTCGATCGGGTCGCCCAACACGTTCTTGGCGTTCAAGAGCTTTTCGAGCTCTTCCACCGTGCCCTTCAACAGCCGTTCCACGTCTTCCATGCCAGCCTCCCGCGCTGCGTTGCCAAAACCGCCGCCGGTTGTGCCCGATTCCCTGTTCCGCCTCCTTGATCTGCGTCAGCCCGCCGGTTTCGACGCGAAAATTCCTCGCCCGGCACGCCGGCACGCCGCGTTCACACTTGCGACACGATTCCGCGGCAATAGTCTGGGGTCACATGCCAGCCGGACCGTTCCATGCCCCGTATCCTCGTCGCCCTGCTTGCCATACTCGCCGCGCTTCCGGTGTCCGCCGCGTGTACCGGCACGGATCTGCTTGCAGCGATGCCCGCAGGGCAACGCGACGCGCTTGAAGCCGCAGCCTCCGACCAACCCTATCCGAACGGGATCCTCTGGCGGGCCGAGCGTGGCGATCAGATCATCCACGTCATCGGCACGCTCCACCTGCACGATCCCCGCCACCGGGCCACGCTCGACCGGATCGACACGCACATAGCCCGATCCGACACCGTCTTTCTTGAGTTCGGCCCGGGCGACGAAAAGCGGCTGCAGGCGAAGATCGCACAGGAGCCGGATCTCGCCTTTATTACCGATGGCCCGACCCTGCCCGATCAGCTCGCCGACGAAGACTGGAATCGCCTGCGACAGGTTATGGCGGACCGTGGCGTGCCCGGCTTTTTGGCCGCCAAGATGAAACCTTGGATGGCGATGACGACGCTCGGCATCGCCAAATGCGCCTTGCACGATCTGCAGGGCGGTCTGCGCGGGCTCGATCACATGGTGATGGAACGCGCGCTGGAATTGGGCAAGACGCCAAAGGCGCTGGAGCCCGTCGAAACGCTTTTCGACATCTTCGGCAGCTATTCGCCCGAGGAACAGCTCGATCTTCTGCGCCTTACGCTCGACCAGCAGCTCGATAACCCGGATGCCCAGATGACCACGCTGATCGAGGCCTATTTCCGGGGAGAGATCCGCCTGATCTGGGAATGGTCCTTCGCGGTGGCGCAGGACGCGATGGGCCTGAGCGACACAGACTGGCAGGCACAGGTGGCGCGCGCCGAAGAGGCGTTGATCAACCGCCGCAACCGCGCCTGGATGGACCGCATTCTGCCCGCCGCGGCAGACGGCGAGGTGCTGGTCGCCGCCGGCGCCTTGCATCTGCCGGGTGAGCAGGGGCTTCTCAACCTTCTGGCGCGGCAGGGATTCACCCTGACGCGCCTCGCACGCTAAGGCGTGCCGTACTGCGCCAGCCCTGCCTCACCCTTTGGTGTCAGCCGGTAGACGCCCACCGACACCCGCTCGAACCAGCCATAGTGGTCGGCCGCCATGATCCGCGTCGCCGCCGCGACCCCGGTTGCTCCGGCGACCGCCGAGCCCTTCGACGGACCCGCCGCCGCCAGATGGGCGGCGATCCGAAGGGCGTCCTGCCGGTAAGCCGTCACCAGCCCCGACCGCGTCGCCCCGCCCCGCGCAGGATCGCCCACCCGCCGCGCGAACTCGCGCAGCAGCCGGCCCTTGCGCGACACGGATTTCCGCGGCCGGTACGGCCCGGGATCGCAATGCACCTCGACAAAGCCGTCGCGCAGCCGGACCGACATCACGCCCAGCCCGAGGCGGCGGCACAGCTTGACGTTCTCCGTCATGGCCCGCATTCCAGCGCGTCCGGACGTTCGGGGCACGCAGACATAGACCGCATCCGTCACCGCCTGCCGCGCGACGCCCTGATGCAGCAGAGACAGTGAAAATCCGGTCTTGAGCTCGACGATCACCGGGGCCTCGTCGCCCCGGCACGCCACCACATCGGCAGGACCGACCTCGCCCTTGACCTCATAGCCCTGGCCTTCGAGGAACCTCTTCACGGGCGGATAAAGGTCCGTTTCGCGCAGCTTTCCCATGGGACCACTCGACCGCAAGCCGCCCGGCAGCGCAAGCGCCGTGCTCAGCCCGAGGGCACAAGCCCCGTGCGCGGCCGTGCCCGCACCCAGCGTCGCGTTGCCTGACGCGCCGGTTCCTCGACATAGCGGTAGGTCAGTGCCGCGACGCCGATCACGATGGCGACGGCAAAAACGTTGATCATCGGCGCCCAAGGGGTGAGCAAGAAGAACTGATCCTTGTGAACCGGATGCGTGAGAAGCGCCGCCTCGGCAGGCACCCTGACCAAGCGTGCAAGATCAACGGCAAGAAGCCAGATCAACGCGTGCACCATATAGATCGAATAAGAGATACGCCCCAGAAAGACCGGCAGGCGCGCCTGCAATACCCGTGACAGGGCACCTTCGGACCGGGCGAAGACCGCCACCACGCCGGCGAACGCCGCCACGGTGGCCAACTCTACCGCCAGATATCCCGCGGGCAATGCCAGCAGCACCAGTGCGGCACCCGTCGCGGTCACCTCTGCGCCCGTCCCCAGAGGTCTATCTCTCCGCGCCGAAAGCCCGCATTGCAGCGTCACACCCAGGAAAAATCCGCCCAGGCACCGCACCAGGCCCAAGTCATAGCTGCGCTGGATCGTGCCGGCTCCATCCGCCAACAGCGCCGCGTAGCAGACCAGCGTCAGCGCCAGTGCCGTCCAAGCCCCAAACCGCTGCCGAAGACCGGCCACGACGAAGAAAAATAAAAGGCTGCCCCAGAATTCGGCCCCCACGCTCCAGGTCGGGTAGTTCAGGCTCAGTCGCTCTTGCAGACCGACGCTGTTCAGCATCGTCAGATGCGGCAAGATCCCGGCCATGTGGTGCCCGAACGCGCGATCTGTCGGCGGAAGCGTCGCCGCGTAATAGACCACCCAAGCCACCAACATCAGCAGATGCATGGGGTAAAGCCGCCCCAGCCGCAGCGCCACAAAGCCGCTCAGATCGCCCCCTCGGGCAATCCGCGCCGTATAGGCATGCGCCATCACGAAGCCCGACAGCACAAAGAAGAAGTCGACAAACAGCGATGCGTTTTCCAGCACCGGTCCCTGGCCTTGCACCACGAAAGCCGAATGAAACAGCACCACCCCAAGCGCTGCGACACCGCGCAGCGCGTCGAGCGACCGATAGGTATGAACCGCAGGCGCCGTCATCCTGGCACGGGTCAAACCCCACCATTGCGGCGTCAGTTTGACCGGAATAAAGCATCGGCCGCCCCGCGCGCAAACGTCCCATGACATCCCGAATCCGCCCCCCTATAAGAGCACGAAATTTCCACTGACAGACACAACGGAAGACCGACATGACCATTCAAGTCTTCGGGCACAAATCCCCCGACACCGACAGCACCGGCTCGCCCATCATCTGGGCGTGGTACCTCAACGAGGTGCGCGGCCAGAAGGCCGAGGCCGTTCTGCTGGGCGAACCCAACACCGAAGCCGCCTTTGTCCTGCAGCGCTGGGACCTGCCCAAACCCGCCATCATCGACGGCATCGGCGCAGGCGACCGGGTGGTTATCGTCGACACCAACAATCCGGCCGAGTTGCCCGACGGCATCAACGAGGCCGACATCCTGCAGATCATCGATCACCACAAGCTGACCGGCGGGCTGCAGACCGCGGGACCCATCGACATCACGATCAAGCCGCTGGCCTGCACGGCCACGATCATGCACAACCTGATGGGCCCGAACGAAAACAAGATGCCCGACTGGGTCAAGGGCACGATGCTCAGCTGCATCCTCAGCGACACGCTCGAGTTCCGCTCGCCGACCACCACCCATCAGGACCGGGAGCTAGCCGAGCGGCTGGCGCAGGATCTCGGCCTCTCGATCCCGGACTATGCCGCCGAGATGTTCGCCGCCAAGTCCGATGTCTCGGCCTTCACGGACGCCGAACTCATCCGCATGGACAGCAAGGAATACGAGGTCGGCGGCAAGAAATTCCGCGTCAGCGTTCTGGAAACCACGGCGCCGAAGACGGTTCTCGACCGCAAGGACAGCCTGATGGCCTCGATGGCCGGTGTCGCAGCCGAAGATGGGGTCGATCAGGTCCTGCTGTTTGTCGTGGACATACTCGACGAAGAAGCAACGCTTCTGGTTCCCAATGACCTGGTCAAATCCGTTGCCGAAAAAAGCTTCGGCGCCACGGTTTCGGGCGATACCGTCACTTTGCCCGGCGTCATGAGCCGCAAGAAGCAGATCATCCCGGTGCTCAAGGTCTAGGCGGAACGTCTCGGGCCTCCTTCCGGTTCGGAAATCGCAGGCCTGCGCGGCCGGCACGGAACCGGCCGCCGGGTCTGTCCATGCAAAGCCGGCTTGGGGCGCGGTGCGTTGTGAGCGAATCGCAAGGTCGGTTTTTACCCGAAGCGGACGGTGCCGCTTGAATATCGAGCCGGGCCATCGCCGACCCGCGGGGAGGCGAACCAACACTTGAACGGCAGCGGTTTATCCCGGCAAACTTCGAACGAACTCAAGCCGAACCGCACCTTCCGCAAAAGCGCCGCCCCTTCGGCGCGGGTCGGCGATGGCCCGGCGGCCTTCGGCCTTGATTCCGCGCCAGAAGACCGGTTTCGAAAGGCAACTTCTGGCCGGAATCGCCAAATCGCGGTTCCGACAAAACTCATCCCGTGCCAGCTTTGCGGCGAAGGCTTCCACCCGCCGCGCACGAATGGACTTTGGCCATTGCGGACCGCTGGCGCTCGGCGAGACCGGCCCGCCGGGTCAGGTCCGTACCTTGATCACCCGGCGCCGGTCACCTTGCACCATTTACACTCAGGAAGACCGAGTAGAGCGAGGTCGTGCCGCAGATGAAGAGACGGTTTCGCTTGGGTCCGCCGAAACAGACATTCGCAACGATCTCGGGGATCAGGATCTTTCCGATCAGCTTGCCGGTCGGATCGATGCAATGCACGCCGTCTGCGGCAGAGGTCCAAATCCGCCCATCGCGGTCGAGACGGAATCCGTCGAACAGCCCGTTCGTACATTCGGCAAAGACCTCACCCCCGCCAAGCGTTCCGTCCGAACCCACAGTGTGCCGGCGAATATGCCTTGGCCCTTCGGGCGCATGGGTGGCGCCGGTATCGGCGATGTAAAGCAGGCTTTCGTCCGGCGAAAAGGCGAGCCCGTTGGGTTTGAGATAATCGTCTGCAACGATTGCGATATCGCCGGACGGGCAGACGCGATAGACATGGCAGGCGCCGATTTCGCTTTCCGCCCGCTCTCCTTCGTAGTCAATCAGGATCCCATAGGACGGGTCGGTGAACCAAATCGATCCGTCGGATTTCACCACCACATCGTTTGGGGAATTCAGCCGCTTGCCCTCGAAACGATCCGCGATCACGGTGATGCTGCCGTCATGCTCGGTGCGGGTCACCCGCCGGGTCAGATGCTCGCAGGACACAAGACGCCCCTGGGCATCGACCGTGTGCCCGTTCGAGTTGTTCGACGGCTGCCGGAAGACCGAAACCGACCCGTCGGTTTCATCCCAACGCAGCATCCTGTTGTTCGGGATGTCGGACCAGACCAGATACCTTCCGGCGGGAAACCAGGCCGGGCCTTCCGACCAGCGTGCTCCGGTCCACAGGCGCTCGACCCGGGCGTGGCCAATCAGGCAGGCCTCGAATGCCGGATCAAAAACCTCAAAGCCGGTTCCCTCGACAACTCCGTACATCGCCTATTCTCCCGCATTTTCCCGGAGCCACGCGCCATTTGGCCCCTGCCGATTCACTGTAGTCCACCGATCCTCATTCGATTCTGCGCGCCACACCAGCACCAAATGGCGGGCGAGGCCAGATACGTCCGGCGTCGCCTCTTCCTTGTTTGGATGCTGCGCCTCCCCGGAAAGCCAGGCGGCTGCCGAGACGATGATTGCTTGGCTTTCCGGGGAACACGTTCAGACCTGCAGAGATATTGGATTTCGCCGCATTCCCGGCTCTACGGTCAAGTCGCGCTTGCTTTGACGGAGCTTTTCAACGCCTGAGAGTGCATCGAGCTGACTCGCGGCAGCAAAGTCCTTGTGGTTCGGCGAAGGGTCGCCATGCCGACAAAATGTGCGTCGAGCGGCCGGCCGTCAGGGCCGCCGGTAGCGCAACGCGGTGCCGCGGGCCGGGTCTGTCAGTTGCAGCCGGCGACCGTCGGCGGTGTCGATCACGTAGCAATTGGTGCGCCCACCGCCGGCCTCGGTCTGCAGCAGAACCGGTCCCTTGCCTTGCGAGGCCTGACAGGTTCGCGCGATACGCAGGTAGTGCGCGCCCGCAAAGCCGCCGTCGCTGCGAACATAAATCTCCGATCCACGCACGGTGATTTCGGACCGGCTGTCTTCGGCATCGACCCAGTCGCCCTGCAGCGCGGCGCGCAGACGGGCGTCGCGGTCGGCACCCGGTTTGGGACGCACTTCGCGCACCACGACAGCCATGTGATTGCCTGAAGCCTCGACCACGTCACCCTCGATCTCGACCGGCGCGTTCACCGCTATCCCCTCGAGCGCGTAAAGCAGATCGCCCGGTGTGGGACCGCCGTAGTAGGCGCGCAGTTTCCACTCGCCCGCATGAAAGCCGCAGTATTCGCGCCCGTCCTCGATCTCGCAGCCCTGGAACAGGGCGTCGGTGGTGAAAGCTGTGCCGTGGCCGCCGGGGGCCATGCCGCTGGACAGGTCGGCGGCGCTGACCGATGGCGGCAGGGTTTCGGGCGGCGGCCGCGTGGTGCTTTGGGTGTCGTCGCTGGCGATGCGCGGCGACTCGGGGACGGGCGCCGCAACCTGGCTGCCCGACCCGCCGGTTTCGCCGGTCTTGGTGCCGCCTGCGGGCGGCCGGCCCGAGCCACCGGTATCGACGAGGGACAATGTGAACTTGGTCGCCGTAGCGCCGGTGTCGATTTCGCGAAACTCCTGCGCCTCGAATCCGCGGTCCTCGCAAGAGGTGTCCCCGACGATGGTGAAGACGTCCGATTGGGTACAGAAGACATAGCGCTGGCTCTGGAATTCCCGGCCCTCGCTTTCGGCGCGATAGTAATAATAGCGCTGTGTCAGGTCGCCATCGACGACGAGTGCGCAATCGCCGGGGTCGATGTTCCACCAGCCCTCCGACGTCCAGTCTCTCTCGCCCTTATAGCCGATTGCGACGCTTTGCTGCAGATCGGTTTCATTGCAGATCTCCAGCCCCGCCTGAGCCGTCCCGGCGAGGCAAAGGGCGACGAAAGCGGCGGGAACCAGGCGCACCGTTTCGTCCGCCGGCCCTAGCCGCGCGATCCGCCGCGGCGGGTTGGCGCGCGAGGTTCGTCTACCGGTTCCGATTCAGGCTCCGGTTCCGGTTCTGGTTCGGGCTCCGGATCGGGTTCCACTTCCTGCCCGGCCTCGTCCGCACCGTCGCTGGCGTCGCCAAAGTCAAAGTTCGGCACAGGGGTCGGCGTGGGGGCCGGTCCGGGCGACGGCGCCTGGGCCGGCGTTTCGGGCTTGCCCTGGCCGGGCTCGGTCATCGGCAGGTCAGCGTCGCGGACCAGGGTGAACGTAAACATGCCGGACGTGCCGCCGGTGTCGATTTCCCAGAAATCCTCTCGATCGTACCCCCGGGCCTCGCAGTCGGTATCGCCAACGATCGTGTATTCCTCGGGCGTCGTGCAAAAGAAATAATTCTGGCCGTTGAACTCGCCGCCGTCCACTTCGGCGCGGTAGTAGAAATAGCGCCGGTTTTCACCGTCGAGCGCGGGATCTACACAGTCGCCCGGATCGACATTCCACCACCCTTCAGAGGTCCAGCCATCTGCGCCGTTATAGCCGAAGGACAGGCTTTGCGTGTGATCGGTCTCATTGCAGATCCGCAGGCCCGCACCGGTGTCGGCGGCCACCGGCGGCTCGACGCTGCGATCGCTGCCCTGATCCGTCGTCATCGCCACGGTGTATTGCTTTGCCGTCGGTCCGGTGTCGATTTCTGCGAACCCCTCGCTGGCATAGCCGCGCGCCTCACAATCGCTTTCGCCGACGATGGTGTATTCTTCAGGCGTTGTGCAGAATGTGTAATTGCCCGAGATCGCGGGCTCGCCCGCCACCTCGGTCCGGTAGTAGTAGTAGCGCTTTTTCAGGGCGCCGGGCAGCGGCGTGGCGCAATCGCCGGGATCGACGTTCCACCAGCCTTCCGAGGTAAAGCCGTCATCCCCTTCGTAAGCGACCGAGAGGCTTTGTCGATCGGTGGTTTCGTTGCAGAACTCCAGGCCCAGCTTTTCGCCTTCACCCTCCGTGGCGCCGACGTCCGTGTCGCCGCCCATCCCAGCAAGGATCGTGAAGGTAAAGTCCTTGGCCGTGTCCCCGGTGTCGATCTCGGCAAAACTTTCCCGGTCATAGCCGCGTTCTTCGCACTCGGTGTCGCCGACGATCGTATACACCTCGGGCGTGGTGCAGAACATGTAGTTCTCGCCCTCGAAACCGCCGCCGCCCACCTCGGCACGATAGTAGTAGTATCTCTTTTTCAAGTCTCCGGTGACAGGGCTGACGCAGGCGCCCGGTTCGATGTTCCACCAGCCCTCGGACGTCCAGTCTTCGTCGCCCTTGTAGCCGATGGAAATGCTTTGCGTGGCATCGGTGTCGTTGCAGATTTCAAGCCCTGCCTGTGCGGCGGACGCCGCCCCGACCGCAGCCGCCGCAAGGATCAGCAGACCTAACTTCGACATGACACCCTCCGCTTTTTCCGCCAGCTTACGCGCGGACCGGGCAGTTGGTAAACCCGCGTGGCGGTCGCCGGCGCGTTGCGGGCCGCGCGTTCAGACCTTTGTCGCCATGGCGGGCGGCGTGACGGCCCGGCGTTTCAAGACGGCCTCGCGCCAGGCGATGAAGCTGACCGAACCGATGATCACCGCGCCGCCCAGGACGACCCAGGCGTCGACCGGCTCGGAAAAGACCAGCGCCCCCAAGGCGGTGGCCCAGACCAGTTGCAGGAACGTCACCGGCTGGGTGACGGCGATGGGCGCGGCCCGGAAAGCGAGCGTCATGGTATAGTGGCCGCCCGTCGCAAACGCCGCGACAAGAAACAGCCAGGCGAGGTCCTCGAGGCTGGGCGGAACCCACACGGCGACAGCGAACGGCGCAAGAACGGCGGTGACGACGATCGACAGCCAGCCGACCACCACCACGGCCGGCATGCGGTCGGCCATGATCTTGGCGAGCAGGTAGGACGCGGCGAAGACCACAGCACTGATCAGCATGGCCAGGTGACCCGACGATACCTCGCGCAACCCCGGACGCAGGATGATGAGGGCGCCCAAAAGCGCCACGCAAACGGCAGCGATCCGGCGGGCGGCAAGGCGTTCGCCCAGAAAGACCGCCGCGCCGATTGTGACGTAGACCGGCGAGAGGTAGTTCATCGCAGTCACCTCGGCGATCGGTATCTGCGTCATGGCGTAAAACCACAGCATCACCCCGATGGCATGCGCCGTGCCCCGCAGACCAAAAAGCTGCATCGACCGCCGGTCCAGCCCCGCGCGCCGGATCGTGCCGAGGAAGGGGATGAAGAAGACGAGGCCAAGCAGATAACGCAGGAAAGCCGCCTGCGGTGCAGGAATGCCGCTGCCCACGTGCTTCACGATCGCGGTGACGGCGACGAACTGCGCCCCGGTAATCAGCATCCAGACGATGCCGGCGACCGGGCGTTGGTGGGAAGACGCAGGCGGGGCCATGACCGGACGATCTTGACCCCATGCGCGCCGCGAGGGCAAGGGGCGGTTGGGGCCAATCCTGGATTGGGCCGGATACTCAGCCCAGGATCAGTTTCGCCGCGATCGCCCACATGGTGAGGCCGACGACGACCTCCAGCACGCGCCAGGCCGCCGGTTTGGCGAATAGCGGCCTCAGAAGCCGTGCACCGTAGCCCAGCGAGAAGAAGAAGGTGAACGAAGCGGCGACCGCGCCTGCGCCAAAGGCGAGCTGCCGGCCGTCATATTGTGTTGACACCGATCCCAAAAGAACAACCGTGTCGAGATAGACATGCGGATTGAGCCAGGTGAGCGCGAGGCATGTGGCAAGCGCCTTGGTCAGCGAGCCCGCGCCGGCCTCTGCCGGTTCCAGCGCGGCGGCAGGACCGAGAGCCGCCCTGAACGACAGGGCGCCGTAGACGATCAGGAACGCCGCACCACCCCACCGCATGACGGGCACGACGCCCGGAACGGCATCCGAGATCACCGCGAAGCCGGCGACGCCGACGGCGATCAAGATCGCGTCCGACAGGGCGCATGCCAGGCAAACGGCAAAGACGTGCGCACCGCGCAGACCCTGACGCAGCACAAAGGCGTTCTGGGCGCCGATGGCGAGGATCAGCGACAGCCCGAGGGCGAATCCTGCAGCGAGTGCGGAGGTCATGGCTGGCGCTTTCGGATCGTCCCGTACGGGAATGGAGGTTCCATGTGGCTTAGCTCTGCCGGTCGACCGGATGCAAGCCCAGAGCGCAAGCCTGCCGTCGGCAACCATCGGAACGGCCCGGATCGGGGCGGGCGAACCGTCGTTGTGCATCGTGCCCCCCGGCAAGGCCCCTTCAGGCCATTGATCCCTCGGTCCGCGCATGGCTCTGCGTGCAGATTCCGGTGAGCGGCTGCTGCGACACTGCTGGTCTGCCAAGCGTTTCGAAAGATCGCAGCCAGCTCGGCAGGTCGAAAACCTGGGCTGCCGGCCATCGACATCACCGCCCAAAGCTGCCATCTGCGCCGCAGCTCTGCCGCAGTCAGGAACCGCCTTGCCCGATCCCCGCTATATGGCCGTCTTCGGCGCGTCGCTGACCCAGTTCACGGTGATTGGGCTGTTGTTCTCCTACGGCGTGTTCTTTGCCGAGTTCGAGGCCGAGTTCGGCTGGTCGCGCACGCTTTTGTCGGCCTGTTCGGCGTCGGCGTTCCTGTTCATGGGCGTGCTCGCGATCCTTGCCGGGCGGATCAGCGACCGTTTGGGACCGCGGCCGGTGCTGATGGTGACCGGCGTGATTTACGGGCTGGGATACGCGCTGATCGCGCAGGTGCAAGAGCCCTGGCAGCTATTCGCGATCTTCTCCATGGCTCTGGCAGCCGGTCTTAGCACGCATGACGTTGTGACGCTGTCGACCATCGCACGGTGGTTCGCCAGGCGGCGGGGGATCATGTCCGGCGTCGTAAAGGTCGGCACGGCCGCGGGGCAGATCGCGGTGCCGCCGCTGGCCGCGTTCCTGATCCTGTGGGCCGGCTGGCGGCTGGCCATCGTGATCCTCGGATTGTCGGCGGCACTGCTTTTGCTGCTCGCGGCGGCGGCAATGCAGCGGCCGCCCCGGGTGGCTCGCGAGGGGGCAGCCGCGACCGAGGGCATGAGCTATGCCGAGGCGCGGGCCAGCCGGGTATTCTGGACGCTCTGCGCGGTGCAGTTCCTGTTCTTTCCGGTGCTGACGACGGTGCCCCTGCATATCGCGGTGCATGGGATGGATCTGGGCATGGCGCAGGCGGCGGCAGCGGGGCTGTTGTCGGTGATCGGAGCGGCAAGCGTCGCGGGGCGGCTGACGGTGGGGACGCTGGTGGACCGGATCGGAGGTCGGAACGCCTATCTGATCTGTCTGGGATGCCTCGCGGCGAGCATGGCGGCGTTGGCGGGAACCTCGGCCGCGGGAGCCTTGTTCTTGGTGATGGCCGCGTATGGATTCGCCCATGGGGGGCTCTTCACGGTGGTGTCGCCCACGGTGGCGGAGGCGTTCGGGATGCGGGCGCATGGGGCGGTGTTTGGGGGGGTGATATTCTTCGGGACGATCGGCGGCTCGATCGGGCCGATTTTGGCGGGGTGGGTGTTCGATCGGACGGGCAGCTATCAACCGGCCTTTCTGACCCTGATGGCAGGCGCGGCGCTGGCGCTGGGGCTGGTGCTGACGCTGCCGCGGCGGACCCTATCCGTGAGCCACGGGTGAGTCCGGACGGCGGGCGGCCGGGCCAAGATCGACAATCGGAAATTCATCGGAATACCGTCGGACGTCTGTCGGTTCGTGGAGGCTATTCAAAAAGGTAAGTGCGAGCGTCAGTATCAGTCCGAACGCCAACCGAGGCATCGAATTCATTGGTCTGTCCTTTCGCTGAGACGGCGTGAGACGGTGAAGGAGGCCTTTTTTATGCGCGGGCAGGAAACGTTCCCGTTCCTTTGAAAATGGCCTGCACGAGTTGGTCCATTCCAATCCAATTTCGGACGTCATCGCGCAATCCGCTCCCTCACGCGCATGGAGGGCGGATTACTTGAGCTGGATGGCGACCCAACCGATTGTCAATCGGTTTTTTCGGTCAAACGAGCGGCTGCAGACCGGAGGCGCGGGCAGGTCAGGCGGCGCCGAGCTGTTCCATGACCTCGTCGCTGACCTCGAAATTCGCGGTGACGCGCTGGATGTCGTCGTCGTCTTCCAGGACCTCGATCAGGCGCATCAGCTTCGTGGCCCCTTCGAGGTCGAGCTCGGTGGTGGTGGTGGGTTTCCAGATGAGCTTGGTCGATTCCGCCTCGCCCAGGGCGGCCTCGAGCGCGGTGGAGACGTCGTTCAGATCGGTGTCGGCGGTGTAGATGACATGGCCGTCCCCGGAGCTTTCGACATCCGCGGCGCCAGCCTCGATGGCGGCCATCATCACGGTGTCCTCGTCGCCCGCGTCGGCACCATAGACGATCTCTCCGGTGCGCTCGAACATGAAGCCGACCGAGCCGGTCTCGCCCAGATTGCCGCCGTGCTTGCCGAAGGTGGAGCGCACGGTCGAGGCGGTGCGGTTGCGGTTGTCGGTCATCGCCTCGACGATCACCGCGACCCCGCCGGGGCCGTAGCCCTCGTAGCGGATTTCCTCGTACTCCTCGCCTTCGCCCGCGACGGATTTCTTGATGGCGCGGTCGATAACGTCCTTGGGCACCGAGTTCGACTTGGCCTCCTTGACGGCGAGGCGCAGGCGGGGGTTCTTGTCGGGATCGGGATCGCCCATCTTGGCGGCGACGGTGATTTCCTTGGAGAGCTTGGAAAACAGCTTGGACCGCGCGGCGTCCTGACGGCCCTTGCGGTGCTGGATGTTGGCCCATTTGGAATGGCCGGCCATGGGAAGGCTCCTGCTGGTGTTGGCGGATTTGGCGTGGTTCTAGTGCAAGGCGCAGGGGCGCTTCAAGGGTGTCGGGGGATGCGGCGGGCGGCGCTGCGGCGGAATACCGGGCACGGCTTGACGCCGCCCGTCCCGCCCTTTAGCCCGCCGGCCATGGCAACCTTCACCGCCCTCACCACGTTGCACGGCAAGGATGCCGCAGAGGCGCTGGGGCTTGCCATGGAGCGGCTGGTGCCCGAGCCGACGGGTGTCGGGGTATTCGAGATCGAGGATGGCACGGGCCTGTGGGAGGTCGGCGGCTATTTCGACGGACCGCCGGACACGGCCGGGCTGGCGCTGCTGGCGGCGGCGCATGGGGCCAGGCCGTTTGCGGTATCGGAACTGCCCGACGTCGACTGGGTCGCGCATGTGCGGCGCGAACTGACGCCGGTCGAGGCGGGGCGGTTCTTTGTCTATGGCCAGCACGACGCGGACAAGGTGCCGGCAGAGGCCGTCGCCCTGCGGATCGAGGCGGCCATGGCCTTCGGGACCGGGCATCACGGCACGACGCTGGGCTGCCTGCGGGCTTTGGACCGGCTGGTGGATCAGGGGCTGCAGCCGCAATCCGTGTTGGATCTGGGCTGTGGTTCCGCGGTTCTGGCTATGGCGGCGGCCAAGGTATGGCCCGCGAGGGTGCTGGCAAGCGATATCGACCCGGTGGCGGTGGAGGTGGCGGCGGCCAATGTGGCGTCGAACGGGCTGGCCGGACGGGTCGTCTGTGTCGAGGCAGCCGGGTTCGACCACCCCGATCTGAAGGCAGCCGCGCCCTATGACCTGATCTTTGCCAACATCCTGAAGGGGCCGCTGATCGGGCTGGCCCCTGCCCTTGCCGGGATGTTGCGTCCCGGCGGGGTCGCGATTCTTTCAGGAATTCTCAACGACCAGGCCGACGAGGTGGCCGGCGTCTATTCCGCGCTTGGCGCCAATCCGATGCACCGGAAGGAGATTGCTGATTGGACAACCCTGACGGTTGCACAATCTCTTGGAAAATAATGCAAAATCAGAGCGTTGCGGGCAACTTGCCGCATTCCCGCTACATTTCGGACCGATCTTGCCAGAATCGAAATGATGCACCGATCGAGGACGACATGACCACGAAGGGTTCGCCCTGGCTGGCCCTGCAGGCCGCAGGCGATCATGCCCGGACGGCCGACGCAACGCCGCTTCCGCCGCTTGCGTTCTTCTGTCTCGCCCTGCTGGCCGCCGTGTCGTTCAAGTTCTTTCTGGCGGCGCAGATCGGACCCGAAACCTACCTGGCCGCCGTCGCGACGATGGCCGAAGGCGGCTGGGCGGAACGGGCGCCGCCAGGATCCTGATGCTGGACGGTCTGTCGCAGATCCTTCTTGCCCGCCTCTAGAATGCACCTCGACCCGGGTGGTACCGGGTAAACCCTCTCTGGGTAGTCGACTGGGGGCCGCGTTTCCAAAAGGAACACGGCCCACTTTTTAGTTGTGCGGGCCAGCGCGAATCGCCCGATTCCAGCCATCGGGCGCCATCCGAAACAATCCGATTTCGCGGGTCCGCATTGTCACCGGAAAAATCGCCCTTTTGGGCCGATTTTAGGCAAATGGGGCCGGAAAGTGCCCCCACGGCAATACGGCCACATTCTCGCCACATTTCAGGCAAAAAGTAACCTTAAATCAAAGCCCCGAGGACCCCCCGCCATGACACTCGCACTCGATAAATTCCACGCCTATCACACCAAAAGCACCGCTGCCGCACGCTCGGTCGAAAGCTACAATCACGATGGCCTGGAACTGGCCCGGCGGCGGGCCCATCGCCGCGAATTCCCGCTGAAACAACTGGCGCAGCTCGTGCTGGCGGTGATGTTGTTCAAGATCTTCCTGTTCTTCCAACTCGGCGCGGGCGGCTATGGCGCCAGGATGGCACAACTGGCCGAGGGCAATATTCTGGAGCAGCTGGCCGCGAAGGCGATGATCCTCGATCCTGTCTCGGTGTGGCTGATCGAAGGGCTCCGCTTCGGTCTCTGGTAAGCCTGAACCTTCGCACCAAGAAAAGGGCCGCGTTCCCGGGATGGAACGCGGCCCTTTCGGTTTTGGGTATCCGTTGGGATCAGAAGCGGCGCAGCTTCGAGGCCATGGCGTCAATGTCGCCGCGGTTCAGGCCCAGGTCGTCGAGTTCGTGATCCGACAGCTTGGACAGGGCGTTGCGGGTGACCCGCGCGTCATTCCAGGCGGCGATGGCGCCGAAGGCACGGGCGAAAAGATTGCTGGGACGCACACCAAAGAGGTGACCGTCAGCCATCGGGCGGGTGGTGTCGAAAGAAGCCATTGTAGGTGTCCTTGTATGTGGCGTTTCGGTTTCGGCGCGGTCTTGCGTCGTAACCCGCACCTAGGCCTGCCCGAACGGCGCGACAAGCCAGGTTTTTTGCATGGCACACATGCAATTTCTGCATAGCAGGAGATATCGGTAACACGTTGTAAACATTTATGGATTTCAAGGGCTGAAAGTGTCGTTTTCGAGATAGTTCTTGACGATTTCCGACATCGATTGCGGCCAAATCGTGGCAAGCGGGCTTGGCGGATGTTCGCCTTTCGTGCTAACGCTGTGAAAACGATAACACGAGCAGGATTGCCGATGCGCGTTTTGGGGATCGACCCCGGGCTGAAGACCCTCGGTTGGGGCGTCATCGAGGTTGCGGGCTCGCGAATCAGTCATATCGGAAACGGGCATTGTGTGTCGTCGGGCAACGATCTGGCGGCACGGCTTCTGAGCCTGTTCGAACAGCTGACCGATGTGGTAGCCCGGTTCGCGCCGGACACCGCAGCGGTCGAGCAGACCTTTGTCAATCGCGACGGGGCGGGCACGCTGAAGCTGGGTCAGGCGCGGGGTATCGCCATGCTGGTGCCGGCGCAGGCGGGGCTGCCGGTCGGGGAATACGCGCCGAACACGGTCAAGAAGACCGTTGTGGGCGTGGGGCATGCCGCCAAGGTTCAGGTGGACCACATGGTGCGGCTGCAGCTGCCGGGCGCGCGGATCGCCGGGCCGGACGCGGCGGATGCCCTGGCGGTGGCATTGTGTCACGCGCATCACGCCCGGGCCTCGGGGCGGCTGGCGGCGGCGGTGGCCCGCGTCGGCGGCGACACGGACCTTCACACGAAATCCGGGCGGGCCGGGACGTGATCGGTCGGCTGGCGGGGCGGCTGGACTATCGCGGGGCGGATCACGTGCTGATCGATGTGGGCGGCGTGGGCTATGTGGTCTATGTGTCCGAGCGGACCTTGGCGGCGCTTCCGGCGCCGGGCGAGGCGGTGGCGCTTTACACCGATCTGCTGGTGCGCGAGGACCTGCTGCAGCTATTCGGCTTCACCTCGCCGCTTGAAAAGGAATGGCACCGGCTGCTGATGAGCGTGCAGGGGATCGGCGCCAAGGCGTCGATGGCGATTTTGGGCACGCTCGGGGCCGAAGGCGTGGGCCGGGCGATCGCACTGGGCGATGCCGCGTCGGTGAAGGCCGCGCCCGGGGTGGGACCGAAGATCGCCCAGCGACTGGTCAATGAATTGAAGGACAAGGCCCCGGCGGTGATGGCCATGGGCGGCACGGTTCCGGCGCCTGCGGCGCCGCTGGTGGAACAGACACCCCTGAGGGATCCGGGTGCGGCCGCCCCGTCACCGTCTGGCAGCGGCGCCGGCGTTGCGGCGGCGCAGGCCGAGGCGCTCTCGGCGCTTTCCAATCTCGGCTATGGGCCGGGCGAAGCGGCCCAGGCCGTCGCCGAGGCCGCAGGCACGGACCCCGCGGCGGATACCGCCGCGCTGATCCGCGCAGCGCTGCAGCTTCTGGCGCCGAAGGGATAGGCGATGGAACCGGACCCGACACTCAGGGCAGACCGGCGGCCCGAGGATCTGGACCGCGCGCTACGTCCGCAGACCCTGGAGGCTTTTATCGGGCAGGCCGAGGCACGGGCGAACTTGCGGGTGTTCATCGAGTCGGCGCGCCGGCGCGGAGAGGCGATGGACCACGCGCTGTTCCACGGACCGCCCGGTCTGGGCAAGACCACGCTGGCGCAGATCATCGCGCGCGAGTTGGGGGTGAATTTCCGGATGACCTCGGGGCCGGTTCTGGCCAAGGCGGGGGATCTGGCTGCGATCCTGACCAATCTCGAAGCGCGCGACGTGCTGTTCATCGACGAAATCCACCGGCTGAACCCGGTGGTGGAGGAGGTGCTGTATCCGGCGCTGGAGGATTTCGAGCTGGATCTGGTGATCGGCGAGGGCCCGGCGGCACGGACGGTCCGGATCGAGTTGCAGCCATTCACGCTGGTGGGCGCCACGACGCGTCTGGGGCTGCTGACGACGCCGCTCAGGGACCGGTTCGGAATTCCGGTGCGGCTGCAGTTCTATACCGCGCCCGAACTGGAACAGATCGTGGCCCGCGGCGCGCGGATGCTGGACGTGCCGGCCGAGGACGGCGGCGTGCGGGAGATTGCGAAACGCGCGCGCGGCACACCGCGGATTGCCGGTCGGCTTTTGCGCCGGGTGGTGGATTTCGCGGTGGTCGAGGGCGACGGGCGGCTGACGCAGGCGATCGCCGACAGGGCGCTGACGCGGCTGGGGGTGGACGATTTGGGGCTCGACGGGGCGGACCGGCGGTATCTGGGTATGATCGCCGAGAATTTCGCCGGCGGGCCGGTGGGGGTGGAAACCATGTGCGCCGCTCTGTCGGAAAGCCGGGATTCGCTGGAAGACGTAATCGAGCCCTATCTGTTGCAGCAGGGGCTGATCCAGCGCACCCCGCGGGGGCGGCTCTTGGCCGCCAAGGCTTGGACGCATCTTGGGCTGGAGGCGCCGAAGCCGCCGGGTCAGGGAGAGCTGTTTGGGAAATGACCGGCACCCTGTGCCGCGCCCCGCCCCGTGGCGGCAAGGCCCCAGCCCCCGGGCATTGTACGGGAATTGCCTTTGCGCGGGGAAGGCGGGCGTGCGGCGATGACGGCTGATGAGGTTGCGGCCCTGTTCACCCGGTCCGACGGATCGTATCTGTTCGCGCGCTGGGGACGGCCGGTCGCGCCGGTGGTGTTCGGGGTCGAGGACCAAACCCTTTCGGTGGTCAAGGGCGCCTGCGAGGCGGTCGTGGCGCTGGCGGGTCATCAGATGGCCGAGACCGACCCGGAGCTGGGCGCGAACCTTATGGTGTTCTTCTTCCGCGACTGGGAAGAATTGCCCGAGGTGCCGGGTCTCGACCGGCTGGTGCCCGATCTGCGGCCGCTGGTGGCCCGGCTGATCGGCGCGGAGGCGAACCAGTACCGGGTGTTCCGGTTCGACGAGGCCGGGGCGATCCGGGCGGCGTTCGTGTTCCTACGGATGGACGAGGCATTGGCCGCGGTATCGGCCGAGACGCTGGCGCTCAGCCAGATGGTGCAGACGATCCTGCTGTGGTCCGACACGGCGTTCCGCGACCGCTCGGCGCTTGCGCGGGTGGATGGCGGCAAGACCATCCTGCGGCCCGAGATCGCCGATGTGATCCGGGCGGGCTATGATCCGGTGATGCCGGCAGTCGCCGATGACCCCAGCCACGCACTGAGGCTGGCGGCACGGGTGGGGCAAGACGGTCGAGCTTGACCGTCGATCTCGGCACTATGGAACCGGCATATCCGTGTAGGGCTTTTTTGAGATGGGTTCTTCGAGTAGTATTTCAGCGTGTGTCAGCCTGAGGGGGGGCGGCAGGGGGGGTGAGTATTCCCGACGAGCGTTCTTTGCGATCTCTACGGCAGGTCTGGCAATTCCCTATCTGTCAAAACCACTGCGTGCGCAGACGCTTCCCTCGCTTGCCAAAATCGCCGCAAGACGTGGGCTGGAGTTCGGGTCCTGTTTCTCGCCGGACGGCAACGCGGCCTATAACCGACTGGTGGCGTTTCATTCGACGGTAACCGCCGCCGAGTGGGGGATGAAACCCCGCGAAATCGCACCCTCCGCTAGAGCCCGGCGTTGGGGCACTGCGGACCGGGCCTACCAGTTCGCCACCCAAAACGGACTACGCTTTCACGGCCACACGTTGTTCTGGCACCAGGAGCCGCTGTCCTGGGCGGCCGACGCGAATTGGGAAACGGTCAAGGCCAAATATGGTGGATTTATCCGCGAGGTCGCCGGACGCTACCATGGCGCAGTATCGTGGGACGTACTAAACGAGCCGCTAGAAGAGGCAACGCGACTGCGGAACGAAGTCTTCCTGAACCGTTTCGGCATCGACTTCATCGAATTCTGCCTGCGGGAGGCCCATGCCGTCGCTCCCAACGCCAAATTGGTAATCAACGACTATAATCTCGACTGCGCGGGCAATTGGTGCTCTTCCAAGCGTCGCAACGCACTATGGCTGCTCAAAGAGCTAAGAAAGCGCAAGGCACCTGTGCATGCATTGGGCATTCAGGGGCACCTGTCGTCGAAATACAGCCCTTCCGGAGCCAAGACGGCCTCGCTTATCAAGGCCGCGGCGCGGTCGGGCATCGCGAGTTACATCACAGAGATGGATGTAAACGACAGCCAATTCCCCGCCGATATTGCCAAGCGCGATGAGCGTGTCGCCGAGTATTACTACGAGTTTCTCAGACGCGTTTTGAAGGCCAAGGGGTTGAAACGGGTGATGTTCTGGGGATTTGGCGATCGCTACTCCTGGATAACAAAGGGGCACACCGGCGAGCGCAGAAGGCCCGGCACCGGGGCGGCGCGCCCGGTCTTGTTCGACGCCGAACTTCGGCCGAAACCGGCTTTCTGGGCCATAAAGGAGGTGCTGGAGGCGTGACCAAACGCACGCTGTGTCCGGGGCTGCGATGCTGAGGGGCTCGGCCAGAGCTTGAATGCCTGCAAAGCAGAGGCTACCGGCTGAGCCCGAGCATCAAGAAAGCCCGGTATGACCCACCGCTTCCCCATCCGCGTCTATTACGAGGACACCGACCTTGCCGGGATCGTCTATTACGCCAACTATCTGAAATTCATCGAACGGGCGCGGACAGAGTTCGTGCGCGAGGCAGGGATCGATCAGGTGGCCCTGAAGGCCGAACAGGGCATCGTCTTTGCCGTGCGTAGGGTCGAGGCGGAATACCTGTTGCCGGCCCGGTTTCAGGACGATCTGACGGTCGAGACGCGGATCCACGCGATCTCGGGCGCGCGGCTGGTCCTGGGGCAGGACGTGCTGCGGGACGGCGACCTGCTGGTCCGGTCGGTGGTGACGCTGGTGGCACTGACCGGCACCGGACGGCCGGCGCGGCTGCCGGCGGATATTCGCCGACGGCTCGGGGGATCCGTGGGCGATTTGGGCCCGTGACGCGGTTTTCTTGGCTTTCCCCCTGATTTTGCGTTAGCTTCGCGCGTAATCAGAGCCTGAAAAACGCGGGCCGAACCAAGAGCAGGACCTATGGACGCCGATTTCTCTTTCTTCGCGCTTTTCTGGCGCGCTTCCCTTGTCGTGCAGCTGGTGATGATCCTGCTGCTTGTGGCCTCGGTCTGGGCCTGGGGGATCATCCTTCAGAAACTGATCAACTACCGCCGCGCCCGGGCCGAGGCGGCGGTGTTCGACGAGTCGTTCTGGTCGGGCGAACCGCTGGACGAGCTATACGACAAGATCGGGCCCGCGCCGGAGGGATCGTCGGAAAAGATCTTTGCCGCCGGCATGCTGGAATGGCGGCGGTCGCACCGGCAGGATGGCGGCCTGATCGCGGGGGCCCAGGCGCGCATCGACCGGTCGATGGACGTGGCGATCAACAAGGAGGCCGAGGGGCTGAACGGCGGGCTGTCGTTTCTGGCCACGGTGGGCTCGACCGCGCCGTTCGTGGGGCTGTTCGGCACGGTCTGGGGGATCATGCGGTCGTTCATCGAGATCGCCGGGCAGCAGTCGACCAACCTCGCCGTGGTGGCCCCGGGCATCGCCGAGGCGCTGCTGGCCACGGGGCTGGGGCTCTTGGCGGCGATCCCGGCGGTGGTCTTCTACAACAAGCTATCCGCCGACAGCGACCGGATCGTCGCCGGGTATGAGGCCTTTGCCGACGAATTCGCGACGATCCTGTCGCGGCAGCTGGATTCCTGAGCGGTGGGCGCGGGGGTCATCCAGGGCTCGGGCGGGGCCGAACGGCGCGGGCGCGACCAGCGGCGCCGCGGGCGCTATCGGGCGATGAGCGAGATCAACGTCACTCCGTTCGTGGACGTGATGCTGGTACTCCTGATCATCTTCATGGTGTCCGCGCCGCTGTTGACGGTGGGCGTGCCGGTGGATCTGCCCGAGACGGCGGCCGAGGCACTGCCGATGGAACAGGAAGAACCGCTGACCGTGACGCTGACCGCCGAGGGGCGGCTGTTGATCCAGACCACCGAGACGCCGGCCGCCGAACTGATCGGCAAGCTGCGCGCGATCGCAGCGGAACGCACGAGCGACAAGGTGTTCCTGCGCGCCGACGGGGCGATCCCCTATGAACAGGTGGTGCAGGTGATGGGGGCGCTGAATGCGGGCGGTTTCCGCAATATCGGGCTGGTGACGGATACCGGTGGGCCGCGGCTGGACGAGAGCGGTGGATAGAACGGGACGTTTCTAGATTGGGATGCAAACCATCCGTTCCGCCGGGGCGTTCGTTCCGGACTGCGCCCGGTGACGGGGGGCCCTGGGCGCAGGTGGGCCGGGCTCACGCCGGGATTCGGGTGCGATCCGTGGCTATTTGCGCCATCGATATGCGTTTGGCCCCAGCGGACCGGACCGGACCGGCATGACCACCGGCACGAAACTCTCGGTGGCGGGCCACGGAATTCTGTTGCTCTGGCTCGCCGTTGGCGGGCTGTTTCGGGGCGAGCCGGAGCCACCTGTGCTGGAGGCGGCGGACGTGTCGCTGATCTCGGCCGAGGAATTTGCGGCGCTGAGCGTGCCGCAGGACAGCCCCGACGCGGCGCAGGAGGTGCCCGTACCGGAGGTGCCGGAGGTCGATGCCTCGCCCGTGCCTGCCCTTCGGCCCGAAACTCCGCCCACCCCGCCCGACGTGCCCGATCCGGCGGCGAGCGTGCCGCCGGACGACGCGCCCGACGCCTTGCCGACGCCCGAGCCGCCTGGGGCAGAGGTGGCCGATGCGCCCCCTGCCCCCATCGCACCTCCCAGTGTCGAGGCACCGCCGGACCTGTCCCAGCCCAGCGACACGCCGCAGCCGCGCGATGCGCCGCGCGTCGCACCGGTTCCCGTGCCGGAGACGCCGAGCGCGCCAGAGATCGCCGACACCCCTGCCCCGCGGATTTCCCCCGATGCGCCGACCGACCGGCGCGCCGAGGAGGAACCGGAGGCCGCACCGGAAGAGGCCACCACGGAGATCGTGACCGAGGCCGAAACGCCGTCACCCGCGGCGCCGGCATCCTCGCCGCGCCCGCCCGGCCGACCGGTCCTGACCGCCGTTGCGCCAGAGCCCGAACCGACGCCGGAACCGGCCCCCGATGTGCCCGCAGACGCGATTGCCGACGCTGTCGCCGCTGCCGTTGCGGCCCCCCCGGCAGAGCCCGCGCCCGCCCCGGCACCCGTCGCCGCCCCAGCCGGACCGCCGTTGTCGCGATCCGAGAAGGACGGGCTGCGGGTGGCGGTGCAGCAGTGCTGGAACGTGGGCTCTCTGAGTTCCGATGCGCTTCAGGTGACCGTCGTGGTCGCGGTGTCGATGTTGCGCGACGGCACGCCGGATACCGGGTCGATCCGCATGCTGAACGCCTCGGGCGGATCGGACGCGGCGGCACGGCAGGCGTTCGAGACGGCGCGGCGGGCGATCATCCGCTGCGGCGCACGCGGCTATGATCTGCCGGTGGAGAAGTACGATCACTGGCGGGACATTGAAATGACATTCAATCCAGAGAGAATGCGGATCAAATGAGACGGCTTTTCACCCTGACGCTTTCGCTGGCCCTGGCCGCCCTGTCCCTGCCTGTGGCGGCGCAGTCGCCCGGACCGCTGCGGATCGAGATCACCGAGGGCGTGATCGAGCCCCTGCCCTTCGCTCTGCCCCAGTTCGTGGCCGAGAATGCGGGGGCCGAGGCGATGGCGGCGCAGATCAGCCAGCTGATTGCCGCCGATCTGGTGGGTACGGGGCTGTTCCGGGAAATCCCGAGGGACGCCTTTATCTCGACCGTCACCAGCTTTTCCAGCCCGGTGCAGTATTCCGACTGGAAAGCGATCAACGCCCAGGCGCTGGTGACCGGCGCGGTCGGCACCACATCGGACGGGCGGGTGACGGTGAAGTTCCGCCTGTTCGACGTCTTCGCCGAAGCGCAGCTGGGCGACGGGCTGCAATTCGCGGCGAGCCAGGCAAGCTGGCGGCGGATGGCGCACAAGGTGGCCGACGCGGTTTACAGCCGGATCACCGGTGAGGAGGGTTATTTCGACAGCCGGGTGGTATTCGTCTCGGCCTCGGGCCCGAAGAACGCGCGCCGCACCCGGCTGGCGATCATGGACTACGACGGGGCGAACCTGCAGTTTCTGACCGACAGCGCCTCGCTGGTGCTGGCCCCGCGGATATCGCCCAAGGGTGACCGGGTGCTTTATACCAGCTACGAGACCGGCGCCCCGCGGATCCATGTGCTCGACGTCGGCACAACTCAGCGGCGGGTCCTGGAGCAGGAGTCCGGTGCGATGTCGGTTGGGCCGTCGTTTACCCCCGATGGCGGCCGGGTCGTGTATTCGCTGGCCAAGGGCGGAAATTCCGACATCTACGAACTGGCGATCGCGACCGGCACGGTGCGGCAGCTGACCAGCGGACCGGCGATCGAGACCGCGCCGAGCGTGTCGCCCGACGGGCAGTTCATCGTTTTCGAAAGCGATCGCTCGGGAACCCAGCAGCTATACGTGATGCCCGCGGGCGGCGGCGAGGCCACGCGGATCAGCTTTGGCCCCGGCCGGTACGGCGCGCCGGTCTGGTCGCCGCGCGGCGATCTGATCGCCTTCGTGAAGCAGAACAAGGGCCGGTTCCATATCGGCGTGATGCGGACCGACGGATCCGAAGAACGGTTGCTGACCGCCTCGTTTCTGGATGAGAGCCCGACCTGGTCGCCGAACGGCCGGGTGATCATGTTCACCCGCGAAACCCAGGGTCCGACCGGCGCGCCCGCGCTTTATTCCGTCGATATCTCGGGCCGGAACCTGCGGCGGGTGCCGACCGAAGGCCCGGCCTCGGACCCGGCCTGGTCGCCGCTATTGCCGTAAGGCGTGATCCGTTCCCAATTCCCGAAAAAACTGCTAATCTGTCGACAATCGAGCAACAATGACCCGGAAGAGGCCCCTTTCCATGATCCATATCCGCATTGCCCTGGGCGCCGCCGTACTGGCCGCAATGGGCGCCTGCACCAGCCCCGACCGGCTGGGTGGCGGCGACACCGTCGACCTAAACAACCAGGCCGGGCTTGGCGCCGAGATCGGACCGGTCGAGACGGGCACGGCAGAGTATTTCAGCAACAGCGTGGGCGACCGCGTGCTGTTCGCGGTGGACCAGTCGACGCTGTCGCCCGAGGCGCAGGGCGTTCTGGCCGCGCAGGCGGCTTGGTTGATCGACAACCGCGATTTCAACGCCAAGATCGAGGGCCATGCCGACGAACAGGGCACCCGGGTCTATAACTTCAACCTCGGCGAAAAACGCGCCAATGCGGTTCGGGAATACCTGATTTCGCAAGGGGTCGCGCCGGGGCGGCTTTCCACGATCAGCTATGGCAAGGAGCGGCCGATCGAGATCTGCTCGGAAGAGGCGTGCTATGCCAAGAACCGCCGCGCGGTGACGGTGATCGCCGCCGGGCTGACGAGCTGACATGCAGGGCCTGCGGTGGATGATCGCCGCAGCGGCGCTGGCGGTCTGGCCGCTGGCGCCGGTGGCGGCGCAGGATCAGACGCTGGCGGATATCCGGCAGGAACTGTCGGTGCTGTTCGTGGACATACAGCGGCTGAAGCGCGAGTTGTCGACGACTGCCGGGCCGTCCGTGGCGGCGGGCGGCGGCACCGTGCTGGACCGGGTGAACCGGATCGAGGCGGAATTGCAGCGGTTGACGGCACGGACCGAGGAACTGGAGTTCCGGGTAAGCCGGGTGGTCAGCGACGGCACCAACAGGATCGGCGATCTGGAATTCCGGCTGTGCGAACTTGAACCCGGTTGCGAGGTCGGCAGCCTTGGCGAGACCCCGACCCTCGGCGGCGAAGCCGCCACGCCGGTGGCGGTGGCGCCCGTGGCGGCGCCGCAAACGGGCGGCGAGACACAGATGGCGATGGGCGAGCAGGCGGATTTCGACCGGGCCGTGGCCGCGCTGGAGGGCGGCGACCTGACGGGTGCTGCCGAGATGTTCCAGACCTTTGCCGCCACCTATCCTGGCGGGCCGCTGAATGGAGAGGCGCATTACCTGCGCGGCGAGGCCTTGACGGGGCTGGGCGAGACGGCGGCGGCGGCCCGGGCCTATCTCGAAAGCTATTCCGGCTGGCGCGACGGACCGCGGGCACCCAGCGCCCTGTTGCGGCTGGGGGAATCGCTCGCCGATTTGGGACAGACCCGCGAGGCCTGCATCATGCTCGATGAGGTCGCCACGCGGTATCCCGGCGCGCCGGAGGTTGACGAGGCGGCGGCCGAGAGCCAGCGCCTGGGCTGTTCGTGAGCGACGCCGCCGCGCTGCTGTCCCATCTCGACCGCGCCTTTCCCGCCGATGCGCTGCCTGCGCGGCTGGGCGTCGCGGTTTCCGGCGGCAGCGACAGTCTGGGCCTTCTGCATCTGCTGCTTGACTGGGGCCGGGTGCCGCTGGTGGCGGTAACGGTCGATCATGGATTGCGAGAGGAAAGCGCGGGCGAGGCCGCGCAAGTGGCCGAAACCTGCCGCGGGCTGGGTGTTCGGCACGCCACGCTCGAATGGACGGGCTGGGATGGCACCGGCAACCTGCAGGACCAGGCGCGGCGCGCACGCTACCGGCTGCTGTCCGACTGGGCGGCGTCGGAAGAATTGGCGCACATCGCCCTCGGCCACACGCTGGACGATCAGGCCGAGACGTTTTTGCTGGGGCTGGCGCGCGGCGCCGGACTGGACGGGTTGACGGGGATGCGGCCGGTGTTCCGCCGGGGTGGCACTCGGTTCCACCGGCCTTTGCTGGAGGTCCGGCACGGCCTCCTGCGCAGCTATCTGACCGGACGCGGCGTCAACTGGATCGACGACCCGACGAACGTGAACACGCATTTCGACCGCGTCAAGGCGCGCCGGGCGCTGGAAGCCCTGGCGCCGCTTGGCATCGACGCCGGGGGGCTGGGTCAGACCATCGCGAATCTGAGCGATACGCGGTCCGGCATAGAGACGTTTCTGCAGGGCTGGGCCCGGCATCACGTGACCGAGGACCGGGGCGATCTGTTGATCGACACCGCTGGATTTGACGACCTGCCACCGGATTTCGCCCGGCGGGTTCTGAACGCCGGACTGCGCTGGATCTCGGGTGCCGATTACCCGCCGCGCGCAGGGGCAGTGATGACGGTGATACATGGCGCGCGCGAGGGAAGGAGCACCTTGCATGGCTGCCTGATCTCTTTCGGCAGCCCTGGAATTCGACTCGCCCGGGAACCGCAGGCTGCCGCCCGCGCCGGGGCCTGTGCCACCGATGCGGTCTGGGACGGGCGCTGGCGACTGTGCGGTCCGCACGCGCCGGATCTGGAAATCCGTGCCCTCGGGGCGCCGGGGCTGAACGCCTGCGCGGACTGGCGAACGACGCTGATGCCACGCGATTCGCTGCTGTCGTCGCCGGCGGTCTGGCGCGACGGCACGCTCATCGCCGCGCCAATCACGGGATTTTCGGCGGGTTGGACAGCGCTTTTGGCGCCGGGACGGGACGAATTCGCCGAAAGCCTTATATCTCGTTGAACACCGCCGCCCAATCCTTATCTTAGGAGGGCGCACCGCAGCATCCGCAGCGGGCCACACGAATGAAGGAGATTGCCTTGGGCAACGCCAGAAACATCGCGTTTTGGGTCGTTCTATTCCTGTTGATCCTTGCGCTGTTCAACCTCTTCAGCGGCGGGCAGTCGACGATATCGACACGCTCGATCAGCTACTCGGAATTCGTCGACCGGGTTGACGCAAACGAGGTGAGCTCGGTCACGCTCGATGGCGAGCGCATCCTCTTTCGCGGCAATGACGGTAACGATTACGTGACAATCCGCCCCGATGGCGCGGATATCACCGATCAGCTGATCCAGAACAACGTGACCGTGCGGGCCGAACCGCAGGAACAGTCCGGATTTACCACGGTGCTGATGACCTTCCTGCCGTTCCTGATCCTGATCGGCGTCTGGATCTATTTCATGAACCGGATGCAGGGCGGCGGTCGCGGCGGCGCGATGGGCTTTGGCAAGAGCCGGGCGAAGCTCTTGACCGAAAAGCACGGCCGCGTGACCTTTGACGACGTGGCCGGCATCGACGAAGCCAAGGAAGAACTGGAGGAGATCGTCGAATTCCTCCGCAACCCGCAGAAATTCTCGCGTCTCGGCGGCAAGATCCCGAAAGGCGCGCTGCTGGTCGGTCCGCCGGGCACCGGTAAGACACTGCTGGCCCGCGCGATTGCGGGCGAGGCCGGTGTGCCGTTCTTCACGATCTCGGGCTCGGATTTCGTCGAGATGTTCGTGGGTGTCGGCGCCTCCCGGGTGCGCGACATGTTCGAGCAGGCAAAGAAGAACGCGCCCTGTATCGTGTTCATCGACGAAATCGACGCTGTCGGACGGAGCCGTGGTGTCGGCTACGGCGGCGGCAACGACGAGCGCGAGCAGACGCTGAACCAGCTGCTGGTCGAGATGGACGGGTTCGAGGCGAACGAGGGCATCATCATCGTCGCGGCGACGAACCGTCCCGACGTGCTTGACCCGGCGCTCTTGCGTCCGGGCCGGTTCGACCGGCAGGTGCAGGTGCCGAACCCCGACATCAAGGGCCGCGAAAAGATCCTGGGCGTCCACGCCCGCAAGGTGCCCTTGGGGCCGGACGTGGACCTGCGCATCATCGCGCGCGGCACGCCGGGGTTCTCCGGCGCCGACCTGGCGAATCTGGTCAACGAATCCGCCTTGATGGCCGCACGTGTGGGCCGGCGGTTCGTGACGATGGAGGATTTCGAATCCGCCAAGGACAAGGTCATGATGGGGGCCGAGCGCCGGTCGATGGTCATGACCGAGGACGAAAAGAAGCTGACCGCCTATCACGAGGCCGGGCATGCGATCGTCGGCCTGAACGTCCCGCAGCACGATCCGATCCACAAGGCGACGATCATCCCGCGCGGCCGCGCGTTGGGGCTGGTGCTGTCGCTGCCCGAGCGCGATCAGCTGTCGGTCACCTTCACCAAGTACAAGTCCAAGATCGCCATGGCGATGGGCGGCAAGGTGGCCGAAGAGTTGATTTTCGGGAAGGAGAACGTGACCTCCGGCGCGGCCTCGGACATCCAGCAGGTGTCGAAGATCGCCCGCGCGATGGTGACGCAGTTCGGCTTTTCGGATCAGCTTGGCAATATCGACTATGCCAACGAGCAGCAGTCGTATCTAGGGACCTACAACACCCCCGCCAATGTCTCGCCCGAAACGCTGGAGCGGATCGACGAGGAGGTTCGCCAGATCGTCGACGAAGGGTACGAGACCGCCAAGCGGATCCTGACCGAGAAAAACGAGGATCTGCACCGCCTGGCGCAGGGCCTGTTGGAATACGAGACGCTGACCGGCAACGAGATCACCAAGGTGATCGCAGGCGAGCCGTTGAACCGGGGGGACGATGACGACGTCACGCCGGCAGGCGGCGGTTCGGCCAGCATCACGGCGATCCCGAAGACCAAGCCGAAGCCGAAGCCGCCCAGCGATCCTGGCATGGAGCCGGAGCCGACCTGAGGCCACCACCGCGACATCGACCCCCGCGCCCGCCGCGGGGGTTTTTCTTTGTGCGCCGGCACAAACGGTCTTGCCGCCCGGCGCGGCGCGGGACACTGTCTGCCGCGAAAGGAGCCCTCCCATGTCAACAGCGCTCGCCAAGTCCGACCTGACCGCAACCATCACCTGGCTTGGCCGCGTTGCCGACCGCGGCGCAAGCCTGCGCTCGGAGCCGTTGACCGAGGTGAACGCTCTGCTTACCGGATTCGAGGGCGAGGCCCATGGCGGCCTCACCCGCCGGGCCTGCGGCCGGTTCCTGATGCTCTATCCGAGGGGCACCGAGGTTCGGAACACCCGGCAGCTGTCGATCCTGTCGGCAGAGGAACTCGATGCGATCGCCGGAACGATCGGGCTCGAGACGCTGGATCCGGGGCTGGTCGGGGCGTCGATGGTCGTCTCGGGCATTCCCGATTTCAGCCATGTCCCGGTGGGGTCGCGCCTGAAATCGGCCGCCGGCACCGTGGTTACGATCGACCTTGAAAACCACCCCTGCCAGTTTCCGGCTCGCGAGATCGAGGCCGCCGAACCCGGGCACGGCCGGGGATTCGTGGCCGCCGCCAGGGGCAGGCGTGGCGTCACCGCCTGGATCGAGCGCGAAGGCCCCCTGGCGGTGGGCGAGGAACTGGCCTTTTACGTGCCCGCCCAACCGGCGTGGCAGCCCGCCTAGTGGCGGAGCCGCTGAAGAACCTGTTCAACCCGGGCGTCATCCTGGAGATGAGCGCGCAATTGGCCAGGATCCCGGGCTTTGACACGGCAGGCTTCGAAACCGCCGCTCTGAACGGGTTGGAATCCCTCGAAATGATGCAGCGGTCGGCGCAGATCGCCGCCGCGTTGCGCACAAGCCTGCCGCAGGCACCGTTTTCCCAGACGCTGGCGGCGCTGTCCGGCATTCTGCACCCCGAAACCGAGGCAGAGCTTGACAGTCTTCCGCTCGACGGCCGCGGCTTGCGTGGCTGGGCGCTGGTGCCGGTGGGCACGCTCGTCGCCGAAGACGGCCTTGGCCACCCCCAGGAAAGCCTGCGGTTCCTGCGCGAAATGACGATGCGGTTTTCGGCAGAATTCGCCGTACGCCCGTTTTTCCGGGACCATACCGCACTGACCCTCGCACACGCCCAGGCCTGGGCGCGGGACGCCAATTTCCACGTCCGCCGGCTGGCCAGCGAAGGCAGCCGTCCCCGCCTGCCCTGGGGGCTGCGGCTTGCTGCGTTCGTCGAGACCCCGGCGCCGCTCATCCCGATCCTGACGGCGCTGCGCGACGATCCCGCCGAGTATGTCCGCCGCTCGGTCGCAAACAGCCTCAACGACATCGCCAAGGATCACCCCGACCTCGTCGCGCGCCTCGCTGCCGATTGGCTGCAAGGCGCGCCGCCGCCCCGGCGGAAGCTCGTCAAACACGCCTTGCGCAGCCTGATCAAGGCGGGACATCCCGGCGCCCTGGCGGCGCTGGGCTACCGTCCGCCGGACGGTGTCACCGCCGCGCTCGGCGTCGCGCCGGACACGATCCGCCTGGGCGACAGCGTGACCCTGTCGCTTTCCCTGCAAAGCCCGTCATCCCTGCCCGTGCTGATCGACTACGCGGTTTTCTTCCGCAAGGCCGATGGCCGGCTGTCGCCCAAGGTCTTCAAATGGACGGAAACCCGGCTTGACCCGAACGTGCCGCTGACCCTGTCGAAACGCGTGCCGCTGCGCGATGTGACGACGCGCCGGCACTATCCGGGAGAACAGGCGGTCGCGGTGCAGGTGAACGGCGTAACCTTGGCGAAGGCAGGTTTCAATCTGGAGCTGGCCGCCGGTTAGGTTGCAGCAACGGGTTTCCGGAGCGCGATGCGAGTCAGGTGAATGAGAGGTCGGTTTTGGCCTGGAGTGGACGTTGCCTGCCGAGAGAAGAGCCGGGCCATCGCCGACCCGCGGGGAGGCGACCCGGACTTATGAACCGCTCGATTTATCCCGGCAAAGTCCGAACGAACTCAATCCGATACGCGCCGCCAGCAAATCGCCTCCCCTTCGGGGCGGGTCGGCGATGGCGCGGCGGGGCTACGCCCCTTGATTCCGCGCCAGAAGACTGGTCGCGAATGGCAACTTCTAGGCCAAAGCCGGCGGACCGCGGTTTCGAAACTGCGCCGCGAGCCGCTTGCACCCTCAGTAAAAGCTTTGCGGGTCGATATCGACCGACAGCCGAAAATTCGCCGGCAGCTTCACCTGTGCTACCCAGGCCGCCAGCGCGCCCTGCAGGGGCGCAGATTTGTCCGCCTTGACCAAAAGCCGCACCCGGTGCCGTCCGCGAATACGGGCGATCGGCGCGGGCGCGGGGCCGTAGACCCGTGCCCCGATCCGGCGCAACGGCGCATCGTTGCGCGCCAGCACGCCGCCGATATCGAACACCGCCTGCACGTCCGGCGACGACAGCACGATCCCGGCCATCCGGCCGTAGGGCGGGACGCCCGCCTGACGCCGCTCCTGCGCCTCGGCCCGCCAAAACCCCTCTTCGTCGCCCGACCGGATCGCGCGGATCACCGGATGTTCGGGCTGATAGGTCTGCAACAACGCTTCGCCGGGCCGTTCCGCCCGGCCGGCACGGCCGGCCACCTGCCGCATCAGCTGAAAGGTCCGCTCGGCCGCGCGCAGATCGGACCCCTGCAGCCCAAGGTCGGCGTCAATGACCCCGACGAGCGTCAGCAGGGGGAAATTATGCCCCTTGGCCACCAGCTGCGTGCCGATGACGATGTCCGCCCCGCCTTCGGCAATCGACTCGATCTGCGCCCTGAGCGCCCGAGCAGATCCGTAAAGATCCGAGGACAAAACCGCCAGCCGGGCCTCCGGGAACAACGCTGCCGCCTCTTCCTGCATGCGTTCTACCCCAGGTCCCACCGGGGCCAGCCGATCCTCGGCCTGGCAATGCGGGCAGGCGGTCGGCATCGGTTTCGTTTCGCCGCATTGGTGGCAGACAAGGCGCTTGAGGAACCGGTGTTCGACCATCCGCGCGTCGCAGTGGTCACAGCCGATCTGGTGCCCGCAGGCCCGGCAGATCGTCACCGGCGCATAGCCGCGGCGGTTGAGAAACAGCAGCGCCTGCTCGCCCGCCTCCAGCCGCGTCTCGACCGCGCGCTGCAGGGTGGGCGAAATCCAGCGGTTCGACGGCAACTGTTCCAGACGCATGTCGATGGCCCGCATCTGTGGCAGTTCCGCGGCGCCGAACCGGGTGGGCAGTTCCAGCTTGGCGTATTTTCCCGCCTCGGCATTGGCCCAGCTTTCAAGCGACGGGGTGGCAGAGGCGAGCACAACCTGCGCGGAACAGATCGAGGCGCGCAGAACGGCCATGTCGCGGGCGTTGTACAGAACACCGTCTTCCTGCTTGTAGGACGTGTCGTGCTCCTCGTCGACGACGATCAGGCCCAGGTCGCGATAGGGCAGAAACAACGCCGAGCGCGCGCCGACCACCAGCTGCACCCCACCCTCGCCCGCCATGCGCCAGGCGCGGCGGCGTTCGGTCATCGTGACGCCCGAATGCCATTCCGCCGGCATCGCCCCGAACCGCGCTTCGACCCGTTTCAGAAACTCGGCCGTCAGCGCGATCTCGGGCAGCAGCACCAGCGCCTGCCGGTTTCGCGCGAGGCATTCGGCCACGGCCTCGAGATACACCTCGGTCTTGCCGGATCCGGTCACGCCCTTCAACAATGTCGTGCCGTACCCGCCCGACCGGACCGCGGCCTGCAGGGTCTGGGCGGCCGTGGCCTGGTCCGCCGACAGCTCCACCCCCGGCAGGTCCGGATCGAGCCGGGGATAGGGCAGATCGCGCGGGCTTTCCTCTTCCCGCACCACGCCCTGTTTGACCAATCCCTTGATCACCGACGACGTCACCCCCGCCGCCTCGGCCAGTTCGCCAAGGGTAAACGCCAGTCCGCCATAATCCGACAGGACGCCCAACACACGCCGGCGCGCGTCGGTCTGGCGGTCCGGCGCACCCTGCCCCAGCCGGTAGACCTTGCGCATCGACGGCGGATCGCCGAGCCCCGGCGACCGGGTCGCCAGACGCAGCATGGCGGGCATCGGTGTCAGGGTGTAGTCCGCCGCACGGCCCAGGAAGTCCATCATCTCGGCCCGCATGGGCGCCGCGTCGAGCACCCGGATCACCGCCCGGACCTTGGCGCGGTCATAATCCCCTTGGCCCTGCCCCCAGACGACCCCCAGCACCTTGCGCGGCCCCAGCGGCACCTCGACGAACGCGCCCAGGAGACAGCCGCCTTCCGGCGCCTTGTAGTCCAAGAGCCGGTCCAGCGGTTGCGTCGTCAGAACCGCGACCAGCGCGCCCTCGTCAAAAAAGGACGGCCCCGTCACCTTGCCGACACCTCTTGCAGGGGGCTTCCGGCCCCGCCCGGCCTGCTGTATGTGTTAGCGCAAACCCAACCCTTCACCGCAGGATCGATTCCATGAAATTCTTCGTCGATACCGCCGATGTGGACGCCATCGCCGAACTGAACGCGCTCGGCATGGTCGACGGCGTCACCACCAACCCCTCGCTGATCATGAAATCCGGCCGCGACATCAAGGAGGTCACGAAAGAGATCTGCAATATGATCGCGGGCCCCGTCAGCGCCGAAACCGTCGCGACGGATGCCGAGGGCATGATCGCCGAGGGCCGCGAACTGGCCAAGATCGCCGACAACATCGCGATCAAGGTGCCGCTGACCTGGGCCGGCCTGAAGGCCTGCAAGACGCTCACCGACGAAGGCCGCATGGTCAATGTCACGCTGTGCTTCTCGCCCAACCAGGCGCTCTTGGCCGCCAAGGCCGGGGCCACGTTCATTTCGCCGTTTATCGGGCGTCTCGATGATATCAACCTCGACGGGATGGAGCTGATCGCCGACATCCGGACGATCTATGACAACTACGATTTCGGGACCGAGATTTTGGCCGCCTCGATCCGCACCGTCAACCACATGACCGAAGCCGCCCGGATCGGCGCAGATGTGGCCACCGCGCCACCCGGCGTCATCAAAAAGATGGCAGAACACGTACTTACCGACAAAGGACTAGACGGCTTCCTGTCCGATTGGGCAAAAACGGGACAGAAAATTCTGTGAATTCCGGTTGAGATCCCGGGAACGAGCAAGGGGCATCGATGTCTGGCAAGAACGCCGTGATCACCGGGGATCTGCGCGAAAAGATCATCTCCGAGCCCGAGATCATTCTCGAAGACCGGGATCTGATGAAGGCGCTGGTCGCCGCCAACGAACGGGTGATGGGCGCCAACATCGTCGATCTGCGCGGCATCGCGATGGACCGGCTGGAGGCGCGGCTCGACCGGCTGGAAGACACCCACCGGCATGTGATTGCCGCGGCTTACGAAAATCTCGCCGGGACCAATCAGGTGCATCGTGCGGTGCTCAAGATGCTCGATCCGGCGGAATTCGACGGGTTTCTGGCCAACCTGGGCGGCGAGATTGCCGACATTCTGCGGGTCGACGCGCTGAAGCTGGTGCTGGAAAGCGCGGTGGACGACGACGACCCGGCGGTGCGCAAACTGGGTGACGTGCTGTCCGTGGCGGAGCCCGGGTTTGTCGAGGGCTACCTGACCCAGGGTCGCAACGTGCCGATCCGGCAGGTGACGCTGCGCCAGGTACAGCCCGACGGCGCGCTGATCTATGGCGAGGCCGCCGACTGGATCCGGTCCGAAGCCTGTCTGCGGCTGGATCTGGGCCACGGCCGGCTGCCCGGCATGCTGGCCCTCGGCGCCGAGGACCCGCATCAGTTCAAGCCGACGCAGGGCACCGACCTGCTGACCTTTTTCGCCGGTGTCTTCGAGCGCGCCATGCGCCGATGGCTGTCGTGACGGCGGCGGACCGGGGGGACATCACCGCCATCTCACCCGCGATGCGGGATGCCCTGGAAGGCTGGCTTGCAAGCCTCAAGGCGCTTGACGGCGCGGCGGCGCATACGCTGACCGCGTACCGCACGGACGTTCTGGGGTACATGGCCTTCCTCGGCCGGCATTTCGGCGGCAGCACCGGGATTGCACCGCTGACCGGTATCACGGTGTCGGACATGCGCGCCTGGATGGCGTTCGAGCGCGGCCGCGGTGTTTCCGCCCGATCGCTGGCGCGCATGCTGTCGGCGGTCAAGACCTTCACCGCATGGCTGGCCGAGCGCGAAGGGTTCGACCCGACGGCGGTTCTGTCCACGCGCAGCCCGCGATTTCAGAAAAAGCTGCCGCGTCCCCTGAGCGAGGAGGCGGCAATACGCATGATCGACACCGTCGAGCAGCAATCGACCACCGATTGGGTCGCCCTGCGTGACGCCGCAGTCGTCACGCTGCTGTACGGCTGCGGTCTGCGGATATCCGAGGCGCTGGGGCTGACCGGGGCCGACGTGCCGCTGCCGGAGGTGCTGCGCATCCTGGGCAAGGGCGGCAAGGAACGGCTGGTTCCCGTCGTCGAGGCCGCGCGCCAGGCAGTCGCGGCCTATGTGCGCGCCTGTCCACACCCGGTGGAACCCGACGCACCGCTGTTCCGCGGGGTCCGCGGCGGCGCGCTGAACCCGCGGCAGATTCAGCGGGCGATGCAATCCGCACGCCTGCAACTGGGCCTGCCGGCCACCGCCACCCCGCACGCCATGCGCCACAGCTTCGCCACGCATCTTCTGTCCGCCGGGGGCGACCTGCGCGCGATCCAGGAACTTCTCGGCCACGCATCGTTGTCGACGACGCAGGCCTACACCTCGGTCGACACCGCCCGGCTGATGGAAGTCTATGACCGGGCCCATCCCCGCGCGTAGACGCGCGCATTTCGGCTTGTCAACATTCGAAGGCGGTTTCCGGCCTGCTCTTTGCGGTTGTTTGTCGAACCCTGTTTAGGCGTCCGGCCTCGTTCCAAGCCAAAAAACCAGAAGGGACGACGGGTCAAAGGACGAAATTTCTGGCCGTGGAACAGCCGCCAGACGCCACGGATTTCAAACGCGGGAACAAAGCCCGTTACAGGTCGCGAATTCGGCAAGGCAAGGACACGCCCCCCATTTTCCCGGGCTAAGCATTTGCGCCGTCCGGCGAATTCCTTCATGACGGTTTCATGACGGCGCGTCTCAAGGCCTTGTTTGTGCATTTTCTTACCGCCACAGGCGCGGTCTTTGCCATGCTGGCAATGCTGGCGGCGGTGGACGAAAAATGGGGCCTGATGTTCGTCTGGCTCGTGGTGGCCTTCGCCGTCGACGGTATCGATGGACCGCTTGCGCGAAGATACGATGTCAAGGCCAACGCGCCGCAATATGACGGCGTCCTGATGGACCTGATCATCGACTACATGACCTATGTCTTCATCCCGGCCTATGCGCTGTTCAAGTCGGGCCTGCTGCCGGGCTGGACGGGATGGATCGCGATCATCCTGATCACCTTTGCCTCGGTGATCTATTTCGCCGACACACGGATGAAGACAAAGGACAACTCGTTCTCGGGCTTTCCGGGATGCTGGAACATGGTGGTGATCGTGCTGTTCGCGCTGGCGCCGAATTTCTGGGCGATCCTGTTCATCGTTGTGGTGCTGGCCGTGGCCATGTTCCTGCCGCTGAGATTCATCCACCCTGTGCGCACCGATCGTTGGCGGGTCCTGTCGCTGCCGATGGCGCTGGCCTGGACCTTCTTTGCCGGCTGGGCCGCCTGGGTCGATTTCGACCCGGCAAGCTGGGCGCATTGGGGTCTGATCGTGACATCGGTCTACCTTGTGTTTGCCGGCATCCTGCAGCAATTGGTGCCCGAGCGGAAAGCCCGCAATAGAGCGGCATGACTTAAAACCGGGTCCGGCCTGCGCCCTCTCAGATCAGAAGCGACGCCGCGCCCTCGTGCTTCAGCAGCCAGACCTTCGTCTCGACCCCGCCCTTGCCCGAGAAACCGCCAAGCCCGTCGGCCGCGAGCACCCGGTGGCAGGGGATGAGGATCGGTATCGGATTGGCCCCGCAGGCCTGCCCGATGGCCTGCGGCGAGACACCGAGGTCCGTCGCCAGCTCGCCATAGGTCCGGGTCCGGCCGAAGGGGATCGCGATCAGAGCCGCATAGAACCGTCTCTGAAAGTCATTGCCGCGCGGGGCAAGCGGCAGGTCGAACGCTTCGCGCTGCCCGTCGAAATATTCCCGCAGCTGATCGCGTGCCCTCGTCAGCGCCTGTGGAACCGGGACGTCGTCCGCCGACACGCCCCAGTCGAGCTGGGCCACCGCCCCGTCCTTTTCCAGCAGGGTGAGAGGCCCAAGCGGGCTGTCAAGCGACAGCCGGTTCATGGCCGCTCAAGCAGTGTCAGGCCGCCTGCAACCGTGAACGGCATTCCATTGGCATGACCTGCCCTCCAGGGCGGCGCAAGTCCCGACAACGGCGTTGACTTCGGCGCCTCTGCTGATCGAACGGATGCACGCTGGCCGCACGGCGATCCGCGTCCTGCGGCGTGCAGCCCTATCCCAGCGCGCTGTCGCATCGGCTGCAGACGCCGGGGTGCCGGTGGGTCCCCACATCCGGCAGGATCTTCCAACAGCGCTGGCATTTTTCCCCCTCGGCGGTTTCGAACACCACACCGACGCCCTCGACCTCGGGCAGGCGGAAGGCCTCCTGCGGCAGGGGATCGCCGGTCAGCACGATGGCCGAAGTGATACAGATGTCCTCGAAATCAACCGACTTCACTGCCTTGAGCATCTCCGGGTCACGGACATGGACAACCGGCGCGGCTTCGAGCGATGCGCCGATAACCTTGTCCTTTCGCTGGATCTCGAGTGCGGCGGTAACCACACGGCGGACACGGCGGATGGCGGACCATTTGGCGGCCAGCAGCGCGTCAAGCCAGTCCGCGGGCGTCTCGGGGATGTCACGGAGATGGACGGACGAGTCCTCGCCCGGGAAGCGGTCGAGCCAGACGTCCTCCATCGTGAAGACCAGGATCGGTGCGAGCCATGTGACGAGCCGGTGGAACAGGATGTCGAGCACCGTGCGCGCCGCATCGCGGCGCAGCGTGGGGCCGTCGCAATAAAACGCGTCCTTGCGGATGTCGAAGTAAAAGGCCGAAAGATCGACGGTCGCGAATTCGAACAACGCCCGGACCACGCCTTGAAAGTCGTAGGCCGCGTAGCCGGTGCGGACCACCTCGTCGAGCTCGGCCAGCCGGTGCAGCACCCAGCATTCAAGTTCGGGCATTTCGGCCGGGTCGACACGATTTTTCGGCGAAAAATCGTGCAGGTTGCCCAGCAGGAACCGCATTGTGTTGCGCAGGCGGCGATAGCTGTCGGCGACGCCCTTCAAAATCTCCGATCCGATGCGCTGGTCGACCGTATAGTCGGTCTGCGCGACCCAGAGCCGCAGGATATCGGCGCCGTATTGTTTGACGACCTCTTCGGGCAGGATCACGTTCCCGAGCGACTTGGACATCTTGTTGCCCTTTTCGTCGAGCGTGAAGCCGTGGGTCAGAACGCCCCGGTACGGCGCCCGGCCCTTGGTGCCGCAGCCCTGCAGCATCGACGAATGGAACCAGCCGCGGTGTTGGTCGGTCCCTTCGAGGCACAGATCGATGATGCCGTCGGGGGCGCCGTCGGGGCGGTCGCGAATGACGAAGGCGTGCATCGAGCCGCTGTCGAACCAGACGTCGAGGATATCGAAGATCTGGTCATAGTCGTCCGGATTGTGGTCATTGCCAAGAAACCGCTCTTTCGCGCCGTCCGTGTACCACGCATCGGCGCCTTCGGCCTCGAAGGCGTCGAGGATACGCTGGTTGACGGCCGGGTCGCGCAGAAGAAAATCGGCGTCGTCGGGCTTCGCCCCCTTGCGGACAAAGCAGGTCAGCGGCACGCCCCAGGCGCGCTGACGGCTCAGCACCCAGTCCGGGCGCGCCTCGATCATCGAGTAAAGCCGGTTGCGCCCGGTGCGCGGGGTCCACTGGACCAGTTCGTCGATGGACCGCAGCGCGCGTTCGCGGATCGTGATGCCATAGGTGTCCTTGCCGTCGTTCACCGGCTTGTCGATGGCGGCGAACCATTGCGGCGTGTTGCGGAAGATCAGCGGCGCCTTCGACCGCCAGCTATGCGGATACGAGTGCTTCAGCCGCCCGCGGGCGATCAAGGCGCCGACCTCTGCCAGCTTGTCGATTATCTTGACGTTGGCGTCCCGTTCCTTGCCCTTTTCGTCGAAGATCACCGCGCCCCCGAAGAACGGCAGGTCTTCGCGGAAGCTCGAGTCGTCCATCACGTTATAGCTCATCGGCAAGCCGTATTTCTGGCCGATCACGAAATCGTCCACCCCGTGGCTGGGCGAGGTATGCACGAACCCGGTGCCCGCGTCGTCGGTCACATGGCCGCCCGGCAGCATCGGAACGTCGTAGTCCCATTCGCCCTGTCCGCCCTCGGCCCCGCGCAAGGGGTGCGCACAGGTCATCTGGGCCAGTTCAGCCGCGGTCACGTCGCACAGCCGCCGGGTGCAGCCCGGATCGCCGAGCCGCGCCGCAGTAAAGATTTCTTCGGCCAACGCGTCCGCGACGATCATCCGGTCGCCGATTGTGGCCCAGCATTCCTCGGGCCGGCCGATGACCTCGTAAAGGCCGTAGGAAATCTCGGGGCCATAGCAGACCGCACGGTTCTGCGGCAGCGACCAGGGCGTGGTCGTCCAGATAAGGATATCGGTCTTCTTCCGGGTGAAGACATCGGTTTCCGGATCGCCGGCATAGCGGACAATGGGAAAGCGCACCCAGATCGTGTGGCTCTGGTGGTCGTGGTATTCGATCTCGGCCTCGGCCAGCGCGGTCTTTTCCACCGGCGACCACATCACCGGCTTAGAGCCCTGGTACAGGACCCCGTTCATCAGGAATTTCATGAATTCCTCGGCAATCACCCGCTCGGCGTGGAAATCCATCGTCAGGAAGGGATCGGCCCAGTTGCCGGTGATGCCCAGCCGCTTGAATTCCTCGCGCTGGATGCCGACCCATCTTTCCGCGAATTTGCGGCACTCCTGGCGGAACGCGACCACGTCGACCGCGTCCTTGTCCAGCCCCTGGGCCCGATACTGCTCCTCGATCTTCCATTCGATCGGCAATCCGTGGCAATCCCAACCCGGCACATACCGGCTGTCGCGTCCCATCATCTGCTGCGACCGCGCCACCATGTCCTTGAGGATCTTGTTCAGGGCATGCCCGATGTGCAGATGCCCGTTTGCATAGGGCGGGCCGTCCGCCAGAATGAAGCTGTCGCGCCCATCCGCAGTCTTGCGCAGCCGTTCGTAGACGCCGATCCTTTCCCACCGCTCCAGCCATGCGGGCTCGCGGTTCGGCAATCCCGCCCGCATCGGAAAATCCGTTTTCGGCAGGTTCAGCGTTTCTTTGTAGTCGGGTGTGTCGGCACACATGGGGCGTGTCCTTGAAATCGGTCATCTGCGGATAGAAGAGGTCGGCGCGGCTGTCCATAGGCCTTGTCCCGGCGGCTCGTCGGATCAGAGCGCCGGGCCGCTAATTCGAAGGATCTTCGCACGCGCCGAGGTCATGCCACGCTCTATAGGCAAGGCTGCAGAGAGGGACAAGCCATTCCCAAATCCAAGGCGTCCCGGAGCCGATACGCATGTCGCGTAGCCGGATGTCAGCCCGGCCGCGAAATTGTGCGTCACCGGACCGTCGGCGGAGACGGCCGTGCGCAGGCGCGCGCAGTCCGGTCACGCCGCGCCGACAAACTCCCAGACCTTCGAGATCACGACCGAGCCCTCGCCGACGGCGCTCGCGACGCGTTTGACCGAGCCCGCGCGCACATCGCCAACGGCAAAGATACCCGGATGCGAGGTCGCATAGGACGATGCCGCACCGGCCTCGGTCCCGGTCTTGACGAAGCCACGTGCGTCGAGGTCCACCAAACCCGACAGCCAGCCGGTGTTGGGCGCGGCCCCGACCATGATGAACACCGCGCGCGTGTTGATGCGCCAGTCCTGGCCACCGGCCTTGTCGCGGATGGTCACGCCCTCAAGCGTCTCTTCTCCGTGCAGTGCCGTCATCTCTGTCCGGTAATGCACGGTGATCGCGGGGTCGTTTTCCAGCCGCGACGACAGATAGTCCGACATCGAGTCCGCAAGCGAGGCACCGCGCACCAGCAGGTGCACATGGCGCGCCGTGCGGCTGAGGAACATGGCTGCCTGTCCGGCCGAGTTGCCGCCGCCGATCACCACGACCTCGGTATCGCGGCAATAGCGCGCCTCGACATCCGTGGCCGCATAGTAAAGGCCCCCGCCCTCGAACTCTGCCAGCCGCGGCACCGGCAACCGCCGGTACTGTACCCCCGTCGCCACCACCACGGACCGTGACCGCACCGTGGCGCCGTCATCCAGCGTTGCGGTGAACAGCCCGTCCGCCGCCTCCAGCGCGACCGCGCGGCGCGGCACGGCGAACCTTGTGCCGAACTTCATCGCCTGCACCTCGCCGCGCCAGCACAGATCGGCCCCCGAAATCCCGGTGGGAAAGCCCATGTAATTCTCGATCCGGCTCGAAGTTCCCGCCTGCCCGCCGATGGTCAGGTCCTCGATCACCAGGGCCTGCATCCCCTCGGCCCCGGCATAGACGCCCGCGGCGATCCCGGCCGGACCGCCGCCGACGATCAGCACCTCGAGAACCTCGCAAGGGCCCAGCGCCATGTCGAGCCCGAGCCTCCGCGCGATGCTCGCCGGGCTCGGGTCCGCCATCACCTGCGCCTCGCCCAGCAGCACCGCGGGCCGGTCTGCGGGAATGTCACACAGACCGCCCAGCCGGGCCGCCTCGTCGCTGCCAAGCTCGACGGTCCGCGCCGGAATCCGGTTGCGCCCGGCAAAGGCCGCGATGCGGCGCACGTTGCGGTCCGCCTCGGCGCCGATCAGCGTCAGCGCGGCCTGGTTCGATTCCAACAGCCGCCGCCGCCGCGCCGCCAGGACGGTGACCACGATATCGCTCATTTCGGGGATCTGTGACATCAGCCGCAGCATGGCGTCGCGCGGCACCCGCAGGATCCTTGACGGGCCCTCCGACTTGACCCGCAGCATCGACGCGCCGCCGTTGAGAAAGCTGATTTCGCCGACGAACTGCGTCGGCCCCAGCGTCGCGGTCCCATAACGTTTGCCGGTGACCGGGTCATAGGCGGCGGCCCGGCCCTCTTCGATATAGTGGAACGCGTCCGTCGGCGCACCGAACTCGGCGATCACCTCATCGTCGGCGTAGTCCACAACCTCGCCGACTTTGCGCATCGCGCGAACATGCGCGTCGGCGAGCGGGGTGCGCACCAGCGTTGCGAGGTCTTCGGCAAGGCTTTCCATCCGTCAGTCTCCCGTGTTCGCGCCAGTAAATAGTCCGGTCAGCGCGCGTTTCACGAGCCCGGTAACCGATGGCCGTGCCCGGGCCCGGAACGGCAGCGGGCGGCAGACCTCCATCGCCGCCACACCGACCCGCGCGGTCAGCGCGCCGTTCACCACGCCTTCGCCGAACCGGCGCGACAGCTTCGACACAATTCCTCCGCCGGCCACCGAGCCGATCAGGTCGTCGCCCACCGCCACCGCCCCGGTGGCCACCAGATGGGTCAGCACGGTCCGGGTCAGACGCCAACTGCCCAAGGTTCCCGACCGCCCGCCGTACAGCTCGGCGATGCGCCGGATCATCCGCAGGTTGGCGGTCAGCGCGGCTGCGACGTCGGCCAGCGCCAGCGGTACGATGGCCGTCACCGTCGCCACCTGCCGCGCGGCCGCTTCGATCTCGGCCTGCGCGGCGCGGTCGATCGGGGCAAGCAGCTCGTTTTCGGCCAGCGCGAACAGCCCGTCGGCATCGAACACGTCACCCTGCCGCTCGGCCAGCCGGTCCCGCGCCCAGGACAGGTCGTCCCGGCCCGCGTAAAGCCGCATCATTCGGCCGATGATCCGTTGCGCCGCGCCCAGGTCGGCCCCGGCCAGGGCGGTCTCGGCCGCGCGGTGCAGCCCGTCGATGCGCTGCAGCCGCGCAAAGGCGGCCCATTCACGGATCGCGATGCTCAGCAGCACCAGCACAAAGAGCGCGATCAGCGCGGTGGCGATGCCGCCCAGCACCGGATTGCGCGCGATCAGCCCGGTGACGAAATCCCAGGCCGCAACCGACAGCACGAAGGCCAGGATCGCCCCCAGAAGCGACCAGAACCACCGCGCCAGCCGCGAGGGGCGCCGCGCCGCCAGTTGCGCAACCGTCTGCATTGCAGCCGTGGTCGTGGGCGGCGCGACATCCGCCACCGGCGGCGCTTCGGACGGGGTCACCTCTGGCGCCTCGTCCAGTTCGATCAGTACCGGACCGCGCTTGTCGTTCATGTCGTCTCCTCCGCCGGCCAGACCAGCCGAACGTCCGGCACGCCCTCGTCATTTTCGGCGCCATCGGTCATCTCGACCTCGGCGAACCCTTCGCGCGCATAGAAGGCCCGCGCGCCCGCGTTTGCCTGAAACGTCCAAAGCGTGAGAAAGGGGCTTTGCGCCTTGGCCCGGTCGAGCAGCCGCTTGCCGTGCCCCCGCCCGCGCGCGGCGGGCCGCAGATAAAGCGCATGAACCATCGCGCCGTCACGGGCCAGAAAGCCCTGCGGCCCGCGCCAGTTTCGCAGGGTGACAACGTCTGTATTGGCGATCAGGCAGGCCAGAAAGCTGCGGTCCTCGTCCGGCGTATGGATCTTCGGCATCCAGGGCGTTTCGTCGATCCAGTCGGCGAGGATGCGCGCCAGGGCCTGCGCGTCGCGGGGTTTTGCGGGCGCAAGTCTCACAGCCGGTCCCCGATCAGGAACTGCACCGCCTTGTCGAGCCGGATATGCGGCGGGCCTTCTCCGGGCTTCAGGCGCAGCTCGGCGGGCGCGAAGGACATCACCTGATAGTCCGCGTCGAGCCACGCCTCGGCCCCCTCGCGTGCCGGCGCGAGCAAGCGCTGAGGGTCGTCGGGCAACTGGCCGGGGTAAAACGCCGCCTGCTTGCCGTTCAGCAGCGTCCCGCGCACGCAGTTCAGCGGACCGTCCGCATGGTCGAGGGTTTCCTCGACCGTGGCGCGCAGGGCGGCGATGGCCATGGCACCGGTCTGCGCCCCGGCGAAATCGGCGCGCGACCGGGCGTCTTTGACCAGCGCGTCCATGATCGCCGTCAGCTGCGGGTGTTGGAGGTGATGCAGGTGGTCGGCCTTGGTAGCGGCGAACAGGATCCTTTCGACCCGCCGGCCCAACAACAGGCGGGTCAGAAAGGCGTTCCGTCCGGGCCGGAAGGCCGACAGGATGTCTGCCATCGCGCGGCGCAGATCCTCCATCGCCTTCGGCCCGGCATGGATCGCCCCCAGCGCATCGACCAGCACGATCTGGCGGTCGATGCGCGAGAAATGATCGCGGAAAAAGGGCTGCACCACCTGGCGTTTATACGCGTCGAAGCGCCGCTGCATTTCTCGCCAGAGGCTGCCGCGCCGGGCGCTGCCGGGCTTCGGCATCGGCGCGAAGGTCAGGACGGGCGAGCCTTCCATCTCGCCGGGCAACAGGAACCGCCCTGGGGTGCAGTCGGAATACCCGGCGGCGCGGGCCGCCCGCAGGTAACCTGCGAATTCCTTTGCAAGGGCCTGTGCGTCGGCCTCGCGGAACTTTTCGGCGGCATCCTTGGCATGGGCGGCGGCCATGAATTCGGCCGCCTCCTCGCGCGCTTCGATCCGTGACAGCGTCTTTTCGGACCACTCCGGGTAGGTGAGGTCCAAAAGCTCCAAATCCAGCAGCCATTCGCCGGGGTAGTCGACGATATCGAGATGCACCGTCCTCGGCCCCTGCAGGCCGGACAGCAGCCCGCCGGGCCGCACCCGCAGCGACAGGCGCAGCTGGCTGACGGCGCGGGTACTGTCGGGCCAGCGCGGGCTGGGTGCGGTCAGGGCGGCGAGATGGGTTTCATAGTCGAACCGCGGCACCGTGTCGTCGGGCTGCGGCTGCAGGTAGGCCGTCAGCAGGCGCCCGTCGGCGGCGGCGACAAGACCCGGCATCCGGGCGCGGTCGATCAGGTTGGCGACCAGCGAGGTGATGAACACGGTCTTGCCCGCCCGGCTGAGCCCGGTGACGCCGATCCGGATCACGGGTTCGAAGAACGCCTCGTTCACCGCGTCGCCCACGCGTTCCACCCCGCGCGTCAGCCCGTCTGCAATGTCGCCGATGATCAAACCGCTCTCCGCCTTTCGCCCCGCGAAGATAGGCAGCGCGCCGGACAGGTGCTAGGGGGAAATCCGGATTTGCCAAGCCCGGCGGCGCGCGCTAAAGCGCGGGCCCATGCCCCGTTTCGCCCTGAAAATCGAATATCATGGCGGTTCCTTCGCCGGGTGGCAGCGGCAGTCCGAACTGCCCACGGTGCAGGGCGCGGTCGAGGGAGCACTGGCCAAGCTGGAGCGGCAAGTGCCCAGCATTGCCGCTGCCGGTCGCACCGATGCCGGGGTACATGCGCTGGGTCAGGTGGCGCATTGCGATCTGGCCAAGCCGTGGGAGCCGTTCCGGCTGTCAGAGGCGCTGAATTATCACCTCAAGCCCGCCCCGGTGGCCGTCGTCGCGGCAGCACGGGTGCCGGAGGATTTTCACGCCCGGTTCTCAGCTACCGAACGGGCTTATGTCTATCGCGTGATCTGCCGCCGCGCGCCGCTGACCTTCGATCAAGGCCTGGCTTGGAAAGTTCCGCAGACACTCGATGTGGATGCGATGCGGATGGCGGCGGCGCATCTGCTGGGGCGGCACGACTTCACGACGTTCCGTGCGGCCGAATGTCAGGCGCAAAGCCCGGTCAAGACGCTGGATGCGCTGGAGGTCGAGGCGGACGGCGCCGAGATCCGGTTCCACGTCCGGGCCCGCAGTTTTCTGCACAATCAGGTGCGCAGCTTCGTCGGCACGCTGGAACGGGTGGGCGCGGGAAGCTGGGCCCCGGACGACGTCCGGCGCGCACTGGAGGCGCGCAACCGTGCCGCCTGCGGGCCGGTCGCGCCGCCGGACGGGCTGTATCTGGCCGGTGTGCGATACCGGACGGATCCGTTCAGCGACCAAGCGGCGACAAATCTTCGACGAAGATTTGTGGTTCGAGACCACTAGATCAGTTGCGTCCTGACGGCTACTCGCGAGTGACGCGATAGCTTGCCCCGGCCGCGATCGGACCGGCAATTTCGGTCAAAGCGCCGTCGGGCCAGTGCACCGTCAACCGATCAAGTTCGCCGGCGTCGCCCAGACCGAAATGCGCCACCGGCGCATCGAACGACATGAATCCGCCGCCCAGGGTCAGTTCGCGCATCAGCCGTGTTCCGTCGGGCAGTTCCGCCACAAGCCGCGCGCCGATTCCGTGCGTGTTTCCGACCGCATCACGCAGTTCGACCGCCACCGCGTTGCCGTGCTGCGACCCGTTCCGGAACAGCGCCACCGGCCCGTTGACCGGCTGGGTGATGACGTCGAGATCGCCATCATTGTCCATGTCGAAGGTCACGGCGGCGGCGGTCATCAGGTAGTCCTCCAGCCCGAACGGTCCGGACGCCTCGGTGAAGGTTCCGTCGCCGTTGTTGCGGAAGAACAGGTTCGAGGGCGAAACCTCGTTCGGCACCCAGGTGCCGTTGACGATATAGACATCCTGCCAGCCGTCATTGTCGAAATCCGCGATCTTGGTGTCCCAGGACCAGCCGCCGACCTCCAGCCCCTCGGCCACGGCGGTGTCGCCCCAGCCCGCGCCCTGCCGCGTCAGCAGCACGTTCGAGCGCATGATCTGCGGGACCGTGGTATCGAACACCGATTTCAGCGGTGCCTGCCGCGGCTTGAAATGGATGTCGCAATAGGCCCGCGCCTGGGCCTGCGCCGCCGGGATCAGGCCGCAGATCGAAGGATCCTGCTTCTGGATCGCCAGGTCCTTGACCAGCATGCCCTTGCATTCGGCCTTCAGCGCGCCGGTCAGCGCCTCGCATTTTCCGGCATAGGTGGGGTCGAACCGATTGCCGGACTTGTACCAGGTCTTGATCTCCATGTTGCGTTCGCACAGCGTGCGCGCGTCGTCGTCCGCGATCCCGTCGCAGTATTTCGAAAGGTGCTGCATCTTCAGCGTGTCGGACACACCCGAGGAACGCCCGGCGATCTGGGCGAAATACATCTCTGGCGTGCCGTCGTTGTGCAGGTCCGCCGTCCGGATCGCCATCGTGGTATTGGTCGTGTGCTCGACCATGCCCTGATCGCGGGTGATGGGGACGAAGCCCCCCGTGCCGTCCCCAAGGTAGATATAATCGGGCAGTTCGAAGTCGTTGCCGACCAGCAGATCGAGCGCGCCGTCGGTGTCGATATCGGACAGCAGGATCGTCAGCGTCTCGCCCGGCAGTCCGGGCAGTTCGGCAAAGGTGCCACCGTCCAGCATGCCGTTTTCGTTGAACACAACCCGGTTGCGCGACTCCTCGCCAGGGATGCGCCGGTACCACCCTGCCGCCCAGTTGCCCAGCACCGCGTCCAGATCGCCGTCGCGGTCGACATCGCCGAAGGTCAGCGCCATCACCAGCATCGCATCGTCGCGGTTGGCCGACGGGCGTGCGCCGGCGAAATCGAAGGTCCCCTCGCGATTGGCCAAGGTCAGGTTGCCGTCCCGGTAGGTGGCGAGGAACAGATCGAGCCAGCCGTCGTTGTCGAGGTCGACCAGGGCCGCGTTGAAGATGTCGAGATCGGCCAGCGCGCCCAAATCGGCCTCGATACGGCTGAACTGGCCGTTGCCGTCGTTGGCGTAAAGATACAGCCCCTGCTCGGTCGAGGCGATCACAAGGTCCAGATCGCCGTCGCGGTCAATATCGCCGGTCGACAGGCTGCGGCCCTCCCAAAAGGGCGGCCACATATCCTTCATCGAGAACTCCAGCGGTTTGTCGATGCCCGCAGTCCAGGCCTCGACGCGCTCGAACACGGTGTCGGTGGCGGACGAGCGGGGGGCAAAGGGGCGCGATGTGATGCGTATCGCGTGGTCGGAGTTAATGGCGTATTCCTGTGCCGCGGCGGTCGGTAAAACCAGCCGTTCCACGCCAAGAAGCATGTCCAGCGCACGCTCGGTCTGCCAGCTGTGATAGTAATGCGCCGCCGCCCCGCCCAACGCGCCCAGCGAGATGATCACCGCGCCCAGCAGCGAGGCGGCGCGCAGGGAAATCGTGCTGGCGACGATCATGAAGGAATAGACCGAGAAGCTGCCGAGGGTGAAGACAAGGGCGAAGACATAGCCATGGCTCAGCCCGCTCGACAACAGCGCGCCCGCCACCACCACGTCAAAGGCGATCGGCACCGGCAGGAAGGTGCCCACCACGGCGACCAGCACCAGAACCGCAAGGCTGAACGTCGCACCCAGAATCAGGTCCTGCGGCAAAAGCACCCCGGCGGTCGCGCCAAGAAAGCCCGCCAGAAACATCAGCGGAACGGTCATCTTGATCACGAACCACAGGTTCTTGGCGTAGGCCCGGACATAGGCTGCCAGGGCCTGGGGGAACGACTCGCGCCCTGATGCAGTGTCCCATCCCTCCGGTGCAGGCACATTCATCGCCTCGGGCGACAGCTGCAGTTCGCTGCGCGGCAGCAGGCGGCAGATCAGCGGCACGGCGATCAATATAACAGCCAGGCTCAGCGCGATCTTGCTGACGGCCATATAAACAGGGAACAGACTGAACAGCATGGTCAGCACGATAATGTTCAATGTCGGCGAGGCGATCATCGCACTCAGCGTCGCCTCGGCGCGCATGCCGCCGGAATAGAGCCCGCGCGCGATCGGCGCAGCGCAATTGACGCAAACGCCCAAGGGCGCCCCCATCACCAGCCCCAGGGCGGAGTTCGAGAAAGCGCCCGTGAAACTGCGCCGCTGCAGATAGCCGAAGAGCGTCAGAAAGGCCGCCGCGATCAGCACGCCGAAGGTCATGCCCTTTTTGTTGGTGTCGATCCAGTTGACGGTGGATTTGGCAATGCGTTCCAAGACCGGCATGTCGGGATCGGTGGCATAGACCGCCTCGAAGCTGATCGGATCCTCGAGCTGGATCGCACCGGACATCATCGCCTTTTCGTCCAGCGCCGGATAGCGCGACCCGGTCCAGAACAGTCCGGCCAGCGCCACGATCATCAGCAACGCGAAGATCAGCCGCTTTTCGGATGCTTTCGCAATGATTCCAGCCATCCCAGACCCCTCGTAAGAACCTTCCGCTCGCAAGTTCTCAAATCAACCGGGTCTGCATGCCACCCGTCACCCGACATTAACATCCCCGCTGGGCCACGCGACATCAAACCACCACTCTGTCGCAGGCAAAAGGCCGCGCCAATCCGCGCGGCCTCGACCCGATCAATCACCTCCCGCGCGTTATTCGGAATCCGTGTCGGCGCCACCCGCGCCTTTTTCGGGCGGCAGGATCACTCCTTTCTCGACCCGAAAGGTCCCGTACATCGAAAACGGCTTGTACGCGAAGTTCTGCGCATTGGCGCCGCGGCCGTTGTCGAGATTGTTCTCCAGCGGGACCTTTTCGTCGCTCGCGGCGACCAAGCTATACTGATACAGACCGTCGACCATGCGCCCGGCGCCCTGCACGCGGAAGGTCGGCATCCCGCGCAACGCTTCCTCTTCCTTCTCGAACCCCTGCGGTCCGATGATCTGCAGCTTTGCGTTGGTATAGGTGTGGCCGCCCGTGAAGGACAGCGAGCCACTTTGGATGCGGGCCTCGATCTCCGCCGCCTGGGCGGCTCCGGCAAGGCAGAATGCGGCGGTACAAAGGACGCCAACAATGCGCGATTTCATGTTCAATTCCTCCGCGTTTTTGACGAATCGTGGCAGCAGAAGGCCGCTGTCGTAGTGCTCAGACCATGCTAGCGCCAAGGCACGCGCGCCGCAATTCCGGCCAACGCGAAATTTACCGATCGGCGGGAACGGGCCCGCTCATTCGGCAGCCAGACGGCGCGCAGTCCATTCCGCCTCGGCCAGTTCGTTTGCGGCATTGATCTGCCCCGGTGTCATTCGTTTGGCCAGATGGTCGCGCAATGCCGCGACCTCGGACAAGCCGCTGATCGACGCCAGTGTCAGCCATTTGTAGCCTTCGACATAGTCCTGCAATGTCCCCTTGCCTTCGAATTGCAGAAGCCCCAGGTTCGCCATGGCCGCAGGTGCGCCTTTCAGCGCCGCGCGCTCGAACCAAGCCGCCGCGACGCGATAGTCGGCTATCGATTGCGCGGTACTTGCTTGAAGATACCCCAGAAGAAACTGCGCCAGCGGATCCCCGGCCAGGGCCGCCGTCCGGTAACTGTCAATGCGCTCGGGGTTGGGAGGCGCCAGCCGCGGATCGAAGATCAGCGGCAGCCCCACATCTTCCCCGGCATTCGCCGAGACGGCCCCACCCGAAATCTGCGCCGCCAGCCGGTAAAGCCGTTTGGCCTCTTCCTCGTCCAGCTCGACGCCAAAGCCGTTCTCGTACATGACCCCGAGGTTTTTCAGCGCCGTCGACTGACCTTGCGCCGCCGCCCGTCGAAACCACTTTACCGCCTCGGCATAGTCCCTTGCGATCCCTTCGCCACGGGAAAAGATCAAGCCCAGATTGTTCTGTGCCCGGGCATGGCCCGCCTCGGCCGGACCGCGGTACAACTCCAGTGCCTTGGCAATATCCTGATCGACACCGACACCGCTTTGATACAGAACCCCCAGCGCCACGGCGGCCTCCTGATAGCCCAGTGCAGCCGCTCTTGCATAAAGCTCTGCCGCGCCGGCCGGATCGGCGTCCGTACCGATCCCGCTTTCGGTCAGACCCGCGAGATTGTGCAGAAACTCGGCCCGGCCCGATTCGGCGGCTTTCGCCGTCAGTTCATACGCGCGTTCGGGGTCCCTCTGGACACCCAGACCCTTGGCGTGAAGCCCGGCGAGGCCGTTCAAGGCCGCCGCATGTCCCTGATCCGCGGCCGCCTGATACCAGCGCGCCGCATTCGCATAGTTCTGCGGCACTCCGACGCCGTCGCGCAAGGCTTCGGCCAGGCGGAACTGTGCCTCGGCCGTGCCCTGTTCGGCGGCCTGCCGCAACTCGGCCAGCGGTGCGGCCTGTTGCGCCACAACCGGCGCGGCCGACAGGCAAAGGGCGGCTGCGGCCGCCATATACCACGGGGCCCGGCGCCACCGGAGCTGTGGGTAACGGTCCGGCATCGCGTCAGTTTTTCCGGATCAGGACGCGGGCACGGGCCTGCGCCTCGGCGATCTGTTCCGGCGTCATCAGATTGCCAAGCACATCGCGCCGTTCGGCGGCCTCGTCCAGCCCGTTCGCAGCGGCCACATTCACCCATTTATGCGCCTCGATCAGGTTCTGCTCGACCCCATCGCCCGAGGCCAGAAGCAGCCCCAGCTGAAGCTGCGCATAAGGCAATCCGGCCTCGGCGGCCGGTTTGTAGTATGCCGCCGCCTTCGCCGCATCCGCCTCAACGCCGCTGCCCTCGCGATAGAGGTCGCCCAAGAGCTGCGCGGCGAACGGCTCGCCTCCCTCGGCCTTGGCGTCCAGCCAATCGACGGCTTCGGGCAGACCGGCTGCTGCGGCATCGCCGACCCAGATTAGGCTCAGCTCCGGCACATCCGCGTCCGCAACGTGGCCTTCGACCACCAGACGCCCGAGGTTTTGTGACGCCAGCTGACTGCGCCCGGCATAGCCGATACGGTAGTATCTGACCGCCTCGTCGATATTCTTTTCCACACCGCGGCCCTCTTCCAGAAAGGCTGCCAGCGCGACGGCAGCGCGCGTCAGCCGCTGATCGGCGGCCCTGCGATACCATTCCACTGCCTTGGTGTCGTCCTGCGGCACCCCGGTTCCCGACGCGTAGGCATAGCCGAGATTCGACTGCGCCCCCGGCTCACCCTGCTCGGCAGCCTGCAACAAGAGAGAGACGCCGCGCACCGGGTCGGCCGTGGCGTCTTCGCCAAGCAACAGAGCGGTCCCCAGGATGCGCTGCGCCAGCGGCAACCCGCCATCGGCGGCCTGTCCCAGCCAAAAGGCGGCCTTTTCGGGGTCCTTCGGCAGACCGGAGCCCCGGTCATAGTTGAAATAAAGCGACATCTGCGCCTCGCCATGCCCCTCTTCGGCGGCCTGCAGCAACCAGCGAGAGGTCTGGACGGGATCGGCCTCGACGCCTTCGCCGCGTGCATACATCTGCGCCAGCGCGAATTGCGCGTCCAGCACCCCGCCGCGCGCCGACCGGGACATCAGCTCGAACCCGAGCTTCGCATCGGCCTCGACGCCGCGGCCCTGGCGGTAAAGCTGGCCCAGATAGAACCCGGCCTCGGCATTTCCCTGCTCCACGCTTGCCTGCAACAACTCTGCCGCGCGTTCGTAATCGGGCACCTCGGGATTTCCGGACAGATAGACGCGGGCCAGAAGCAGAACGGCCGGGGTGTGGTCCTGCGCCACGGCCCTTTCCAGCCAGGTCTTGGCGCCTTCAAGGTCTGCCGGACCGCCGATCGCGTTGGCCATCATGTAGCCCAGCCGGTATTGCGCGATCACCTGGCCTTCCTCGGCATAGATCACAAGTCCCTCGCGCGCGGTCTCGAAATCGCCCGCGCGATAGGCGTCCTCGACGGCTTCGATGCTTAGCGGACCGCTGTCGGTGTCGGTCTGCGCAACTGCGGCCGCGGATCCCAGGACCGCAAGGGTCAAGACGGCCGCGGCCAGGCGGCCTCGTTGAGCGTAACGGATCGGCATCGGGTAATCCCTTCGTCGTACAAGCCAATTGAACCGCGCGCCCACCCGCGCGCCTATTGCCAGGACCCCATCAAAAATCTCGCCGCAGGGCAAGGGGTCGTGCTGTTTAAAGAACCAGTGTCAGCACCGCGCCTCCAACCAGATGGGTGCCGAACGGCAGCCGCGTATCCCGCTGCGGCAGCCCGCGTCCGCGTAAAGCGTCCATGGCGGCGACCGCCAATGCCAGCCCGGCGGCAAACAGCGTGGCAAGGGGCAACTCGGCCCAGCCCAACCCTGCCCCGATCCCGGCCATCAGCTTGACGTCGCCCAGCCCGAGCCCCTCGTGCCCGCGCCACGCGCGGTAGCCCCAGCGAAGCGCCAGAAACGCCCCGCTGGCCAGAACCGCCGACAGCAGGCCCTCGGCGACGCCGCGCTCGGGATCGAGCGCTGCGAGGCCAAGACCGAGAATCAGCAACGGGGCCGTCAGGACATTGGGCAACCGGTAGTGAAGCAAATCGCTGTAGAACAGACCGGTCAGACACCAAAGGAAACCTGCCAGCACCGCCGTCTGGTCCATGCTCTGGCCCAAGGCCACCGCCAGCGCCGCGGCCAGCAGCCCGGCAAACTCGATGCGAATCAGATGCCCCGGGATCGGCGCGCCGCAGACCCGGCAGCGTCCGCGCAACGCCAGTGCCGAAACAATCGGAACCATGTCGCGCCATTTCAGCCGCGCCCCGCAACCGGTGCAACGGGACGGGCCGCGCACCGAATCCTCGCCCGCGGCCAGCCGGTCGACCAAGACGCCCAGAAACGATCCCACCGCGGGGCCGAGAAGCAGAAGAAACAGAACGAACGGCCAGTCTGCGGGCATTTCAGCGGCCCGAACCCGCGCTACTGGATCGCGCCCAGCTCAAGATCGATGGTCTTGCGCCGCACCGCCATGGCGCCCAGGGGGTCCAGTTCGGGGTGGTTTTTCAGCATCTCGTCCAATGCGGCGCGCGCCGCCTTCAACTGGTTGATCTGGTTCAGCCCCGACCGCCCGCGCGAGATCGCGGCCCGCGCCGACTCGTGATCTGCGGTGCCCTGGACCATCAGTGCCGCGGATCGTCCGGAGCCGGTCAGTTCGCCGACAACCCTGCGCGCCTCGCGTGCCGCCTTGTCGAACTTGCCATCGCGCAGCAGCGCGTGGGCGTATTCCAGCCGCAGCCGGGACTGCAGCGGTCCGGCGCGGTTCAACAGACCGGCATAGTGCCGCGCGGCCTTGGCGTATTGTCCGCCCTCCAGCGCCGTGCGCGCCACAAGGTAGTTCTTTTTGAACCCCGCCCGGCTGGCTGACACGCCGCCGGTTTGGCAGGAGGCAACCGCCAATATGGCCAAGGCCATGGCGCCTGTTCGGAAAAGGCCCGGTGTGGGCATGGATCGTCTCGCTCTGACAGCCGGCACGACTCGTGTGCGGCAGACGGTATCATGCACCATTCGCGCGGTCCACAATCCGCCCGCCGACGCCGTGCACCTGGTGCCCGCGTGCCATTTTGCGTTGGCCCGCAAGCAGAAATCTGCGCTATCACGCACACATGACCGATCCGATCCCGCCGTTCTCTGCCGCCGAATACGATCGCCGCCTGGACCTGACCCGCGCCGCCATGGCCGACCGTGGCCTCGACGTGCTGATCGCCACCGACCCGTCGAACCAGGCCTGGCTGACCGGCTATGACGGCTGGTCGTTCTATGTTCACCAGGCGGTGATCCTGCCGCTCGACGGCCGCCCGCTCTGGTGGGGGCGCAATCAGGATACCAACGGCGCGCTTCGCACCGTCGACACCGCGCGCACGGGCGTCATCGGCTATCCCGATCCATTTGTGCAGTCGACCGAACGCCACCCGATGCAGCACCTCGCCTCGGTGCTCTCGGACCTCGGCCACGACCGGGCCCGTATCGGGGTCGAGATGGAAAACTACTATTATTCCGCCAAGGCCCACGCCGTCCTCGCCGAGGCGTTGCCGCAATCGACGCTCATCGACGCCACTGCGCTGGTGAACCGGCAGCGAGGCGTGAAATCCGATGAAGAAATCACATTCATGCGGCGTGCCGCGCGGATCACCGAAAAGATCCAGTCCTACGCCATCGAGCGTGCGGAACCCGGCCTGCGCAAGAACGAACTCGCGGCCGGGGTGCTGGCAGAGGGCATCCTTGGCGTGGACGAGATTTGGGGCGACTATCCCGCCATCGTGCCGCTGATACCGTCGGGATCGGACGCGGCGGCGCCGCATTTGACCTGGAACGGGGAACCCATGCGCGCGGGCGAAGCCACGTTCTTTGAACTCGCCGGATGCTACCGGCGCTACCATGTCCCGCTGGCCCGAACCGTATTTCTGGGCAAACCGCCGGATCACATCCACCGCGCCGAGGCCGCCCTGATCGAGGGGCTCGAGGCCGGGCTCGACGCGGCCCGGCCCGGCAACCGGGCCTGCGACATTGCAAACGCCCTGGGGGCCGCGATGGACAAGGCCGGTATCGACCGTGGGGCGCGCTGCGGCTACCCCATCGGCCTCAGCTACCCGCCCGACTGGGGCGAGCGCACGATCAGCCTGCGCGAAGAGGACGAGACCATCCTGCAGCCAGGCATGACCTTTCACTTCATGCCCGGCCTCTGGATGGAGGATTGGGGGCTGGAGATCACCGAGGCGATCCTGATCCGCGATGACGGCCCGGCAGAGTGCTTCTGCACCCTCCCCCGCAAGCTGTTCGTGAAACCCTGAGGCATGGACCGGCTTGCCGACACCGTCGCGACGCTGGGGGACCTGATCGCCTTTCCCACGGTGTCGGCCGACCCAAACCGCGACATCATCGCCTATCTCGCCCGGCATCTCGAAGCCGCCGGGGCGCGGGTCGAGGTTTTAACGGATGACAGCGGAACCAAGGCCAACCTGTGGGCCACGCTCGGCCCCGACACCGGCGGCGGCATCGTGCTGTCGGGCCATACCGACGTGGTACCGGTCGCCGGTCAGGACTGGACCAGCGATCCCTTTACGATGAAGGAACGCGACGGCAGGCTTTACGGCCGCGGCGCCTGCGACATGAAGGGCTTTATCGCGGCCTGCCTCGTCATGGCCCCGGTCTTTGCCGACCGGACCGCCACCCGGCCCGTCCATTTCGCCTTTACCCATGACGAGGAAACCGGCTGCATCGGCGCCCGCCACCTGATCGCGAACCTGAAACGCCGCAGGACCCGGCCGAGCATCGCGATCATCGGCGAACCGACGGAAATGCGCGTCGTCGAGGGACATAAGGGATGCTACGAATACACCACCCACTTCACCGGACTCGAAGGCCACGGCTCGGCCCCCGACGCAGGCGTCAACGCTGTCGACTATGCAGTCCGCTACGTCGCACGCCTGCTGGACCTGACGGAACGCCTGAAGGACCGCGCACCGGATGCCAGCCGGTTCGACCCGCCCTGGACCACGATCAACGTCGGCAGCCTGGCCGGCGGCAACGCCCGCAACACCATTGCCGGCAGGGCCAGTGTCGTCTGGGAGATGCGCCCGGTCGCCAAACCCGACGCCGATCTGGTCAAGGCCGACCTCGCCGCCTATTGCAAAGAAACGCTGCTGCCGGCCATGCAGGCCGTGCATCCCGAGGCGTCGATCGAAACCGAGACCATCGGCGAGGTCGAGGGGCTGGAGCCGATGGATGACAACGCCGCACGCGAACTGGTCGCCGACCTCACCGGCGCCAACGTCGCGCATGTCGTGCCCTTCGGCACCGAGGCGGGCCTGTTCCAGGCCATGGGCGTCGACGCCGTGGTCTGCGGTCCGGGCTCGATCGAGCAGGCGCACAAACCGGACGAATTCATCGCCATCGACCAGCTACAGGCCTGTCTGAAGATGCTCGACGGGCTTTCAGGCCGCTTGTGACGCAACGTTACACGGTCAATAGTAGGGAAAACCTTACCCTTGGGCGGGTTCCAATTTCCGGCCAGGCCGTTATCTGCGCGCTTCCACCACGAACGGGACTGTCAGCCCAATGCCCCGCACACTGCCGATCATCTTTATCCTGATCACGGTGGTCATCGACGCGATGGGCATTGGGCTGATCCTGCCGGTGATGCCCGACCTGATCCGCGAAGTGACCGGCGGCGATCTGGCCAGCGCGGCGATCTGGGGCGGCATCCTGTCGACCGTGTTCGCGGTGATGCAATTCCTTTTCGGTCCCGTCGTCGGCAACCTGTCCGACCGCTTCGGCCGCCGTCCGGTTCTGCTGGTGGCCCTTGGCGTCATGGCGCTGGATTATCTTGTCATGGCGCTGGCGGGAACGATCTGGCTCTTGCTGATCGGCCGCATCGTCGGCGGCATCACGGCGGCGACGCAATCCACCGCCAATGCGTTCATGGCCGACATCTCGAAACCCGAAGAGAAGGCCGCAAATTTCGGCCTGATCGGCGCGGCCTTCGGCATCGGTTTCGTCATCGGTCCACTGCTTGGCGGTCTCCTTGGCGAATACGGCACGCGCGCGCCGTTCTATGCCGCCGCCGTGCTTGCCGCCGCCAATATGGTGTTTGGCTATTTCATCCTGCCCGAGACCGTCACCGACCGTATCCGCCGCCCGTTCGAGTGGCGGCGCGCCAACCCGTTCGGCGCGTTCGCCTATATCGGCGCGCTGCCCGGCGTCGGACGGCTGATCGCGATGTTCTTCCTCTATCAGGTCGCCTTTTTCGTCTACCCCGCCATCTGGGCCTATTTCACCCGCGCGCGGTTCGGATGGGAGCCCGGAATGGTCGGCCTCTCGCTTGCCTCGTTCGGCATCGCGATGGCCATTGTCCAGGGCGGGCTGATCCGGATCGTCCTGGCCCGGCTCGGCGAACGCTTCACGGTGCTTTACGGCCTCGCCTTCAACTTCTGCGCCTTTCTCGCCCTCGCGCTCGTCACCAACGGCACGCTTGCGCTGATCCTGACGCCGCTGACCGCCCTCGGCGCGGTCGTCACGCCCGCGCTGCAGGGCATGATGTCCCGCACCGTGCCCGACGACGCCCAGGGCGAGCTGCAGGGTGTGCTGACCAGTGCCGCCGCCGTCTCGATGATCGTCTCGCCGCTGATCATGACCCAGATCTTCGCCGCTTTTACCGGAGGCCTCGCGCCGGTCTATCTGCCCGGAGCCCCCTTCCTGGTATCGATGCTGCTGATGGTCGCCTGCGCCGCGGTGTTTTTCGCCCGTCCGCGCGCCGTTGCGTAATCCGACGCCAAGCGGTCGGTTTCGCGCTTGATCCTGTCCCGTCACGGTGCTCTGGCTGTGCCGAGAACGAGGGAGACAATTCATGGCCACAGTAAAGGCAGCGGTCTGCCGCGAATTCGGTGCCCCGCTGGTGATCGAGGACATCACGCTGGCCGATCCCGGCCCCGGCGAGATCGAGGTCGGCCTGGCGGCTTGTGCGGTCTGCTATTCGGACATCTCCTATGCCGACGGCGGCTGGGGCGGCGACCTGCCGGCGGTCTACGGCCACGAGGCGGCCGGCCACGTCACCGCGGTCGGTCCCGGCGTCACGGCATTTGCCGAGGGCGATACCGTTCTGGTCACTCTGGTGCGCGCCTGCGGCACCTGCCCATCCTGCGTCACCCACCACCCGGCGGCCTGCACCACCGGGTGGGAGACCACCAGCCATCCGATCACGGGCGCAGACGGCACGCCCTACGATCAGGGTCTGCGCACCGGCGCCTTTGCCGAAAGGGTCGTGGTCCACACCAGCCAGGTCGTCGGACTGCCCGCCGATATCCCGCTGGATGCCGCCGCGCTGCTGAGCTGCGGCGTGATCACAGGCGTCGGCGCGGTGGTGAACACTGCCGGTTTGCGCCCTGGCCAGTCCGCCGTGGTGATCGGCGCGGGCGGTGTCGGGCTGAACGCGATCCAGGGCGCCCGCATCGCCGGGGCCCGCCGCATCGTTGCGGTCGACATGACCGAGGACAAGCTCGACATCGCCCGGGAATTCGGCGCCACCGACGGCGTGCTGGCAACCGATCCCAAACCCTGGAGCGCCGCCAAGAAGATCCTCGGCGGCGGTGCTGACGCCGTTTTCATCACCGTCGGCGCGATCCAGGCCTTCGACACGGCCACCCGGTACCTTGGCGCCCACGGCAAGATGGTGATGGTCGGCATGCCGCATTCCGGCCAGGCCACCAGCTTCGAACCGGTGATCGTCTCGGCGCTGGCTCAAGAGATGATCGGCTCGAAGATGGGCGATGTTGTGCTGGCCCGCGACATCCCCTGGATGGTCGACCTCTACCAGCAGGGCAGGCTTAAGCTCGACGAACTGATTTCCGGCCGTTGGCGGCTCGACCAGATCAACGAGGCCATCGCCGACACGCGCACCGGCGCCGCGCGGCGCAATGTGATACTGTTCGACTAAGCCGCGCAATCCGCACGCCTATCGGGGGGAACAGCGTGAGAACGACGATCGAAGATGCCGGCAAGGTTCTCGCGATCGACACCGGCGAGGACACGATGCGCTTTCACGCGGTCTGGCTGCGCGACAACGCGCTCGACCCGGCCACCCGCGACCCCGGCAACGGACAGCGGTTGATCACGCTCGCCGACTGGCCGGCCGACACCCGCATCGCCATGGCCACAACAGAAAACGGCACTGTTCGTGTCAACTTCAGCCCGGAAGAGAAAGACGTTGCCTACGAGTTGGACTGGCTGCGCGCGCACCGATATGATCGTCCGAAACCGCCACGGCGTCTGCCCGATGGTCTGGAAGTCTGGAACGACACGCGCGACCCCATCCCCGCAGCCGACCTCACGGATTTGCAGACCAGCACCGCCGCGCTCGGGACCTGGCTTGCCGCAGCCGCACGGCTTGGGTTTGCCCGGGTCACCGGCGTTCCCGCAGAGCCCGGGGCGCTTTTCGCCATCGTCGACCTTTTCGGCCATGTCCGCGAAACCAACTACGGACGCCATTTCGAGGTCCGGTCCGAGGTCAATCCAACCAACCTGGCCTATACCGGCCTTGGCCTGCAGGCCCATACCGACAACCCCTACCGCGATCCCGTTCCCACCCTGCAGATCCTCGCCTGCCTCGAAAATTCGGCGCTCGGCGGCGACAGCACCGTCGTCGACGGGTTCGCGGCTGCGCTGCGCCTCGAACAGGAGAACCCCGACCACTTCGCGCTGCTGGCGCAGCACCCCGCCCGCTTTGAATATGCCGGCGACGCAGGTGTGACCCTACGCGCCCGCCGCCCGATGATCGAGTTGTCGCCGGACGGCCAACTGCAGCAGATTCGGTTCAACTCCCGCTCGACCGCACCGATCACCGACGTGCCGTTCGGTGCGATGGAGACCTACTATGCCGCCTACCGTCATTTCGCGGACATCATCGACGACCCCGCGATGGCGGTCAGGTTCAAGCTGCAACCGGGCGAGGCCTTTCTTGTCGACAACACCCGCGTCCTGCACGCGCGCACGGGGTTTTCAGGCGCTGGCACCCGCTGGCTGCAGGGCTGCTACGCCGACAAGGACGGGCTGTTGTCCACCCTCGCCACTCTCGCCGCTCAGGAGCATTCGTCGTGACAGTCCCCAACCTCGACGCGCTTACGCCGCACAATATCGTCGACTTCCTTGCCGGCATCTTCGAGCGCCGCGGGGCCGAGGCCTATCTGGGCGAGGATGTCACCATGTCGCAGCACATGCTGCAGGGCGCCGAACTTGCCGAACGGGCCGGCGCCGGCGACGAGATGATCGCCGCCGCGCTGCTGCACGATATCGGCCACTTCACATCCGAATTCCCCGAGGACGCTCTGCACGACAACGTCGACGCCCGCCACGAGGACGCCGGCGCCCGCGTGCTCGAACGCTTCTTCCCCGCCGTCGTCGTCGACTGCGTCCGGCACCACGTTGCCGCAAAACGCTATCTTTGCGCCACCGACCCGGGCTATCTGGGCAAGCTCAGCGCCGCCTCGATCCACACCCTGAACCTGCAGGGCGGACCGATGGATGAGGCGGAGGTGGCAGAGTTCGCTCGGAACCCAAATCTCGACGCGATCCTGCAGGTCCGCCTCTGGGATGATGCTGGCAAGGATCCCAAGCACCAGGCTCCGCCGTTTTCGAACTACGCGCCGGTTCTGGAAAGGCTGGTGCATCGCACGAACGCCTAAGGCGCGATGCATACCGCGTAAATCGCGAGGCCGGTTTCGGCTTGAAGTGGACGTTGCCTGCCGCAAGATGAGCCGGGCCTTCGCCGACCCGCGGGGAAGCGATCGAACCTGTGAACGGCTCGTTTATCCCGGCAAAGTCCGAACGACCTCAAGCTGATACGCGGGGTTAGCAAAATCGCCTCCGCTCCGGGACGGTCCGGCGCTCGCGCGGTGGGGCTTCGCCCCTTGATTCCGCGCGGGCTGCATCAACGTCCATTCAGGGCCAAAACCGGAAGAACTGGGTTCTTTCAAAATCCATCCAGCTCTGGCCTGCACGCCGCCGTATATATCGCAATAAGCCGGCCCGGCGTTGCGCACGCAATCCCAAAACGTCGCTGCGATTCCGGATACGAGGCGGCGCGGTGGCGTCAGCTGCCGGGCGCGCGGCCAGATGAACATCGTAAGCGATTGACGCGGGCTGGGCGATCTTGCAAGGGTGGAGACGCGGTCAATGGGGGACACTGGCTGTGATGGACGGAACCACGGACACCCTGGGCGAGGACTGGGGGCCTTTCGGCAGGCCGCTGTTCAACGACCCCGCAATGGAACGGCTGAAACGCGTGGGCGTGGTCGATGTCGGGTCGAACTCGGTCCGGTTGGTGATCTTCGACGGCGCGGCGCGCAGCCCCGCCTATTTCTACAATGAAAAGATCATGGCCGCCTTGGGCGCGGGCGTGCCCGAGACCGGGCGGTTGAATCCCGACGGCCGGGTGCGGGCGATTGCGGCGATCCGGCGGTTCCAGATGCTGGCCGAAGGGCTGGATATGGCGCCGCTGACCGCGGTGGCGACGGCGGCCGTGCGCGAGGCCGAGGATGGCCCCGACTTTTGCGACGAGGTGCTGCGCAAGACCGGGCTTAAGCTCTATGTGATCGATGGCGTCGAAGAGGCGCGGCTGAGCGCGCAAGGCGTGCTGCTGGGCTGGCCGGACGCCAGCGGCACGGTGTGCGATATCGGCGGGTCGTCGATGGAACTGGCAACCCTGAGCGGGGGCGAGATCGGGGCCTGTCTGACCTCGCCGCTGGGCCCGCTGCGGCTGGGAGCGGTCAAGGGCAAGAAGGCGCGCAAGGCTCATATCCGCACGGTCGTCGGGGATCTGGCGGAACAACTGGGCCCGCGCCAGGACCGGCTCTATCTGGTGGGTGGCTCGTGGCGGGCGATTGCGCGGCTGGATATGGAGCGGCGGGACTATCCGCTGCACGTGCTGCACGAGTACCGGATGACGCCGAAATCGGTGCGGGCGACGCTGAAATGGATGGCGGAACTCCCGCTCGAGGATCTCAGCGCCCGGACCGGCACGTCTATGGCCCGGCTGTCGCTGGTCCCGCTGGCCGGCGAGGTGTTGCGGCAACTGGTCCGGACGCTGGGGCCGCGCGAGATCGCGATATCAAGCTATGGGCTGCGCGAGGGGCTGCTTTACGAACAGATGCCCCAGCTTCTGCGCCGCCGCGACCCGCTGATCGAGGCCTGCCGGTTCGCCGAGGCCAAGGACGCCCGCAGCCCCGGCTTCGGCAAGGCGTTGAGCAAATTCATCGCGCCGTTGTTTCGAAATGCGCCCGAGGGCCGCAAGCGGATCATCAAGGCGGCTTGTCTGCTGCACGACGTCAGCTGGCGGGCGCATCCCGATTACCGGCACGAGGTCTGTTTCGACAATGTCACCCGCGCGAGCCTTGGCGGGCTGACGCATCAGGCCCGAATTTTTCTGGGGCTATCCCTGTTGCACCGCTACAAGAACAGGCGCGAGGGGACGCGGTTCGAGGAACTCTACGCGTTGCTGCCCGAAAAGGACATCCGGCAGGCCGAGGTCCTGGGCAAGGCGATGCGGCTGGGATCGATGCTGGCGGCGGACAAGCCGGGCCTGACGGGCGCGCTGAAATGGTTTCCGGTCAAGAGGCGGCTGGAACTGCATTTGCCCGAGCCCGCCATGGGGTTGTTCGGAGAGGTCGCCCAGGCGCGGTTCGCCTCGCTGGCGGCGTCGCTGGAGGCTGAGTCCGTGGTCCGGCAGATGCGGGCGGAGGCGGCCTAGCGAAGACGGATTTAGGAATAAGGCGCAAGACTGGTTCCGGCCTTGAGCAGACATTAACGGGAATCCGATATGCCGCGCCATCGCGGACCCGCGGGGAGGCGACCCGGACCTGTGAACGGCTCGATTTATCCCCGCAAAGTCCGAACGACCTCAACGCGATATGCACCGTCGGAAAATCGCC
>JAAUYH010034346.1_pt1 | contig 169727 bp, 131 predicted proteins | sample 7278061 | NCBI WGS metagenome assembly JAAUYH01 (sample SAMN14350203, study PRJNA611818) | marine sediment metagenome | isolation source: surface marine sediment (0.6m) | place: French Polynesia: Moorea | collected 2018-08 | reverse complement strand
TCAGCACTTTCTGGCGATGCGCAGCGAGCCGCATTTCCCAGCGTGCGAAGCACGCGTTCCCCAGCTCGCGAAGCGAGCGTTCCCCAGGCCGCGCAGCGGCCGTTCCCCAGCGCCCGCAGGGCGCGTTCCCTGGCGAGCGCCGTTTGACCGGCCTGACCCTTGAAATCTGCCGACTCCAATCCCACGTCCCCCCCGTCAAACAACAAAGGTGCGAGCCAAATGGCCTCCGAAAAGCGCGAATTCCAGGCAGAAGTCAGGCAGGTTCTGGACCTCATGGTCCACTCCCTGTATTCCAACAAGGAAATCTTTCTGCGGGAGTTGATTTCCAACGGGTCCGATGCCTGTGACAAGCTGCGATTCGCCGCGCTGAGTGATGACTCCCTGTACGGCGACAGGCCGGAGCTGTATCTCGAAATCGTCCAGGACAAGGAGGCGCGCAGCATCAGCATTTACGACTCCGGCATCGGGATGAGTCACGACGAACTGGTGGACAACCTGGGGACCATCGCCCGCTCCGGCACCCGCAGTTTCCTGGCGTCTCTCACCGGTGACCAGCAGGCGGATGCGCACCTGATCGGGCAGTTCGGCGTGGGTTTCTATTCGGCCTTTATCGTGGCCGAACAGGTTGAGGTGACCTCCCGCGCGGCCGGCAGTGACGAGGCCTGGCGCTGGGCGTCCGATGGTCAGGGTGAATACACCATGGAGCCAGCGGAGGGCGCGCCCCGTGGAACAACGGTCAAACTGACCCTGAAAGACGGTGAAGAGGAATTCCTCGAACCCTTCCGGGTCAGTGCCCTGGTGCGCAAGTATTCCGACCACATCGCTTTCCCCATCAAACTGGAAAAAACCGTGGTGGAAACGGAGGGCGAAGGGGACGAAGCTGAAGAAGTCACCCGGGTCGAAACCGAGGTGGTCAACCAGGCCTCGGCCCTGTGGACCCGCTCCAAGAGTGAGATCGAGGACGAGGAGTACCAGGCTTTCTACAAGCACATCTCCCACGATTTTGGTGACCCCCTGACCTGGGCCCACAACCGGGTCGAAGGCAACCAGTCCTACACCACCTTGCTGTTCCTGCCCGAGCAGGCGCCGTTTGATCTGCTGCTGGGCCGGGAGGAGCGCACCGGGCTGAAACTGTATGTACGGCGGGTATTCATCATGGACGCCGCCGAGCAGCTCCTGCCCACCTATCTGCGTTTCGTCCGGGGTGTAGTGGATTCCGATGATCTGCCGCTGAACGTTTCCCGGGAGCTGCTGCAGGAAAACGCGCTGGTGCGGAAAATCCGTTCCTCGGTGGTCAAGCGGGTACTGGACATGATCGGCAAGCTGGCCCAGGACGACGACAGGTACAAGGATTTCTGGTCCCAGTTCGGCGCCACCCTGAAAGAGGGGCCGGTGGAGGACTTTTCCAACCAGGAGAAGCTGCTGAAGCTGATGCGATTCGCTTCCACCGCAGGTGACGGCGACGCCCAGACCACCTCGCTGGAAGACTATATCGGTCGCATGAAAGGCGGCCAGGACAAGATCTACTTCGTGACCGCCGACAGCTACCAGGCCGCCAGCAACAGCCCGCACCTGGAGGTGTTCCGTAAGCAGGGCATCGAGGTCCTGCTGATGTACGACCGGGTGGACGAATGGATGATGGGCCACGTGCGCGAGTTCGACGGCAAGCCGTTCCAGTCCGTGGCCAAGGGCGACATCGATCTGTCCAATATGGAAAACGAGTCCGATAAGCAGGCCCGGGAACAGGCGGAGGAGTCAGCCAAACCCCTGATTGACAGGCTGGGCAAGGCCCTGGAAGGGCAGGTCGAGGAAGTCCGGGTCAGCCACCGTCTGACCGACTCGCCATCATGCCTGGTGCTTTCAGAGCAGGACATGGCGGTACACATGCAGAGCCTGTTGAAGCAGGCGGGTCACGACATGCCTGGCTCCAAGCCCCGGCTGGAAGTCAACCCCGAACATCCCCTGGTACAGAAGGCCGAAAAGGAGTCCGACGATGAACGCTTTGCCGACTGGGCGTTCATGCTGTTCGACCAGGCCCTGCTGGCAGAAGGCGGGCAGCTGGACGATCCAGCGGCGTTTGTCCGCCGCATGAATGGCCTGCTGCTGTCCGAGTAGGCAACGTGCCTGAAGGGGTGCGTATCGATCGGTGGCTGTGGTCCTGCCGCCTGTTCAAGACCCGGGGCCTGGCCAAGAAGGCCATCGACGGCGGCAAGGTGGACCTTAATGGTCACCGGGCCAAACCGTCCAGGCTTGTGCAGGTGGGCGATCGGATCAGCATCACCCGGGAGCACTTCAGCCTGGAAGTCAACGTGACCGGGCTGGCGGAAAAGCGGCTGGGTGCGGCGCTGGCTGCCGGCCTTTACCAGGAAACCGCCGAAAGCGCTGCTGCCCGCGAAGATGCCCTGGAACAGCGCCGGCTGCGACGCCAGGACAGCACACGGCCTGAGCGACGCCCCGACAAGCGGTCACGACGCCGCTTGCGGGACCTGAAAGGGCGCTGATGGAAAACGCCGGTCAGGAGGGAAGGGGGCCGCGGTAACGGGTATCCCGGATTTCCATGATCCAGCGCGGTTTGCCGCTGGCCAGGTCCACCGCCACCAGGCTCAGCGGTGTTTCAACGATGCGGTCACCGTCGCGCATCGCATGGGCCGGGTTGACCAGCAGCACTATGCCGTCCCTGACCAGGAAAGGCGTAAAGGACACCATGCTGGAGAATCGGCCCAGGGCCGTTCCGTCCCGGTCATAAATCTGCCACAGGTAGCGGTCTGCCGGGCTGTCGGATACCCGTCGCTGGCTGGCCAGCAGGTGGGCCCCGCCCAGAGCCCGGAACTGCCGTCCCGGCACGCCGTCGAGCTCCAGGGTCTCCTCAATGGCGGCGGCGCTGTCCCATGGGTTGGCCACGGAATTGATGGCGGTCACGGTGCTCGCGGTCAGGTTCATGCGCAGCGCGCCCTGGGAGCTGATGTCCGTGGGTTCAGGCCCGATGGGAGCGCCTTTGACCGTGCGCCGCTGAAAGCGCCAGTCAATCTGGTCAACCGAATCGGGCCGTTGAGCCTGGATGTCAAAACGAACCCCCAGGCCCTGGTCGACCGAGGTCAATACCTGGGATTCCAGTTGTACGACTGCGGTGCCCAGCTGTTGTCCGGATTGACCATCCAGGGTGACCAGGGTCAGTTGCCCGGCCCGGGTCCCTTCAGCCTGGCCCACCAGCCGCCCACCGACCAGGGATATCGGGCGGTCCATCCCGTCGCTCTGCCAGCGGGTCTGTCCTGAATCCAGCGCCACCGCGGCCACGCCTCCTCGCGGCTGCATGACGTATGCCGTGGACTGGCCCATGTCCACCAGCAGTCCTGGCCTGAGCTGGTAGACCTGTGCCTGGGCCGGTGAGGCCAGCAACAGGGCCAGCAACAGGGCCAGCAGCGCGGGCAGATACAGGACCCGGTGCGCCAACCGCTTGCTCTGGTCGATCAGTGTCATGATTCTGGCTATCCCCGTAGTCGATGCCCCACAAGCTTAGTATAGTTCCGAGGGAAATCGGAGATTCGCATGCGGGGATTGATCTGGGATCAAACGGGCAGGCTGTGGCCTGCAGCAATGGCGCTGGTGATCTGCACCGGGGGATTGGCGCAGCCTGACCGGCGTGGTCACTCCGGTGCTTCACAGGCAGCAAAAGGAGCAGCCGCAGGGGTCTGGGCCCCCATCGGACCCGCTCCCATTGTCACCAACAGCGCCACCTTCGGCGATCTCGGCAACATCGACAACACCAGCGCGGATGATCCCGCCAGCGGTGCCATCAACGCTTTGGCGGCGCACCCCTCGGACCCCGACGTGATCTATATCGGTTCCGTCAACGGCGGAATCTGGAAAACCGGCAATGGCACCAGCGCCAGTCCGACCTGGGTGCCGCAGACCGATGCCCTGGGCAGCCTGGGCGTCGGTGACATCCAGTTTGATCCCCTGGATCCTTCCAACCAGACCCTGGTGGCGGGACTCGGACGGTTCAGCTCCTTCGCCCGGATCGGCGCTCCGCGACTGGGCGTGATTCGGACCACGGATGGTGGCAGTACCTGGACCGTGCTGGGCAACAGCATGGCCGGACGCAATGTCTCTTCGGTTGTCGCCAGGGGCAGCACCCTGGTCGCCGGGGTGGACGCGGCTGATACCGGGTTTGACTGCGCCAACCTGGGCATATTCCGGTCCACCGACACCGGCAGCAGCTGGAGCCAGATCACCACGGGCATTGGGCGCGGCCGCGTCGACGCCATGGCCGCCGACCCAAACAGCAGCGACCGTCTGTATGCCAGCGTGGTTTCCGCCGATGTCTGTGACGCGACGGGTCAAAACGGCATCTATCGCAGCAATGATGCCGGTGTCAGCTGGGTCAAGGTCAGCGATCCTGCCATGGACAGCCTGATGGAGAGCTCCGGCGGCAGTCACGTGGAGATCTCGGTCGGTGCGTCCAGTCAGGTGTTTGTGGCCATTGTGGCGGCCAGCACCGGCCAGCTGGCTGGCGTGTTCCGGTCGTCCAACGGCAATCCCGGCAGCTGGGTGGACCTGGGGTTGCCCGGCTCCAACGAGCCATCATTCATCGGCATTCATCCCGGCGCGCAGGGTGGCATCCATACGTCTCTGGTGGCGGATCCCTTCAACGCCAACCTGGTGTATATCGGCGGAGACCGGCAGCCGCTTAGTATCGACGACACCTTCAGCTTTCCCAACTCCATCAACGCCGAGTCATTTTCCGGCCGCCTGTTCCGGGGTGATGCCACCGGCCCGGCCTGGACACCCCTGACCCACGTGGGTACCCAGAACAACTCGGCACCCCACGCCGATTCCCGGATCATGGTGTTCGACGCCAACGGAGACCTGCTGCAGGGCGACGACGGCGGCATTTTCCGCCGCACTGCCCCGGCCTCTCTTGCCGGCGACTGGGAGCCGGTCAACGGGTCGCTGCAGGTCACCGAGCAGCACAGCCTGGCTTACGACACCGCGTCCGGCGTAGCGGTCAGCGGCAACCAGGACAACGGGTCATCGTTTCAGCAGCTTCCCGGTGGCTTGAGCTGGGAAAGCATTCGCGGCGGTGACGGGGGTGACGTGGCCATTGACACCCTGGCCAATCCCGGCAGTTCGGTTCGTTATGCCAGTTCCCAGAATCTCGGTGGCATTGCGCGCTTCAATTTTGACGCCAGCAACGTATTCCAGGGTGGCGTGCTCCTGCCGCTCAGCCTGGTGGGTGGGGGCACGCCACTGCAGGTGCAGTTTGTCACCCCCATTGCCGTCAACCAGGCGGTGGCGGATCGGCTGATCATCGGCGGCGGGTCGGTTTATGAATCGCTGGACCAGGGTGACACGATTCGCGAGGTGGGCCCCGGCATCACCGCTGCCGGGCTGGGCCGTAACTCCATTGCTTACGGTGCCCAGGACAATCCGGATCTGCTGTACGTGGTGACCAACGATCAGCGCCTGTACCAGCGCGCTGCCGCCGGTGGCCAGTTTGTGGTGGTGTACACCGCAGCGCCCGGGCAGGGGCTGGAAGGCGTCGCCCTGGATCCAGCCGACTCCAGCCGGGCTTTTCTGATCGAGAACAGCCGGGTCATGTTCACTGAAACCACCGGCGCGCGCTGGAACGACGTGACCGGCAACCTCCAGGCCCTGGAGCCAGGCCGCCTGCGTTCGGTGGTCTACATTGATTCCCCCGCCCAGAGCGCCATTGCGGTGGGAACCGACCGCGGCGTCTTTACAGCCTGGGGGCCAGGATTCTCCGGCTGGATCCAGGCCGGCACCGGTCTGCCCAGCGCACCGGTATTCGACCTTCAGTACGACGCCTCCCAGGATCGACTGATTGCCGGGACCCTGGGCCGGGGTGCCCACGTGCTGGACGGGGGCTGGACCGGTAACCTGCCGCCGGTAGCCCAGGACGATGTCCTCGACGTTGCGCTGGGCCAGTCGGTAACGGTGCTTGCCGGCGGGCAGGTGTCGCTGCTGGTGAATGATTCAGATCCCGAGGACAACGGGCTGGTGCTGCAGGTGAATCCGGTGGCGCCTCCACGGTTCGGTGACCTCACCCTCGACCCCGACGGATCGTTTGTCTACACCCACAACGGCGCCGGCTTTTCCAGCGACCAGTTCGAGTACCAGGTTTGTGATGACGGCAGCCCGAGTCAGTGCACCAATGCCACGGTGTTTGTGTCCGTGGACGTGTCCGAGGCCCTGTGCAGCAATCCCAACGTGGCCATACCCGACGCCAACGCAACCGGCGTCGCCGATGTGCTGGATGTTGGGTCGTTTGGCGTGCTGACTGACCTGGACCTGAGCCTGGATATCACCCACAGCTTTACCGGTGATCTGACCGTTACCCTGGAACACGAAGCCAGCGGAACCTCAGTCGTGGTGCTGGAGCGGCCGGATCTGGCGAGCAACCCGTCCGGGTTTGGCTGCAGCGGCAGCAACATCCAGGTACAGCTGGACGATGGCGCAACCGCAGCCGTGAATCAGGAGTGCGGAACAACCACGCCGACACTGTTCGGTACTTTCTCGCCTGGAGAGCCGCTGTCCGCCTTCAACGGCCAGGATTTCAGCGGCAACTGGCGGCTGACCGTGCGCGATCTCATCTCGCCGGACGCGGGAACCCTGGTGCGCTGGTGCCTCAAGGCCGAAGCGTCTGGATTTGGCAACAGCATTTTCGCCGACGGCTTCGAAGGCCCTCCCTGACGCGGGCCGAGGAACTGGGCTGGCGACCGAGTTAAAGGTCGTCGGGGATGATTTCGAACACCTCTTCGGCGGCGATGGCAGCGCCGCGCTCCATCTGCTGGATCTTCTTCTCACCCTCTGTGGTGAGCTGATCCATCTGGTTGATGGTGTCGGCCATCTTGGGCAGGGCTTCCTGGCGGTAGCGGGAAATGTCGTCCAGCGCCGCGTGAATATCCCGGAAGGCGCTTTCCAGGGCCTGCATGTCGATCTGGGTTGACGAAGCCTGCTTGTGCACCTCCGCGCCCTGCTGCTTCAAGCGCTCCGCGGTGCCTGCGATGAGATCCGAAGTCGTCTCGTTGACGGCCTGGACCTTGTCCAGCACCACCCGCTGGTTGGCCAGGGCGAGGGCCAGGGTGACCGCCACCTGCAGCGCGTTGACGGTGACGTGGCGGGCACGGTTGACCCCCCGCACCAGCTCCTTGTTGTTTCGCATGACCACTTCCAGGGTCACCACACCCTGCTGGTTGACCGCCAGCTGCTGCTGCAGATCCATGATGCGCTGCCGCAGGGGGTAGAGCATTTCTTCCTGGACAAACTTGCTGCGCTCGGCGTCGCCGGTCAGCTCCCGCTCCAGCCGATGGACCAGTTTCTGGTCCAGCAGCTGGCCCAGGCGGATGGCCCGCTCCAGCTTGCGGGTGACCTCCCGCATGAACTTCTGGTCCTCGGCCAGGGTGAAGTTATCCTTTTCCAGCTGTTCCTTGCCGTCTTCCAGGGACCGGATGATGGCGTCAATGACGGTCTGGGAATCTTCAAACCGGGTGAAATAGCGCTTGATGGGAGTGCCCACGCCGGGGAGTCTTCCCAGCAGGCGGGTGAGCCAGCCGGCCTCCAGGTCGACCTTTCCGGGGTCCAGTTCCTCCACTTTCACCTTCAGGTCGATCAGGGCGATGGCCACCTCGCCGCCGTCGTCGGCCCGCCCGGCGATTTTCTTGATGGGTTCCTGCAGCATGGCGCTGCGGTTGCTGGCCGCCTCCTGCAGGTCCAGTCCCATGGTCTCGATGGCCTGCTTGGCCGACTGGGCCTCGTTTCCGGCCGGGTCCATTTTCAGCAGGCGTTCCACCAGGGCATCGGACTGCTGGTCCAGCTCCGGATCAACCCCGGGCTGGGCCACGATGGCGCCCGGCTCGGCCAGCTTCAGCTCGTTTTTGACTTCCTCGGGATCCGCAAATACCAGAATGTCTTCAGACATCAGTCCGATTCTCCGTGTGAGTGATCGGCACAGTTTACTGAAACCGGGTAATCCGGCCAGCCCCGATCGTCGTTGCCGAGATGTTTTTTGGTGTGCCCTACAGTTCGTTTTTCAGCCGGTACAGGAATTCCAGGGCCTCGCGTGGCGTCATGCCGTCTGGCTCGGCCCGGCGGAGTTCGTCCATCACGGGATCGGGCCGGGGTTCCGGGGCGGGTGGGGCGAACAGGCTGAGCTGCGCCTGATCGGGTTGACGGGCCCGGTCCTGGCGCTCCAGTTCTTCCAGCACCTGGCGGGCATGGTCCACCACGGTCCTGGGCAGACCCGCCAGGGCCGCGACCTGCAGCCCGTAACTGCGGTCGGCCGGTCCGTCCTTCACCGCGTGCAGGAATACGATGCGTTCGCCGTGCTCCACAGCGTCCAGGTGAACATTGGCGACCCCGTCCACCTCGCTGGCCAGGGTGGTCAGTTCGAAATAGTGGGTGGCGAACAGCGTCAGGGACCGGGTGGTGCCGGCCAGGTAGACCGCTGCAGCCCGGGCCAGGGCAAGACCGTCATAGGTACTGGTGCCGCGGCCCACCTCGTCCATCAGCACCAGGCTGAGCTCGGTGGCGTTGTGCAGGATGTTGGCGGTCTCGGTCATTTCCACCATGAAGGTGGAGTGGCCCCGGGTCAGGTCATCGCCGGCGCCAATGCGGGTGAAGATCCGGTCCACCGGGCCCAGGACAGCGGATTCGGCGGGGACGTAGCTGCCGATATGCGCCAGCAGGGTGATCAGGGCGGCCTGCCGCATATAGGTGGACTTGCCGCCCATGTTGGGGCCGGTAATGATCAGCATCCGCCGGTCTGGATTGAGGTCGCAGCCATTGGGTTGAAACGGCTCTTCGCTGACCCGCTCCACCACCGGATGCCTGCCGCCGGTGATGTGGATGCCTGCCCGCTCAACCAGTTCCGGCTGGCGATAGTCCAGGGTTTCCGCCCGCTCGGACAGGTTGCAGAACACGTCCAGTTCGGCCAGGGCCTCAGCCATGGCAATCAGTGAGGCCAGGTGCTCGATCAGGCGGTCGAGAACGCCTTCGTACAGCGCTTTCTCCCGGGCCAGGGCACGCTCCCGGCTGGACAGGACCTGGTCTTCGAATTTCTTCAGTTCCTCGGTGATGTAGCGCTCGGCCGCCTTCAGCGTCTGGCGCCGGGTAAAGTGATCCGGCACCTGGGCAGCCTGGGCCTTGGACACTTCCAGGTAATAGCCGTGTACCCGGTTGTAACCCACCTTCAGGGTGGCTATGCCGGTGGCCTCTCTCTCCCGGGTCTCCAGGTCGGTCAGGTACTGACTGGCATCGCTGGAGATCGATCGCAGTTCGTCCAGTTCGGAGTCGTAACCCTCGGCGATCACGCCACCGTCGCGGATGGTGACCGGAGGTACGTCCACCACGGCGCGTTCCAGCAGGTCCAGGCAGCTTGGGTTGGGCACCAGCTGTCCGGAAAGCCGGGCAATGCGCGGATTGTCCACGGCCTCCAGGTGCTCGTGCAGATCCGGCAGCAGCCCCAGCGCCGTGCGCAGGGTGGTGAGGTCCCGCGGCCGGGCACTGCGCATGCCGACCCGGGCCAGCACCCGCTCGACATCTCCGATTCCCCTTAACACGTCGCGCAACATGCGGAACTGGCCGTCTTCGATCAGGGCACCCACCGCCTGGTGACGGTGGCGCAGGGCCTGCTGGTCGCGCAGCGGCTGGTTGAGCCAGCGTCGCAGCATGCGGGCGCCCATGGGCGTCACCGTGCGATCGATGACACCGGCCAGGGTGTGTTCCTGGCGACCGCCGGGGTGAAACTCGATTTCCAGGTTGCGTCGGGTGGCGGCGTCCAGCAGCACCGTTTCCGCGGGGTTCTCGGCGCTGATTCCGGCGATGTGGGGAAGCTGGGTGCGCTGGGTGTCCTGCACGTACTGCATGAGCGCACCAGCGGCAGCGACGGCCAGATCCAGGTGCTCCACTCCGAAGCCGCTCAGGTCACGGGTACCGAACTGGCGGCACAGCAGTTCGCTGGCGGTGTCGGCCTCGAAATGCCAGGGCGGCCGGGACTTGTGACCCGGGTTGTCGGTGGCGGCCCGGGGCCAGGCGGCAGCTTCGTCGGTCAACAGTTCTGACGGCTGCAGGCGCTCCAGCTCGGCGACAAAGTCAGCCTCGCTGTGAAGCTCGGTCAGGCGGAAACGGCCGCTGGCCAGGTCCAGCCAGGCAATCCCGAAGTGCTGGTCGCGGCGCCTGGCGGCCAGCAGGAAGTTGTCCCGGCGGTCTTCCAGCAGCGCTTCGTCGCTGACCGTTCCCGGGGTGACGACGCGCACCACCCGGCGTTCCACCAGCCCCTTGGACTGGGCCGGGTCACCCACCTGTTCGCAAATAGCGGCGGACTCACCCAGGCGCACCAGCTTTGCCAGGTAGTTTTCCACTGCGTGAAAGGGCACGCCGGCCATGGGGATGGGCTGTCCGGCGGACTGCCCGCGCTGGGTCAGGGTGATGTCCAGCAGCCGCGCCGCGTGCTTGGCGTCGTCGTAGAACAGCTCATAGAAATCTCCCATGCGAAACAGCACCAGGGTGTCCGGAAACTCGGACTTCACGCTCAGGTACTGGCGCATGAGCGGGGTGTGTTCGGCGCCGGACTTCGACTGAGACTGCTGCTGCCGGGTTTTGTCGGTCATGGCCGAAGTGTACAGTAATCCCATGGACGATTTTTCGCCTTCCGATGATGCGCTGGCCGGCCTCGCGGTGGCCTTGGCGAAACAGCTGACGGCACGCTCTCAGCGGCTGGTCACAGCCGAATCCTGCACCGGCGGCTGGATTGCCAAGGTGCTGACGGACGTGGCCGGAAGTTCCGGTTGGTTCGAGGGAGGCATGGTCACCTACAGCAACGCCCTGAAATCCCGGCTGCTGGGCGTGGAAGAGCCGGTGATAACGCACCATGGTGCCGTGAGCGAGCCCGTGGTGCGGGCCATGGCGGAAGGGGCGCTGGTGCGCACAGGCTGCGACTGGTCCCTGGCCGTCAGCGGCGTTGCCGGCCCTGGCGGCGGAACCGCGGACAAACCGGTCGGCCTGGTGTGGTTTGCCTGGGCCGGCGCCGGCGGGGTTCACAGCGGCAGCAGACGTTTCCCCGGCGACCGCGAGTCGGTGCGCCGGTTTGCCGTCGCCCACGCCCTGGAACGACTGCTCCAGTTGGGTGCCGTCTGACACCACAGACGGACCGGATTCCTACCCATCGGCGGGGGTAATCGGATACCAATCCCCAGGGCCCTGTGTGATAATGCTGCCCCTGCCTTCCATCCAGAAATACCCATCGGAGACACCCCATGGATGACAACAAAAAACGCGCTCTCGCGGCGGCCCTCGGTCAGATCGAAAAGCAGTTCGGCAAGGGCGCAGTCATGCGCATGGGCGACGGCACGGCCACGGATATCGAGGTCATTTCCAGCGGTTCCCTGACCCTGGACATTGCCCTGGGCATCGGCGGATATCCCAAGGGCCGGGTCGTGGAGATCTATGGCCCTGAATCGTCGGGCAAGACAACCCTGACCCTGCAGGCCATTGCGGAATGCCAGAAAGCCGGCGGCACTGCGGCATTCGTGGACGCCGAGCACGCGCTGGATCCCAGCTACGCCGAAAAACTCGGCGTCAACGTGGACGACCTGCTGGTGTCCCAGCCGGACACCGGCGAACAGGCCCTGGAAATTGCCGACATGCTGGTCCGGTCCGGCGCCATTGATATCGTCGTGATCGACTCGGTGGCCGCCCTGACCCCCAAGGCGGAGATCGAGGGAGAAATGGGGGACTCTCACGTGGGCCTGCAGGCCCGGCTGATGTCCCAGGCCCTGCGCAAGCTTACGGCCAATATCAAGCGCTCCAATACCCTGGTGATGTTCATCAACCAGATCCGAATGAAGATCGGCGTGATGTTTGGCAGCCCTGAAACCACCACCGGGGGAAACGCCCTGAAGTTCTACTCCTCGGTGCGGCTGGACATCCGGCGCATCGGGGCGGTCAAGCGCGGCGACGAGGTAATCGGCAACGAAACCCGGGTGAAGGTGGTGAAGAACAAGACGGCACCGCCGTTCAAGAAGGCCGAGTTCGAGATCCTCTACGGCGAGGGCACCTCGCGGGAAGGGGAGATCATCGACCTGGGCGTGGAGCACAACATCATTGACAAGGCCGGCGCCTGGTACAGCTACGGCGGCGATCGAATCGGCCAGGGCAAAGACAACGTCCGCAGGTACCTCAAGGAAAACCCCGATCTGCGCAACCACCTGGAGACTGAGATCCGCAACCTGATCCTGGGCACGGCCCCGGTTGAAGCGGAGTCCGAAGCTGAAGCCGAGGAAGCCTGATTCGGTTGATTCCAGCGATGCCGGTGCGGCCCGCCAGTCGGCGGTAAGGTGGCTGTCCCGGCGGGAGTACGCCGTGGCGGAAATCACCAACAAGCTGGCCCAGGCAGGTTACGACGCTGATGCGGTGGATCGTGCCGTCGGCTGGCTGTTGGAACACGACCTGGTCAGCGATCAGCGCTTCGCCGAATCGTTCGTCCGTAAGCGTATCAGCCGCGGCTACGGGCCCCGCCGAATCGCCATGGAGCTGAAGCAGAAAGGAGTTGCGCGGAATATCTCCAGCGCGCTCCTGGAGGGGCAGGGTAATAACTGGTTCGACGTTGCTTCCCGCGCCTATGGAAAGCGCTTCGGGTCAACCCCATGTGTCTCATTGAAGGAAAAGAGCCGGCGGGTACGCTACCTGGAAAACCGAGGTTTCTATTCCGAACAGATCCAACACGCACTGGCAGAGAACCGCAATGGCGACCAGTAATCAAATTCGTCAACAGTTTCTGGACTTTTTTGCCCAGCGGCAGCACCGGGTAGTGGCCAGCAGTCCGCTGATCCCGGCCAATGACCCGACCCTGCTGTTCACCAATGCCGGCATGGTTCAGTTCAAGGATGTGTTCCTGGGCGGCGACAAGCGCTCCTACAGCCGTGCCGCATCCTCCCAGCGCTGCGTCAGGGCCGGCGGCAAGCACAACGACCTGGACCAGGTCGGCTATACCGCCCGCCATCACACCTTCTTTGAAATGCTGGGCAATTTCAGTTTCGGTGACTATTTCAAGCAGGACGCCATCCAGTTTGCCTGGGATTACCTGACGGATGTGGCCGGCCTGCCGGCCGACCGGCTGTGGATCACCGTCTACGAGACCGATGACGAGGCCTACCAGCTGTGGACCTCCACCATCGGTGTGCCCGCCGACCGGGTGGTGCGCATTGGCGATAAACCCGGCGCGCGCCAGTACGAAAGCGATAACTTCTGGGCCATGGGGGACACCGGGCCCTGCGGGCCCTGCACCGAGATCTTCTACGACCACGGTCCCGAGGTGGAGGGCGGTCCACCAGGCACGCCGGAAGAAGATGGCGATCGATACATCGAGGTCTGGAACCTGGTGTTCATGCAGTTCGACCGCGACGCGGCGGGCAATCTCAATCCGCTGCCCAAGCCCTGCGTTGACACCGGCATGGGGCTGGAGCGCCTGGCCGCCATCCTCCAGGGCGTGCACAGCAACTATGAAATCGACATCTTCCAGCACCTGATCCGGCGCGCCGGTGAGTTGACCGGGGCGGAGGACCTGTCCGATGACTCCCTCAAAGTCATTTCCGACCATATTCGCGCCTGTGCTTTTCTCATCGTGGACGGCGTGCTGCCCTCCAACGAGGGGCGCGGGTACGTGCTGCGCCGGATTATCCGCCGAGCCATCCGGCACGGGTACAAGCTGGGTCAGAAGGGCCTGTTCTTTCACCAGATGGTGGAGGCGCTGGTGGACGAGATGGGGGATGCCTACCCGGAACTGCGGCAGAAGGCCGATTTCGTGGATCGCGTGCTGCAAACCGAAGAAAAGAAATTCGCCGCGACCCTGGACCAGGGCATGCGGCTGCTGGAAGGATCGCTGGAGGAATTGGAAGACGGTGAAATCCCCGGCGAGTCCGTGTTCCGGCTCTATGACACCTACGGCTTTCCGGCCGATCTGACGGCGGACATTGCCCGTGAGCGCGGTCTGAAAGTCGACATGGCGGGATTCCAGACCGAGATGGAAGCCCAGCGCGCCCGGGCCCGGGCAGCGAGCCAGTTCAAGGAAGGCGAGCAGATCGATGCCGACGTGATCGCGGGACTCGAGCCCACGGAGTTCCTGGGCTATCAGCACCTGACCGGTGTCTCAGCGGCGGTGCTGGCCATCCTCACCGAGTCGGGCTCGGCAGAGACGCTGCAGCCGGGGCAAACGGCCACCATCATCCTGAACCAGACGCCGTTTTATGCGGAATCCGGTGGCCAGGTCGGGGATACCGGGCAACTCACGGCCGGCGACGCCGTGTTTCAGGTCACCGACACCCAGAAAGTTGCCGGCGTGTTCCATGGACATGCCGGTACGCTGGCAGCGGGAGAATTGTCCGTCGGTGACATCATCACGGCTGACGTGGACGCCGCCCGACGCGGAGCCATCATCCTCAATCACTCGGGTACGCACCTGCTGCACGCTGCGCTGCGCGAGGTCCTGGGTGACCACGTGGAGCAGAAGGGCTCCCTGGTGGCGCCGGATCGCCTTCGCTTTGACTTTTCGCATTTCCAGCCGGTCACACCGGACGAGCTTCGGCGGATTGAACAACTGGTGAACCGGGAAATCCGTGCCAATGCGGGGGCAGATGCCGCGGTCATGGGCTACGACGACGCCATCGACGCCGGCGCCATGGCGTTGTTCGGTGAGAAGTACGGCGACGAGGTCCGTGTCATTCGCTTCGGTAAGTTTTCAGTGGAGCTGTGCGGTGGCACCCACGTAGATCGGGTGGGTGATATCGGTTTGCTCAAGGTGATGTCGGAAACCGGCATCGCCTCCGGCGTCCGTCGCATCGAAGCGGTTACCGGCGCCGGCGCGCTGGACTGGATCGATGACCACCAGTCCCGCCTTGCCGGAATCGCCGAGGCGGTCAAAAGTTCTGTCAATGACGCGGACACCAAGGTTCGCCAACTGGTCGACCGCAACCGGGAGCTGGAAAAAGAGCTCTCCTCGCTTCGCTCGAAGATGGCCAGCAGCAGCAGCGATGACCTGGTGGACCAGGCCTCCGAGATTGACGGCATCAAGGTAGTGGCGGCGAAGATCGACGGCGTCAACGTCGGGGAACTGCGCGACATGCTGGACAAGCTCAAGGACAAGCTGCAGAGCGCGGCGGTGGTCCTGGGCACCGTCAACAACGGCAAGGTCCAGCTGGTGGCCGGGGTCACCAAGGCAGAAACCGGCCGAATCAAGGCCGGTGAACTGGTCAACTCGGTGGCGGAAAAAGTCGGCGGACGCGGCGGCGGGCGCCCGGATATGGCCCAGGCCGGCGGTGATCAGCCCGACCAGCTGGACAGCGCGCTGTCAGGCGTCGCCGACTGGGTCCAGCAGAAACTGGCCGGCTAGCAGGCGACCTTTGGGGGTGAGTCGCTGCTAGAGGAATGGGTTGGCAGCGGGGTCCACCTCGCTGCAGCTTGGATTCAGCGCCAGGTACTGCTGCTGGTCCCAACGTTCCGAACCCCAGAACACCTGGGCATAGACCCGGCACTGGTCAGCCGGGTCCGTCCAGCCATCGGACTGTACGATGCGCTCCCGCAGTCGCGGGTAGGTCACGGTGTCCGAGGCCATGCGGATGCCTCCGCCAGCTTCAGAATCCAGGATGATCATCTTGTCGGCTGCGGGGGCGCTGTTGTCCCATGGGGTCCAATGCGGCAGATTCCCGTTGCGGCCACGCCCAGGGTCGCCGTTGTAGGCGAACTCCGCCCAGTAACTCATCATGGCCTGGCCCAGTGTTTCTCTGGACTCCACATTGTCGCCGGTAAATATCAGGGGGATGCCGAAAAAGCCGCTGAAGTCGCCGAACACAAACGGAATCTCAAGCCCGTGAGCTGCGCCCATCAGGTCCGGCATGCTGGCAAACAGGTTGGCGCCCGTCTCATCCCAGTCGAACCGATAGGCAAATACAGTTGGACCCTGAACCCGGCGCATGCTTCGGGCGGGTTCGTCCACGGCATTGGCTTTCCAGTTGCGGGACAACAGGTCGGCTTTCATGAAGTATTCGTCCGGGTTTTTCAGTCGCACAAACATCCCCAGGGTGGTGTTGGTCATGCTGGGGTCCTGGGACATGAACAGGCGCATTTCATCGCGGTTGCTGCCCAGTATGACGGGCACCTGGTTGTAAAGGTTGGATTCATCGAACAGCTTCTGAATGCCTTGCCGGGGCAGCACTTCGCCATCCCTGATCAGGAATGGCGCGGTGTACATTCCGCCGAGATTGGCAGCGGCAAATGGAGCCAGTAACTGCTGTGGGCTGAGGCCGCGAAGAAACGCTGCCTGCTGTTGCCTGCTCCACTGGTTCAGCAGGTCGGTGGCCGCATCCCTGGTCTCGGCCTCACCGGCATCGACCAGCCACTGCCGGACCAGTTCACTGGAACTGGCCGGGTGGCCACCCTCAGCCAGGGGCAGTTCAGCGGCTTCAACGCTCTCCGTCACCGTCGCGCCGCTCTGGGAAATGGCCCGGTGAAACAAACCGGCTGCCCGGGGTGAGGCGAGCAGCGCAAAAACGTTCATGCCGCCTGCGGATTCGCCAAAGATGGTTACCCGGTTTGGGTCTCCGCCGAATGCTTCGATGTTGTCCTGCACCCACTCAAGGGCCGCGATGGTGTCGAGGGTGCCCAGGTTGCCGGAATCCGCGGGGGAGGGTGCATTCTCCGAGCGCAGGGACTCGTGTCGAAACCACCCAAGTATGCCCAGCCGGTAGTTGATGCTGACCACCACCAGGTTTCGCTCACCGGCCAGTCTGCTGCCGTCATAGTAGGCGCCGTAACCAATTGAGTTGCCTCCGCCATGGATCCACACCATGACCGGCAGTTGCTCGTCGTTCCGGGGAATTGATCCCGGCTCAAATCGTGGCGCCCAGACGTGCAGCATCAGGCAATCCTCAGAACCGATCACCTGGCCAAACTGGCTGCTGCCCACGCCACCCAGCGGCCCGCCGATCTGGGGGCAAACGGCGCCGGGTTCGAGCGCCTGCTGAACTCCTGTCCACGGAATCGGGGGCTTTGGTGCGCCCCAGCGGTCTTCTGCAACAGGCGGGTAAGCGAAGGGTATGCCCAACCAGCCGTGGGTATCGTAGCCGGACTCGAAGCCGACGATCTGGCCAGAGGTGAGTTGTCGCAGGGAATCCTGGGCAACGACCTTGGGTGGCTCATCCGTGGTTTTTGTGGCCAGGAAAATCATGATTCCTACGACCAGGAGCAGCGCGATCACCAGGAATTTTTTCATGGAAGATCCGTTTCGCGGAAAGCGTTACAGGATATCAGATTCAATTCCCGCCTACCCGGCTAGACGGCGGTCTGGCAATGGCCAGCGGGGTCTATCGAATCGGTTTCACTTCTGGCTGTATGAAGTTGAAAATGGTGTGCGGGTCGCGTCCTGAGAACAGGAACTTGATGACCATGGCCGCGGCAGCTTCCAGCTGGTAGGCATGCCGATTGCCACCCAGATGGAGCGGTTCGCTGCCAGTGTCGCTGATCAATTGGCCAATCGTTTCTATCGCCGGACTCCGGTCGGCGGTAAACAGGGTGACCATGGTACGTCCGTCATAGGTCATGTCCCGGTCTTCCCACACCGCCACCTGGGCCATATTGAAGGCTTTGCCTACGGCGGCGTCGGGCAATCGCCGTTGGATGGCTTCGGTGAGTGAATTGCCGTCATCGCGGGTGGTAAGAAAGGTCTCTATGTCGACTGGATTGTTGATATCGATAACCACTTTGCCGGCAAAGGCGCTGGCCCCTCCGGCCTGGTCGATAGCATCGAATACATCTTCCCAGCGAGTGGCCAGCACCACCACGTCGCCAAACGCAGCCGCTTCGGCAGCGTTGCCGTGACCGGCGCCGAACCGTTCTGCCACGGTCACTGCCTTTTGCGGGTCGCGCCCACTGAGCAAAAGCTGATGGCCGTGTTGCCATTTGGAAGCCAGGGCCTGAGCCATGCCGCCATTTCCGATGAATCCGATTTTCATGAGTTCTCCAAGTCGGGCTGTCTCTGATGATGGGGCTATCTTGGAATGGCGAAAAAATAAAAACAATCGATGGATATTATGTTTATCATCCACTAAATGGATGTTTCGAAACTGGATCTGAACCTGCTGCAAACCCTTGACGCATTGCTGCTGGAAGGCAGCGTGACCGAGGCGGCGCATCGCATGGGCATCAGCCAACCCGCCATGTCCGCCCGCCTGGCGCGACTGCGGGAACTGTTCGGAGACCGATTACTGGTGCCGTCCGGTCGCAACCTGGTGCCCACGGCAAAAGCCGAGGAGATCGGCAGCCGGCTCCGGATTCTGCTCCAGGATCTGCATACTCTGGTAGGTGAACAGTCGAGCTTCGATCCCGCAACGGCCAGGGACGTGTTTCGACTTGGCGGAACGGACTATGCGCACTCGGTCCTGACCCTGGAGCTGATTGATCAGCTCCGCAGGTCCGCGCCCTTCGTCAGCCTGGCTGCGATGCCATTTGAAACCGGAAACCTGTGGGAAAGCCTTGAACAAGGACGGCTGGATGCTGCCGTGGTGACCAGTTTCGTGACTCTCAACGACGCCAACGCCCGGCACCTGATAGACGAGGACTTCGTTATGGTTCAAAGGCGCGGACACCCCCGGGGGCTGCGTCCACCTGATGTCGATGAATTCTGCAGCCTGGACCATGTGCTGGTATCGCCCGAGGGCGGAGGTTTTGTCGGGGCGGTCGACCGCGAACTGGGGCAGATGGGGTTCCAAAGGAATGTGGCCGTCTCACTTCCGCATTTCCTGCTGGTAGCGGCGCTGATTGCCGGCACGGATATGGTTGCGGTCGTGCCCAGGCGCCTGGCGGAAATGCATGGACGAGAGCTGGACGTTTTGCCCCTTCCAATCCCGGTTCCGGGATTCGGCCTGCAGCTGGTCTGGCATCCCCGCCGGCGCAGTGATCCGGCGCATGTTTGGCTTAGAGGGCAGGTTGTGTCGTTGGTCCAGACCGACTGATACAGGGCGCAAAAATACGGGCACCTGTCGGTACCCGTTTCTTTTTTGAATGGCGCGCCCGGAGAGGTGACTCGGCCTTTGGCCTCGCCCCGCAAGGGGCCCGCTCACTCGCTTCGCTCGCTGCGCGTTTGTCGCCCGGCATTGCCGGGCTCGGATCGAACTCTTTCGGCGCTGCGCGCCAGAGTCCTCAGCTCAGCTGGACGCATCAGTCAAAAAAAAACGGGCACCCGGCGGGTACCCGTCTTTTTTTTGAATGGCGCGCCCGGAGAGATTCGAACTCCCGACCTTCTGGTTCGTAGCCAGACACTCTATCCAACTGAGCTACGGGCGCTTTGAAAGGCGGCGAATTATCCCAGTGGTTTTGCGTTGGGTCAACAGTTTGGGGGAGGGCGCGGGGCGGCGATGTCTGGTTTCGAAACACTGGACATCCCGCCCGTCAATCTCCGTCACAACAAAAAAACCTGCATTTGCGGGGCGGGGGGCTTCAATGCGGCAGCGGTTTGTTAAGGTCGGGATTGCTGGACCCATCCCTGGATCCAGCCCCTTCTGGGCCTGTTTCCTTAAAACTCGTCATCCTGAACTCGATCCCGGATCGGGGTCCGGGATGACAAATTTTGAGGCCCCTCGGGCGGTTGCCTTGATTCAGGATCCATCTGAGATTGGGTTCAGTATCAGCTTCGGTCGGGATGATTAGTTTGATCAGGGGTTTAGGTAATCGGCCGGGACTGATTTGAGTCTTGGGCTTCGGGAATGACGATGGATCCTGAATCGAGTTCAGGAAGACGGTTTAAGGAGGGCGCTGCGCGCCGTTGTCTGGTTTCGAACCACTCGGCTTCTCGCCCCTCTCTCTCCGCCAGACATAAAAAAACCCGCAAGCGCGGGTTTTTTTATGTCTGGCGGAGAGAGAGGGATTCGAACCCTCGATGGGCTTTTAACCCATACTCCCTTAGCAGGGGAGCGCCTTCAGCCACTCGGCCACCTCTCCGTGATTTGATGACCAGTCGGATTACTCCTGTTCGGATCCGTCGTCGTCGGTTTGTTCCTGGCGAATTCTTTCGTAGATTTCCTCGCGGTGGACCGCAACGTCTTTTGGTGCATTAATTCCGATTCGAACCTGGTTTCCCTTAACGCCGAGTACGGTGACGGTTACATCGTCACCTATCATCAGCGTCTCTCCTACCCGCCGGGTCAGGATCAGCATATCGGGTTCTCCTTGCTCAACGGGACTCTTGCGGTCCCTCCGTTTGACGCGGAGCTACATGCTGCCCGCGGTCGCCGGGTAATCCTTACCCGCGATCCCGTTGGGCGTCCCCCCTGCGTCGGTACGTTCAGGGGCGAATTGTCACTCATCGAATGGGTTCACACAAGGCTTGTGGGAGAAAACGCCGTTTCGAGCAAGATGTGCCGCCCCGGTTTTGTCATCAACCCGCTAGTGGCCGCCCATCATGGAAGACAGCCCGCCTTCAATGTAACTGGACTCGAATCCTCGCTGGATCATCAGAAAGGCAGCGGTGGAGCTGCGGGCGCCGCAATCACAATAAAGAATGTATTGGGTTTCCGGGTCCAGCTCGCTCAATTTTTCCCGCAGCTGATACAGGGGGATATTGACGCTGCCGCGAATGGCCCTGGCGCCGTGCTCGTTTTCCAGCCGAACGTCTATCAATTTCGCCTTGCCCTGTTTGACCGCCTGGGCGGCACTTCGGGCATTCACGCTCTTGACCGACGGGCGATGCAGCAGGCGATCGAAGTTTTCCTTGGACAGGCGCATCAATACCGTGGGCTCCGTTGCCGTAACCGTGGCATTGCGAGGCATGCCCGAAATCAGCGCCTCCTCTCCAAAAGCCCCTCCGGATTCCAGGGTGGTGATGGGAAAGGCATGGCGGCCCACCTTGCGGGATACCTCGCAGCGGCCGCTGGCAATCATGTAGTAGTAGTCACCGGGATCACCCTGTTTGACGACGACGTCGCCCGGCTTGAACTCCACCCGTTCCACGGCGGCGAAAAACCCTTCGATGTTTTCCGTAGGTAAATCGCGAAAGATCTCGCTCTGGACGATCTGGAACATCCAGGCGCCGTCCAGTTCGCCGCCCTCGGCCACGTCGGTGACTCTCACGGCGGGCATTTCCCCGGTGACCATCTGGCTGCGAGTAGTCAGCTGCTCCACCTGCAGTCGGTCGGCCCGAACGACCTGAGCTTTTTCCGAAGTGACCTGGGCGGTGTGGGGTCGGGGCTGCAGGTTTCCCAGGGCATAGCGGGCGCCGTCATCGTTGTGGGTCAGGGGCTTGATTGCGCCGTCAGAGCTTTTGCGGTTGATGGCGCCTTCCACCAGGTAGTACACATGGTCGTCGTGATCGCCCTCCAGGTAAATCAACTCGCCCTGGGTAAATTCCGCCAGCTCCGCATTCTGCTGAAAGGTCCTGAACTGGTCAGGGCCCAGGGAGGACAGGGGGCTGATTTTTCTGAGTTGGTCTGTGTATTGCTCCATGCGGTCCGTCGACCCTGCTGGCTCTCAAGTGGGTGTCAATTCTCCAGAATGCTCCGGTTGGCTCCCCGAAGCACAGTCGTCCATTGTCCCACTTCGGCGGGCTCTGGAACAAGCCGCGCGGCAGGCGGCTGATCTGCCGGTATCCGTTGACTGGACCGTAGGCTCCACGTAACATTCGACCGCTTGGCCTCGGGGTATAGCGCAGTCTGGTAGCGCGCCTGCTTTGGGAGCAGGATGTCGGGGGTTCGAATCCCTCTACCCCGACCAATAGACTGGTCAGGATTTGCCGCGGTGAGCGGCTGGACCTGAGGTGCCGGGAGCGCCCGTAGCTCAACTGGATAGAGCATCGGCCTTCTAAGCCGACGGTTGCAGGTTCGAGTCCTGCCGGGCGTGCCACCCGGCGCTGCTGGCGCCAGGCACAAGTTTTGGTTCCATGGTGGACGTAGCTCAGTTGGTAGAGCACTGGATTGTGGCTCCAGAGGTCGCGGGTTCAACCCCCGTCGTCCACCCCACTATTTGGCCCGCGGCCGCCCATCGGCGGTCGTCGACCCAACCGGTCGTGCGAAAGTGGCGGAATTGGTAGACGCGCTGGCTTTAGGTGCCAGTGGGGCAACCCGTGAGAGTTCGAGTCTCTCCTTTCGCACCATTCCGAAAGCCGGGTTTCGGGACGACCGAAAAACTGATGACGACCGGCGTTCAGGCGCCGGTCTCGTTTTTTGCCGGTACCGTTTTCCGGCAGATATTTGGAGACAACATGCAGGTTTCAGTAGAAAACACGGGTGCTCTTGGGCGCAAACTGACGGTCCAGGTGCCCTCGGAAGAGATTGAATCCAAGGTCAGCGGCCGTATTCGCGACCTTGGCAAGCAGGTTCGGTTGAAGGGATTCCGGCCTGGAAAGATCCCGGTGCAGGTGCTGGAGAAGCGCTTTGGCCGCCAAGTGCGGTCTGAAGTGGTCAGCGAAGTCATTCAACAGACCTTCCAGGACGCCATCACAGAGCAGAAATTGCGCCCCGTGGCGGCTCCGGAGATCAACACGCCTGAGCCGACGCCCAATTCAGACCTGGAATACACGGCCTCCTTTGAGGTCTTTCCCGAGCTGGAGAGCCTGGACGTGGCAGGTCTGAAGGTCAGCAAGATGGTGGCCAACGTTGTTGACGGTGATGTGGACAATATGATCGATACCCTGCGGCGGCAGCGGCAATCCTGGACAGATGCCGACCGCGAAGCCGCCGACGGCGACCTGGTATTTTTCCATTACCAGTTCAAATCAGACGATGCACAGGTTCCCGAGGAGGGCGAGGAGCGCGCCGGGGCCATCCTGGGCCAGGGAGCGTTTGACCCGGCCATCGAAGAAGCCCTGACCGGCATGGGTGGCGGTGCTGAAAAAGAGATTGAAGTCACCCTGTCTGAGTCATTCCGGGAGCAGTCGGTGGCCGGAAAGTCGGTCGAAGCCAAGCTGCGTGTAGAGAAGGTCCAGGAGGCCCAGTTGCCGGAAGTGGATGAGGAGTTCATCGGCAGCTTCGGCATCGAAGGCGGAGACATGGATGCTTTCCGCGATGACGTTCGCCAGAACCTGGAGCGAGAACTCAAGCAGAGCGTCAGTCGCCAGCTTCGCGGCGAGGTCATCGGAAAGCTCATCGACTCCTTCCCGGAGCTGGAAGTGCCGGCCGCCATGATCGAGGCTGAGCAACAGTCCATGCAGCAGCAGGTCCAGTCCCAGATGCCCGAGGGCGCTGAGTCGCTGCCGATGGAGAATTTCCGGGAAGCCGCCGAGCGGCGCGTGCGCGGTGCCGTGCTGGTGGGCGAAGTGGCCCGGCATGCCGAGCTGCAGATCGACCAGGGGCGTGTGCGCGACATGATCAATGACATTGCCTCCACCTACGAAAACCCCCAGGCTATCGTCAACCTCTACATGGGTGACGAGAGACTGCTGAGCGGGGTCCAGAACATGGTGCTGGAAGAGCAGGCCGTGGACTGGGTGGTGTCCCAGGCGACGGTGGAGGAAAACGAAGTGTCGTTTGATGAGGTCATGCAGGCCGGCCAGGCTTGAGCCAGGGCTCCGGCGTCCCAATCTATACACTTCCCGAAAAGCCAAGGCCGATATGAACGAGATTACCAACCTCAACCTGGTTCCCATGGTGGTCGAACAGACCTCCCGTGGAGAGCGCGCCTACGACATCTACTCCCGATTGCTCAAGGAACGCCTGGTTTTCATGGTCGGGCCGGTTGACGACCACATGGCTAACCTGATCGTGGCCCAGCTGCTGTACCTGGAGTCGGACAATCCCGACAAGGACATCAATTTCTACATCAACAGTCCCGGCGGCTCGGTGACGGCAGGCATGTCCATTTACGACACCATGCAGTTCATCAAGCCGGACGTGAGCACCATCTGCGTGGGGCAGGCGGCCAGTATGGGCGCCCTGCTGCTGACGGCGGGGGCCAAGGGCAAACGATTTTGTCTGCCGCACTCCCGGGTGATGATTCACCAGCCCTCCAGCGGTTTCCAGGGCCAGGCGTCAGATATCGATATCCACGCCAGGGAAGTCCTCAAAATGAAGGCCTACCTGAATGAGATTCTGGCCCGGCACACCGGCCAGGACGTAGAGACCATTGAGAAGGACACGGACCGGGATAACTTCATGAGCGCTGCAGAGGCCTCGGAATACGGTCTGGTGGATGAAGTAATTCACCAGCGGGAATCGGAACAAACCGATTCCTGACAGTAGGTTGCAGCCCCTTGTTAAGGTTGTAATGGAGTTCCGCATTACAGGGTCTACTGTGGTATCCTCGCGCCATGGATTGTCGTGGGGTAATTGCACGGAATCGCGATGAGTGACGAAAAACAAAACAAAACTGACGGCGGCAAAATCCTCTACTGCTCTTTCTGCGGTAAAAGTCAGCATGAAGTCAGGAAGCTGATTGCTGGCCCCAGCGTCTTTATTTGCGACGAATGCGTCGAACTCTGTAACGACATCATTCGCGAGGAGCTGGAAGAAAAGTCCGCCGCCGCCCGCAGCAAGCTGCCCAAGCCTCGGGAAATCAACGAGGTCCTCAACGAATACGTTATTGGCCAGGACCACGCCAAGAAAGTCCTGTCGGTGGCCGTGTACAACCATTACAAGCGGCTGGAAGTGGAGAACCGCTCCGACGAAGTGGAGCTGGCCAAGAGCAACATCCTGCTGATTGGCCCCACCGGGTCGGGCAAGACGCTGCTGGCCGAGACCCTGGCCCGCCTGCTGAACGTCCCGTTCACCATTGCAGACGCGACCACCCTGACCGAGGCCGGTTACGTCGGGGAAGATGTGGAAAACATCATCCAGAAGCTGCTGCAGAAGTGCGATTACGACGTCGACAAGGCCCAGACCGGCATCGTCTACATCGACGAGATCGACAAAGTGTCGCGCAAGGCCGAAAACCCCTCTATCACCCGGGACGTATCCGGCGAGGGCGTGCAGCAGGCCCTGCTCAAGCTGATCGAAGGCACGGTGGCGTCGGTGCCGCCCCAGGGCGGGCGCAAGCACCCCCAGCAGGAGTTCCTGCAGGTCGACACCACCAACATCCTGTTCATATGCGGTGGCGCCTTTGCCGGCCTGGAGAAAATCATTCAATCCCGTTCCGACAGCACGGGGATCGGTTTTGCCGCCACGGTGCGCTCCAAGGAAATCTCCGACAATCTCGGCCAGGTTCTGCTGGACGTGGAGCCGGAAGACCTGGTCAAGTATGGCCTGATTCCTGAGTTCGTTGGCCGCCTGCCGGTGGTAGCTACCCTGCAGGAACTGGATGAAGACGCCCTGGTTCAGATCCTGACCGAGCCCAAGAACGCCATCATCAAGCAGTACCAGAAGATGTTTGAAATGGAAGGCGTTGAGCTGGAGTTTCGCGAAGACGCGCTGCGTGCCGTGGCGCGCCGTGCAATGGCTCGCAAGACCGGCGCGCGCGGTCTGCGGACTATTCTTGAAAACGTGCTGCTGGCCAGCATGTACGACCTGCCGTCCGTTGAGGGCGTCAGCAAGACGGTGGTTGACGAAGCCGTGATCAACGGCGAAGCCGATCCCTACCTGATCTACGAAAATACCCGCGCCGTCGGCGACTGAGGCGCGGCTCCCCCTGGCTCCACCGCGCTTGAAAGGCCGGTGGTGCGCACCAATATTTGAATTTCTGTCAATGGACCGGGCAGCCTGAGGCCTACCGGTATATCCTAAGTAGAAGCTCGACGCTCAAGGAACACCCAATGGACGAATATCAGACCTCCGGGATCTCGGGTCACAACGCTGTACCGGTACTGCCACTCAGGGACGTCGTTGTATACCCCCACATGGTGATTCCGCTGTTTGTGGGCAGAGAGCGGTCCATCAAGGCGCTGGATTTCGCCATGAGCGTGGACAAGCAGATCATGCTGATCGCCCAGCGCAGCGCCGAGGTGGACGATCCCCAGCCCGAAGACATGTACGACGTCGGTACCCTGGCCACCGTGCTGCAGCTGCTGAAGCTGCCCGACGGCACCATCAAGGTACTCGTGGAGGGTGCCAACCGGGCGCGGGTGGCGGACATTGTCGAGGAACACGGCCACTTCGTGGCCGACGTCGAGGTCCTGGACCCCGTCAGCGAAACCAGCGAGCGGGAGCTGGACGTTACTGCCCGCTCCCTGGTGTCCCTGTTCGAGCAGTACGTCAAACTCAACCGCAAGGTGCCGCCGGAACTGCTGGCGACGCTTTCCGGCATTGACGATCCCAGCCGGCTGGCCGACACCGTGGCAGCTCACCTGGCCATCAAGCTGGAAGACAAGCAGAGCATTCTTGAAATCTCGGACGTGGCCGAACGTCTGCAGGCCCTTCTGGGTCTGGTGGAAGGCGAAATCGACGTCCTGCAGATCGAAAAGCGTATCCGCGGCCGGGTCAAGAGCCAGATGGAGAAGAGCCAGCGGGAGTATTACCTCAACGAGCAGATGAAGGCCATCCAGAAGGAGCTGGGCGAGCTGGAAGACTCGCCTGGTGAGATGGAGGACCTGGCCCGCAAGGTCAAGGAAGCGGGGATGCCCAAAGAGGCCGAGGAAAAGGCCACCTCCGAGCTGAACAAGCTCAAGATGATGTCGCCCATGTCCGCGGAGGCCACCGTGGTTCGCAACTACATCGACACCCTGGTGGGAGTCCCCTGGAAGAAGCGTTCCAGGACCCGCAAGGACCTGGCTGCCGCCGAGGCGGTTCTGGAGAAGGATCACTACGGGCTGGAACGGGTCAAGGAACGGATCCTGGAGTACCTGGCGGTTCAGCAGCGTGTGACCAAGATGAAAGGCGCCATTCTTTGCCTGGTAGGCCCCCCGGGTGTGGGTAAGACTTCCCTGGGACGATCAATTGCCCGGGCCACCAACCGCAAATTCGTCCGCATGTCCCTGGGGGGCGTTCGTGACGAAGCCGAAATCCGTGGCCACAGGCGCACCTACATCGGTTCCATGCCGGGTCGGATCGTGCAGAACCTGACCAAGGCAGAAACTCGTAACCCCCTGTTTATGCTGGACGAGTTGGACAAGATGTCCATGGACTTCCGGGGCGACCCGTCGTCGGCGCTGCTGGAGGTGCTGGATCCGGAACAGAACAGCGCGTTCAATGACCACTACCTGGAAGTGGACCTGGATCTGTCCGAGGTCATGTTCATTGCGACCGCCAATTCGCTGAATATTCCAGCACCGCTGCTGGACCGCATGGAAGTGATTCGGATTCCTGGCTACACCGAGGACGAGAAGAGCAAGATTGCAGTCCGCTACCTGCTGCCCAAGCAGAAGGAAGCCAACGGGCTGAAAGACGAGGAACTGAAGCTCAGCGAATCCACCATCCGCGACATCATTCGCTACTACACCCGCGAGTCCGGCGTACGGAATCTGGAGCGCGAGATTTCCAAGATCTGCCGCAAGGTGGTGAAGGAGCTGGTGCTGGCCGGAGACAAGGCCAAGGCAGCACGCGTGACCCCGAGAAATCTCGCCAAGTACCTGGGAGTCCGTCGTTTCCGCTACGGCCTGGCCGAGGACAAGGACGAGATTGGCCTGGTGACGGGTCTGGCCTGGACCGAGGTCGGTGGCGAATTGCTCTCTATTGAGGCCACGGTCATCCCGGGCAAGGGAAAAATGATGCAGACCGGCCAGCTGGGTGACGTCATGCGTGAGTCCATCACCGCTGCGATGACCGTGGTGCGCAATCGCTCCCGGGTGCTCGGCCTGGAAGAGGACTTCCACCAGAAAGTGGATACTCACATTCACGTTCCCGAAGGAGCGACACCCAAGGATGGCCCCAGCGCCGGTATCGGCATGTGTACGGCACTGGTGTCGGCATTGACCGAGATTCCGGTGCGGTCTGATGTTGCCATGACCGGAGAAATCACCCTTCGCGGCCGGGTGCTGCCCATTGGTGGACTCAAGGAAAAACTGCTGGCGGCCCACCGGGGCGGCATTAGAACCGTGCTCATCCCTGAGGAAAACGAGAAAGATCTCGCGGACATACCGAAGAATGTCAAAGGACAGCTTGAGATCCGCCCGGTCGCCTGGATCGACGAGGTCCTTGAACTGGCGCTGTCTCACCCGCCAACGCCCTTGAGCGAATCGGAGGAGGCCGAGCGGCCGCCTTCCGAGGGTCGGGACGACGCGGATTCCGAGTCATTTCGAGCCCACTGACCGCCGCAAAAGAACTGGAAGATCAGCCCAACTGTTCAACCTTTGAACAGTTGGGCTGAATTTGTCGGAAGCCCCGGTATACTTAGGTTTGAGGCCTGTTTTCGGGTTCCTTGATGGAATGCCTTGCCCTTCACTTATGGGGCTGGTATAAAGCGCCATTCGTCGATTTTCCGGTACATCGTGGGGTTGGTTCAACGAGGTCTTTTCGTGAACCGCTCGCCGGAAAAATCGAGGAAGGGCACCTAATAAAATGCCTTCGCGAACTTCGGCACCGCAGATTCGCCGGCGATATTTGTGACGGTTGCCTGGAGCAGGCTCCACAGGGTGGGGAAGTGATCTTCCTCTGAAATTAATCATTAAAGGCGGTGCCACCGCACGAGGAAAAGTTAATATGAACAAATCAGAGCTCGTTGAAGCAGTTGCCAAAGCGGCAGACCTGAGCAAGAGCGATGCCAGTGACGCGGTTGACGGCGTCATTGATGCCATTACAGGCGCACTGAAAAAAGGGGATTCCGTGTCGCTGGTTGGATTCGGAACTTTCAACGTGAAGAAGCGCGCTGCTCGTACCGGCCGCAATCCGCGCACCGGCGAGACCATCAAGATCAAGGCTTCAAAAGTCCCTTCATTCAAGGCTGGTAAAGGCCTCAAGGATGCCGTAAACTAGCGCGCCTTTTCCGGGGGGTGCTTAGCTCAGCTGGGAGAGCATCGCCCTTACAAGGCGAGGGTCGCAGGTTCGAGCCCTGCAGCACCCACCAAAAACAACGGAGTGGTAGTTCAGTTGGTTAGAATACCGGCCTGTCACGCCGGGGGTCGCGGGTTCGAGTCCCGTCCACTCCGCCATATTTTAAAGGGCGCCATCGGCGCCCTTTAATTTTCCCGCCCCGGCGGGAACATTAGTGACGTCTGACAATCTTATTCCAGTAATCCAGAACCCCGGATAGTTAAAGACCATGCTGCAAGCCATACGAGATCGCGCCTCTGGAATGCTTTCCATGTTCATCATCGCGGTCATTTCGATCATTTTCGCGTCCTGGGGCATCCAGGATTACTTCACCACCTCGCCCAACGAAGCGGTGGCCACGGTCAACGGCGAAGAGATTGCGCTGCAGGACTTCCAGCAGGGTTTCAGCAACTATCGCCGCCAGATGCAGCAGCAGTTTGGCAATGCCTTTGACGGCGCCTACTTCGATCAGCCCATGATCCGCCGCCAGTTCCTGGACCAGATGATCAACACCGAGATCGTGCTGCAGGCGGCCGAGGACGCGGGGCTTGCCGTGACCGCCGGGAGACTGGCGCGCGAAATCGACTCCATCGATGCCTTCAAGGTCAACGGCGTTTTCAACAGCGATGTCTACCTGAACCTGCTGTCCCAGCAGGGCATGACGCCCGCCATGTTCGAAGATCGCCTGCGTGAAGATTTGCTGGTTCAGGAAATGGCTTCCACCATCAACAGCACCGGCTTCTCGCTGCCTGGGGAAGTAGCCCGGCTGAATCGCCTGGAAAACCAGCAGCGGTCCTTTGCCTATTTCTCCGTCTCCGCCGACGAGTTCTCCGATGAGGTCGAGGTCAGCGAAGAAGAAATTGTCACCCAGTACGAAGACAACGAAGCCAGCTACATGTCGCCAGAGCAGGTCATCGTGGAATACCTGGAACTGACCGACGACGGTCTGGACCAGGAGGTGGAAGTCAGCGAGGGCTCGCTGGAACAGCGCTACGAGGAACAGAAGATGCGCTTCGTGCTGCCCGAGCGGCGGCTGGCGTCGCACATCCTGATCGAAGTACCGGAAAACTCCGATGCCAGCACCATGAAAGCGGCAGAGGAGCGGGCCGCCGGTCTGGTGGAGCGGGCGCGGGCGGGTGAGCCATTCGAACAGCTGGCCCGGGAGAACTCAGACGACGTTGGTTCCCGCGACCTGGGCGGGGACCTGGACTGGATCGAAAAGGATGTCATGGTGCCGGCCTTTGAAGAAGCGCTGTTCGCCATGGAGCCCGGGACCTTCTCGGATCCCGTGTTCACGCCCTTCGGCGTGCACGTCATCTGGCTGCGCGAGGTGGAGGAAAGCCGCGGCAAGAGCTACCAGGAGGCCCGTGAAGAGCTGCTGGCCGAATACCTGGAAGCCGAGGTGGAGCGCCGGTTCCTGGACCTCCAGGACCGCCTCTACGATCTGAGCTACGAAGATCCGGGCAGCCTGGAGCCGGCGGCTGACGCCCTGGGCCTGGAAATCCAGGTGTCCGAGGCTTTTGGTGCCGGCGGTGGGCCGGACATTGCGCGGGAGCGGCAGGTCATCGAAGCTGCTTTCTCCGACCAGGTGAAGCTGGAAGGGACCAACAGCGATCCGCTGGTGCTGGCGGAAAACCGGGTTGTCGTCCTGAGGGTGCGGGAACACATCCTGGCATCCCTCAAACCCCTGGAGGATGTGCGTGAGCAGATTAACAGTTCCCTGGTTCAGCAGAAGGCTCGGAAGCTGGCCGAGGCAGCAGCCGAGGAACTGCTGGCCCGCACCCGTACGGAAGGCGGTCTGGACTCGGTAGGTGAGGCCACCGAACGGGAAGTAACTCAGGCACGTGACGCGACCCGCAACGGCACCCTGGAGGGTGTTGACCGGGGGCTGACCCGGGAGGTATTCACACTGCCCAAACCGGAGGAAGACCCCGTCAGTGAAGTGATTCCTTTCGGCGGCAACCGCTACGCGGTGTTGTGGCTCTACAGCGCCAGCGACGCGCCTGCCGTGGCCGACGGCGGTGACATGCTCAGTAACCGTCTGAATCGTGGCTTTGCCTCAGCCGAGGTCGCGGGCCTCAACCAGACCCTTCGCGAAGCCGCCGACATCGTGGTGCTGGAAGACCGCATCCAGTTCTAGCTGGACCTGGCCGGCCGGCGGTCGGCCTGGTCCCAGTCCTAATCCTGTCCTTCCATGCCTGCCATGCCGAGGATGTTGTAGCCGGCGTCCACGTAGGTGATTTCGCCGGTGACACCCGAGGCCAGGTCAGAACAGAGAAACGCGGCCACGTTTCCCACTTCTTCCGCCGTGATGGTGCGCCTCAGGGGGGTCTGCCGGGAGACCTGGTCCAGTATCGACCGGAAGTTGGAGATGCCGGCAGCCGCCAGGGTCTTGATGGGACCCGCCGAGATGCCGTTGACGCGAATGCCCTCCGGCCCCAGGCTCTGGGCCAGGTAGCGCACGCAGGCCTCCAGGCTGGCCTTGGCCAGTCCCATGACGTTGTAGTGGGGCAGGGCACGCAATGCACCCAGGTAGCTCAGTGTCAGCAGTGCACCGTTACGATTCGCCATCAGCGGTCGGGCGCCTTTGGCCAGCGCCGCGAAACTGTAGGCACTGATATCGTGGGCGATCTGGAAGCCTTCCCGGGTCACCGCGTCGGCGAAAGTCCCTTCCAATTGCTCCCGGGGGGCAAAACCCACGGCATGGACCACAATGTCCAGCGCACCCCAGCTGTTCCCGAGGTTGTCGAACACGGCATCGATCTGGTCGTCGCTGGCCACGTCCAGCGGCAGCACGATGCTGGAGCCGCACTGGTCGGCGATCTTGTCCACCCGGGACTTGAGCTTTTCGGTCTGGTAGGTAAATGCCAGTTCGGCACCTTGTCGATGCATGGCCTCGGCGATGCCCCAGGCAATGGAGCGAGGGCTGGCAACGCCTACGATCAGTGCTTTTTTTCCCTGCAGGAATCCCATGTGTTTATCCGTTGATGAACCTCTGAAGGCGGGGCATACCTGCCGGCCCGGGCGGCTCTGATTGAACAATGAACCCGACGGCCGGGTTCTCGACGCGCCCGAGAATACTGGATGTTCCGGTGGATGAAAAGCACGGTCAATCCCACTACAATCGACCAGTACCAGCCACGGAAGACACAAGCCCGTGAGACCCCAAGTCGACGGACAGACTTCGACCTTTCCAGACCCGGCGCTGCTCACGGCCGAGGTGCGCGAGATCCACTCCGTCGCCGCCAACGTGTTTGGCTACCATGCGCTGGAGTTGAACGCCTGGGAAGAAACGCCCCCGCTGCTGGCCACCGCACAGACCATCAGTCGCCACCGGCTTACCGTGGCGCCCAGTGGTACCGCCCGCGGCCCCTGGCTGGGTCACCTGTTCGACCTGCCCGTCATCAACGAAGGCCTGGCGCTGGTGGTGATGCATCACGTGCACGAACTGCACGGCTCCAGCTACGATGTTTTGTCTGAGCTGCACCGGGTACTTCAACCGGAGGGCATTGCCGTCATTGTCGGCTTTAATCCCTGGCGCCGCGGTGATGCGGCACGGGCCTGCGGTCTCAATCCCGTGGGACCCCGCAAGCTGGTGGAGCGGTTCAAGGCGTTCGACCTGAAGACCCTGCTGGTACGGCCCATCGGTCCCGACGGCGGGAGGACCACGCGGTATCTGACCAAGCTCAGCCGGCGCTGGACCGGTATGACCTGGCTTGGGCACATGGGCCACAGCTACCTGCTGGTGGCCCGCAAGTCCAGCCGGCCCGCCAGAATCGTCCACCTGCGCCGGCTTGGCCTGACCCGATTGAATGGTCGACAGGTCAGCCCGACCAGTACTTTCGCCGAAAGGCGCAGTTCCAGCGATCGGTCCTGACCGGTATGGCCAAAGTCAGCATTTATACCGATGGCGCCTGCAGCGGTAACCCGGGGCCGGGCGGATGGGGCGCTCTGCTGCGCGCCGGACGTCGGGAAAAATCTCTTTCCGGCGGTGAGAAGGACACCACCAACAACCGGATGGAATTGCGGGCCGTCATTGAAGCCCTTAACGCGCTGAAGCGGTCCTGTGAGGTGGATCTATACACCGATTCCACCTACGTCCAACAGGGTATTACCCAGTGGATCAAGAACTGGAAAGCCAACGGCTGGCGAACCGCCGCCAAGAAGCCGGTCAAGAACCAGGACCTGTGGGAAAAACTCGACCGCGCGGTGTCCCGGCATAAAGTCCGCTGGCACTGGGTCAAGGGCCACAGCGGACATCCCGAAAACGACATCGCCGATGAACTGGCCAGGAGCGCTATACCCTCATGAGACAGGTTGTTCTGGATACCGAGACCACCGGGCTGGAACCGTCAGAAGGACATCGAATCATCGAGATTGGCGCCATTGAGCTGAATGACCGGCGGCCCACCGGGCGGCAGCTTCACTGCTACCTGAATCCCCAGCGCCAGGTTGAGCAGGGTGCACTGGAGGTGCACGGCCTGAGCAACGATTTTCTCAAGGACAAGCCCCGGTTCGTCGAAGTGGTGGACGAGCTGATCGACTTTGTGCGGGATTCCGAACTGGTGATTCACAATGCGCCGTTCGACCTGGGCTTCCTGGATCATGAGCTGGCGCTGCTGCCCGGCGGTTACGGCCGCATGGCTGACTACTGCACCTGCCTGGACAGCCTGGAGCTTGCCCGGCAGATGCACCCGGGAATGCGCAACTCCCTGGACGCGCTGTGCAAACGCTACGACGTGGACAATACCCGCCGAACCCTGCACGGGGCACTGCTGGATGCCCAGATCCTGGCTGAGGTTTACCTGGCCATGACCGGGGGCCAGACGGCCCTGAGCCTGAAGATTGCCTCAAGAGTGGAAGAGCAGGCGGACAGCGAGGCGCCGCGGGAACGTCCGCCGATACGGGTCAGGCAGACCGCCGGGCAGGAGCTGGCGGACCATCAGGCCCGTCTGCAGGAACTCGAAAACACCGCCACCGACGGCTGCCGGTGGCTCGCCATGGAGGAACCGGTCGAGGCTTAACCCGTGGCCAGGGGTACGCCGTCGAACAGCGATGCGTTCAGCCAGAGGTGAACCACGATGCTGACCGCGTAACCCACGGCAATAGCCGGGGTCCACTTGAGGTGACCAAAGAAGGTATAAGCACCCCGGGCCTGGCCCATCAGGGCCACGCCGGCGGCTGAACCGATGGACAGCATGCTGCCGCCCACGCCCGCCGTCAGCGTCACCAGCAGCCATTGCCCCATGTCCATGGACGGACCCATCTGCAGCACCGCCACCATGACCGGAATGTTGTCCACGATGGCGGAGAGTATCCCCACCAGGACGTTGGCCCAGGTGGCGCCCAGGTCCACGTACATGAACTGGGACGCCAGCTCGAGGTAGCCGATGAAGCCCAGCCCGCCGACGCACATGATCACGCCAAAGAAAAACAGCAGGGTGTCCCACTCCGCACGGGCCACGTGGCGGAAGCTGTCAAAGGCCGCTACGTCACCCGCCTGGCCGTAGTTGGCGCTGTCGTTGACCGTGACAATATGGGTTTTCTTCAGGTAGTAGCCGAAGAACTTGAGGTAAGCCAGGCCCGTCATCATGCCCAGGAACGGCGGCAGGTGCAGGAAATTGTGAAAGCTGACTGCGGTCGCAATGGTGCACACGAACAGGAACATGATGCGCTTGGCGCCGCGCTTCATGGCGATGGCGCCGCCCGAGACTTCCGGTGTTTCGTCGGGTACCGCAAAGTGCATCATCGCGGCGGGCACAACGTAGTTGACGGCCGATGGGATGAACAGGATGAAGAAGCTCCAGAAATCCACGATGCCCGCCTGCCAGACCATCAGCGTGGTGATGTCTCCGAACGGGCTGAAAGCACCGCCGGCGTTGGCGGCCACCACGATGTTGACGCAGCCGATGGAGACAAACCTGAGATTACCCTTGCCAACCGCCATCACCACCGCACACATCACCAGGGCCGTGGTCAGGTTGTCGATGATGGGCGACAGGAAAAAGCTCAGGATACCGGTAATCCAGAACAGCTTGCGGAACGAAAACCCGCGACTGACCAGCCAGGACCGCAGGGCTTCGAAGATATTTCGCTCACTCATCGCGTTGACGTAGGTCATCGCCGCCAGCAGGAACAGGAACAGTTCGCCAAATTCCACCAGGAAGACTTCGATGGCATGTTCGGCAGCGGTGGGCAGGCCGTTCTGGGTGTATTCAATGGCGATGATGACCCAGATGACGCCGGCGCCCAGCATGACGGGTTTCGATTTGCGCAGATGGGTGAATTCTTCAGCGATTACCAGGCTGTAAGCCAGCACAAACGCCGCGATGGCCGCATATCCGACCCAGTGGTTGACCAGCGACAGCTCGCCGGCACCCGCCGCCATGGAAACCGATGGCAGCATCAGTGTCGCCGCAGCCAGTAGGAAATGAATGGATTTTTGCACTTTGGTTTGCCCCTGTGATGGTCACTACGGCAGCGCCCCTGCCGCGTCCCCTTTATGATCGGCCATTGAGCCGCGCAGTTTACCCTAAATGGTGCAAATACTGCAGCGGGAAAAGACGACGCTCTGCCCCAAAACCGGCAGTGCGGGGGCAGCTGGATTGCTCGTGGGAGTCCTGACCGGACACGCCCGTTTCAGCGTGGATCAAGGCGCCGCGTCGGCAGAAGACAGATTGCCGGATTGTGGCATACTAATGAACTGATAGCGTTGCCCTGGGCAGGGGGACGCAGGGGCTAAGCGCCCTGATGGCGTGAAAGGGGAATGGGTATGAGACGACTCGACGTTGTTTTCGGGGTTTTTTTCGTTTCGGGACTGGTGCAGGCGCAAACCGCACTGCCTATCGAAGGGAAGGACAAACACCTGGGTGTGGCCAGCTGCGCCAGCAGCACCTGCCACGGTTCCACTTCAGCATTCGCTGACTCAAACGTCATGCAAAACGAGTTCGCCCTGTGGCAAAGCCAGGACCCTCACGCCGAGGCTTACCAGATCCTGCTGAATGACCAGTCTAAGCGCATCGCCCGCAACCTGGGTCTGAAAAGTGCCCACGAAGCCGATATGTGCCTGGACTGCCATGGCGACAACGTTCCCGCCAGCGCCCGTGGCGAAAAATTTGACATGGCCGACGGGGTGGGCTGCGAAGCCTGCCACGGCGGATCGGAACGCTACCTGTCGTCCCATGCGTCGGGCCAGGCCAGCCACGCCGACAACCTGGCGGCCGGCCTGTACGCCACCGAGGATCCAGCGCGCCGGGCCGAACTGTGTCTGTCCTGCCACCTGGGCAACAAAAACCAGATGATCACCCACCGCATCATGGGTGCCGGCCATCCGCGGCTGTCGTTTGAACTGGACACCTTCACCTGGCTGTACCCGCATTTCGAAGTGGACGAGGATTACGTTCAGCGCAAGGGAGAACCCAACGGTGCCCGGGACTGGGCTGTGGGCCAGGGCGTATCCGCCAGCACCCAGCTGGAAACACTGCTGGACGACAGCGCCGGCTGGGACGGAATTTTTCCGGAACTGGTGTTATTCGATTGCCATGCCTGCCACCGATCCATGTTTGGCAACCAGTGGGTTCCCCGTCGCGGCACTGGTCTGGGCCCGGGCGTGGTTCGATACAATGACGCCAGCCTGCTGATGTTCCGTCACGTGCTCGCTGCAATCGATGGCGCCGCCGGCGAGAAGCTGGCGGGGCAGGTTCGTGACCTGCACGTTTCGACAACCCGCGGGCGCAATGAGACGGTGCAGGCCGCGCGGGCGGTTATGGCGACGCTGCAAAGCGCTATTGCACGCGCCAATGCCGCCGAGTTTGACCGGGGCATGCTGGAAAAGATCATGGCCAGCATTCTTGCCGACGGCGAGCGGGGTCAATACCGGGATTACGCTGCCGCTGAGCAGGCGTCCATGGCAGTAGACGCGGTGATCCTGGCTTTTGAAAACAACGGCGTCCTGAGCGCTGATGAGGCCGAGGGCATGCGTTCCCGGGCCGAGGGGTTGTTCGAGGCCACCAAGGACGAGGACGGCTACCGGCAGAGTCGGTTTGTCGAGGCGCTGAATCGGCTGAAGATGTCAGCGCCCTGACAGGCGCAGGCCGGTCGGTCCCGGTGCTGCCGCGCCGGGAGCCCGGGACAATTCGATGTATGATAGGGGCCGCGGCCATTGGTCGCGGCTTCAACGTGTCAACGAAGAGGGATTGAGTGGAAATTCCCGGTTACGAGATCGAGAAAGAGCTGGGTTCGGGCGGTATGGCCACGGTGTACCTGGCCGTGCAGCAGAATCTGCATCGCCAGGTGGCGCTGAAGGTGATGACGCCTGGCCTGGCAGTGGATGAGACCTACTGCAAGCGCTTCCTCAAGGAAGGACGCATCGCGGCCCAGCTGAACCACCTCAACCTTCTGACCGTGTATGACATCGGCGTCCACGACAACCACTATTACATGGCCAGCGAATTCCTTCCCGGCGGCACGGTGCGGGACAGGATGGCTGAGGGGATGACCACCGAGGACATCGTCCACATCATCAGCGACGTGGCCCAGGGGCTGCAGTACGCCCACTCCAAGGGGTTTGTCCACCGCGATGTCAAACCCGGCAATCTCCTGTTCCGCGCCAACGGCGATTGTGTACTGGGCGATTTCGGAATCGCCAAGGCGGTGGATTCAAACACGGGAGCGACCAAGCTGGGGACTGCCATAGGCACGCCTCACTACATGAGCCCGGAGCAGGCAAAAGGTGAGAAGGTCGATCACCGGACCGACCTCTACAGTCTGGGTGTGGTGTTCTACGAGATGCTGACCGGTAAGCCGCCGTTCGACGCCGAGGATCCGTTCTCCGTGGCGCTGATGCAGATCAACGATCCCCTGCCGCAGCTGCCTTCGGAGTTCCAGGTCTACCAGCAGCTGATCGAAAAGCTGATGGAAAAAGACCGGGAGCATCGGTACGCCCAGGCGGATGAATTCCTGGACGATCTGGAGGCCACTACGGGGCAGGTCAGTCCGGCAAGGCAGACCACCCGTCGCCGGATTGAACGTGCGGAGGCGGCCACCGGCAGCAGTCAGGCCGACCAGCCCACCCAGGAGCGCGCGGGCCGCTCCATCATGCCATTTGCAGTTGGCGGAACGGCACTGCTGGCAGTGGTTGTCGGGGTTGTTATGTACATGGGAACAGGCACCACGGACGACAACGAAGAACCCGAACCGTCAGGACCCGGGGGCACCCTGGTGCAGCCTGGGCCTGGCGAACGGCCCCAGGATCCCCCCGAGGAAGAAAGCCCGATCGATCAGTGGATGAATGACGCCGCCGCGCTGGTGGAACAGGGCCGTCTGATTGCGCCTCCGGGAGACAATGCACTGGAGCTGTACAAGTCGGTGCTGGCCGAGGATCCTGACAACGACGCGGCGCGCCTGGCCCTGCGGGAACTGTCCAACCGCCTGGAGGAAGCCATCGCGGTGGAGTTCGCAAAGGGTGAGCTGCAGGCGGCTTACGATCTGGCTATGGCGTCGTGTGTCGAGTTTCCGGATGACTCGGGCATTGCCTACATGATTGAACAGGTCCGGGAGCAGGGTGGCAACCTGCTGCGTGAACCGAGAGCTGCCGGTTGCCCGCTGGCCACTGCCGCAGACTCGGGCGACACTGCCGATCCCTCCGCTGAGCCTCAACAGGATACGCCGTCAGTGGCGTCAGCAGCGGGGTTGGCGGACCTGGTACGGCAGGCGGATCAATATTTCGATGCCAATGTGTTCAGCCATCCGCCCGGCAAGAACGCCATGGAGCTGTACCTGAGGGTGCTGGAGATTGACCCGGGCAACAGCCACGCTGAAGGGCGCCTGGGCCAGATTGCCAATCTCTGGGCCAACGCGGCCGAGACCAATATCAAGCGCGGCAAGCTGGATCTGGCGCGCAAAATGATTGACCGGGGGCTGCAGGCGCGGCCGGATCATCCGAAGCTGATCGAATTGCAGCAGCAGATGACCGAGGGTCCGTAATCGGGAGACCATTGACGGCACCTCCATGTGCCGCCGCAGGGTAGGCGAGGCGGACTTAGCTGTCGCCTGCGTCCTTGGCTTTCTTCTTGGCTTCTTCCTGCAGTTCCTCGCCGGTTTCCTTGAGTTTTTCACCGGCCGCTTCCAGCGCTTCTCCGCCCTTCTCCTTTGCCATCTGCACCGCGTCGTCGCCCATTTCCGTCGCAGCGTCCACGGCATCGCTGCCCATTTGCATGGCGGTGTCCATGGCGTCTTCGCCGGCCTCTTTGGCCGCATCCACGGCATCAGACGCCATATCCGCGGCCTGATCGGCCATGTCGCCGGCCTTGCTGGCGGCGTCCTGGGCAACATCTTCCACAACCTCGGCGGCTTTTTCGGCGGACTTTTCGGCCTCATCGCTGGAACAGGCCCAGAGGGTAGCGGCGAGCGCCGTAATGGCCAGCAGTTGAATCAGGATTTTCATGATGGTCTCCAGTTTTGACGTTGCACGTATTGAGCAGCTTATTGTGCGCTTTCCGCGGCCAGATGGCTTAGGGGATTTCACGGAGTGACACAGTCTCCGTACAGCTGGAAAACGCGGTTGACCCGGGCCGGATCGAGATCCTTAGTTTGACTCGCTCACCAGAACAACGGTGACGTTGTCCGAGCCGCCGTGATCCAGCGCGGCCAGAATGAGGTGGTCCACGCTTTCCTGGATATCCATGCCGCGGGAAAGCACGTAGGAGATGTAGTCGTCGTCCACTTCTTCGGTCAGCCCGTCGCTGCACAGCAGCAGCATTTCGCCGGTACCGAGGGACCCCGATACGGCATCCACCCGGAGGGATTCGGGCTCGGTCACACCCAGGGCCTGGGTGACCACGTTGCGATGGGGATGGGTTTTGGCCTGCTCCGCGCTGATGGCGCCCTGGTCAACCAGTTCCTGGACGTAGGAGTGGTCGCTGGTGAGCTGTTTGAGCGATCCGTTCCAGTGGTAAACCCGGCTGTCGCCCACCCAGGCCACTTCGTAAGACCCGTCCTGCAGGGTGGCGGCAACCATGGTCGTGCCCATGGGCATGGCGCTCTGACGTTTCCTGGACTGATCGACGATGCGCTGGGCAGCGACCCTGATAGCGTCCTGCAAGGGCGTTCCGGCGTCGACTTCGCGCACAACGGTGTCCCGGGCGATGGCGCTGGCGACTTCGCCCAGCTCATGGCCGCCCATGCCGTCAGCGACCAGCCACAGACCCATCTGCGGCTCGGCGCAGTAAGTGTCTTCGTTGTGGTCCCGCCGCAATCCGACGTGCGTTCCGTGCCCGAATTCGATCATGCAGGCTCCATCTCCCCTTTCGATGGTGCTGACCCGGAGGGCCAGCGTTGTGCCATTCTACACCGTGCTTGTTGATTTGAATCCCGGAGACCGCCGAAGGTGATCACCAGAATGAGCGGATCATATCACGACCCGGCGAGCACAACAAAAACTAATAAGCTTTTCAGGTTGTTACGTACCTAACTTCAATCAGAGTGTGATTCAAAAAACGGTGCCCGTCAGGTCGTTCACGCCGGACGGTATGGAAACCCGGGAGTTCAGGGGGCCGTGGAGATGCTCGGTGGCCGTGGCTCGCGCGACGTGACCCAGATCAGGATGTCGTAAAAGCTGCGAATGTTGCGGACATAGCGCACCGCCTCGCGGCCGCGGGAGTAGCCATATCGAGTCTGCCTGTACCATTCCCGCTGGTTCAAAAGCGGCAGGTGCTCGGCCACGTCCGACCATCGATCCGGGTTTTTGCCGGCGCGCTGGGTCAGGATTCTGGCATCCTCCAGATGAGCAAAGCCGATGTTATACGCGGCCAGGGCGAGCCAGGTTCGGTCTGGCTCCTGGATTCGGACCGGCACCTTGCGCTTGACCCGGCGCAGGTAAGCCGCTCCGCCAAGGATGCTCTGTCTGGGGTCGGCCCGGTCGGATACCCCCATCATGCTGGCGGTGGCATTGGTCAGCATCATGATGCCCCTGACGCCGGTCGGCGACACGGCTTGTTCGTCCCACAGGGACTCCTGGTAGCCAATGGCGGCGAGCAGGCGCCAGTCGAAGCCGGTCTGTTCAGCGGCCTCCTGGAATAACGGCGTCAACGTGGGCAGCCTGGAGTTGATGTGCCGCAGCAGGTAGTGGGTGTTGATCTGGTCGAAGTATGGAATGTGGGAGTGGTACCGCTGCTTGATGTCGTCAAGAACCCCATTGGCCTGGGCGGCCCCGATAAACTCTTCCGAAGCCATCTGCAGTGAATTGTCCCGGTTGCTTGAAAACGCCCAGGCTACCGGTTGGGATTCCGTCAGGGCGATCGCCCGTCTGAGGTTCGGGAAAAAGCGCTGATGGATGTCCAGCACCGTTGAGTCTGCAACGGTCAGGTCGAGCTCACCCTGTTCCACTGCGTAGAACAACTGTTCTATGTCGCCTTCAGTTTCCTGCCAGTGTAGGCCGGCGAGGTTTCGACCCAGCTGATCCAGAGTCTCCGCGTAACTGGAGGCCCGGACCACGGCGATGTCACGTCCGACCAGGTCGGTCAGGCTGCGCGGCTTGCTGGATCCGGCCCGATACACCACGAACTGGGTGGCTTCCAGGTAGGGCCGACCGAACCGAAGCTGCTGCCGGCGCCCCTCCGTGACGGTAACGCTGGCGGCTGCCAGATCAGCCTGTCCGGATGACACCGCATCAAACAATTCAGCGAAAGATGCCACCGCCTGGAACTCCGCGCTGACGCCCAGGTAGCTGGCGAACTGGGAGGCCAGCTCAAATTCGAAGCCGGCATACTGCTCGTGTTCCTGGTAGTAGGTGACCGGGCTGTTGACCGTCACCACCCTGAGCGTTCCACGCTGCAGCACCTGGTGAATATGGCTGAGGCTCGGAGCCGTCGTGTCCAGGGAAGGCTGAACCAGGAGCGACAGGAGGAGAACCAGTCCGATGGCGATAAACCCGCCCGTCCAAATCGTTTCCCGGTTTTGTGTCGCAGTGACTGCCACCGGGTGATCAGGCGATTTCCGCCGTCGCCCGCTTGTTCCAGCAGGGCAATTCGCCGGTGAATTTGCGGCGGAGGGGGATCCGGGGCGGGCTGCTCATCCAGATCACGATAGCCGAAATCCCGGCGTCGGCCAATCGCCGCCGGGTCACGGCAGACGCCATCGGACGGTGGCATAAATCTTTGCACTTCCTGCGGCAAGGGGCTTGCAATGGCCGCGACTGCAACGTTTCAATAGCATTGCCGGGGGACGTGATGGCCTGGACCGCCGTCAGCGCCCCCTCAACTAGGCAGGAAGAATGGACAATCGAAAGAACTTTGGTCCCGTGAGTTTTGGGCTGCGCTGGCTGTTTGCGCTGTTGCTGGTGGGCCTGATATTTAATCCCACGGGGTATTCCTACTATCACTGGCTGGCCGAGAGTGGCAGTGAGATGCTGCCGCTCAAGTTTATTGGGGGAGTGGTGTTGCTCATCGGAGCGATCATCTACCTGCGGGCCACCTGGCGCAGTATCGGCTGGCTGGGAATCACTCTGGTACTGGCCCTGCTGGGCGGACTGGTGTGGCTGCTGGTGGACATGGGCTGGCTGGACCTGGGCGCTGCGGACGTCGTGGGCTGGCTGACCATAGTGATCAGTTCCACCATCCTGGCCGTGGGTATGTCCTGGTCCCATATTCGCCGACGCATGACCGGGCAACTGGACGCAGACGACGTGGACGAGTAAGCCATGGCAGATTCACTGCAGGACCAGTTGCTGAAACTGGGGCTGGCCAAATCAAAGCCGGCCCGCAAGAAAAAGCCCGGGCGCAAACGTACCAAGTCCGGCAACAGCGGACGTCCGCCGAATGCGACGGGTGGTGAACCCAGCCTGGCCCAGGCCTACGCCCAGCGGGATCGGCTGGAAAAAAAGCAGTCCGAGGAAACCGCGCGGCGCAAGAAGGCGGAGAACGAGCGGCGCCGCAAACTCAATGAACAGCTCAAGGCGATCATTGAGCCCGCGGCCCGGAACGACGCCGATGCTGACCAGGAACGGTATTTCGAGTTTGCCGGGAAGATCCGCAAGGTCTACGTGACCGGCGAACAGTTGAAGCAGGTCAACCAGGGCCAACTGGGTATCGTCAGTTTCCGCGGTCGCTACCTGCTGTTGGCGCGAGACGTCATCGAACGGGTCGAAAAAATAAAACCCGAGGCCGTGGCGTTCGTGGCCGACGGGGCTGACGAAGAAGATTAGCTCAGTCCGCTGGCTGTGCGGCCAGCCTCCACGGCGGGAACCGCCGGTTTTCTCCGGCGTGATACAGACAAACTTCGTTACCCGAGGGATCCTCCAGGCGGGCTTCCCGCCACAGCCAGGGTTCGTCTCTGGGTTCCTGCTTGAATCGGAATCCCAGGTTTTCGAGTCTGACCACGGTGGCGTCCAGGTCCTCGCACTCAAAATATACGGTCCAGCCACGATCGGCTGTCTTCGACACCTGGTGCAGGGAAAAGGTACTGCCCCCATCCTGGCATTCGAATCGGGCGTAGCCGGGCGCGCCGTCGACGATCTGGCGGAAGCCCATGCGGCGGTAGAACGCTGCTGATACAGCCACGTCTATTGCGGGAAGGGTGATCTGGTTCAGGTTCATCTTACGAGTTTCTCCAGTTGTGTTGGCCGATTCCACGGGTAGCATGACCAACTGTTTGCCGGCACAGGCCATGGCGGTTTGAACCCGGCAATGTGCGGGCGGTCTGGCACCGGCTTGCCCTGTCATCGCCAGCGGTTAAAATCAACTTACCAAGACTTTTTCGGTAACTCTGGTGGAGGAGGGTAGAGGAGCCATGTCGTCTCCGGAAGAGCAGCTCAAAAAAATGGTGGAAAACCTGCCGGAGAAAACCGGCAAGGACCTGGATGAATGGCTGCGGGTCATTGAAAAATCAGGCCTGCACAAGCACGGTGAAATCGTCGGCCACCTGAAGCAGGATCATGGCGTGACTCATGGCTACGCCAACCTGCTGGCCTCAGAATTCCTGAAGATCACCGGCGACGGACAGAAGTCACCAGAGGAACTGGTAGATGCGCAGTACGCGGGCCCCAAGTCGGGACTGCGGCCCATTTACGACACCCTGGTAGGGGTAATGGAGCGGTTGGGTGATGACGTGGAGATCTCGCCCAAGAAAACGTACGTCAGTTTCCGCCGCAACAAGCAGTTCGCCCTGCTGCAGCCATCAACCCGCAGTCGCGCCGATCTGGGCCTGAACCTTCCGGGCGAGGAATCCACCGAGCGGCTCGAACCTTCCGGCAGCTTCAACGCCATGGTGTCCCACCGGGTCCGCCTGGAAGATGCCATCGAAATCGATTCAGAACTCAAGGAGTGGCTGAAACAGGCGTACGATCAGGCCTGATTTCCCAGTCAACCGGGCTTTTTTCACACCCGTCCCCCCGGGAACCGGTACAATCGTGCGCTGCCGCTGAGGGGTTGGCGGCAGGGGTCTCCCCCAAAACAACACAACAGGGGTAAGAGCAGGTGAAGCTTTCATTGTTCTTGACAGCGGCGCTGGTGCTGTCGACTACAGCTGGGGCCGATGAAACCCGCTATGGGGTTTACCTGGCCGGTAACGCCGCGGGCAGCATGGTCATCCAGCGTTCATTGCCCTCCAGCGCAAGAATCAGTTTCCAGTTCAATGACCGCGGACGGGGTCCGGATATTGCTGCCGACTATGTGCTTGACGAGTCGGGTCTTCCAGTCCAGATCGACGTGACCGGCGTGGATTACTTCAAGGCGCCGGTAGCGGAAACCCTGAGACTGAACGGCGGTCTGCGTCACTGGTCCAGCGGAGCCGACAGCGGTTCAACGGACCGGCCAGGATTCTACCTGACACTGGACGGGCCGCCCGGTGAAATCGAGCTGCTGGTCAATGCCCTGGACCGGTCACCCGCGGGACAGTTGGACCTTTTTCCGGTGGGCAGCGCGCGCCTGGAGGCGGTGGAAACCCGGGGTTTCGACGACGGACTGAGCCTGCGGCATGTGGAGCTGCACGGACTGGGCTTCGAACCTGACCCGGTATGGCTGGATCAGAACGGACGGATGTTCGCGCTGATCAGCGGCTGGCTGTCCCTGGTGCGGGAAGGCCACGAGGAGCTGGTGCCTGTGTTGCGCGACATTCAGAAGGAGCGCCGGCTGGCGCGATACGCGGGACTGACGAAGTCCGCGACCCGCCTGCCCGATGGTCCCGTGCTGATCGACAATGCCAGGATCCTGGACGTGGCGGGGGGCGGGACCCTGCAGGCCAACGGGGTGGTGGTGCGCGACGGTGTCATCCAGTCCCTGCTGTTGCCATCGGATCCTCGTCCTGGGAACGTGGAAACGGTTGACGCGGCGGGCCGGTCACTGATGCCGGGGCTGTGGGACATGCATACCCACATCGACCTGGCGGACGGCCCCCTGCAGCTGGCAGCGGGCGTGACGACGGTAAGGGATCTGGCCAATGACCACGAGCAGCTCACCCAGGCCATTCAGGCGTTCGAGACCGGCATCGGACCCCACGTGTTCAAGGCCGGCATCATCGATGGTGCCGGACCATTTGCCGGACCGACCCGGGCGCTGGTCGAGGACGCCGACGACGCCAGCCGTTGGATCCAGTTCTATGCGGACAACGGCTATCACCAGATCAAGATCTACAGCTCGACCCCCACCGCGCTGGTTCCCGCCATGGCGGCCCAGGCCCATGAAGCCGGACTGCGGGTCAGCGGGCACGTGCCGGCGGGCATGTGGGCGGAGGACGCGGTGCGCGCCGGATTCGATGAAATCCAACACATCAACATGGTGTTTCTCAATTTCTACAAGGACATCGTCGAAACCCGTAACCCTGACCGGTTCATCAAGGTGGCAGAGCGCGGCGCTGACCTGGATCCGTCCCTGGCGCCATTCCAGGAATTCGTGCGGCTGCTGCTGGAACGCGGAACCGTGGTGGATCCCACAGTTGCGGTGTTCATGAACCTGTTTATGCATGAAAGTGGTCAGCTGGCGCCGTCGCTGCAGTCCGCCAAAGGGCGCCTTCCGCCCCAGGTGCACCGCGGCAATCTCAAGGGAGGCCTGAATGTTCCGGCGGGCTGGGCAGAGCGCTACTCGGCTTCGGGCGACCGGATACTGGAAGTGGTCAAGGCTCTGCATAGTGCGGGGGTGCCCATTGTTGCCGGCACCGACGGCCTGGCCGGTTTCACCCTGCACGCGGAACTCAAGTACTACCAGCAGGCTGGCATTGACCCCATGGACATCCTGCGGCTGGCTACCCTGGGCAGTGCCGAGGTCATGGGCGTCTCCGACCAGGTCGGACGGATCGCCCCGGGTCAGCGGGCCGATCTGATCCTGGTGGATGGCCGGCCCGACCAGGACATCGCCGACATGGAGTTGGTCAACTGGGTGATGAAGCAGGGACGCATCATCGATACCGCTGCCATGTATCGATTCCTGTCGGTGGTTCCGGCCAGGGTGGCGTTGACTCAATGAGCTTCTGGTCTGAACTCAAACGGCGGAACGTGGTACGGGTTGCCGTGTTCTACGCGGTCAGTTCCTGGCTGATCCTGCAGGTCGCGGATGTGCTGTCCGGACTGTTCAGCCTGCCGGACTGGACCCTGCGCATGGTGGGGTTCCTGCTGCTGCTGGGGTTACCCCTGGCGCTGGCGTTTTCCTGGGTGTTCGAACTGACGCCCGAAGGACTGCGGCGAGAGCGGGACGTTGACCCGAACCAGTCCATCACCTCTCACACCGGTCACAAACTCAACCTGGTGACCATTGCCGTGGGACTTGCGGCCATTGCCCTGGTGGCCTGGCAGCAGCTGACCCGGGAAGATACGCCTGACGCGGCAGATACACGGCCGGTTGCCGCCATGGATAGTCGCGAAGGCGACACGCCTGATGTTCGAACCGTCGCGGTACTTCCGTTTGCCAATCTCAGCGACGACAGCAGCAACGAGTATTTCGCCGACGGCGTGGCCGAGGAAGTACTGAACCTGCTGGCCAAGGCCCGCGACCTGCGGGTGATTTCGCGGTCATCTGCCTTCAGCTTCAAGGGACAGTCCTTGCCCATCCCGGAAATTGCATCCCGCCTCGGTGCCAGCCACGTGCTGGAGGGTTCGGTTCGGCGGGCGGGCGACCGGGTGCGGGTGACGGCCCAGTTGATTGCCGCGGACGACGATGTGCACCTGTGGTCGGAAACTTTTGATCGCGAGCTCACTGACATCTTCGCGGTGCAGGACGAAATCGCCGCGGCTATTGCCGGTGCCCTGAAAATCAAACTGCTGTCCACGGCCAGCTCCGTCAAGACCGATCTGCATACCTATGACCTGATTCTCAAAGGGCGATCGGAGCTCGGCAACCGGTCCAGGGAGGGTATTGAGCAATCCATCATGACATTGAAAGAGGCGACCGAGTCCTCGCCGGACAGCGCCGAAGCCTGGGGTCAACTGGCCCTGGCGCAGCTGCTTCGATACAACTGGTACGCATGGAACGGGGACGACCTGCAGCTGATTCGGGAATTCGCCGACCGTTCCCTGAGCCTGGACCCGAACAACGTCGCTGCATTGACGGCCCTGGCGTCCTGGCACATGTTCAACATCAGCCTGGACGATGCAGATCGGCTGTATCGTCGGGCCCTGGAGATCAACCCCAACTCCGTGGATGCGGTCAACTGGTATGGAGACTATCTGCTGGTGGTCAACCGCCTGGAGGATTCAATTCGCTACGAAATTCTCGCCGCCCAGCTGGACCCCCTGCTGGCGGTGCATTTCCTCAACGTGGGGTTTTCCCAGGAGGCAGCCGGAAACCTGGGTGAGGCTTATGCAGCATATGAGAAAACCCTTGAACTCGATCCCACCTTTCAATTTGTGATTCGCTATCTCATTCGTGCCTATGGCCGCATTGGTGACTTTGACGCCATTGAACGCATCAAAGACCGCTTCCAGGGGGAATGGCTTGACCATTGGGATGTGTTGATCGCAGCCTATATCCATCTTTCGGAGGGTCAACTGGAAAAAGCACAGGAACTGTTTGTGGCCAACCAGGGGCGATTCAAGGATACCGCTCCCTTCCTGACTGATCTTAAACTATGGGATAAAGCCGTCAGGGCCATGGATCCCGGCCGTGGATATCCGTTCTACCTCTGGCCCTATGATTTTCGAAGCCTCCCGGAAATGCTTGAGGCCAGTCCTGAATATGCCGCATTCTGGCGCTCGCCGCCCCGGGACCGCCTGCTGAGGGCTCGTGGGCACTGGGTCCGGGATGACCAGCCGTGAATTTCTTCGACGAACTCAAACGCCGCAACGTCATCCGCGTGGCCATCCTGTACGCGGTGAGCTCCTGGCTGGTTTTGCAGGTGGCTGACGTGTTGTCGGGGCTGCTGGGCCTGCCGGACTTCAGCCTGCGCCTGGTCGGGTTCATTCTGCTGCTGGGCTTTCCCCTGGTGCTGGTTTTCTCCTGGGTCTACGAGCTGACCCCTGAGGGTGTAAAACGCGAGTCCGAGGTGGTTCGCGACGACTCGATCACCCGGCATACTGGCCGGCGTCTCAACCTGATGACCATTGCACTGGTACTGGTGGGGATCGCCGTCGTTGCGGTAGACCGGTTGATTCTTCCCGAGGCCGCAAACCAGGCTCCCGAGCAGCAAGTTGCAGCCGTTGACACCCATGGGGAAAAGTCGGTGGCGGTACTGCCTTTCGTCAACATGAGCTCGGACGAAGAAAACGAGTATTTCTCTGACGGAATCGCCGAAGAACTGCTCAATGTGCTTGTCCAGGTTGACGGACTGCGCGTGGCTTCCCGTACCTCGGCATTCTCGTTCAAAGGCAAAGACGTGGACATCCCGACGGTGGCACAGGCACTGGACGTTCAGCACGTAGTCGAAGGCAGTGTCCGTCGATCCGGGAACCAGGTGCGGATTACCGCCCAGATCATCGAGGTGGCTACCGATTCTCACCTGTGGTCCGAGACCTATACCCGGGAATTGGATGACGTGTTCGCCATTCAGGACGAGATTGCCAAGGCCATCGCGGACGCCCTGAGCGTTGAGCTGCTTGGTGCTTCTGGCCAGGCTATCGCAACCCACGAAACCGAAAACGTTGAAGCCTTTGACCTGTATCTGCTCGGGCGCTACTACTTTCACCAGCGCAGTGGCGACTCTCTGCAACGCTCCATCGAGTTGTTCAAACAGGTGATCGAGTTGCAGCCGGATTATGCCCGGGCCTATTCCGGCCTGGCCGACGCCTACGTCCTGATCTGGCAGTACGGCGACTTTGACGCCGCGGAAGCCAACAGCCTTGCGCTCCAAAACGCCAGCAAGGCCCTGGAGCTCTCGCCGGACCTGGCCGAAGCCCACGCCTCGGTGGCGCTGGCGGAAATGGGTGCCACATCGTTCGACCCGGACAAAGTTGAATTTCACGCCCGCCGCGCCATGGAACTGAATCCCGGTTATTCCATGACCTACATGTGGCTTGGGAATTTTTACCACCACGCCCAGGGGCGGGTTGCTGACGCCCATGAGCTTTTCCGCCAGGCCGAGGCCGTGGATCCGCTGCATCCCGTTATCGCCGAGAATATCGGCGCCACCTTGATTTCCATGGGGCGCAACCAGGAGGCTGAGCAGTCGCTTTTAAGTGCCAGGGAGGCCAACCCGTCGAGCACCTTCATTGCCATTCGTCTCGCTGAAGCACTGCAGGAACAGGGTGACCTGGTCGGGGCGTATCGCTGGCTGACCGTGGGTTACGAGATTGATCCCACCGCGCCCCTGGTACTGGAGGACCTGGTGGAACTGGAGTTCCTGCTGGGAAACCAGGAATCGGCGTTCTACTGGCTCCGCCAGTTTGAAGCCGCAGCACCACGAAATCCATCGATTGGCTATTTGAATTTTCTCCTGGCGAGCAGCAAAGACGGTTACTCAACCCTGGCCGAAGGATTGGAGGTGATGGCTTCTCAGCAGAGCGGCCTGGGGCTGGCTTATTCACGTTCCGGGGCCGGGAAGATGTGGTTGCTCGATGGCAACTATGAGCGGGCGGAGCAAAACCTCGATCGTGTCGACATCGATTGGCTGGATACCTACGCCAAGGTTGGGCACCACGCGGACCTGGCACTGCTATACAGTCGAACCGACCGTCCAGAAGAAGCGTTGGAACAGGTTGGATTGGGACGGGAATTACTGAAGGCAGCCCGGGGGCAGGGTTATGGATCGACCTGGCTGCTGGAGGCCGATGCCATATTCCTGGCTATGGAAGGTAACGCAAACGAGGCTGTGGCAGCACTGGAGCTGGCATTCGACCAGGGCAATCGATGGCACGGCATGATGTCCCGATATCCTGTGCTGGACGTGCTGCTTGGGGACGACCCGGACTACAGGAGCCACAAGGCACGCATGGCAAAGGACTTGGCGCGTCAGCGCGAGCAGCTCGCCAGTATGGCGAGCAACTGAATCACCGGGGCTGGCTGACCGGTGCGCCCGGACAGCTTTCAGTCACGGCTCTCTTGTCTCCAACGACAGACCAGCATTCGTCGTAGATGGAGCAGTAGCAGGCTTTCAGTTTGCCTTCGGGAATGATTTCAGAGAGCCGCCGGATGGGTTGAGTCCACGGGTGGGCGAACAAGTCGAGTTCTTCTTCGGGTGACATCACCTCGCCGCTGATGTCCGATACCCGCAGGGTCGCGTAGGTAACTCCGTGATCCGATCCCAGCACGTCGTCCAGCAGGGGCAGCCAGTCCGTATACTCGCGTTCTTTCAGCTCCAGGCTGATGTTTCCCACCAGCGCCGGCCCAGTGCCTTTGTTGCGGGCCACGATGGCGAATCCGTCCCCGCTGTACGACAGGGACAGGTCCAGGTAGGGCCACACCTGGGCGCGCTCTTCCTGGCGCATGATGCTGACTTCGTACAGCGACACCCACAGCGCCATGAAGCTGATGCCCACCGCGCACAGGGCCAACACCCAGTTGGGATCCAGGCGCTTTTTGGGCCTATTGGTTTCGTCTTCCAATTCAGGCATAACGCAATGTTGGCAGGTCGCCTGTGAAATTTCGGTCGGCTGTTACTGCTTGAGGCTATCTGCGAACTGTTTGAAGGCTGCCAGGCAGGCGTGGGTATTGGGGTGGTGCGCCTCGTTCATGAAGGCATCCGGATTGATGCCGCCGCGGTAAAGGTTGAGCAGGGTCTCGGCCTTGCGGTCGGTTTCCATGTCCAGGTAGCTGGTGGCCAGCCGCAGGGAAAGGGTCTCCGGCGGCAGGCCGAAGGCATCGCAGGGAAGGCTGGCAATGTGGTGGTTCTCGAGCAGGTACATGGCCAGGTCCGCCGATGTGTTGACGTCCCTGGAAGCCAGCTTACCGGCCCACCGGTTGCAGTTGGCCGTCAGGTAAAAGCCGCCATGGGGTGTGGTGCAGGTGAAGCCAATGCGCCCCAGTTCCTCGGCCAGGAAACGGGTGCGGCGCCCGTGGATGATGCTGCAGTCGACAATGTACTGCTCGATCTCGGGTGTACCGCTGTAGGCCGTAATGGCCGCATGTTGGACCGGTGCAGCCACCGCCGACCAGATTTCGCTGGCGATGATCTCCATGGCATCCAGGGTGGCCATGCCCTGTTCCGAATCCGGCACCAGCGCCACACCAAACCGCCAGCCGCCCAGGGACAGGTGCTTGCTGAGGCCGCCAAGGACGAATGTCCCCTCGGGGTAGAAACGCGCCAGGGACACGTGGGGCTCATCGCCGTGGTCAACCCGGAAGTAGATCTCATCGCTGATCACCAGCAAACCGCGTTCCCGGCAAAACTCCGCCAGTTCGAGCAGGAAGCCGCGATCCAGCATCTGCCCGGTGGGATTGTTGGGGCTGTTGATGATCAGCAGGCTCTGGCTGACCGACGGGTCGGGGATCATCCGGTCCAGAGCAGTCAGGTTCAGCTGGTAGCCGCCGTCGACCTGGCTGGGTATGTAGGTGACCGGCTTTCCCAGCAGCTGGGCCTGGGGTGCGTAGCTGACCCAGGACGGTGACGGTAAAAACAGCTGGGCCTGCAGGGACATCTGCAGGGCGTAGATCAGCGCCTTGCTACCGGGGCCTACGATGACCTGGTCAGAGCGGAACGTCACGCCCAGGTGCTGGCTGTAGTAGCGCGCCACGGCGTCGCGCAGCTCAGCCAGGCCGAGAGCCGGCAGGTAGCTTTTTGTGTGGGCGTGCTCGTTGAGCGCCCGTTCCAGCAGCGGGTGAACCGGGAAGCGCGACTCTCCGAATCCCATGTGATAGACCGTCTCGCCGGCCGACCACATGCTGGCCACGGCCTGGTTGATATGCAGCGTCGGTGACGGCGCCATACCGTCGAAAATAGGATTCAGCCCGATCTGAAGTGACACGATGAACTCCTGCGCTTTCCGTCTTGTATCACGTCGGTGTGTCGGGTCCAATAGCGCCGATGGAGCTCCGGGAATCAAGCTGTGATGTAGTGGTCGTTGGCGCCGGCCTGGCGGGTATCGCCTCGGCGTATTTTCTTGGCCGCGCCGGCGTGAAACGGGTTGCGCTGGTGGATCAGCTGCCGCCCATGTCCTTTACCACCGCTCAGTCCGGCGACAACTTCCGCAACTGGTGGCCGCATCCCACCATGACCGCGTTCACCGATGCCAGCATCGACGTGATGCAAAACCTGTCGCAACAGGCCGATATCGATTTCCACGCCAACGGCTACGTGTTGCTGAGCCGGGACCCGGATCCCTCGGAGATGGTGCAGCGGTTGCTGCGCGGTTACGGGTCGGGTGGCGACCGGCAGATCCGGGTTCACCGGTGTCGTGCTGACAGCTACTTCGCGGCCGGCAGCTCAGCTGATGGAAAGCCCGGTGTCGATGTGCTGGCCGGCACATCCCTGGTGAAAAAGGCGTTTCCTCACCTGGCCCCGGATTTCAGGCTGGCGGCCCACGTCAGGCGGGCCGGTTACCTGGGCGGTCAGCTGATGGGGCAGGAACTGCTGTCACGGGCGCGGGAAAATGGTCTGCAGCGCATCAGGGGCAGGGCAGATTCGCTGGCCCATTCCGGACGCTTTCGCCTGAAGCTGGACGATGGGACGGAAATCCACGCGGATCAGTTGGTGATCGCGGCCGGACCGTTCGTCAATGACCTTGTCGGCCAGATCGAGGAACCCCTGCCGGTGAGGAACGTGCTGCAGCAGAAGCTGGCCTTTACCGACACCCTGGGTGCGGTTCCCAGAAACCAGCCGTTTTCCATTGACCTGGATCCGCTGCCGCTGGATTGGAGCGACGAGGAAAGGGAATTGCTCGCCGGAGAGCCAGAGCTGGCCTGGATGGCCCAGGAACTCCCTGGCGGAGCCCATTGCCGCCCGGAGGGAAAGGGTCAATGGATCAAGCTGGGCTGGGCATTCAACCGGGATGTATCCGTGCCGGAATTGGAACCGCCGCTGGACGAGAGCTTTCCGGAACTGGTGGTGCGCCGCGCGGGGATGGTCAATCCGGCCCTGCTGCCTTACCGGGAGCAACTGCCAAGCCAGCGCAGTCACTATGGCGGCTACTACACCATGACCGAGGAGAACTGGCCGCTGATCGGTCCGCTGCGCACGCCGGGTGCATTCGTTGTCGGGGCGTTGTCGGGGTTCGGCACTATGGCGGCCTGCGCGGCTGGGTCGCTATGCGCAGACTGGGTCACCGGAGCGGCGCTGCCAGCCTACGCCCGATCTCTGTCCCTGCAGCGTTACCAGGACAGCAAACTGATGGCGGATCTGCGGGCGGATGCCGACAAGGGAATCGTATAAAGAAAAAGCCCGCTGACCAGCAGCGGGCTTTCTCAATGCATTACAACTGACCGTGATCAGTCAAATGACCACTCGGCACGCAGGTACCAGGAGCCGCCTTCGTAGTTGGCTACGGTACGGCGCGGGTACTGCAGGCCAACGCTGAGGCGGTTCGAATTGGGCGGTCCGATCTCGTCGACAAACTCGTCGAAGATGTTGGATCCGCCCAGCACCAGCCGCAGGTTGTCGTTGTACTGATAGCCCACTTCCATATCCAGATACACGGTGGAATCGATCTCGGCGCTCGGGTTTTCCGCCGCGCCGATTCGTCCGCGCTCATCAAAGTGTTCGCCATAGAAGTTGGCGCGCAGCATCAGGTTCCACTGAGAGTTGAACTCGGTGTTGGCCGTGAGTGACCAGCGGTTATCGGGGTAGTTGTTCTCGATGTCCTCGATCAGGGATTCGGACACCGGGTTTACACCGCCGACCTGAGTCTGGCCGGTCACATCGATGGTGTTGTGATTGAAAGCCAGGATCATGTCGGTGTTGACTTCGCTGTCGCCCCAGTCGAAACCCGAGGTCACCACCACGTCGACGCCCTGGTGTTCCACGTCCAGTGCGTTGGTGTAGAAGGAAATCGTACCGTCCTGTCCCGGAACCGTGATGTCCCCGGTGCGATAGATTCGGTCGTCCACTTCAACGCTGTAGAAGTCAACGGTCAGCGTGGTGCGGTCACCGATATCCGTGGTGAAGCCGGCGCTGATGTTGAGGGATTCCTCCTCCTTCAGGGCTGTTCCACCCACGGCGGCCACCAGCGGGCTGGTAGAAGGTACCAGGCCTTCCTCGACCTGCAGTCCGGTAGCGCCATCAAACGTTGTGATGGTGGTCCGGACGTTGGCCTGGCCCGGGGTAGGGGCGTGGAAGCCGGTAGATATTGCGCCACGCAGCGCGGTGGCCTCGCCGACATTCACCCGGGTAGCGACTTTGCCGTTGACGGTACTGCCGAAGTCCGAGAAATCTTCGTAACGCAGAGCGTACTGCATCAGCCAGCGGTCGGATATGTCGTGCTCGATGTCGGTGTAGATGCCGAAGTTGTCGCGGTCGAACTCCCCGGCGTCCTGGGGCTTGGTGCCGCCCAGGCCGTTGGAGCCGGCGCCGAGGTAGGAGTTGGGCTCACCTGCGATGGCTTCGTAGGTCTCTTCCCGCCACTCGGCGCCGAAGGCCACGTTGACGTTCTCGCGCCAGGCGTAAGAGAAGTCTGCGTTGAGGTTGAGCTCGCTCTGCTCATAGCCGCCGGTGTCGAAATCACGCTGGGCGGGCTGGCCGCCCACCAGGCCCAGGGACTGGTTCAGGGTGTTGTTCAGGAAGTAGTCCAGCTCGTTGGAGCCGTAACCAACGCTGAAATCGTAGTCGACGCCATTGTCGAAAGCACCGGTCAAACCGCCCACGATACTCAGGTCATCCTGGTCTCCGTCCAGGAACGGCGTGTAGCCGGCGAGAAGGCCGGTGAAGCCCAGTTCGTTCAGGGCCGCAATGGTGGGGTGACCCGGGTTGCGGTAGAAAAACCGGTAACGGCCTTCGGTCTGGGCGTAGTTGCCGAAGAAATACAGCTCGGAGCCGTTATCCAGCTCAAAGCCGGAGTTGATGAACAGACGGGTGCCGGAGGATTCCGGGCGGCCCCAGGTCTGGGCCAGCGGCGCGTCGCCAAACGGTGCGTCCGCGCCGACACCCTGAACGCCGGAGTCGATCAGTGCCTGGGCATCGGGACGCTGTATGCCCCGGGACAGCGCGTCGTTGTCGGTGTGGTCGATGGAGATGTTGACGAAGCCGTTGTCGCCCGCCGCGAAACCCATGTTGGCGGCGACTTTCAGACTGTCTTCGCCGTCGTAGTGCTGGCCATACTGCAGCTGCACCTGGCCACCGGAATCATAGCGCTTGGTGATGAAGTTGATGACGCCCGAGATGGCGTCGGATCCGTACTGGGAGGCGGCGCCGTCCCGCAGGATTTCAACGTTCTGAATGGCGATGCCCGGAATCATGCCGATGTCGGGGCCGTGGGCGCCATTGCCGGCGGCCGGGGCAAAAAAGTGCACCAGCGCAGAGCGGTGACGCCGCTTGCCGTTCACCAGCACCAGCACCTGGTCCGGAGACATGCCGCGCAACGAGGTGGGTCGCACAAAGGCACTGCCATCACCCGTTGCCGGAGAAGCGGTGTAGGACGGCACGTAGGCTTTCAGGTTGTCGGTCAGGTCAGCCGTATTGCCCAGGGCCAGGAAATCGTCACCCTTGATGACGTCTACCGGCACCGGAGAATCGGTGGCGGTTCGGGGCTTGCTGGACCGGCTTCCCGTGGTGATCACTTCTTCGATGATCTGGTTTTCGGCCCGCTGACTGCTGTCATCCTGGGCGTAAACCGGCATGGTCAGTGCCGCGGATATGGCTACGGCCAGGGGTAGTTTGGATTGGCTCAGTCTTTTCATTTTCCCTCCTCTCAGTCTGTCAAAGACTTCCCCTGCCGGCTGGGTACCGACACCGTTTCGGGTCCTGCTCCCCCGGATCGTTTTCGAAAGGTACGGGGAAGTGGACAGGGTGCGCCACAGTGTGGGCGTATCCAAACGTCAATTCAAGTGGACAAGTGTTTTTGAGCTTTTGGTTGACACCGCCGGCGCGGCCCGGGGCCGGATCAGGACCGGAACAGTCGCCTCAGCTTGCGCAGGGGTGCGGTCAATCGCCACGAATTCGACTGCTCAATTTCATCCAGCCGCTGCCGAAGTCGCGCGACCTCCGAATCCAGGTCGTACAGGCAGTCACGGAGCAGCTCGGGATCATCGGTGTTCGGAATCTCTGTTGGCGGTCGTCCCCGCCGAATCTCACGCAATCGGTGCTCGGCGTCGGCCAGGTATCCATACAGCCGCTGCAGGTGATGGTCCCGCCTGGACATCAGCATTTTCAAAAGCTGTATGTCGCTTTCGCGCAGGGTTTTGCCGGGTCGTATGGAATCCGGCAGCGGGCGGTCCACGTAAATGGTGGAGTGGGGTTTGCCGGTTTCGGCTGCGGGCCGATCTTCCGTGTAGTAGTAGAGGGCAAACGATCTGCGCGAGAGATCCCGCCGGCCCTCGGGCAGGTCAATGGCCTTGAAGCCGTGCCAGGAAGACTCCGTAGTCTCGAATATCACGCAGCGATTGAAGGCGGGAACCACCTTGCGCGCATCGCGGTACCCATCCTCGGTTCGCGGATCCTGGTGGAGTTCCAGGCAGCCACCCCAGCTTTCCTCCCAGTCCCGGTTGAGGAATACGATGAGATTGAGTCGCCGGTGCTGCCCCGAAAACGGGTGGAAATTGAAATCCACGTGGGGATCCAGATCCTGGCCGTGGCGATTATCGTGAGTACCGCCGCCGTAATAGGCCGGGTCATAAATCAGGTTCGGGATGTCCGTGATTGTGCTGATCAGATTGCGGAACCCATGGCACTCCACCAGCCGGTCCAGGGTCTGAAAAGGTCCGCCCAGGGAAGCGACATCTTCGTGCACACATTTGCCGCCCGCATAGCCATCTTCATTGGTGGCGAGTTGTTCGTCGAAGGCCGGAAACGCCTGCTCCAGGCGGTCGGCAAATCCGGCATCAAAAAACGGGTCAATGACCACGTGTCGAAAAGGCGACGCGGTCAGGAATTCGTTGCGGAGTTCCTGCTGCCTGCGGAGAACGTCCGGCGCTACCAGATCAAGCTGTGGCATGATGAAAGTCGGGTGCCCGGCCGGGATATGGCCTGATGATCAGTGCAGTGAAAAAGTTCACGCTATGATGACCGGCGCCATGTTGATATTCAATATCATTTGCCAGGGGACCTGCCGTGAGCCATCAATCCGCAATCGATCCGGCCTGTGAAGGTTGTGAGGGCGCCATTGAACTGATTATCCGACCCAGGGAAAAGGACCTGGGCGAGTTTACCGTGCGTCGGGTTCTGCCCGCAGTGGAACGCCGTATGGTGGGGCCGTTCGTGTTTTTCGACCACATGGGGCCGGCGGATTTTCCGCCGGGCCAGGGCATCCAGGTTCGACCGCATCCACACATCGGCCTGGCGACGGTCACCTACCTTTTCGAAGGGGAAATCATGCACCGGGACAGCCTCGGGTTTCACCAGCCAATCCAGGCCGGCGCCGTCAACCTCATGACCGCGGGACGGGGCATTGTTCACTCGGAGCGGGCCGGGGACGACCTGAACACCACCTCGCGCCTCCACGGGATCCAGTCGTGGATGGCGCTTCCGGAGGACCAGGAGGAGTGCGAGCCCGCCTTTGTTCACTACCCGGCCGACCGACTGCCTCAGCTGGACGTGGACGGTGTCACGGTGCGGGTCATCATCGGCGAAGCCTTCGGTAGCGTTTCCCCGGTGACGGTCCGGTCTCCCATGCTGTATCTGGAGTGCAGGATGCCCGCCGGCTCCAGCGTGACGCTTCCGGAAGCCTGGCAGGACCTTGCTTTCTACGTGGTGGAAGGCCGCGTAACGGTGGACCAGCAGGCCTTCACCGGCGGCGAGATGGCCGTGGCTCGGTCAGGAGCGCTGGTGACCGTAGAGGCACGATCCAACAGTCACGTGATGGTCATCGGCGGTGACAACCTGGGCCCGCGGCAGCTGTGGTGGAATTTTGTGTCCACCAGCTCCGAGCGCATGGAGCAGGCCAAGCGCGATTGGGCCGAGGGGCGCTTTGACCCGGTTCCCGGGGAGACGGAGTTTATCCCGCTGCCGGAAAACTGAAGCCCCTGGCCCCGGCCAGCGAACCGATGGAAATGGACTATACTGGGTGATACGGCAGGCGAGGGGAGCCACCCGGTGATCAGATTTTTGTCCTTGCTGGTAGCTGCTGCCGGGATGATTGCTACCCAGGCCTCCCTGGCCCAGCCCGAGCGCATGTTCCTGGGGGACACGGCCGGGGCGCCGGGCACACTGGTGACCATTCCCATCGATTTTCGCGACGACCTGCCGGTGCGCAGCTTCAACGGCTTCGTCTCGCTGCCCACCGGGCTGGTGACCCTGGAAGCGTTTCGCTGCTTCGATATACCTGTCGCCAACGGCCCCGGCAATGCCACCGTGGCCTGTACTCAGGGACGGCCCAACATCATTAACTTCAGTGCTGACAGCGGTGGGCTCACGCTGAGGCTGACGCCTGGCCGGTTCGCCGAGTTGGATCTGCGAATCAGTTCATCTGCAGTCGAAGGTGACAGCGTGACCGGGAGCCTGTCCTACTCTATCTCCGGAAACTTCGGCACCCGCAGCGACGTGGATAGCGGCACGGTGCACGTGGCCGAGGATCGCAGTGCCTTCTTCGCGGGATTCTGTCCCAGTGAACTGCCGGGTCCGCCGGACCTGTTTGAACCCGATGATTCGGCCGCCACGGCCACAACCATGGTGGCGCGTCGCGCCAGCCAGGCCTCGGCGGAGGAGCCCTTCGTATTCGATGCCCATACCTTCCACGATTCCGATGACGAGGACTGGGTGGTGTTCCAGGCTTACGATGACAATCGCACCTACAGCCTGCAGTTCGACCTGGCAGGGTCGGAGCCGGGGACGGGGCTGCCGTTTGACACGTCGCTTGGGCGCGGGGTTGGCCTTCTGGTGCAGTACTTTGACCAGAACGGTGCGCTGCTGGGGCTGAGCGGGGGCGGAAACATCCCTGAGTTCGACGTCAACAGCTACAACCCGACGTTCACCGGGCGCTGCTTTGACCCGATCCCCAGTGCTTCTTTCCAGGGTGTTCGCGATTTTGAAGGGCAGGTTTTTGCCCGCATCCTGCAGTGTCGAAACGCTGGATTGGACCTGGGTGGCCGCATCGATGACGACCTGGAGTACTGCATCCGGCCGGACGCAGCGCGCTATGGCGTGGCGGTGACGGCCAACCTGGATGCCAACCCGGGGGTCGTCAAGGGACGCGTGCTGGACGCGGTCAGCGGTGAACCCATCGCTTTCGCAGCGGTTGTTGGCACCCAGATCACCAACTTCACCAGTTTCAGCAATATCGACGGCAACTTCCTGCAGGACGACACCAGCACCAATTCCACCGCTGAAGCGGTCATTCTGAAAGATGGCTACAACACGGTGACGATCCAGTTCGACATTAACGAGGGAGAGGTCACCGACTGCGGCGACATCCTGATGACCCGGGAAACGGGGTCGGCACCGGACCTGCAGGTAGCGACTCCGGACGTTAATCCCAAGGTGACCATCGAAGGTGCGTCGGTTACCGCTACGGCGACTATCTCCAATGTCGGCGACAGCGGGTCCTCGCCCACCACCCTGCGATTTGTGGCGTCTGACGACCCGGTGATCACCGCTGCTGACCCGAGTTTCGCCACAGTGGCCCTGCCGGCCATTGCGCCGGGAGTACTGGCGGATGCTTCCACCTCGGCGCCGGCGCCGGTGGATCGACCCATGCCGCTGTACATGGGTGCCTGTGTGGATCCCGCGGCAGGCGAGCAGAATTCGGACAATAACTGTTTCGGATTTGCCCCGCTGTTCCTGGATTCCCGGCTGGTGTTTGCCGACGGGTTTGAGCAGCAGGGTCAGAAGGTGACCCTGCGCAAGCCGGCTGGTCCGAGCGTGCCGGTCAAAGGCGCCGTATTCTGTAACGTCGTCCCCTGAATCAGGGTCGGTCCGATCCGGACGTCGGCCACCAGTGGGTGCCGTCTGACCGCGCCTGCCCGTCGTTCTCCAGCTTGAGCAGATGCGCCAGCAATGAGCGCTCGGCCAGGGCATGTATCTGCTCCGGAATCTCGGGATACACCGGGGGCACCAGGTCCAGCGAGGTGACGCCGGGATTGGCGATCAGGGCGGCGTTGACCCGGGACTCCCGCTTCAACCGGTGCTCGATGAGCCCGCCAAAGGCCTGGTCGGGCTGGTCTATGACCTCGCCGTGGCCGGGCGCCAGGGCTTTGAAGCCAAGGGCCTGGAGTCGGGCCAGAGACGCCAGATACGCTGCCATGTCGCCATCCGGAGGATTGATGACCACGGTGGAGCCGTTAATGACATGGTCACCGGTAAACAGCATTCCGGCGGCGCGGTGGTGGAAACACAGGTGATTGGAGGCATGGCCGGGTGTATGCAGAGCCTCGATGACGAACTCTTCGGTCTCCAGGCGATCGCCATCATTCATGACCCGTTCCGGTCGGAAGGTCTGGTCCTGGTGGGGTCCGGAGGGTGCCGGTCGACCCAGTACCTCGGCCCCGGTTTGCGCCGCCAGTGGCGAAACCGCCGGTGAATGGTCCGGGTGGGTATGGGTCGCCAGGATCCAGCGGATCGGCCCCGGGGCTGAGTCAACCAGGTTGCGAATGTGACGGTCCATGGCCGGGCCAGGATCAATGACGGCGACTTCACGCTCGCCAACCAGGTAGCTGTTGGTGCCGGGTCCCGTCATCATGGAGGGGTTTGGGGCGACCAGCCTGCGGATGCCCGGAGCGATCTCGGTCAGGCGGGTCCGGAACCCGGTCACTCCGGGTACCCCTCGTCGCCGGGGATGACCAGCTCAGCCTGGCCGTCTTTCCTGATGCGTCGGGGCGTGATTGGCGCCACACCGCTGACAGGGCAGGATTCCGCCCATTGCTTGAGGCTTTCGATGTCGGCGTGCTGGGCGATGCTGCTGAGGGTTCGCAGGGTCGGAAAATGCACGGTCATGTCGCCCGCATCGGCAGCGGCAATGACTTCGCTCGCTGGCATCCAGCGCAAATCGGTCAGTTCCCCGCCGTCGTGGCTGCCTTCCTGACCGGCGGGACACTCGGCCAGAAAAAAGCGGGTGGAATAGCGTTTGGGCAGGAACGCAGGGGTCACCCAATGGCTGAAATAACGCAGCGATCCGCAGTCCAGGGTCACCGCCGCCTGGCGCACCCAGCGGTCCCAGTCCAGGCTGCCGTCGTTGAGCGAATTGCGGCTGGACTCAAGATCGCTGTCACTGCCCGCGCGACCCAGCAGGATGCCGGTCTCTTCGAACAGTTCGCGGATTGCGGCGCTGTAGTAGTCCAGCCCGCCCGAATCAACGCCCAGCAGCGCGGACGCCCGAGGGTCCTGGAGCCCGGTGCAGAAATCATGGACGGTGGAGTCCCCGGGTTCCAGCAGACCGCCCGGGAAAACGTACGCCGAGCCGAACATGATGTCGCCGGCGTGACGTTGAACCATCAGCACCTGCGGAGCACCCGTTGAACCCTGGCGCACCAGCACCACGGTGGATGAGGGCCGGGGAACCGGTGGCTCAGTTTTCACGGCCTGGCCCAACCCTGGGTGACACCGGGACCCCGGGCTCGGCGGTCCCTGGCGGATCCAACCCTTTGACACATTGACGTCAGACCTCCAAGCAACAACACTAGGCGGATTTTGGCGCGGGGAGGACGGCCCCAAAGGCATCGCTCGCGCCGAAACCACCATTATCGGAAAAAACCATGTCATTACGAAGCAGTTTTGTACTGATTTCCGTCATCCTGCTGGCGGGCTGCGGTGGGCAGCAGTCTGATCAGGCGCAGACTCCGAAAAATGCACCGGCCGTTGATGAATCCGCGGTAGAGATCCCGCGGTACAGCGCTGAAGCATTCTTTGAGACGACCAGCTTTGCCATGGCTGACGGTTCGGGGCACGCTTTTTCCCCCGACGGCGCGTCGATCCTGGTCTCGTCTGACGCGACCGGGGTGTTCAACGCCTACGCCCTGCCGGTGCGCGGTGGCGAACCCGTCCAACTCACCAGCTCGGACGACAATGCCATTTTTGGCGTGAGTTACTTTCCTGCAGACCAGCGCATCCTCTACACCTTCGACGTCGGCGGAAATGAACTCAACCACGTATACGTGCGCGAGACCGACGGCAGCAGCCGGGATCTGACCCCGGGTGATGATCTGAAAGCCGCGTTTCTCGGCTGGAGCGGTGACGGCCAGCACTTCTACCTGACCAGCACCGAACGCGACCCATCCAGTTTTGACGTCTACCGTTATTCCGCTGAGGACTACAGCAGAAACCTGGTGTTTGAAAACCCCGGGTTCCAGGTCGCCGACATCAGTTCCGACGGCCGCTGGCTGGCCCTGCAAAAGCCGCGCAATTCGGCGGATTCCGACATTTACGTGGTCGATCTTTCCAGCCCCGATCCGGAACCCCGCCTGATTACCCGGCATGAAGGCAATATTGCCCACGGCGTCTACGAGGTCGCGCCGGACAACCGCACGTTGATCTACTCAACCAACGAATTCGGGGAGTTTTCCCAGGCCTGGAGCCATGATCTGGAAACCGACGAAAAAGCACTGCTGCTGGAAGCGGACTGGGACGTGAGCTACGTGGCCAACTCGCCCAGCGGACGCTATCGAGTCTCTGGCATCAACGCCGACGCACGCACCGAAGTGACCATTGTCGACAATCAGACCGGAAAGGCCCTGGGGCTTCCGGACCTGCCGACCGGGGATTTGCGTAACCTGCGGTTCTCTTCCGACGAAGGCCTGCTGGCCCTGCTGGTCAACGCCGACGATTCTCCCTCCAACGTACACCTGGTGGACCTGGCCGGGTCCACCGCCGCACAGCTGACCAGGGCGCTGAACCCGGCCATCGAGCAGGCGCACCTGGTGCGCAGCGAAGTGGTGCGATACCGGAGCTTTGACGGTCTGGAGATTCCCTCCATCCTGTACAAGCCCCATGGCGCCAGCGCGGAGAATCCGGTTCCTGCCCTGGTCTTTGTTCACGGCGGTCCGGGTGGTCAGACCCGCACCGGCTACCGCGCCATGTTTCAACACCTGGTTAATCATGGCTACGCCATACTGGGGGCCAACAACCGGGGCTCGTCCGGATACGGCAAGACCTTTTTTCATATGGACGACAAGCGACATGGTGAAGAAGACCTGCAGGACATCGTCTACGGTCGCAAATACCTGGAGTCCCTGGACTGGGTGGACTCCAACCGCATCGGGATCATCGGGGGGTCTTATGGCGGCTATATGGTGGCGGCAGCCCTGGCGTTCGAGCCCGAGGTGTTTGACGTGGGCATCAATATTTTCGGGGTGACGAACTGGGTCCGTACCCTGGAGTCGATTCCGCCCTGGTGGGAGGCGTTCAAGGAGGCCCTGTATGACGAGATGGGTGATCCCGCCACCGACGCTGAACGGCACCGGCGCATTTCGCCGCTGTTTCACGCTGACAACATCGTCAAGCCGCTGCTGGTGATCCAGGGAGCCAACGATCCGCGGGTGCTGCAGGTGGAAAGTGATGAGCTGGTGGCTGCCGTCCAGGCCAACGAGGTGCCGGTTGAGTACGTGGTGTTTCCTGACGAGGGTCACGGATTCCGCAAGAAATCCAACCGCATCGCCGCATCGGAGGCTTACCTGAATTTTCTCAATGCTTACCTTCGTGGCCCCCAGGCCATTCAATAAATGAACCCGCCGGCCTGGTCCGGCTGAACGATAACACGGTGGAGCGCCGCTTCGCTCCACGGAGAACAGACATGACTGCAAATAAGATCGTGCGCCGCGTTGTACCGGCCGTTGTCCTGCTTCTGGCAGGCTGCGGCTCTGAATCGCCCCCTGCCACTGAAGACGCCGACGCAGCGGATCCGGTGCTCACCGAGGTGAGTCCGCCGGATGCGCAGCAACGTCCCCGTGAGCTGATCGAACACGGTGACGTGCGGATAGACAACTACTACTGGCTGCGCGACGACGACCGTAAAGACCCCGACGTCATCGCCTATCTGGAAGCCGAAAACGCTTATACCGAGACTATGACGGCTCACGTCAAAACCCTTGAAGACACCCTGTATGAGGAAATGGTGTCCCGAATCAAACAGGACGACTCGTCGGTGCCGCTGAAGGTGGATGATTACTGGTACTACTCTCGCTACAGCGAAGGCCAGGAATACCCGGTGTTTGCCCGTCGCAAGGGCAGCGAAGACGGGCCGGAGCAGGTCCTGGTGGACGTCAATGAGCTGGCCGAGGGCTACGAGTTCTTCCAGGTGGGGAACTACAAGGTCAGCGACGACCACCGCATCATTGCGTGGGCCGAGGATACGGTCAGCCGCCGACAGTACACCATCCGCTTCAAGAACCTGGACACCGGGGGGATGTACCCGGACCGTCTGGAGAATGCGTCGGCTTCCATGGCCTGGGCGGCAGACAACAGGACCCTGTTCTACATCCGCAAGGACCCGCAGACTCTGCTGGGTTACCAGGTCTATCGCCACCGGCTGGGTACGGATCCCGCTGACGACGTCCTGGTGTACGAGGAAAAGGACAATGCCTTTTACCTGGGCGTGTTCCGCAGCAAGTCCCGTGACTGGATCTATATCGCCTCCAGCGCCACCATCACCAGCGAAGTCCGGGTGCTGGCAGCAGACCAGCCCGAAGGAGATTTCCAGGTTTTCCTGCCCCGGGAAACAGGCCACGAGTATTCGGTCACTGACGCCGGCGGACGCTTTTTTGTGACCACCAACTGGGACGCCGAGAACTTCCGGGTGATGGAGACCAGCCTGGAGCAGTCGGCAGACAAGTCGACCTGGACCGAGGTCATCCCCCACCGCGACGATGTGCTGATCCACGCCGTGGAGCCTTACAACGATTACCTGGTGATCAATGAGCGCAGCGACGCCACCCGCAAGTTGCGGGTTCTGCCCCGGACTGAAGGCGGGCGCGAGTTCTTCATTGAATCCGACGAGGCGGCCTACACCATGTATCTGGGCGCCAACGCCGAAATCGACAGTCATGTGCTGCGCTACGGCTATACCTCGTTGACCACGCCGTTCAGCACCTATGACTACGACATGCGCAGCGGCGAGCGAGAGCTGAAGAAACGGGCTCCCGTGCTGGGCGATTTTGACCCGGCCAATTACGGCACCGAGCGAATCAGCATCACCGCCCGGGACGGTACCGAGGTTCCGGTGTCCATCGTTTACCGCAAGCCCTTCGAGCTGTACGCCGAGCGGCCGCTGATGGTGGCGGGCTACGGCTCCTACGGTTCCTCCCGGGATCCGTCATTTTCCATCGCGAACCTGGCCCTGCTGGATCGGGGCATTGTCTACGCCATTGCCCATATTCGGGGTGGCCAGGAAATGGGCCGAAAGTGGTACGAAGATGGGAAAATGTTCAATAAAAACAATACTTTTACTGATTTTATTGATGTGACCCGCGGGCTCGTGGAGAAGGGCTATGGCGACAGCGAGCGGGTGTTTGCCATGGGTGGATCCGCTGGCGGCCTGCTGATGGGCGCGGTGATCAACATGGCGCCGGAGCTGTACCGCGGCGTGATTGCGGCGGTACCGTTCGTGGACGTGGTCACGACCATGCTGGACGAAACCATTCCCCTGACCAGTAATGAATTCGACGAGTGGGGCAATCCCAAGATCAAGGAGCAGTACGACTACATGCTGTCCTACTCTCCCTACGATCAGATCAAGGCCCAGGACTATCCCAACCTGCTGGTGACCACCGGACTGCACGATTCCCAGGTACAGTACTGGGAGCCCGCCAAGTGGGTGGCCAAGCTGCGCGACCACAAGACCGACAATAACCGGCTGCTGCTGAAGACTGACATGGAAGTGGGTCACGGTGGTTCTTCCGGTCGATTCAAGCGCTACCGGGACCGGGCTTTCATGTGGGCCTTTATGCTGGACCTGGCTGGCTTCAGGGAGTAGCACCTGGGGATGACGCCGCGGACCCACGGTCCGCGGCTTGTCATTGGGGGCAGCCGATACACCGGGTTTTCGGTAAAATAACCCGATCACGGTTTCTCGCATTCCGCAGGGCCGGTACAGCCTGAATCAAGGAGTCCGTATTGGCCTTTCTTTCTAGAATTGCGCTGGCGTCAGTCCTGCTGTGTCTGGCTGCGCCGCTTCAGGCAGCAGAGCCGGTGGCCGTAGCGGCCAGATCGTTGGGAGACCTGCTGGTCAACCGGGAGCTGCGGGCGCCCGCCATCGTGCTGGCTGCCAACCAGGCCGACGTGAAGTCCCAGGTTTCGGCACTGGTGGCCGAAGTACTCAGGGATGTGGGTGACAGCGTGACCCGGGGCGAGCTGCTGATCCGGCTGGATGACGACAATGCCCGCCTGGCGCTGGCCCAGGCCAGGGCATCACTGCGCGCCGTCGACGCCCAGATCGAAGAAGCACGATCGCGGCTGGCCCGCGCCGAGGAGCTGCTGCAGGGCCAGTTTATTTCCGAGGAGGAACTCATCGCTAGGCAGGCCAGTCTGAACGTGCTGCTGGCCAACCGGCAGGCCCAGCAGGTGGCTGTGGAACTGGCGGAACTGGAACTGAGCCGCACCCGCATCGAGGCGCCTTTTACGGGCAGCATCATCGTGCGCTCGGCCCAGGTCGGCAACTATGCCCAGCCGGGAACACCGCTGCTCACGGTGGTGCAGACCGACCGGGTGGAAATCGATGTGGAGCTGGACCCTCGCTATGCCGCCGGGATTTCCGGTGCGTCGGGTTTTGCATTCCACAGCCAGGGGCAGAGGTGGCCGGTTGAGCTGCTCCGGCTGTCCCAGGTGATCGACGTTTCCAGCCGGCTGGTGCGCGCGCGCTTCGGGTTTACCGGTGACGCGGCCACGGCCGGCACCGCGGGTCAGCTGGTCTGGAACGCCACCACCGGGGCGGTCCCGCCAGACCTGATGGTTCAGCGCGGCGACGACCTGGGTGTATTCGTGGTCGATGGCGAGCAGGCTCGCTTCGTGCCGGTGCCCGACGCCCAGCAAGGCCGCGCCGCCTCCCTGGAGCTCCCCGCCGACAGCCTGGTCATCACCCGGGGGCAGCTGAGGCTGCAGCACGGTGACGCCATTCGGGTCAGCCTCGAATGAGCCTGATGCGCACCCTGTTGACCAACCATCCCCTGGTCAACATCTTTTTCTCGGTGGTGCTGGTGATGGGCTTTCTGTCCTACGTCCAGATGCCCCGTGAGCAGGATCCGGAGATCAACTTCAACTTCGTCAACATCAACACGGTGCTGCCCGGCGCCACCGCTGCCGATGTGGAGCAGCTGGTGACCGGCCCCCTGGAAGACGCGCTTCGCCAGGTCAAGGACATTCGCTTCATCAGCAGCAGTTCCCGGGAAGGCGTGTCGGACATCCTGGTGCGCTTTCGTGAGCTGAGTCAGCGGGAATTCGACAAACGCGTGACCGATCTGCGCCGGGACATCCAGGCCAAGGCCAACGATGAACTGCCCGAGGACGCCGAAGATCCTTTCATTCTCGAAATCAATACGTCCAACGGCTTTCCCACGGCGACCGTTCTGGTGGCCGGGCAGGCCTTCGATGAAAGCCTCCGGCGCCAGGCCAAGCTGATCAAGGAGGAACTGGAGGCCTTAAAAGGCGTTGACGGGGTCAACGCATTCGGTTTCAACGAGCCGGAGCTGCACATCGAAATCGATCCCCTGGCCCTGGCCACCCAGGGGCTCACCGCCAGCAACGTCGCGGACCAGATTCGCGCTGCCTACCGCGACGTGTCCGCCGGCAAGGTGGACGTGGGAACTTCCGCCTGGAATCTTCGCATCCAGGGTAAGACGGTCGATCCGGAGGTTCTTGCGCAGTTCCTGCTGTCGCCGCCGGCCATGCCCCAGCGAAAAGTGGCCCTTGACCAGGTTGCCCGCATACGGCGCGCCCAGAAAGAGGCGTTTCAGATGGTGAGTTACCAGGGGCGCCCGGCCATCTCCATGGCGGTCACCAAGGTCGCCTTCACCAATACTCTGGAGCTGGTGGACCGGATCCGCGACTACGTGGATGCGAAAAACCAGCGCGTGGCGGCCAGCGGCATTGAACTGATCCTGGCTGACGACCAGACCGTGGCGACGCGCCAGGCGGTGGGCATTATGCAGACCAACGCGCTGCTGGGGCTCAGTCTGGTACTGCTGGTGTGCTGGCTGTTCCTTGGGCTCACCATCGCCAGTTTCGTGACCATGGGCATCGCGTTTTCCATCGCCGGGACATTCTGGGTGCTCAACATGACCGGCAACACGGTCAATGTTCCGGTGCTGCTGGGCATTGTCATCGTGCTGGGCATGCTGGTGGACGACGCGGTGGTGGTGGTGGAAGCGCTGTACTACCGCCTGCAGCGGGGGCAGGAAGCGGTGACGGCGGCGCTGGCTTCCCTGGGGGAGGTGGGCAAGCCGGTCACATCAGCCGTATTCACCACCATATCCGCGTTTGCGCCGCTGATGCTGCTGCCGGGCATCATTGGCGAATTCATGATGATCGTTCCGCTGGTGGTGACCACGGGACTGCTGGTCAGCCTGATTGAAGCCTTCTGGATTCTGCCGGCCCATGTGATCAGTTCCACCCGCCGGCATGCGCCGGTGACCGATCAGCTGGCAACCTGGCGGGGCCGCTGGACCCACTGGGTTCGCATGAAGTACACCCGGGCCCTGGCATACGTGTTCCGGCGGCCCCTGCGCTTCTTCACCGCCGGCATCCTGGCGTTTTTCCTTGCCGCCGGCGCGCTGGCAACGGGCGCGGTCAAGGCCAATTTCTTCACCCTGGACCCTTTGCGGCTGTTTTACGTCAACCTGGATATGCCGCCCGAGGCGACGCTGGAGGAAACCCTGGCCCAGGTGGACCGGATCCAGGCCAGCGTCAGGCCGTTACTGCTGGACGAGGAACTGCGGGCGCTCAGCGGCATGGCGGGTATCAAATTTACGGATACCGAGGCGCTGTATGGTGACAATTACGGCCAGGTCATGGTGTCACTCAATCCCCAGGCGCGTGGCGGCCGCAACACCCAGGAAATCATGGCCGCCGTGCGCGACGCCGCCGTGGCCAGCGGCGGAAACGGGGAAATCACTTTCTTCCTGGTGACCGGTGGGCCACCGGTGGCCAAGGACATCAGCCTTAACGTCCGTGGCGACGAGTACGAGGTGCTGCGGGCCGGCGCTGACGCGGTGATGGATATCGTTCGCGGCATCCCCGGATCGGAAAACATCGTAGACAATGACGTCCCCGGACGCCAGGAGCTGACCCTGCAGCTGGACTATCGCGCCATTCGAGAGGCGGGTCTGAGTCCCGGCGAGGTTGCGCGACTGCTGCGGCTGCACCTGGACGGTGAAATTATTGCGTTTACCCGGGACCGGGGCGAAAAGATCGAGCTGCGGGTCCGGGGCATGCACCGATCGGTCAGCGATGTCGCGGTTATCCTTGACGACCCCGTGCTGCTGCCCGGCGGCGGCACCACCACCTTTCGGGCACTGACCACGTCGGAAATCAGCCGCGGCAGCGGCACCATCCGGCACTACAACTTCCGGCGCTCCATCACGGTGGAGGCAGATCTGGGTCCCGACTCGCCCGACACCCTGACGGCGACGGCCATGCTGCGTGAGCAGTGGGCCCAGGTCCAGGACCAGTACCCCGGTGTGGACCTGGACTTCGCCGGGGCCTTCGACGACCTGCAGGAAAGCCTCGATTCCATGCTGCTGCTGTTCCTGTTTGGCCTGGGCCTGATCTACCTGATCCTGGCCACCCAGTTCCGCAGCTATTTTCAGCCCATGCTGATTCTGGCGACGGTGCCCATGGCGTTTACCGGTGTGGTGCTGGGGCTTTTCGTGACCGGCTACGCGCTGAGCCTGTACACCCTTTATGGCGTCGTGGCATTGACCGGTATCGCGGTGAACGCCGCCATCGTGCTGATCGACGCAACCAACTCCCGAATCCGCTCGGGAATGCGGACCCTGCACGCCATCATGTACGCAGCGCGCCGCCGGGTGATACCCATCCTGATGACCTCCATGACCACCATCGCCGGGCTGTTTTCACTGGCTACAGGACTGGGCGGCAAATCCGCAATCTGGGGGCCGGTGGCCACCAGCATGGTGTTTGGCCTGTTCGTTGCCACCATCATGACCCTGTTCCTGATGCCGGTGCTGTTTCGGGCGTTCATCCGGCTGCGGGATCCCGCGGTGCGGGCCGGTCTGTTCCCGACCTTGCGCGGACGCAGGGCGTTGAAGGCGCGGGGCCACGGGTGAACCCGCTGCCCGATCGGGAGCTTGACCATCTGCTGCTGACCCTGGAGTCGGGCCTGCTGGACCACCAGGTCCGCACTGACCCAGCCCGGGTCGGCAGCCTGCTGGCAGAGGATTTTGTGGAGATCGGGCAATCCGGTCGTCGCTTCGACCGGCAGGAGATCCTGCGGGAGCTGGCCCGGGAGGCGCCCGGCCGGACAGTCTACATCGAAGAATTCAACGTCAGGTCACTGGCTCCTGACATCGCCATGGCCACCTTTCAAACGGTGGTGAATGCAGGCACTGAGCAGAGCAGGGCCGCCCGGGTTTCGTTGTGGCGCTGTCGGGGCGGGGAGTGGCAGCTGTTCTACCACCAGGGTACCCGGGTGCCGGCCTAGGAACGTGATGGAAACTGTCGGACCCGTTATGTACAAGTCCGAATGAACCTTTTCGTCCGTGGGGCGTACCCTTGAGCCATCCAAACAGATGGTTCTATGAGGGGTTCATCATGTCCAACAAACAAGCCGATCTTGCCGGCCCGGGTATCAGCACTTATGAGGAAGTCGCCCGGATCCTGCCTGACGACTACCAGTCGATCCTGACGCCCAAAGAAACCATGAAGGCGTTGTTTGGGGTCAAGAACTACATCGAAGAAAACCTCTGCAAAGAGCTGAACCTGATGATGGTCCAGGTGCCGCTGATCGTCGACCGCGACAGCGGCGTCAACGACATGCTGGATCGCGATGGGTCCAGAACCCCGGTGGAATTCCCCTGCGGGCTGGGACTGGATGAGCCCATTCATGCCCAGGTGGTGCAGGCTGCTACCAAGTGGAAGCGCATGGCGCTGAAGACCTTCGACTGCGGCCCGGGTGAAGGGATCTGCACGGACATGAAGGCGATTCGGAAGGACTACTTCCTGGATCACGACCACAGCGCTTACGTGGACCAGTGGGACTGGGAGCGAACCATTACGCCGGATCAGCGCACCCTGGAATTCCTCACCGATATCGTGGGGCGCATCTGGAAAGTGTTTCGCGGCGCTGAGAAGTATGCCCAGGACATGTATCCCCAGCTGCAGGACCCCCGTTACCCGGATCTTCCCGACGAACTCACCTTCGTTCACGCCGAGGACATCCTGGCCATGTATCCGGACCTGCCTCGCAAGGAGCGTGAGATGCGCCTGCTGCAGGACCATCCCGCCGTTTTTATCTACGGCATCGGGTGGCCGCTGGCTGATGGATATCCCCACGAGCTGCGGGCGGCGGATTACGACGACTGGGTGACCGAGACCCAATCCATCGATGGGCGTCCCATGCACGGACTCAACGGCGACATCCTGGTGTGGAACCACGTAACCCAGCGGCGCCATGAGCTCAGCTCCATGGGCGTGCGGGTGACTGCGGAAACCCTGTTGAAGCAGCTGGAAATGAGCGGCCAGATGGACCTGGTGGAACAGCCCTATCACCAGGCCATCCTGAACGACCAGATTCCGCTCAGCATCGGCGGCGGCATCGGTCAATCCCGGGTATTCATGCTGCTGTTGCGCAAGGCGCACCTGGGAGAGGTTGGCGTCACCGTCTGGCCCCAGGAATTGCGTCGCATCTGCGCTGAACGCAACATCCACGTTCTGCAGTAGCCTGCGTCCAGGGTCGTGACCGAGGTCATCACCGGGGGGTGTCGATGCGGCGCCGTCCGCTACCAGCTGGAGGCTCCGCCGCTGTTCAAGCACATGTGCTGCTGTCGGGATTGTCAGTACTTTACCGGTACCGACAAGATGTTCATCGTCGGCGGCATGCGCAGCGCATTCCACCTCACTTCGGGATCGGTCCGGCACTACGCTGTCACCGCTGACAGCGGCGCGACTATACACCGGGCATTCTGTCCGCAATGCGGCAGCAGTTTACTGATCTATCCCGAAGTCGACCAGAAGCATTACATGCCCGGCGACGATGTGGTGGGTGTTGCTGCAGGCAGCCTGGACGAGCCCGGTGCGTTCCAGCCGGACGCGGTGGTTTTTACTTCGCGCGCTCCGTCCTGGGCCACTTTCCCGGAAGGCGTCGAGCAACACCCCTGAATCTGGACGCGGCCGTTACATCAAATCGCTCTCGAAAACCGCGCCCCGGATTTCCGGGGCGCGTCTGATTCCGGCGTCAGGCTGCGTGGTTCTGAGCGTAACCCATATCCTGCAGCGCGGATTCCATTTCATCCAGCACGGTCGGGTCATCGATGGTTGCCGGCATCTTCCAGCTGTCTCCGTTGGCAATGCTGCGTATGGTCCCGCGGAGGATCTTGCCGGACCGGGTTTTCGGCAGGCGTTTGACCGCGGCCACCAGCTTGAATGCCGCAACTGGTCCCATCTCGGCGCGAACCAGCTGGATACATTCCTGCAGGACCTCTTCGGTCGGCCTGTCCACTCCGTCGTTGAGCACCACCAGGCCCAGCGGCAGCTCTCCCTTGAGCGCATCACGCACGCCCAGGACTGCACATTCCGCCACGTCATGGTGGCCGGACAGGATTTCCTCCATGCCGCCGGTGGACAGCCGGTGTCCAGCGACATTGATGATGTCGTCCGTGCGTGACATGACGAACAGGTAGCCGTCTTCGTCCAGGTAGCCCGCATCACCGGTGTTGTAGTAGCCGGGGAATTCGGTCAGGTAGGAGTTGCGAAAACCTTCGTCGTTGTGCCACAGGGTTGGCAGGCAGCCCGGGGGCAGAGGCAGCTTGACCACGATGGTGCCGAACTCTCCGGCGGCCTTTTCATCCTGGGCTTCACCCAGGATGCGCACGTCATATCCCGGCATGGGCAGGGTGGGTGAACCTTTTTTCACCGGCAGCAGCTCTACGCCCAGGGGGTTGCTGCAGATGGGCCAGCCGGTTTCGGTTTGCCACCAGTTGTCGATAACTGGAACCTTCAGGTTGCCCTCGGCCCAGTCAATGGTGTCGGGGTCAACGCGCTCGCCGGCCAGGAACAGGGCCTTGAAATGGGTGAGGTCGTACTGTTTTACGAGTTCGCCTTCGGGGTCTTCTTTCTTGATGGCCCGAAATGCGGTGGGAGCGGTAAACAGGGCTTTGACCCGGTGCTCGGAGATGACCCGCCAGAATGCTCCCGCGTCAGGGGTGCCCACCGGTTTGCCTTCGTAGATGATGCTGGTGGCGCCAATGGCCAGGGGGCCGTAAAGGATAAAGGAGTGGCCAACCACCCAGCCCATGTCCGATGCGGACCAGAAAACTTCACCGGGATGGATGTCGTACACGTTTTCGATGGCCCAGGTCAGGGCCACCATGTGCCCACCGTTGTCCCTGACCACACCCTTGGGAATTCCCGTGGTGCCTGAGGTGTAGAGGATGTACAGCGGGTCGGTAGCCTTGACCGGAACACAGTCGGGGCGCAGGTTCCGGTCGCGGGCATCAGCTTCCAGGGCCATCCAGTCGTGGTCGCGTCCCTCGATCATCGAAGCCTGCTCCACGTCGCGCTGGAAGATGATGCAGGCGTCGGGTTTGTGCTGGGCCAGCTCAATGGCGCCGTCCAGCAGCGGCTTGTAGGCCACCACCCGGGACGGTTCAATCCCGCAGGACGCCGACAGGATCAGCTTGGGTTGGGCGTCGTCGATCCGCGTGGCCAGTTCGGCCGGGGCGAACCCGCCAAAAACGATGGAGTGGACCGCGCCGAGCCGCGCGCATGCCAGCGCGGCAATGGCGGTTTCCGGAATCATGGGCATGTAGATGATGACCCGGTCACCATGGCCAACGCCATGATCCGCCATCATGCCAGCCACCAGCTGCACCCGGTCCAGCAGTTCGCCGTAGCTGATGCGAACCTTTTGGGTGGTCACGGGAGAATCGTAGATGAATGCGGCCTGGTCCGCGCGTCCGGCGTTCACGTGCCGGTCCACGCAGTTGAAGCAGGTGTTCAGCACCCCATCCGGATACCACCGATCCAGCCCCGTGCTGTCATCGAAGATGGTTTTCGGCGCTTCGACCCAGTCCACCCGATGGGCCTGTTCACCCCAGAAGGCTGAAGGATCCTCTTTCCAGTTCTGATAAATCTGCTGAAACATAACGTCAATCCATGCTGTTGATTTCTGCACTGAGCGCAGCATACGCCGGTCATCTGCCTATGTTGATCCGGAGTTGTACTTGGGAAAAAAGCCCGATAACACAATATATTATGAAGGGTCACCGGGGGCGCTGTCCCTTCGACAATAGTCCAATCCGCGGACGGGCCGATGGCCCGAAACCCCCGGCTGTGTTGCGGCCGCCATTGCTGCTATGCTCCCCGCGTCATACAGGAGGGCAGGGCATTGACGAAGCGTCACATCAACATCGACTCGCTGGTGCTGATCTTCTCCTTCGTGGTGTTTGCCCAGGTGCTGTCCTACCTGGTGCCCCAGGGCGTCTTCGACCGCACGCCGTTCCCTGACAATCCAGACCGCATGATGGTGGTGGCGGGCACCTACCAGGCGGTTGCGGACGAGGCAGAAGTGACACTGCCGCTGTGGCATTTTCTGATCGGCGTCACCAAGGGCCTTGCCGATGCCCAGGACATCATTTTTCTGATCTTCCTGGTGGGTGGGGTGATCGAGGTGCTGCGCAAAACCGGCGCCGTGGATGCGGCTCTGCACGGTGCCGTCGCCAGGCTGGGGCACAGTCCCTGGATCCTGGTGCTGGGGTGTTTCGTCATGTTCTCCCTGGGTTCCTTCACCATCGGTATGGGGGAGGAGTACGTCCCGCTGATTCCGATCATCGTCACCATGTGCCTGGCCATGCGTATGGATGGGCTGACCGCAATGGGGATGGTCTGGATCCCCTATGGCATTGGCTGGGGATGCGCGGGCATCAATCCCTTCGGCGTGCTGATTGCCCAGAACCTTGCCGGAGTGCCGCTGACATCAGGCTGGGCATTTCGACTGGTCATGATGCTGGTGTTTCTGGCGGTGGGCTTTCATCATCTCTATCGCTACGCGATGAAAGTCCGGCGGGATCCCTCCCAGAGCCTGGTGGCGGACGTTGACTACAGCCAGGGGTTCGAGGCACCGGCGGATATCAGCATGACCCCGGTTCGATGGGCCATCCTGGTGGTTTTCATGGGCGGCCTGGTCCTGTTTGTTTACGGGACCGCCAACTACGGCTGGTACATCTCGGAACTGAACGCGCTGTTCCTGGGGATTGGGCTGGTGGCTGCTTTTCTGGCGCGCTTGTCTCCCAGTGAGACCAGCCAGTCCTTTATTCAGGGCGCGGCCCAGATGGCGGCTCCAGCCCTGATCGTGGGTTTTGCACGGGCCATTGCCATCGTCCTCCAGGACGGCCAGATCATCGACACCATCGTGCATTCCATTGCCGGGCTGCTGGAAGGATTGCCGGCGGAAGTGTCGGCCATCGGCATGCTGATCGTGCAGTCCCTGTGCAACTTTTTCATTCCATCGGGCACCGGCCAGGCGTTTGTCACCATGCCCATCATGTCCCCCCTGGCCACCCTGACCGGCGTTCCTCAGCAGACCGCGGTGCTGGCCTTTCAGTTTGGCGACGGTTTCACGAACATGGTCGTGCCCACCAGCGCCCTGGTGATGGGTGCCCTGGCCCTGGGACGGGTGCCTTACACCGTGTGGTTTCGATTCATGTTGCCGCTGATGTTGAAAATCCTGGCGCTTTCGGCGATTTTCATCGTGATCTCGATTCACTTCGGCGGGGTTCTGGGTCTATAAAAAGGGCGCGCAGCGCCCACCTTAAAAACGTCATCCTGAACTAGATTCAGGATCCATCTGAATACCCGAAGCGGCATTGCCATCCGTCGCCACCAGCCTTTAGCGAACCCATCGACAGTGACACCATGCAGGTCCACCGTGCCAAAGCGAAGGCAACGAGACCCTTCTGGAATCAGCGTTGCGAAGAGCGAAGTCCGATTCAGGATCCATCTGAAATCCCGAAGCCGCGACTGACCAGAATCTGGCGAGTCCGCTGTAATAAAAACATCGTCCGTCACGCGGTCAGTTGCCCCGGTGTATGAACGAATCCACAAAACGTCATCCTGAACTCGATCCCGGATCGGGTCCGGGATGACTTTTTTAACGCGCTTCGCGGTTGTATGAATTCAGGATCCACCTGAAATCCCGAAGCCACATTGCCATCCGCTACCACCAGCCTTTGGCGAACCCATCGTCAGTGACACCATGCAGGTCCACCGTGCCAAAGCGAAGGCAACGAAACCCCAATGGAACCAGCGTTGCGAATAGCGAAGTCCGATCCCGGATCAGCGTCCGGGACATGGTTCAGGATGACGTCAGTGGGGTTCTGAATGAGGGAAGAAAGGGAATGTCTGTGCGCGGGCTGGACACCGTCTACCCGTCCTTGTAAGTTGTCGGCCCCGGAGAGGTGCCGGAGTGGTTGAACGGGGCGGTCTCGAAAACCGTTGTGCGCGCAAGCGTACCGAGGGTTCGAATCCCTCTCTCTCCGCCAGATATTGAAAGGCCCGCGCAGCGGGTTTTTCAATATCTGGCGGAGACAGACGGCTGATGATCCCGAGTGGTTCGAAACCCGACAACGGCGCGAAGCGCCAACCTTCAAACCGTCTTCCTGAACTTGATTCAGGATCCATCTGAGAGCGTATTCTGTGTCCGCTTTGTTCGGGCTGGCTGTTTGATTAAGGGCGTTGTTTGGTGTCTGGGACTCCTCCCGATTTTGGACTCCGGGATAGACGATGGATCCTGAATCAAGTTCAGGATGACGATTCAAGCAAAGCGCAGCGAAGCAGCCCAGATGGGGTGAGATCGACGGCCGAATTATGCTCTCTCTCCGCCATCAACCTAGCCGTCCTCAGCCGGCAAACCCCTCCCCCTGACCACTTTCACCCATCCGGATCAACCGGCTGTCTTCGACCGCAACCGTCCGGTGGATCACCGCCTGCTTGTAGTCTGGATCGGTGACCATGGCCATAAAGGCCCCGGCATTGGGATAACGGGCGATGAAGGCGATGTCCCAGTGTTCGTCGGCGGGGCCGATGAGCACACCTTCGGGGCGGCCGCGCCAGACGATTTCACCACCCAGGTTCCTGAAGACCGGCCCGCTGGTTTCGCCGTAGCGCCGGTAGGCTTCAGCGCCGCTGCACCGGCTGCCGTCGGGGTAGGTGGTCTCCGCTTTCAGGCGGATGAGGTTGAGCATCATGATGGGTGTATCCCGGGGCAGCTGCTTGAACTGTTCGAACTGCTCGCGGGTAGGATCCACATGCATGGGGAGACCTCCAGGTTACCAGGCGCCGATGATCAGGCCCATGACGGCGTAGTTGACGATCTTGTAGCCGCCGTTGACCAGGAACAGCTTCAGGGGCTTCTGTTCGAAAAGGCAGTCCACGCCGTGTGAGGTCGCGGCAACGCCGATTCCCAGCATCAGTCCCCAATGCAGGCCGGTTTGCCAGCCCTGGCCGGCGGCCAGCATGGCAATGACCCAGGCGGCCACCATCTGCAGGGCCAGGGCGCCGCCGTAGACCATGCCGGGGTGGCCCTGCTGCATTTTTTCCTCGGTCATGCCGGAGGCTTCCATCCAGGCTTTACCCAGAAGCGGGCCATACCACAGCCCGCCGATGATGAAGCTGGACACTGCCGCCACCAGCACGGCCCAGACATTGAACGACTCGTAATCGAACATGTATTCCCCTTTACGGCTCTCCTGTGAGCCGCAGTCTATCAGAGCCGCCGGGCAGCTCTGCTGTCAGCCGTTGAGCAGGCAGACCGCCTGCTGCATCAGCGGTCGAGTCGCCGCACTGACCAGGCTGCCAGAAAACGTGATGTTGTCAGAATCGGGATCCAATGCTGCCACGCACCCGCCGGCCTCCTCCACGCAGGGAATCAGCGCCGCGATATCCCAGGGCGACATGATGGTGTCGACCGCCAGATGCAGCCGGCCCCGGCACACCAGCGCGTGCTGAATGCAATCGCCCACCACGCGAAATCGATCCGCCTGCTGCACCAGGGGCGCTAGGCGAACGTTGCGGCCCGGGACCGGCTCAACCTCGGTGGCGTGCACACCGGAGACTGAAACAAAGGCCTGGTCCAGGCGCTCAATCGGATCGGGCCGGACCTGGATCGGGTCGTTTCCACCAAGCCCGTACCAGCAGCCATTGCCCCGGCTGGCGTAGAGGGTTTCGTCCAGGGCCGGCAGGTGCATCACTCCCAGCACGGCTTCGCCGTCCCGCAGCAGGCCGATCAGGGTACCGAACAGTGGTACCCCCAGGATGAAGGAGCGTGTGCCGTCGATGGGGTCGATAATCCACTGATCGCCGGCAAGCGGGCTTCGCTCGCCGCCAAATTCCTCCCCCAGGATGGCGGCGTCGGGGCAGTGGGCCTCGATACGGTTGCGGATCAACGCCTCCCCGTCCCGGTCGGCCTCGGTGACTTCCGTGCCGTCGGCTTTGAACTCCACGCTGGCCATACGGTAGCTGGGCATGATGACTTCGGTGCCGGCCAGGCGCGCAGTATGGATTGCGAACTCGGTGAGTTCCGCCAGTTCCCGGCTCACGTCAGGAGGCGGCCTTTACCCTGGCCGCAGGATCATAGCCCAGGTTTGGCGCCAGCCAGCGCTCGGCCTCCTGCAGGGTCCAGCCTTTGCGCTGGGCGTAGTCGCGCACCTGGTCCTCGTCGATCTTGCCGAGCACGAAGTACTGGCTGTCCGGGTGAGCGAAATATAAACCGCTGACCGACGCTGGCGGCGTCATGGCAAAGTTTTCGGTCAGCTCGACGCCGGTGCTGGCTTCGGTGTCCAGCAGGTCGAAAATGGCTCGCTTGGTGCTGTGGTCGGGACAGGCCGGATAGCCGGGGGCAGGGCGGATTCCCCGGTACGCTTCGGCGATCAACGCGTCGTTCTGCAGCGACTCTTCCGGGGAGTATCCCCAGAATTCCGTTCGAACCCGCTGATGCAGGCGCTCGGCGAAAGCTTCGGCCAGTCGGTCCGCCAGGGCCTTGACCAGGATTGACTTGTAGTCGTCGTGGTCGGCCTCGAACTCTTCCACAAAAGCGTCACAGCCGTGTCCGGCGGTAACGGTAAACGCGCCAACAAAGTCCGCCAGGCCGGTCTCTACCGGGGCCACGTAATCCGCCAGGCAGAAATTGGGTTTGCCTTCCGGCTTCTCGATCTGCTGGCGCAGGCAGTGGATCACCTGCCTGACCTCGCTGCGGGATTCATCGGTGTAAACAATGATGTCGTCGCCGTTGGCGTTGGCCGGGAACAGTCCCAGGGTGGCGTGGGCCGTCAGCCAGTTTTCCTGGATCATGCGTTCCAGCATTTCCCGCGCGTCCTTGTACAGGGCTGACGCCTGTTCGCCGACAATGGCGTCGTTGAGGATGCCCGGAAACTTGCCGGCCAGTTCCCAGGTCATGAAAAACGGGCCCCAGTCGATGTAGCGGCTCAGTTCCTCCAGCGGGTAATCCCGCAGGTTGTGGGTTCCCGCCAGCTGCGGGACTGCCGGGCGGAAATCATCCCAGCTGGAGACCGCGCGCCTGGTCCTGGCATCGTCGATGGGGCGAAGGGCGCGACGGCTGGGCCGGCCTTTGTACCGATCTCTGATCTCGACGTAGTCCCGGCGTATGCCGGCCACGTAGTTGTCTCGCAGGTCCGGGCTGATCAGATTCTGGGTCACCGCCACCGCCCGCGAGGCATCTTTCACCCACACCGTGGGCGCGCTGTAGTGGGGCTCGATCTTCAGCGCGGTGTGGGTGCGGGAGGTCGTGGCGCCGCCAATCAGCAGCGGCGTTTCCAGGCCGCGCCGCTCGAACTCGCTGGCCACGTAGCTCATCTCTTCCAGGGACGGCGTGATCAGGCCGCTGAGCCCCACCAGGTCCACGTTCTCGGCTTCAGCGGTATCAATGATCTTCTGCACCGGGACCATGACGCCCAGGTCAATCACTTCGAAGTTGTTGCAGCTGAGGACCACGCCCACGATGTTCTTGCCGATGTCGTGGACGTCTCCCTTGACCGTCGCGAGCAGGATCTTGCCGGCGCTCCGGGATTCGCCCTCGCCGTCGTTTTCCTCCTCGATGAATGGAACCAGGTGGGCCACGGCCTTTTTCATGACCCGAGCGCTCTTGACCACCTGGGGCAGGAACATCTTGCCCTCGCCGAACAGATCACCCACCACGTTCATACCGTTCATCAGTGGGCCTTCTATGACCTCCAGCGGGCGGCTGGCCTGCAGCCGCGCCTGCTCGGTGTCTTCTACGATGAACTCGGTCAGGCCTTTGACCAGGGCATAGGTGAGCCGCTCGTCCACCGGCAGCTCGCGCCACGCCAGTTGTTCAGTCTCCTCGGCCTCGGGCCGGTCCAGGTACTGGGTGGCGATGTCCAGCAGCCGCTCGGTGGCATCGTCGCGGCGGTTCAGAACCACGTCCTCGACGCTGTCCCGAAGCTCCTGGGGCAGGTCATCGTAAACGGCCAGCTGGCCGGCATTGACGATGCCCATGTCCATCCCGGCCCGGACCGCGTGGTAGAGAAACACCGAGTGAATGGCCTCGCGCACCGGATTATTCCCGCGGAAGGAAAACGAGACGTTTGACACGCCGCCGCTGACCATGGCGCCGGTGAGTTCCTGTTTGATACGGCGAGTGGCCTCAATAAAGGCGACCGCGTAGTCGTTGTGTTCCTCGATGCCGGTGGCGACGGCAAAGATATTCGGATCGAAAATGATGTCTTCCGGCGGAAATCCCGCGGTCCGGGTCAGCAGCCGGTAGGAGCGGCTGCAGATCTCGAACTTGCGTTCGGCGGTTTCGGCCTGTCCTTTTTCGTCAAAAGCCATCACGATGACCGCGGCGCCGTGCCTGCGTATTTCCCGGGCCTGTGTCAGGAAGGGCTCTTCCCCCTCTTTGAGACTGATGGAGTTGACCACGGCCTTGCCCTGGACACACTTCAGCCCCGCTTCCAGTACCGACCAGCGGGAGGAATCAATCATGATGGGAACCCGGGCAATGTCGGGCTCGCCGGCGATCCGGTTGAGAAACTCAACCATGGCCGCTTCAGAATCCAGCAGCCCTTCATCCATATTGACGTCGATGATCTGGGCACCGGCCTCCACCTGCTGGCGGGCCACGTCCAGGGCAGTTTCAAAATCGCCTTCCTTGATCAGCCGCTTGAACCGGGCTGAGCCGGTGACGTTGGTGCGCTCGCCCACGTTGACGAAGTTGGTGTCCGGAGTGATGACCAGGGGCTCCAGGCCGGCCAGGCGGCAGCGCAGCGGCACCTCCGGCACCTCACGTGGAGCCACCCCGGAGATGACGTCCCCGATTTGCCGGATGTGCTCGGCGGTGGTGCCGCAGCAGCCGCCGACCAGGTTGATCAGGCCGGCCTGGGCAAACTCCTGCAGGGTCTCGGCCATCATCTCCGGCGTCTCGTCGTACTCACCCAACTCGTTGGGCAGTCCCGCGTTGGGATGGACACTGACAAAAGTGTCTGCCAGCCGGCTCAGCTCGGCCAGGTACGGCCGCAGATCCGCTGCGCCCAGGGCGCAGTTCAATCCCACCAGCAGGGGTTTGACATGGCGGATCGAATTCCAGAACGCTTCGGTGGTCTGGCCTGAAAGGGTGCGTCCGCTGGCGTCGGTAATGGTGCCGGACACGATAATGGGGACCCGCTCGCCGCGCTGCTGGCACACTTCGTCAATGGCGTAGAGGGCGGCCTTGGCGTTGAGTGTGTCGAAGATGGTTTCCACCATCAGCAGCTGGGAACCGCCGTCCAGCAGTCCGCGGGTGGCTTCGGCGTAGGCCTCGCGCAGCTCGTCGAAACTGGTGTTGCGCAGGGCCGGGTTATTGACGTCCGGAGAGATGGATGCCGTCCTGTTGGTGGGACCCAGCACACCGACCACGAAGCGGGGTTTGTCCGGGGTCCTGCCGGTAAATTCTTCACAGGCCCGGGCCGCCAGCCTGGCCGCTTCCAGGTTGAGCTCATATACCAGGTCCTCGCAGCCGTAATCCGCCTGGGAAATGGAGGTCGCGTTAAAGGTATTGGTTTCGATCAGGTCTGCGCCGGCCTCCAGATAAGCGCGATGAATCCCGCTGATGATGGCGGGCTGGGACAGGGTCAACAGGTCATTGTTGCCCTTCAACTCCCCTGGATGGTCGCTGAACCGTTCGCCACGGTAGCCGGCTTCGTCCAGGCGGTGCTCCTGGATCATCGTTCCCATGGCCCCGTCCAGCAGCAGGATTCGCTGCTCCAGCAGGGTTCGGATCTGGTTCTCAATGGTCATATTCAGGGCTTCCTGGCCAGCAGGGTTATGATCTCAAAGTTGGGTGCACGGGTTTCCTTGGAGGTGACGGCGCAGGTTTCCGGCTGCAGTCCGGCCTCGGTGCACATGCGGCTCAGTTCTCTCACCGTGAATCCCATGTTGACGTGGTCAAATGGGTCCACGGCGGACTTGTGGGCGTGTTTCTTGAGTGTCGCGCCCACCAGCACACCGCCCGGACGCAGGACGCGGGCGATTTCCGCCACCACCAGAGCAGGTTGCTCAGTGTAGGTCAGGGCGTGCATCAGCAGGGCCACGTCAAAGCTTTCGGCATCAAACCGAAGCTGGTGCATATCCCCGGACTCGAAGGACACGTTGCCGAATTTCCGCAACCGCCGCCGTCCGGCGGCAACCACCCTGTCGCTGAAGTCCAGGCAGGTTACGCTGCGGGCCCGGCCCGCCATCAGCTCGGCCAGCACTCCGTCGCCGGAGGCCAGGTCCAGCACGTCGCCCAGGTCCAGCAGCTGCAGCATGGCCCGGGCGGTGGCTTCCCAGGTGCGGCCGGGGGAGTAATGGCGCTCCATGTAGCCCGCCACGCTGTCCGCCCAGTTGTTCGAGCTGGCCCTGGATGACAGGACGGCAGGGAGCCGCTCCCGGTCTTCTTCCAGCATCGCGTCGTCGATGCGTGATTTGATGGCGGACCATATAGCGTTGTAGCCGTCGGGCTGCTGCCCCTCGGCCGACCGATAGTAGGATTGGACCCCGGACTTTCTATCCCTGACCAGCCCAGCTTCCCGCAGCCGGGCCAGATGGGTGGACACCCGCGGCTGCGCCAGCAGGGTCAGCTGCGCGAGCTCTGCCACGGTGAGCTCTTCCTGCTCCAGCAGGATCAGCAGACGCACCCGATTCTGGTCGGCCAGCAGCTTCAGCAGCTGGGATGTGGTGCCCAGGTCGATGGATTTATCCTTCTATCTTGATCTAAAGATATAAGGTTAGCCCTGCACCCCCAGCAGGTCAAGGCAACAGGGCAGGCGATCTGGGGGGGCAATTTGCCGCGATTGGTGGGATAATCCAAACATACTAGTCAATGACAAGGAAATCGGAATGAACCTGGATTTCACCGAAGAACAATTGATGATTCGCGACGCGGCAAGGGATTTTGCCCAGAGCGCAATCGTTCCCATCGCGGCAGCCCACGACGAAAGCGGGGAGTTCCCCCTGGACACCATCCGCCAGATGGGTGAACTGGGCCTGATGGGCATCGAGGTGCCCGAGCAGTACGGCGGCGCCAGCATGGACACCGTGAGCTATGTGCTGGCGCTGAAGGAAATCAGCCAGGCTGACGCGGCCCACGGCACCATCATGTCGGTCAACAATTCCCTCTATGCCAACGGCCTGATGAAGTACGGGACGGAACAGCAGAGGGAAACGTTTCTTAAACCGGTTGCGTCAGGGGAAGCCATCGGTGCCTATGCGCTGACGGAGCCCCAGTCCGGTTCGGACGCGAGCAACATGCGGGTTCGGGCAGTCCGAAACGGCGACACTTACGTGATCAACGGCAAGAAGAGCTGGATCACATCCGGGCCGGTGGCGCGTTACATGGTCCTGTTTGCGCGGACCGACGTCGAAGGGGAGCAGCCCGCCATCACCGCATTCATGATCGACACGGAAAAACCCGGTTTTGTCCGGGGCAAGACCGAGCCGAAGCTGGGTATTCGCGCATCAGCCACCTGCGAAATCGAGCTGGAGGATTACCAGTGCCCGGCGGAATGGCGGCTTGGGGAAGAGGGCCAGGGTTTCAAGATCGCCATGGGTGTGCTGGACGCGGGCCGAATCGGCATCGCAGCCCAGGCCGTTGGCATTGCCGCGGCCGCCTACGAGTGCGCCCGGCAGTATGTCCAGGAGCGGCAGGCTTTCGGTCGACCCATTGGTACTTTCCAGATGATCCAGGCCAAGATCGCCGACATGCGCTGCCGCCTGGAGGCCGCGGAACTGCTGACCCTGAACGCGGCTCTGACCAAGGTCAAAAGCAAGGAATCGGGCGCCCGCTATACCCTGGAATCCAGTATGGCCAAACTGTATGCGTCCGAGGCTGCCAATTTCATCACGCACCAGGCCCTGCAGATTCATGGCGGGATGGGTTACAGCAAGGAAATGCCCCTGGAGCGCTACTACCGGGATGCAAAGATCACCGAGATCTACGAGGGCACCAGCGAAATCCAGCGCATGGTGATCGCCCGGCTGGAGACCGGTCTGCGCTGATCCCGGGTTTTCCTCGGGCCGTGAAAAACCGGGCCCGAGGGTGGTAACCGGCCGGTGGCGGCGTTATGCTTCGCGCCACTTGGAGGGAAAAAAGAAAGCAGTTCATGAGCCGCGAATCCGAGGGTGGCAAGCGAGCGATCCTGGATGCGTTGATTGAATCGCTGACGGCGAATCAGTCGGCTGCCCAGGCGCAGAAACTGGCGCGATTTGGAAGACACTTTCTGCGGCATGTGCCGCAGGATGAGCTGGATGCTGTGCCCGGCGCCAGCTGGGATCGCCAGCTCCACTACCTGTTCCGCCTGATGGAATCCCGCATCGCGGGAAAAACCATCGTCAAGATCGAAAACCCACCCGCCGACGTGGAAGGTCCGGCCCACACCATGGTTACGGTGCTGGGTGGCGATCGCCCGTTCCTGGTGGATTCAACCACCCTGGCCATCATGGAGATGGGACTGACCATCCACCTGGTGGTGCATCCGCTGATTCATGTGAAACGGGATGAAGGTGGTTACCTGATGGATATCAGCGGGGAGCCGGGGGAGGGCAGTGAACCCGAATCGCTGATCCATTTCCAGGTGGACCGGCTGACCGACCCGGAGGCCCTGTCCGAGCTGCAGACCCGTCTGACCGATCACCTGGAAGACGTGGCCCTGGCAGTTCGCGACTGGCAACCCATGCTGGACAGGATTGAACTGGTTTGCCAGCAGCTGAGTGAGGCCAGGTCGCCTTACCAGGACACCAACGTGCAGGAGACCATTGCTTTCCTGCGCTGGCTCGGCGACGAGCATTTCACTTTCCTGGGCTACCGCCAGTACGACATCGACCGTGATACCAGCCCGGCCCGGCTGACCAGCCGGGACGATTCAGCGCTGGGCATCCTCAGCAGCGACCACCGCCGGCACCCCGACCGCAGTCTTGACACCCTGCGGTCCCTGGAGCCGCTGGACATTGCCCGATCCAATCCAATTGTCCTGACCAAGACCAATTCGAAAGCCACGGTTCACCGCGGCGGCTACATGGACTATGTCGGTGTCATGATCTTCAACGACGAAGGGGCGCTGGTCGGAGAACACCGCTTTCTCGGGCTGTACGCATCGGCGGCCTATAACCGGCGACCATGGAACATTCCCATCGTCAGGCGAAAGGTGGCCAAGGTCATGGACCGGTCAGGTTTTCCGGAAACCAGCCATGGCGGCAAGGCCATGCACCACATCATGGAGACCCTGCCCCGGGACGAACTGTTTCAGTCCAATTCCGACGAGTTATTCGACCTGGTCATGGGTGTGTTTGACCTGCAGGAACGCCAGAAAACACGACTGCTGGTACGAACGGACCAGTTCGGGCGATTCTATTCCTGCCTGGTATTCATCCCCAGGGAACGCTTCAACACGGAAAACCGGCAGCGGATCCAGGCCATCCTGCTGGAGGCTTTTGACGGCGAGCGGCTGGACTACACCGTGCAGGTGGCGGAGTCCGCCCTGGCCCGGCTGCACGTCATCATCCGGGTGCCCCGGCGCCAGGCCCGGGCGTTTGACATCCCTGCCATCGAAGCGGACCTGGTGGATGCCACCCGCTCCTGGCTGGATCGTCTGCGTGACGTCCTGGTGGAAAAGTACGGCGAAGAAGACGGCGTCCAGTGGGCCAACAGCTACGGTCGCTGCTTTCCGGCGGCCTACATCGAAGACGTTTCCCCCTGGGTGGCTGCATTCGACGTGGAGAACCTGGCGCGGCTGGAGTCCGAGGACGACCTGCGCATGAGCCTGTACCGGCCGCGACACGGCCAGCCAGGCGTGTTCCGCTTCAAGGTGTTCCGGGTCAAGGCGACCATTCCGCTCAGCGACATTCTGCCCATGCTGGAAAACATGGGACTGCGGGTCGTCAGTGAGCGGCCATACCGACTGCAGCTGGCTGATGACAGCCTCCGCTGGATCCAGGATTTCGACATGGAACTGGCCGATGGCGGAGACCTGGATTTGGATGTGGTACGGGATAAGTTCCAGACCGCTTTTGGCAAGATCATCCGGGGCGTGGTCGAGAACGACGGCTTCAACCGCCTGATACTGGGGGCCAGTCTCAGCTGGCGCCAGGTATCCCTGGTGCGGGCCTACTGCAAGTATCTGTTGCAGACCGGCAACCCGTTTTCCCAGGCCTATATGGAAAACACCCTGACCAGCCACCCGGGCATATCCCGTTTGATCATCGAACTGTTCAAGATCCGGTTCGACCCCAGCCGGGAAAATGTGGATGCTGAAACCGCCGACCGCCGCCAGGAGAAACTGCGCCGGACCGTGTTGTCCCTGATCGACCTGAGTGATGATCGCGTGGGTACCGATCTGCTGGAAGACCTGGTGAAGGCCCAGGCCGCTTGCCGCCGGGAACAGCAGGATCGCTGCAAGGCTCTGCTGGCCCATTCCCTGGACTCGGTACGCAGCCTGGATGATGACCGCATCCTGTGGTCTTTCATTGAGACCGTGGCGGCCACCCTGCGCACCAACTATTACCAAACCGGAACAGACGGCGAACGCCGCGCGTATATCAGCCTGAAGCTGGATTCCGCTTCGGTGCCGGACCTGCCGGACCCGCGCCCCTGGCGGGAAATATTCGTTTATTCGCCCAGGGTGGAGGGCGTGCACCTCCGGGGCGGCTCAGTCGCCCGGGGCGGCCTGCGCTGGTCCGACCGGCGGGAGGACTTCAGAACCGAAGTCCTGGGCCTGATGAAAGCCCAGGTGGTCAAGAACACCCTGATCGTGCCCGTGGGCGCCAAGGGCGGCTTCTATGTCAAGCAACTGCCTCCACCCGACGACCGCAAGGTGATGATGGCAGAGGTAGTGGCCTGTTACCGCAGCTTCATCAACGGCCTGCTGGATGTCACTGACAACCTGGAGGCGGACCAGGTGAGCCATCCCCGGGACGTGGTGCGTCACGATGGCGACGATCCCTACCTGGTGGTGGCGGCGGACAAGGGAACCGCCACGTTCTCCGACATTGCCAACTCGGTGTCGGAACGTCACGGTTTCTGGCTGGGTGACGCCTTCGCCTCGGGCGGATCGGTCGGGTATGACCACAAGGGCATGGGGATTACCGCCAAGGGAGCGTGGGAATCAGTCAAGCGCCATTTTCGCGACATGGGTGTGGATTGCCAGCATGACCCGTTTACGGTGGTCGGGATCGGGGACATGAGCGGCGATGTGTTCGGTAACGGCATGCTGCTGTCCCGGCAGATTCGGCTGCAGGCCGCCTTTAATCATCTGCATATCTTTATTGATCCGGAGCCGGACCCCGAGCGAAGTTTCGCCGAGCGGGAGCGCCTGTTCGCGCTGGATCGCTCCACCTGGGAAGATTACAGCCCTGACCTGATCAGTGCCGGTGGTGGCGTGTTTTCACGTCGAGCCAAGACCATCACCCTGACGCCGGAAATCAAGCAGTGGCTGTCGGTGAAGAAAGACAGGCTTACGCCCAATGAACTCATTCAAAGGCTGCTCAAAGCACCGGTGGACCTGCTGTGGAACGGCGGGATCGGGACCTACGTCAAGAGTTCGGCTGAATCCCACGCCCTGGTCGGCGACCGCAGCAACGACGTGCTGCGGGTGGACGGCCGCGATCTGCGCTGCAAGGTGGTTGGCGAGGGCGGCAACCTGGGGCTGACCCAGTTGGGCCGGATCGAGTACGCGCTGGCGGGCGGCCGCGTCAACACAGACTTCATCGATAACTCTGCGGGCGTAGACTGCTCCGACCACGAGGTCAATATCAAAATCCTGCTCAACCAGCTGGTCAGCCGTGGCGAGATGGGGCTGGACGAGCGCAACGAACTGCTGGCCTCCATGACCGACGAGGTCGCCGAGCTGGTGCTGCGCAACAACTACCTGCAGACCCAGGCGCTGAGTCTCATGGAGGCCCTGACCATACCGCGCCTGGGCTCCAAGGCACACTTCATCGACGTTCTGGAATCCCAGTCCATTCTGGACCGGGACCTGGAATTCCTGCCGGACGATGAAGAACTGTCTGAGCGCAAAGCCCAGGGCAGGGGGCTGAGCCGACCGGAACTGTCGGTACTCCTGTCTTACAGCAAGATTACCCTGTACCAGAGTCTGCTGGGCACCGACGTACCCGAAGACCCGTACCTGTCCCGCGAGCTGGTTCGTTATTTTCCCCAGCCACTGCAGCAGCAATTTGCAGCCCAGATGGAGGATCACCGGCTGCGACGGGAAATTATCGTCACGGCGGTCACCAATTCCATGGTGAATCGCATGGGTGCCACGTTCTGCCTGCGTATGCATGAGGACACCGGGGCCAACCCGGCACAGATCGCCAAAGCTTACACCGCGGCCAGGGAAATATTCGCGGCGCGTGACTGGTGGGCGGTGATCGAGGGCTGTGACAACAAGGTGACCAGCGAACACCAGGTGGAGGCACTGCTGCTGGTCTGGAACCTGCTGCGCCACGCTACCCGATGGCTGCTGGTGAATTTCGGCCGTAATCTCAACATTGCCGAACTGGTTGAGCGCTACGCTGACGGCGTGCACAAGCTGGTTGGGCTGGTGCCGAAAGTAGCATCACCTGTGGTGGGCAAGCAGGTTGCGGGCCAGCACCGCCGCTTCGTCAAAGCGGGATTCGAGTCGAGCGTGGCAAAAGACCTGTCCAGCATTCACGGCATGGCCTCGGCTCTGGACATCATCGAGGTGTCCATCGTTTCGGGTCGGTCGGTCACCGATGTGGCCAAGGTGTATTTCCTGGTCGATCACAAGATGAAGCTGTCCTGGCTGATGAATGAGGTGCTGGGCCTCAACGTCGAGGGTCAGTGGCACGCCAATGCCCGCGGGGTGCTGCGTGAGGAGTTGTTCCGGCAGCATCGTGAGCTGACCGCAAACGTTATCGGCGAACGGCGCAGCAAACCCGACGATCTGATGAAGCTGTGGAGTTCGCAGAACCAGGAGCAGGTCAGGTTCCTGGATCACATGCTCACCGACATGAAGGCCGACGGCTCCATGGATTACGCCAAGGCGTCCGTGGCCATCCGTGGGCTGGAACAGCTGGTGATGGGCTCGCGGCAGGTCTGAGGGAAGACCAGCTGTCAGGCATGGGCCGTTGCGTTGGACCGCCGGTCAATGGGATATTGGCAGGCTGAAGCTCACACCGGGAAAGGTCGTTGGAAAAAATCTCATTTCAGGCCAGTCGCACCGAGGGTGCCCAGGACACGTTAAAGCGGCTGACGGAGCGCTACGGCCAGGTCTCGCCCGAAGACAGCGATGTGATCGTCGCTATTGGCGGTGATGGTTTCATGCTGCAGACCATGCATCGCAATATGAAGCTGGCCAGGCCCATCTACGGACTGATGCAGGGATCGGTGGGATTCCTGATGAACCAGTCGGACGATGAGCGACTGCTGACCGACCGGCTGGAGCAGTCCGAGGTGGCGGAAATCCACCCCTTGCGGATGATTGCCCGGGGCGAGGCGGGTACCGAACTGGAAGCGCTGGCCATCAACGAGGTTTCACTGTTCCGGCAAACCAAGCAGGCGGCCAAAATCGCTGTCTGGATCAATGAGGTGCGGCGGCTGGATCAGTTGATTTGTGACGGCATCATGCTGTCTACACCGGCCGGCAGCACGGCCTACAACCTGTCGGCCCACGGGCCCATCATCCCGCTGGGCTCGAATATACTGGCCATGACGCCGATCAGTCCGTTTCGGCCACGCCGCTGGCGCGGGGCGCTGCTTCCCTGCGACGTTCGAGTCAAGTTTGAAGTACTGGACCATTACAAGCGGCCGGTCAGCGCTACGGCGGACGCCTTTGAAGTGCGGGACGTGGTTGAGGTGGAGATTTTCGAAGCCAAGGACGTCACCCTGCGCATGCTGTTTGATCGGGGGCACAACCTGGAAGAGCGAATCCTGAACGAGCAGTTCGCCAGTTGAGGAAGCCCGCGCCGTGACTGCGGAAAAACCATTTGTCGTCGCGATATCCTCCCGGGCCCTGTTTGACCTGGACGAGAGTCACCGGATATTCGAAACCGAGGGAGTTGACGCCTACGCGCGCTATCAGATTGCGCGGGAGGAGGACATCCTGTCTCCGGGGATTGCCTTCAACCTGGTGCACAAACTGCTGCGCCTGAATCAGCTGTCTGAGTACGGTCAGCCGGTAGAGGTGATCCTGCTGTCCCGCAACAGCGGTGACACCGGACTGCGGATTTTCAATTCCATTGAACGCCACGGGCTGGATATCGTCAGTGCCGCGTTCACCAATGGCGAAAACCCATACGCTTATATCGAGTCTTTCGGGGCTGATCTGTTCCTTTCTGCCCACGCCGAAGACGTGGTGGCGGCGCTGCGTGCAGGCTACGCCGCAGCGACTATTCTTCCCTCGGTAAGCCAGAGCGCCTATCCCGATCAGCTGCGGGTGGCATTTGACGGCGATGCCGTACTGTTTACCGACGAGGCCGAACGCATTTACCAGGAACAGGGGCTGGATGCGTTTTCGGATTCCGAGGCGCGGGCCGCTGGCAGCCCGCTGCCGGGTGGTCCATTCAAGTCGGTGCTTGCGGCGTTCCACCAAATTCAGTCGTCATTTCCCGCCGACGAAAATCCAATACGCACGGCGCTGGTCACGGCGCGCTCGGCACCGGCTCATAAGCGGGTCATCCTGACCCTGCGGGAATGGGGGATCCGGATCGACGAGGCGCTGTTTCTGGGGGGCAAGGACAAAGGGCCGTTTCTCAAAGCCTTTGGCGCTGATATTTTCTTCGACGATCAGACCCGCCATTGCGAGTCGGCCAGTGGCCATGTGACCACGGGACACGTGCCCCATGGCGTCACCAACGACTGAATTCCGATGAGTCAGAATCCTGGCGCTGAACCCATCGCGCCGCTGGGTTCGGCGGCCGTTATGGCTCTGCCCGTACACGGCAGAAATCGCCCGACCTGACGGGAAATTTGCCCGTTAGGCCGACCCGCTATCGTTCCGGCCCGGGGCCGGGTCCTGTATAGTTGTCCCCGGGTCCGAGGGGATGGATAATGCGCCTTGTTCTTCCAGTCAGCGCGGAAAGGGGATACGAATCGTTATGAGTCAGCAGGATTCCATGACAATCCTATTTGCTGACGTTTGTCGCAGTACGACGATTTTTGAAGAGTACGGAGATCGCAAAGCCAGGGAGATTATTTCCCACACGCTCTCGGCCATGACCCAGGTTGCCAACAAACACGGCGGCCAGCTGATTAAAACCATCGGCGACGAGATCATGTGTACTCTGCCCAGCGGTACCGCTGGGGTCCTCGCAGCCTGCGATATGCAGCGCCGGGTCACCAGCGACCTGCAGCTGGTTCGCTACAACGTATCGGTGCGGATCGGCCTCCATTTTGGCGATGTGCTGCAGGAAAACGACGATGTGTTCGGTGACGCGGTTAACGTGGCCGCCCGCATGGCCGGTATTGCCAAGGCCCAGCAGGTCGTGACCACGACCTCCACTGCCCAGGACCTTTCGGAAGACCATAATCTGGAAATCCGCAGCCTGGGCAAGACCCGGGTAAAGGGCAAACTGATGCCCATCGAAATCGTCGATGTGCTGTGGCAGGATGACACCTCCAACGTCACCACGGTTTCCCAGGCCCTGAACATCGAAGAGATTCAGGACCGGGCCAGCCTCACCATCCACTATGGCGACAAGACCATTGAGATCCGGGACGTGTCGCCGCCATTCATGATGGGGCGTGACCCCGCCAACGACCTGGTGGTGGACGACGAATGGGTCTCCCGCGTTCACGCCAGTCTCGAATACCGCAAAGGATATTTCGTGCTGGTCGACCGCAGCACCAACGGCACCTACCTGACCACAGACAACGATCAGGAATTCCGGGTGCACCAGGACGAGGTTCACCTGCGGCGGCAGGGTGTCATCAGCCTGGGACAGACCGCCGCCAACCGCACCCCCGACGGGCTGGTGCGCTTTGAATGTCATAACAGCTGAGTTAAATCCATGAAGAAACTATTGCTAGGAGTGGCCCTGGCCACCGGTATGAACCTGTGCTTGGCCCAGTCTTCCGGTCTCGATGAAGCGATTACCGCCGCCCTGGGGAACAGCGACCGTCCCGAGGCGGATGTCGCTCGAGACAGAAATCGCAAACCGTTGGAAACCCTGAACTTTTTCGGTATCCGCCAGGACATGCGGGTATTGGAGCTGCTGCCGGGCGGTGGCTGGTACACGCGCCTGCTGGCACCGGTCCTGGCCGAAAACGGCAAACTGTACGTGGGCCTGGGTACGGGCCGCGTCAGTCGTGACCTGCTGGGCGAAATGGGCTACGAAGAGGTTGAGACCATTGCCACCGACGTGAGCTTTGAGCGGACGCCGGAGCGCCTGATCACCGTGGGTGAGTTTTCCTTTGGGGTAACGGATCTGGACGCGGTGCTGACCTTTCGCAATATGCACAATCTCGATGCCGTAGGCCGTGCGAATATGAACAAGGCCGTTTTTGACGCGCTGAAGTCTGGCGGCATCTACGGCGTAGTGGACCACTCCCGTCGCCACATGGAGCCGGACAACCCGGAGAACCGGCGCCGCATGGACCCGGTACTGGCTATCAAAGAAGTGCAGGACGCGGGTTTTGTACTGGTGGACTTCAGCACGCTGCACTACCGTCCGGATGATGAGCTGCGGTTCGAGGTCGGGCGGCCCTCGGTAACGGGTAATTCGGATCGGTTTACGCTGCTGTTTAGAAAGCCATAGTTCTTCCGCAAGACCGCACATCCATGTGCGGCTCGCGGTTGCTGCGCAAAAACGCGGTTTTGCTTCGCTTACGGCCTCCGGCCGTTGGCACAATAATTCCGTCATCCTGAACTAGATTCAGGATCCATCTGAATTCCCGAAGTTGCCTTTGTCGACGGGCGCACTCCCCTGGAGCACAGTCATCGTCAGTGACCCCTTCCGCCGCCTGCGTGATTGATCGAAGTCTCCGATCAAACCACTGCCTCGATCCAGGGCTTTACCGATACCAATTTCAGATGGATCCTGAATCTAGTTCTGGATGACGTGTTTAAGGAGTGCGCCGCCGTTTCGCTATGCGAAACCGGCGGCGCACGGTTTCAATAGACTTGAGGCTCTGGCTCAAGTCTTACGCCGAATTTTTCGAAGACCGAGGCCTCGATTCGCAGCGCCAGATCCCAGATCTGCTGTCCGGTTGCGGTGCCGCGGTTGACCAGGACCAGGGCATGGCGGCTTGAGACGGCGGCGTCGCCTTCAGCGAAGTCTTTCCAGCCACATTGTTCGATCATCCAGCCGGCACTGAGTTTTGCCTGTGAGCCGGTATCGAAGACCGGCAGCCTGGGGTGGCTGGTCTGCAGGCGCTCTGCCTGATCCCGGTCCACAATGGGGTTTTTGAAAAAGCTGCCAACGTTCGGAACGACCAGGGGGTCAGGCAGTTTGGCTTTGCGCAAGCGGGTAATGCACTCCGCCATTTCCACCGGCCCAGGATCAGTGACGTCCATGTCAGCGAGGGTCTGGCTGATGCCCGGGTAGTCAGTGCGCGGCAGTCCCCGCCTGCTCAGTCGAAGGACTATCTCGGCAATGAGAAACCGGTCCGGTTCGTCGTCCCTGAAGCGGCTGGACCGGTAGGCCAGCCGGCACTGCTCTCGACTCAGGGTGCGCCAGCGCGCCTGCTGTCGGTCAAACGCCTGCACGGACTCCAGGCATTCGGACAACTCAGTACCATAAGCGCCGATGTTCTGGATCGGTGCCGCCCCGGTCAGCCCGGGAATGAACGCGAGGTTCTCAATCCCCCAGAAGCCGCGGCGCACGCTCCACTGCACCAGGTCATGCCAGCTCTCGCCGGCGGCGACGCGAACGAAGAGGTGATCTTCTTCCTCTTCGAGAATTTGAATGCCCTGGTTTTCGATGCGCAGGATCAGGCCGGGAAAATCTCGCCGAAACAGCACGTTGCTGCCGCCTCCCAGCGCCAGCAGTGGGCGATTCTGAACCTCCGGGTGCTGCAAAACGGACTCCAGGTGGTACCAGTGCTCCACCCGGGCCATGCCCCAGGCCCGGGCCGGGACCCGCAGGGTATTCAGCGGTCGAAGGTCAACGTCCCAGCTCAGCTGCATGGATCGCCCTTCCGATTTCGCCCACCAGTTCCGGTCCCCGATAAATCAGGCCCGTGTAAATCTGCACCAGGTCCGCCCCGGCCTGCAGTTTGGATACGGCATTGGCGCCGTTGACTATGCCACCGACGCCTATCAGGGACAGTTCGGGTCGCAGGGCCGCACGCATGGATCGAAGCACCTCGGTAGCACGCTCGAACAGCGGTGCGCCGCTCAGGCCGCCGGCCTCTTCACCGTGGGGCAGGCCGGCCACGGCCTGGCGATCCAGGGTCGTGTTGGTGGCAATGACCGCTTCCACGCCGGATTGATTGATCACCTGGGCCACGGATTGCAGCTCGGCCGGCGTCAGGTCAGGTGCAATTTTCAGCGCCAGTGGAACCTGTCGGTCGCTTTCCCTGGCCAGTGCGTTGCGCTTTTCGACCAGGGCCGCCAGCAGGTCGGTCAGCGGATCCGCCTGCTGCAGATCCCGCAGGCCCTCGGTGTTGGGGGAAGAGATGTTGACGGTGATGTAGCTGGCATGGGGGAACACGGCCTCCAGTCCGGTCAGATAGTCCTTGACCGCGTCCCGGTTCGGTGTGTCTTTGTTTTTGCCGATATTGACGCCCAGCACGCCGTCGAAGCGGGTGGCTTCCAGCCGCTGCAGTACGTGGTCCAGCCCCTTGTTGTTGAATCCCAGTCGGTTGATCAGGGCCTGGCGGGACACCAGCCGAAACATCCGGGGCTTGGGGTTGCCTGGCTGGGGCCGGGGAGTCACGGTGCCGATTTCCAGGAAGCCGAAGCCAAGGGCGGCCAGGGCTTCAATGTAATCGCCGTTCTTGTCCAGCCCGGCCGCCAGCCCAACCCGGTTGGGGAAGCGGATTCCCATCACATCAACCGGATCGTCCGGCGGATGCGACGCCAGCAGGCCGCTGAGTCCCAGGGCGTGGGCGTTTTTCAGGGATGCGAGCACCACGTCGTGGGCACGCTCCGGCGCCATGCAGAAAATCAGGGGCCTGCCGGCCCGGTAAAGCAGGCCGGTATTCACGGCCGCCGGCACGGGGTCAAAGTTTGAACTCGATGCCCTGGGCCAGCGGCAGTTCGGGGCTCCAGTTGATGGTGTTGGTCTGGCGCCGCATATAGGCCTTCCAGGCGTCGGACCCCGATTCACGTCCGCCACCGGTTTCCTTCTCGCCGCCAAATGCGCCACCGATCTCGGCACCGGACGTGCCGATATTGACGTTGGCGATACCACAATCGCTTCCCACCGCCGACAGGAATCGTTCAGCCCTGCGCAGGTCGCTGGTAAAAATGGCAGACGACAGCCCCTGGGGCACGTCGTTCTGCATGGCGATGGCCTGGTCCAGCTCGTCGTAAGCGATGACATAGAGAATGGGCGCAAATGTTTCGCTCTGCACGATGTCCCAGCCGTTTTCGGCGCGGACGATGGTGGGCTTCACGAAGTGGCCCGGGCCGTCCAGCACGTCACCGCCGCAGACCACGTTGCCCCCCAGTTCCCTGGCCCGGTCCAGTGCCGACTGGTATTGCCGGACCGCGGATTGGGTGATCAGCGGTCCCATCAGCGTGTCCGGATCCAGCGGGTCGCCGATGCGGACCTGGCCGTAGGCATTGGCCAGGGATGCCGTCAGCGAATCCACGATGCTGCTGTGGGCGAAGACCCGCCGGGTGCTGGTGCAGCGCTGGCCGGCGGTGCCGACAGCGCCGAATACGATGCCGGGTACAGCCAGCTTCAGGTCCGCGGTTTCATCCACGATGATGGCGTTGTTGCCGCCGAGCTCCAGCAGGCTCTTGCCCATGCGCGCAGCCACCCGTTCCCCGACGCGGCGGCCGACGGCGGTGGAGCCGGTGAATGACATCAATGCGACCCGGTGATCGTCGACAAACTTCTCCGCCAGCTGGTGGCCGTGGTCGTTGAACAACAGAAAAATCGGCGGGTAACCGTTGAGTTCCAGGGCCTCGTTGCAGATCTTCTGCACGGCGATACCGCACAGCGGCGTGTGGTGTGAGGGTTTCCACACCGTGACATTGCCGCAGATCGCAGCGATAAATGCATTCCAGGACCACACGGCCACCGGGAAGTTGAAGGCCGAGATGACGCCGACCACGCCCAGGGGATGCCACTGTTCGTACATGCGGTGCTGGGGTCGCTCGGAGTGCATGGATTTGCCATACAACATGCGGGACTGGCCAACGGCAAAATCTCCGATGTCGATCATTTCCTGCACTTCGCCGTCACCCTCAGCCTTGATTTTGCCCATTTCCAGGCTGACCAGGCTGCCCAGGGCATCCTTGTAGTTGCGCAGAGCCTCGGTTGCCAGGCGCACCGCCTGGCCGCGCTCCGGGGCGGGCACGCTGCGCCACTCACGGGCCACTTCCCGGGCGGTTTCCATGACCCGCTCATAGTCTGCATCCGAGGCTGAGAAAACCTTGCCGATGAGCTCGCCGTTGGCGGGATTGAAAGATTCAATGACGCCGGCGTCGGTGGTTTCGGACCACTGGCCGCTGCCGAAGTAGGCGCCGGGTGCGTCTTCAGTAAGTCCCAGGTCTTTCAGGAATTGCATGGGTTCTGTCCTGCCATTCAAGGGGCGTCCGGGTCGGCATCGGTGTCTTCCACGCGAATCACCGACGCGATGACGCCGAAGTGTTTGTGATCGAAGTAATTGATGGTGTTGTCAGTAATCTGCCGGCGCTCGATGAGCCTTTGGGTCAGATAGTCTCCGGCCTGCCGCTGGGTTTCGAAGTCTGACGGATGGGCCCGCCGGTCTCCGTTTTTCTGGTGCAGCGCCAGATCCAGCCGCAAATGCAGGTAGCGGCCCCGCTCCAGCGCCACCACCCCGTCGACGGTTTCCACGACGGCCGGCTCGGAGACCACGGGCATCAGCAGAAAAGAGGGGTCGCGGTCCTGGCGAAATACCACCGGGCCGCCGTGGATCCGCACGGGCTGGGGCTCACCAAAGGGTGCCGCCGGCTGGGTCCAGGCCATATGTATCAGCGGCCGGTAGTCGGGGCTGCGCGACAAACGGTCCCAGGCGCCGGCCAGAACGAACTCCTCGGGTGGCAGCAGCCGAAACACCTGCTCCAGTGGTTCGAAGGGTGTGGGCTGATCCGGCAGTTCGGTGCCAGATTGCTCCGGCAACAGCGTGGTGCGGTTTGGCTGCTCAAAATCCCGCGACGTGAGCTCGTCATCCGGCCTGATTTCATCGTCTTCCGCCGGCAGGGCAGTTTGGTCCGCCCCGGCCGCGAAATCTCCGGGTTGCTGGTTGCGCGCATAGACTGGTGCGGGCGTCCGACCCGGGGGCGTGGAGCCGGCCCGCAATCTGAACTGGTCCGCAGCAGTCAGGCTGGCTGCGTCACCAAAAACCAGCGCTGAGGGCATCTCCAGGGGCCGTTCCTCCGGCGTCAGGTCAATGGCGTTGCCTACATCGGGCTCACCGGGCCACCGGTAGAGCGGATCTACCAGGCCCCAGGTCTCGAACACGATGAGTTCCACCCGGTAGCGGTCATCCTCACCGGAGGCTGCCAGCGGCAACACGCACAGCAGCGCCAGGGAGATCCATTGGGTCGATTTAGGCCGCATCTTTTGCAGAAAGTTGGGTGAGGAGCTGGTCGGCAGTGTGAATTCTATCGTCCGGTTCCGGCAGTTCAAACTTGAATCGGATTTTCTTCTCACCTTCGAAGGAGTAGACCGTCGGCTGTTTTTGCACCAGCTTGATCAGGGTCAGGGGTTCCACCTTGGGTTGGTCCTGGAAAACCACCTTGCCACCGCTGCCGCCAACCTCCATCTGGCGGATCCCCAGGGCCTCGGCCCGCAACCGCAGCTCAGCGATGCGAAACAGGTTGCGGGTCGCGTCGGGAAGCAGGCCAAACCGGTCGATCATCTCGGCCTGCAGCGAATCCAGGGCGTCGGCGTCGCTGGCGCTTGCGATGCGCTTGTACAGAACCAGCCGGGCATGAACGTCGGGCAGATAAGGGTCCGGGATCAGCGCGGGGATATGCAGGTCGATTTCGCTGCCGTGCTCCAGTGGCGCATCCAGTGAAGGCGTCTTGCCGTCCTTGAGAGCCGCAACTGCGCGGCTCAGCAGATCCATGTACATTTCGAAGCCGACTTCCTGAATCTGGCCGCTTTGCTCCTCGCCCAGCAGTTCGCCGGCACCGCGAATCTCCAGGTCGTGGGTGGCCAGGGTAAAGCCCATGCCCAACTCGTCCAGCGACTCCAGTGCCTTGATCCGCTTGACCGCGTCTCCCGTCATGGATTTTTCGTGGGGCACGATCAGGTAGGCGTAGGCCCGGTGATGGGACCGGCCAACGCGACCGCGCAGCTGATGCAGTTGGGCCAGGCCAAAACGGTCGGCGCGGTTGATGATAATGGTGTTGGCGCTGGGAATATCGATGCCGCTTTCGATGATAGTGGTGCACAACAGAATGTTGAACTGCTGGCGATGGAACTGCAGCATGACCTGCTCCAGCTCCCGTTCCCGCATCTGGCCGTGGGCAACCGCCAGGCGGGCCTGGGGAAACAGTTCTTCCAGGTCCCTCGCCATGCGCTCAATGGTCTGCACTTCGTTGTGTAAAAAGTAAACCTGGCCGCCACGCTGCAGTTCCCGGGCAACGGCGTCGCGCAGGGTGGCGTTGTCCCACTGGCCGACAAAGGTTTTGACCGCCATGCGGTGGGCTGGCGGCGTGGCGATAATCGACAGGTCGCGCAGACCGCTGAAAGCCATGTTGAGCGTCCTGGGAATCGGCGTGGCGGTCAGGGTCAGCAGATCGACCTCGGCCCGCAGGCGCTTGATCCGCTCTTTCTGGCGCACGCCGAATCGCTGTTCCTCGTCAATGATGAGCAGCCCCAGCTTCTCGAACGCAATGTCCTTCTGCAGCAGGCGGTGGGTGCCGATGACGATGTCGATGTTGCCGGCACGCATGCCTTCTACCACCTGGTCGGCTTCCTTTTTTGACTGGAATCGCGATATGGACTCGATCTGTACCGGCCAATTGGCGAAACGGTCAAGGAAATTTCGGTAGTGCTGCTGGGCCAGCAGGGTGGTGGGCACCAGCAGGGCCACCTGGCGGCCGGCCTGAACTGCGACGAAGGCTGCGCGCAGCGCCACCTCGGTTTTGCCAAATCCCACGTCGCCGCACACCACCCGGTCCATGGGCTTGCTGCGTCCCAGGTCATCGACCACCGCTTCGATGGCGGCCAGCTGGTCCGGGGTTTCCTCGAAGGGAAAGCCGGCCACGAATTCCTGGTAAAGCTTGTCGTCAATGCTCAGGGCGGTCCCGCGGCGGGCCTCCCGCAGGGCATAGAGGTCCAGCAGCTCCGCGGCGACGTCCCGGGCCCGCTTGGCGGCGCGTTTGCGGGCCTTTTCCCACTGGTCGCTTCCGAGCCGGTGCAGGGGGGCGTTTTCCGGTGACGAACCCGTGTAGCGGCTGATCAGGTGCAGCGAGGCCACCGGTACGTAGATCTTGTCGCCTTTCTGGTACTCGATGGCGAGAAACTCGGCTTCGGTGCCCGCACTGTCCATCCGGTTGAGACCCAGGTAGCGGCCGATGCCGTAGTCCTCATGGACTACCGGCGCGCCCAGGCTCAGATCATTCAGATCGCGGATGATGGACTCAGCAGACCGTGCCGCCCGGCTGCGGCGTGCCTGGCGTGCCCGGTTACCGCTGATCTGCCCTTCGGTCAGCAGGCAGAATGCCGGGTCGACGGATGCGAATCCCTGCTCCAGGCTGGCTATGCAGAGGTAAAGACCGCTGGGTTGGGCACGCAGATCGTCCAGGGATTCCAGCAGCCTGGGCCGCCCGATCGTCCCGGCCAGCTGGTCCGCCACCACTTCCCGACGTCCCGCGGAGTCCACCGTGATGACCACCGGTCCGGCGGACTGCTCCCGGTAGGCCTTGAATTGTTCGGCCTGCTCGGGGTTGTGGAAATCGAAAGCCGGGGCGGGGGTCACGCCAAAGGTTGAACTGGCCTTGTCAGTGCGCTCGAAACGGACCTGGGAATGATTGTCCAGGCGCTCCCAGAACACGGACGGCTCCTCCAGCAGCTCAGCCGGGGACAGAATCGGGCGGGTGAGGTCGTGCCGCCGCTGCTCGTAACGGTCTTCCAGGCCCGCCCAGTGCCCCTGGGTGGCGTCCCGGGCACCGGACTCCACCACCAGCAGCGGGGACTTTGGCAGGTAATCCAGCAGGGTTTCGGTCCGGTCGAAAAACAGCGGCAGGTAGTACTCAATACCGCTGGAAGCCACACCGTTCTTGATGTCCTGGTAGACGTGGCAGCGTCGCAGGTCCACTTCGAAGCGGTTGCGGAACGCGCTGCGAAATTGCTCGATGGCGTCGTTGTCAAACGGGTACTCCCGGGCCGGCAGCAGGGCCACCTGGCTGACCTTTTCCACCGACAGCTGGCTGACCGGATCGAAGGTGCGGATGGTTTCCACCTCGTCATCAAACAGCTCGATGCGGTAAGGCAGATCGGAGCCCATGGGGTACAGGTCCAGCAGTGCACCCCGAACGGCGAACTCTCCTCGTTCCTCGACCTGGGAAACGCAGCGATAGCCGGCCTGCTCCAGACGGCTGCGTTCGGTGGCGGTCTCGAGCTGGTCGCCCGGCTTCAAAACCAGCCCGGTGCCGTGAATATAGGTCCGGGGCGGCAGCCGCTGCAGCAGTGTCTGGGCGGGAATGAGCAGTGCGCCGCTGGTGCGGGTGCGCAGTCCGTACAGACAGGCGATGCGGTCCGAGATGATGTCCGGGTGGGGCGAGAACTGGTCGTAGGGCAGGGTTTCCCAGTCGGGGAAGACTGCCACGTTTTCCACGCCAAACGCCGCCAGCTCGCGGTTGAGTATCTGGGCTGAGCGGGAATCCCGGGTAACCACCACTACCAGTCGTCCTGCGGACCTGACCACCTGGCTGATGGCCATGGCAGAGGACGCACCGCACAAAGTGCCCCAGTCCTGCACGCGGTCGCTGGAGGGATATGGCGGATGGAGTAAAGAGTGCTGGCTCATGGGTCTGGGGCCGGGCCCCTGGGCCCGAAGCCGGCGAATTTTAGCAGAGCCTGCTCATCGGTTCACAGGCCCGGATGTCGTGTTTGCGTGAAGCGTTGCCGCTATCCCTCGCGGGGCTGGCCTGCGATGCGCAGGATGGCAAACAGCAGTCCTGCGGCCAGGATCATGGAAATCCACCAGGGTACGCCGAACCCCACTGGCAGGATGGCTACAACAATGCACACCATGCCCACCAGCAGTGCATAGGGCAGCTGGGTCCGGACATGGGCAATGTGGTCACAGCCCGAAGCCATGGATGACAGGATGGTGGTATCCGATATCGGCGAGCAGTGGTCGCCCCAGACCGCGCCGGCAAGCACGCAGGAGACGGTGGAATAGAGCACATGAGCCTGGCCACCGGCAAACCCTTCGGCGCCGCCGATCACGGCCCAGGTCAGTGGGATGACCAGCGGCATCAGGATCCCCATGGTGCTCCAGCTGGAGCCGGTGGCAAAGGCCGTGCCGGCCGCCAGCAAAAACACGAGGGTGGGCACGATCCCTGGATGCAGCGCCTCCCCCAGGGTGGACACCAGGAAAGCGGCGGTACCCAGGGCGTCCGCGACGTCCGACAGGGACCAGGCCAGCACCAGGATGATGATGGCAAACAGCATGGATCGGGCCCCCATGAACCAGGAATCCACCGTTTGTTCCAGGCTGAGGATACCCTGGGAAAGAGACAACCCGGCGGCGGTGACCACCGATACCAGTGAAGCCCAGATCAGGGCCTTGTAGGAGTCGGCGTCCCCGATGACCTCGCGGAAGGATTTGCCCTCACCGCCGCCGGTAACCCACAGGCCGATGATGACGCCAGCCACCAGAACCGCCACGGGGATGACGGCGTTGACAGCCCGGTGGGGCTTGTCCGGCACCGGCTGAATCACGTCGTGGTGGGGGTTGGGGGCCTCCTCCAGGCCGTGGGTTTCGGAGTGCTCCGCGGTCCTGGCCTGCTCTCGGCGCTCCGCGGCCAGCATCGGGCCGAAGTCCCGGCCCGAGAACGACACCATGTAGACGAAGGCCAGGGCCAGGATCGGGTAAAAGCTGTAGGGCAGGGATTCCAGGAACAGGGCGTACGCGTCCATTTCCAGGTCGATTTTTTCAATGGCCGTGCCGATCAGGCCCACCTCGTAACCGATCCAGGTGGTGACCAGGGCAATACAGGCCACCGGTGCCGCGGTGGAGTCCACCAGGTAGGCCAGCTTTTCCCGGCTGATCTTCATCCGGTCGGTGACCGAGCGCATGGTGTTGCCCACGACCAGGGTGTTGGCATAGTCGTCAAAGAAGATGACCAGCCCCATGGTGGAAGTTGCCACCATGGCGCGGCGGGCGTTGGAGGCCCAGCGCACCACCAACTGCACAACCCCCTGCATGCCGCCGTTGCGGGACACGATGCCCACCATGCCGCCGATCAAAAGGGAGAACAGGATGATGGCGGCCCGATCTGAATCAGCCAGGGCGCCAAGGACATAGATCTGGGCGGCGTCCAGCAGCCCGGACCACAGGCCGCCGGCGTCCAGGCCATTGACGATCCAGGCGCCGACCCAGACGCCAAAGAACAGTGCTGGAATGACCTGACGGAATATCAGCGCCAGGGCGATGGCCGCCACCGGCGGCAGGATTGACAGCCAGCCTGCGTGGGCTGCCGGATCCTGGGCCGCGGTTTCCTGGGCCAGGGCCGCCACGGGCACTACGAGCAACAGAAGAAGCAGGTGAAATCGCCGGGCCATGTTCAGTCCTTTTTGTTTGGCCGCGAGGATATCACGCGCTGTCGTCGGTCGCCGGGGATGCGCTGAGCCGTTGCCTGAACGCAAGGTAATCGGCCAGTACCTGATCCGGTGCCTCGAGTTGGGGGTAGTGACCGATCCTCGGCAGTTCGGCCAACTCGACGTTGGGGCAGAGACGGCCCAGGGCGGTGGCCATGTGCGCCCCTGAAATCGGATCCATGCTGCCGATCAGTGCCCGGCAGGGGACGCTGGTTTCGGCCAGGCCCCGAACCCATCGGTCTCTATGTCGGCGACGCTCGTGCTGGTAGCGGCTGAGCGCCGGCATGACGCGCCGGCCCCGGTGTTTCTCGATCAACTGCCAGCAGGCATTCAGTTCCCGGTCTCCGGGTTGGGTTTCAGGTCCGAAGATATCGGAAAAGGTTTTGCGAAACCGGCTCTCGGACATCAGCGCCGCCACCAGCCCGCCCAGAGGGCCGGCCAGCAACTTCTGGATCGGCTTGGCCCGGTGTTCACCGGGAATGATGCCGCCGTTGAGCAGGTAGCAGGACTCGATGGTCAGTCCACCCTCCGCGCCGCGCACCAGCAGTTCCTGGACCACCGTGTCGCCGTAGTCGTGGGCCAGCAGGTGAACCCGGTCAACGCCAAGGTGACTGCAAAGTGCCTGGGCCAGGTCCGCCTGGTCCATCAGGGAATAGTCATAGCCCGAAGGCTTGGCGGAGTAACCGAAGCCCATCATGTCGAAGGTGATCAGCGGTCCAGGCAGGTCGTCCCAGATGGGGTGCCAATCCCAGGATGCCGTCGGGAATCCGTGCACCAGCAGGGTCGGGTGCCTGCCACCTCCGCGGCGGTACCGGTACAGCACCCTGTGCCCCCGGTAATCGAAATCCTGATAGTCCTGGTACCAACGGTCTGGGTGCATGTTGATGTCTCGACAGTCAGGCCAACCGGCTCTCGGCCGTGTCAACGACAAGATCGGCGCCGATCCATGGCTGGTATTCGCGCTGGCCCATGGCCCTCCAATCGGGCAGTTGAAACCCTGCCAGGTCCGTTTGCCTGCTCTCCATGCGGTCGCGGCGCTCGCGGCCGAAACGGCGAGCCTGGGAGTCATTGACATTCAAAGTCATGCTCGTCCAGTGGCCGGCAATAATCGTTCCATCCGTATTCCCTGAAATAGGTCTCCAGTCCCATCTCGCGGACAACGTCCTTGAAACCCGGTGTGTTCCGAACCGGCGCATTGTGGGGCATCCAGAATGCCCAGGCGTCCGGGGCCCGCTGCATCAGCTCCAGCGCCAGTTGGGTATCGCCCAGATAGGCCGCCCAGGCCTGGGGAAAAAACGTTTCACGTTCCGGAGGCAGGCTGCGCAGCCATTCCAGTGCTGCTTCCCTGTCCGGGTACAGGTCTGCCATCACGGAGTTCAGGTCGTCTGAATCGCTGTTACGGAAGCGACCGGTCCATTTCTCAAAAACCGCCGGGTCAGGATTGGAAAATGCATTGTGCAATCCTTCTCCGGCCTGGCCGCTCTGCTCATACATTCTTTCCGCCAACGCGTCGGCTTCGTCAGGCCGGCCGGCCATGGCGTAGGCATGCTGGGCAAACAACTGGTAGACGAATGCCAGGGGGTCACGCCTTAGCCCGCGTTCCGCCAGCTCGATGGCGTCCTGGCTCCGGCCCATCTTGGTCAGGAATTCCAGGTGAGGTCCGGTTCCCAGTGCATGGTTGTAGTACTCGTCAATGGCTGCCAGGGCCCGCTCCGCCTCTACCCAGCGGCCAAACTTGATGTGGTGGAAGACTGCCCGCTCAAGGATGGGCAGGGAGTCCGGATCAAGTTGCCATGCCCGCCTGAAATACTCGACCGATTTTTCCCGCCAGTCGGGCGCGGCAGCCCGCTCAAACTGCAGATGAATGTGGGAAAGCTGGGCCCAGGCCAGGGCGTAATCGGGGTCGATTTCCAGGGCCTGGCGCAGCAGTTCGATGGATCGAAGCGGATCCTCCTTGTCCTTGCCGTTGACCGCCTGGTTCCACAGCCTCCAGGCCTCCACGCTGGTCGTGTTGTGAGGATTGAGGTCCCCGCCAACCCTCAGCCTCACCGCCAGTGCGCTGGCCACGGCATGGCTGAGTTCGTCCTGAAGCGCGAACAGGTCCGAGGCCTCTCGATCCAGGGAATCCGACCAGAGTGGAAACCCGCTGGCCACCTCAATCAGCTGGGCGGTGATACGCAGCTGGTTGCCAGCCCTCCGCAGACTTCCCTCCAGGATGTATTCAACATTCAGAATATCCCCGATCGACCGCAGGTCTTCGTTGCGTCCCTTGAATACGAATGAAGAAGTGCGACCGGTCACCAGGAGGCCATCGAATCCGGCCAGCTTGTTGATAAGTTCTTCGGTCAGGCCGTCGGCGAAATACTCCTGGTCCTGGCCAGGGCTCATATCCGTGAACGGCAGCACGGCGAGCGTCTTGTCCCCGGTTGAAGCTGAATCGTGAGGCTCGGTGCGCATCCAGAACAGTGCTCCAGCTGCCGCGACCCCAGCGAACACGAATGCGGCAAACCAGGTGTTGCCCTGAGACGATCTGGCAGCCCGTTCCGGGGTGTCTGTGACGGCGTCGGGCGGGACCAGCAGTCGAAATCCCTTGCGTGGGATGGTCTCGATAAAACTGGGTGTTTTGGCGGAGTCGCCGAATGCCTTGCGCAGCTCGACGATGCACTGGGTCAGGGTGTCATCGCTGACCACACCGCCGGGCCACACCGAGTCGAATAATTCGTCCCTTGAGACCACCTGGCCCCGGGCGTCGGCCAGGCGCCGCAGAACGTCCATGGATTTGGGCTTGAGGCGGATTTTCTGATGGTCTCGCTGGATTTCGAGCAGATCAGGACGGATCAGCCACTCGCCCAGTTGGAAGCCACGGTCCGAAATGGCTGCGGCCCGGTCCCGGTTTCGCTGCATTCCCCGGGGCGTCCATCGGAAGGACCAGGCCAGGGCCAGTGCGGCAAAGAATCCCAGCACCGCCGCGACCAGAACCACCTGCATGACCCAATCGGGCGCGGAAAAGCTCCCGGTGGCGATATCGAACACCTGGATCACCACCCAGCTGGCTACGGCGTAGGCGATGGCGACGCGAATCACCCGGCGCTGTTGGAGTTCCTCGAGAAGTTTCACGGCGATGCTGGCGTGTGGTGACCGCCTGAAAGTAGCACATGGTGGCCGCTTCGCAAGGCAGGTACGGGCCTCAGCAGAAATCCCGGGCCTTGATGTGCAGTTCGCCGATGAGATCGTCGTAGTCGTACAGGCGCTCGGCGATCAGGTGCCAGACGCCGTCCTGGTGCTCCAGTACACCGTCGATGGCCATCAGGTCGGATCCCAGCAGCACGGCACGCTGTTTTTCGGCCAGGTCGCGCCAGACGATGACGTTGAGCATGGCGGTTTCGTCTTCCAGGGTGAGAAAGGTGACGCCGCTGGCGGTGCCGGGGCGCTGGCGCAGGGTAACCAGCCCGGCGGTGCGCAGGCGCTGGCCGCTGGGGGCGGCGCGTACCTGCTCGATGGACAGGGCCCGGCGCTGCTTGAGCTTGTCGCGCAGGATGGCCATGGGATGGCGGTTGAGAGTGAAGCCCTGAGCGGCATAGTCCGCCAGCAGGTTTTCCACTTCGCCGGGCCCGCGCAGCTGTGCCGGCGCCTCGTTGATATGGCTGTGCTTGAGCACCTCGGGGAAGTGTTCCACCCCGGCGATCTCCCAGCGGGCCTGGTAGCGGTGGCCTGCCAGGGTTTCCAGGGCGTTGACGTCGGCCAGGCAGTTCTGCTGGCGCCGGTCCAGTTCGGCCCGCTGCACCAGGTCCTGCACGTCGCGGAATGGCCGCTGATCGCGGGCCTGGACGATCCGCTCCGCGGCGTCCTCGCGCATGCCCCGGGCCATGCGGAACCCCAGCCGGATGGCGGGCTGAGAGGGGCGGCCGGGGTCCGGCTCCAGGGCGCAATCCCAGGTGCTGACGGTAACGTCCACCGGCAGTACCGTGACGTCGTGCCGGCGAACGTCCTGCACCAGCTGGGACGGTGAATAAAAGCCCATGGGCTGGCTGTTGAGCAGGGCACAGCAGAAGGCCGCCGGCTCGTGGCACTTCAGCCAGCAGGAGACGTACACCAGCAGGGCAAAACTGGCGGCGTGGGATTCCGGGAACCCGTAGGAGCCAAATCCCTTGATCTGTTCGAACACCCGTCGGGCAAATTCCTCGTCGTAGCCCCGCTCCCGCATGCCGCCGATGATGCGCCGCTCGAAATGCTCCAGGCCGCCATGGCGTTTCCAGGCCGCCATGGAGCGCCGCAGCTGATCCGCCTCACCCGGGGTGAAACCGGCGGCGACAATGGCCAGTTGCATTACCTGCTCCTGGAAAATGGGCACACCCAGGGTGCGTTCGAACACCTTGCGCAGGGCTTCCGATGGATAGCTGACTGGTTCCTTGCCCTGGCGGCGGCGCAGGTAGGGGTGCACCATCTTGCCCTGGATGGGGCCGGGTCGGACGATGGCCACTTCGATCACCAGGTCGTAGTAGCAGGCGGGTTTGAGCCTTGGCAGCATGCTCATCTGGGCTCGGGACTCGATCTGGAAGACCCCCACGGTGTCGGCCCGCTGGATCATCTGGTAGACCGCCGGGTCCTCCGGCGGCACGTCGGCCATGCTGAAGCGGCGGCCACGGAAGCCGGCGATCAGGTCGAAACAGCGCCGGATGGCCGACAGCATGCCCAGGGCCAGGCAGTCCACCTTGAGCAGCCCCAGGGCCTCCAGGTCGTCCTTGTCCCACTGGATGATGGTGCGGTCCGGCATAGCGGCGTTCTCCACCGGTACCAGCTGGGACAGCGGATGCTGGGAAATCACGAAGCCGCCCACGTGCTGGGACAGGTGCCGGGGAAAACCGATGAGCTCGCTGACCAGGGTCATCAGCCGGCAGATGGTGGGGGAGGCGGGGTCGAAACCCCGTTCGGAGAGTCGCTCGCGCAGCACTTCGGCGGTGTCCCAGCGGGTGATGGTACGGGCCAGCCGGTCCACCTGTTCCGCATCGAAGCCCAGGGCTTTGGCCACCTCACGCACCGCGCTGCGGCTGCGATAGGTGATCACCGTGGCGGCTATGGCGGCCCGATGCCGGCCGTACTTGTCATAGATGTACTGGATCACCTCTTCCCGGCGCTGGTGCTCGAAGTCCACGTCGATGTCCGGCGGTTCATTGCGCTCCTTGGAAATGAAGCGTTCGAACAGCATGCTCATGCGGATGGGGTCCACCTCGGTAATCCCCAGGCAGAAGCAGACCGCGGAGTTGGCCGCTGAACCCCGGCCCTGGCACAGGATGCCCTGGCTGCGGGCGAAACGGACCACGTCGTAGACGGTGAGGAAGTAGGGCTCGTAGTCCATCTCCTCGATCAGCTCCAGCTCGTGCTCGATCTGCTTGCGGACCTCGTCGGTGGGCCCTTCCGGCCAGCGGCGCTGGATGCCCTGTTCGGTCAGCTGGCGCAGGTAGGTAGTGGGCGTCTCACCCCGGGGGACCAGTTCTTCGGGATACTCGTAGTGCAGCTCGTCCAGTCGAAAGCGGCAGCGCTCGGCAATTCGAACCGTCTCGGCCAGCAGTTCCAGCGGGTAGATGCCCGCCAGGTGCTGACGGGCGCGCAGATGGCGTTCGCCATTGGGAAACAGCGCGTGGCCGGATTCGCGTACGGTTTTGCCGATGCGGATGGCGGTCATGGTGTCCTGCAGGGCCCGGCGGCCACGGCGGTGCATGTGGACATCTCCTGCTGCCGTCAGCGGCAGACCACAGCGTTGGGCCAGCTGTGTCAGGCCTGTCAGTATCGCGTCGTCCCGGCCGCTGCGCAGCAGCTCCACCGCGATCCAGCAGCGGCCGTCATACAGTTGTCGCAGCCATCGCCCGGTTTCCACCAGCGCTTCGGCCTGCTCCGGGGGCTGGTCTGGATCCGGCAACCACAGCACCAGGGTGCCGGGCAGGGCCGGTTCCAGCTGTTCCCGGGTCAAACGATATTGTCCCTTCTCCGCGTTGCGCCGGCCCATGGTGATCAACTCGCAGATGGCGGTGTAGCCCGCGTGGTTTTCTGCCAGCAGAACCAGCTTGAGACCGTCTTCCAGGACCAGTTGGGTACCTGTAATCAGTTCCAGCGGCAGATCCCTGGCGGCCTCCCAGGCCCTGACCATGCCAGCCAGTGAGCATTCATCGGTCAGTGCAAGTGCCCGGTAGCCCAGCTCACAAGCCTGGCGTACCAGCTCGGCGGGCTGGGAAGCGCCCCGCAGAAAACTGAAGGCACTGAGGCAGTGAAGCTCTGCATATTCCGGATAACGCACTTTAGAAAAACACTATAAATAATTGAATTAAAACAATTTAATTCTCGCCACAGAGGTAGGGAGATGTGGCGGTAAAAAACTGTATATAAATACAGTATATGGATTGCGGCGGGATTTGCTAACTTGAGCCCCACTGATGGCGTTTGGGCTTCAAGCAATGGCAGACACACTGGTTGTTTCCCTGGTGCAGGGCCAGGTCGCCTGGCACGATCCGGCCAGGAACCTGGCCACGTTCGAGCAGCACCTGCAGGCGCTGTCCCGGCCCGACATCGTTGTATTGCCGGAAACCTTTGCCAGCGGCTTCACCCAGCATCCGGAACAGTGTTCGGAAACCATGACCGGTGAGGCCGTCAGCTGGATGACCCGCATGGCGCAACAGCTGGATACGGCCATCTGTGGCAGCCTTGCCGTGGCGGAGGCCGGGGCATTCTACAATCGTTTCCTGTTTGTGACGGCAGGCGGCGTGCTGGCCCAGTACGACAAAAAACACCTGTTTACCCTGGCCGGTGAACATCACCGCTACCAGCCCGGGCAGGAGCGGGTTGTGTTCGAGTACCGCGGCTGGCGCATCTGTCCCCAGGTCTGCTATGACCTGCGGTTCCCGGTGTTTTCCCGCTGTCGCAACGACTACGACCTGCTCATCTACGTGGCCAACTGGCCATCGCCCAGGCGCACGGCATGGTCCCGGCTGCTGAAGGCCCGGGCCATCGAAAACCAGTGCTACGTTGCTGCCGTCAACCGCGTCGGGCGGGACGGCAACGGCTGGGAGTACGCCGGCGAGTCGGTGCTGCTGGACTTCATGGGAGATGAACTGGTGGGCCTGGGCGATCGGGAGGCTACCGATACCGGGACCATTACGCTGGATCGGCTGCGGGATTTCCGAAAAAAGTTTGCCTTCTGGCAGGATGCGGACGCGTTCGAGCTGGTTGAACCGGGCACCCCTGAACAGCGCGCCGCGAGCTGACTGCTCCAGTTGCCTGAAATTGAAAAAAAATCAGCAAACCTGTACCTTTGGGCAAAGTACACCACTTTTCGTTGCTGGATCGGGCCGGGGACGCGATCCAGGAGGACAGCCCACATGGTTGCTGCTGCAGTTCGACAGGTTCTATGGGTAGTACCCCTGCTGGTCGGCGTCGCCGCCGCCCAGGATCGGGCGCCCCTGTTGGCCACTCCGGACCAGGTCAGCTATCAGCAGGCAGCACGCTCCCTGTCGGAAGGGGACTCGGCAAAAGCCTTCGAACACTTCATCCAGTCAGCCCGATACGGCAACAAGCAGGCCCAGAAGAGCATTGCCCTGATGTACATCAAGGGCGCCGGCGTTCCGCACGACTGGGCCCGCGCTTACGCCTGGTTTCGCCTGGCGGGGACCCATGGCGACGAAAAGATCCTGCAGGCCGGCGACGAAGTCTGGAACGCCCTGAAGGAAGAGGAAAAGGCCCACTCCTCCCGCATCTACCAGGAACTGGTTCCCAGCTACGGTGACGTTGCGGCACTGGCCCTGCGCAGGGAGTGGGTCAAGGTTCAGAAGCGTCGCCTGGCGGGCGGATCCCCGGCAAGCTCCACGCGGGTTCAACTGGCCGATGCCAGCGGTTTCAGCTGGGAACTGACGGGGCAGGAATACCTGGATCTTCTGGACAATTACGTCAATGGGTTTGGTGAGCAGAACCTGTCCGATGACGCGCTGGAGGTCCTGAACTAGCCGTGCGCAGCCGGGTTCGCGCAGCGAACCGGGCGAAGCACTCCCTAAAATCGTCATCCTGAACTCGATTCAGGATCCATCCGCATCCCCGAAGCCAATCCCCCCGCCACTGGTCCCAGCGCAGACATCGTCAGTGATCCCATCGGAGGTCACCGTGAATGATCGAAGTCGACCTGAGGATCTCCGTTCGGTAGGAAAGTACCCGTCGAAGGCAACTAACGCCGGACTTTCAGATGGTCCACTCAACTAAAAATCCCCTGCAGGTACCACCGGTCCTCACGCCGGTCGCGGTAGACCCACAGGTGCTCTCCCGGGCGGCATTCGGCGACGTAGTAATCCCGGCAGACGTCCTCACCGTCCCACCATCCGGATTCAATCCGCTCGGGGCCGCTGACCAGGGTCGGGCAGGACGGCAGGGTGGTGGGCTGGTCCAGGATCCACAGAGGGCGGCTGGCCATGGGGCTGCCGGACTTACTGCTCGACTGGCCGGATGCCTGGCGTTGTTTCAGGATATCGGGCTGCCAGGCCTTTTCCGGGCGGTGGTCTTCGATTTCGGACAGGGTGAACACCGAGGTATCCCCCAGGCGGCTGCAGAGACGCTCGACCAGCCGTGGCAGTTGGTCCATGCCCCGGCTGCGGGTCTCGAACAGGTCCTGGCAGCGAGCCTGGCAGGGGAAAAAATGCTGCGCTTTCAGGCTGAGTTCCCGCACCGGGGCGGCCAGCTGGAAGTGGTGCAGCCGTTCCCGCACCAGCTCGAGGATACGCTGCTCATTTCTGCCGGGTTCCAGCAGGCCCATGGGGATAACGCTGTGTTCGGAATGGGAATGCCCCAGCACGATGTGAAACCGGTCCATGATGAGGTCCCGGGCCACCAGGAAATCACACAGCTCGGTCAGCAGGCGCTGAATCGGAAACAGCAGTGCCTCCTGGTTTTCCACTTCGCAGGGAAGCTCCAGGGTGGAGTGAAAGGCCTGGTCTGGCTGGTAGATCCTGAGTGGCTCGGGCTGCAGCCCAAGCACCTGGTCCAGGTAATCCAGCAGCTGCTGGTCGAATCGGCGCTGCAACCCGGGGCGGGGCAGATCCAGCAGCTCCTGCAGGGTGGTCAGCCCCATCCGCGACAGGCTCTCCAGGTCCCGGGCGGGGATTTCCGCGGCGGCTATGGGCGCGGTGCTCAGGACCCGGGGCAGGGGTTGCAACCGGGTGATCCGGCCGTAGCGGCCAGCCCGGGCCATCAGCCGGGCGGCGGCGGCCGAGGGAGCTGCCGCCAGCCTGGACCGGTAGCCCAGCCGTTTCAGACCCTGCCGGACGGCCTGGGCAATCCGCTCCAGTGGCCCCAGCAGGCTCAGGCTGGCCCCGACCTCGGCCAGTACCATGTCCGGGGGAAACAGGGAGACCCGGCTGCTGATGCCGTAACACCAGCCGGCCACCTGCTCCAGGGCACTGGCTTCTGCCATCAGCTGGCGCGGGTAAACCCGCATTCCCGGCGCCAGGGCATAAGCCGAGGCCAGTGCCATCTGGGGTTTGATGCCCTGCCGGGCCAGGCCGTCTGCCCGGTCGTGGATCCAGCGGCTGCTGCCGCGGCTGGCGCAGACTGCCACCGCTTCGCTGGACTCCAGCCCGCGGACCACAACGTCCAGGCTGAGCCGGTGCAGGTGAATACACAGCCACTGTTCGGTCATGCTGGCGGGCAGGTCAGAATGGTGAAAGCGCTGCCGGGTCGGCCGCCGCGTCGCTTGATGATGGTAGCCCGCAGGCTGCGCCGGGACCGGGTTTCCGAGCCGCTTGAGATTGGTTCCGGGTCTGGCTCCGGAGTCGGTTCAAGGTTCGGCTCAAGGGTGAGGCGCAGGGCGGCCGGGGAGCGGACATGCCGAGCCTTGAGGTGACGGAAGATGACGCCGCTGCAGCGCCCCTGTTCCGCCGCCAGCTGCAGCCGCCGCAGCTGGCGGTCACTGAGTTGGCCTGGCCAGCAGAGTACCGCACCGCAGGCTCCAGATCGCATCACCTGCTCGGTGGCCCACAGCGCATCACCGGCGTCGCTGGTGCGCACCACCAGGGTCTGCTCCAGGCTGAAACCCAGCTGGCGCAGCCCGCTGGCATGGGGCGTCTGGGGCGGCGCTACCAGGGCGACCCACTGCTGCCGCCGGGTCAGCGCCGTCAGGGCCGGAGCCAGCAGGGACAGTTCGCCGATGCCCGGATAAGGCGCCAGTACCTCGGTGAGTTCACCAACCGGCCAGCCTCGGGGCAGATGGGGTTCAAGGTCCGGGTGCTCGCAGGGCAGACCGGCCCCTGCTGTTGGGCTGTACCCTCGACTGATGCCGCGCTGACGCAGCAGTTCATCGAGAGGGCCGGGGCGGCCATTTGAAACCAGTGCCATAACGCATCACCCATCGGAGTACACAGGAACCCTGGCCGGTGCTGGCTGCCCGGGGCAGCAGGCCGTGACAGGACGCTAGCAGACAGCCTGCTAGTCCATTGTCCGAATCACGCCGACTCCCAGGCCCTCGATATCGACGGACTGATCGCGCAGGTCGATCTCTATGGGTTCATAGTCGGGGTTTTCGGGCAATAAAAGCACTCTGGCTCCGTGACGCTGGAAACGTTTGACGGTGACTTCATCACCGATACGGGCGACAACAATCTGCTGGTTCAATGCCTCAGGCGTGCGGTGAACGGCCAGCAGGTCGCCGTCCAGGATGCCGGCGTCCCGCATGCTGGCCCCCTGGACCCGCAGCAGGTAATCCGGTTTGGGGCGAAACAGCTGGGGGTCGACGGTGTAGTGGTCTTCGATGTTCTCAGAGGCCAGCACCGGCAATCCCGCGGCCACTCTTCCCACGAGGGGCAGGGAGACCGTCTGCTTGTGTTCCACTGCGCTGTCCTCGGCCAGGGCAATGCCCCGGGACACGCCACCGCGGAGATGGATTGCACCTTTGCGTTCCAGGGCCTTGAGATGGGATTCAGCGGCATTGGGAGATCGAAATCCGAAATGCATGCCGATTTCCGCCCGGGTGGGCGGATAACCCTGCTCGGTCTGGGTCTGGCGGATGAAATCCAGTATTTGCTGCTGGCGTTTGGTCAGGCGCAGAGACATGGTTGTGTCAGAGAGTCGGAGTAACTGTAATTATATACAGTTATTTTGAAGCTGTCGAGATTCGGGCCAACCGTGACTCGATCCGCACTGTGCCGCCTCAGATCAGGTTGCCACCCGCCCTCCAGTTCAGCCGCCGCCATGCCGCTCAAAGGCGCAGCCGCTTGAATAGCCATTGCGGCAGCAGTCGAATCACCAGCATGATCCAGCGCCAGTACCAGGGGCTGTACACCACGTCGCGACCGCGGGACACCGCACGCACCACATCGATGGCGACCTGCTCCGGGGTGGCCCACAGCAGACCCTTGTCGAAGGACCGGGTCATGGGGGTATCCACCATGCCCGGCTTGACGGTGATCACCCGAACGGGGCCTCCGTGCAGCCGATTGCGCAGGCCCTGGGTGAACAGGCTCACGGCGCCCTTGGCCGCGCCATACAGGTAGTTGCTCTGACGGCCACGATCCCCCGCCACCGAGGAGATCACCACCAGGGTGCCGTGCTGGCGGCTTTCAAACAGCCCGGTCAGCCTGGTGAGCAGGGTAATGGTGGCGGTGGCGTTGACCTCAAACGCCAGGCGAGCTGCTTCGGGCGAGCTGTGCCAGTCGTCGGAGCCGGGCAGGGAGCCGTGGGCGAGCAGGGCCAGGTCGAGCCCGTCCAGGGTTTGCACGGCCTGGCTGATCACCGCCTCCTGCTGCAGCGTATCGGTGACTTCCAGCACTGCCGTTTCAACTCTGGCCGCGCCGCGGGCGAGCAGGTCATGACGCAGCAGTTTCAGGCGCTCCGGGTTGCGGCCGGTCAGGAACAGAGCATGCCCCTGTTCCGCCCAGAGCCGGGCAACGGCACCGGCGATCGCTGAGGTCGCTCCGATGATGAGTGCCCGGGTCATGGAGCGACTGTCACCCGGCGCCAGAAGCTGGATGACAGTCCCGGATCGGCCAGGCCCTGCAGCTGCTTCCAGCCGGGGTAGGCCTGCTGGAAGTGTGCCGCCGACATGCGGGCATCCTTGGACGGGTTCACCCGGCCACCCGCTGCGTGGGTGAGTTGGTCCAGGCTGTCCATGAGATCCAGGGTGCGCTGACCCTGGTTGGCAAAATCCAGTGCCAGGGTCACACCGGGCATGGGAAATGACAGCAGTCCCGGCGACGGCAGATCGCCGAAGCGTTTCAAAACGGCCAGGAACGAGCCGCTGCCCGCGTCACTCACCCGCTCCAGGATATCGCTGACCGCTTCCCGCGCCTGTCCCTCGGGAATGACGCACTGGTACTGATAAAAACCGGACCGCCCGTATACGCGATTCCACTGGCCGACGGCGTCCAGTGGATAAAAAAACGGCTGGTAGTGGACGCGCCGGCGGCCGGCGTTGCGGCGCTGCCGGTTGAAGTACCAGCGATTGAATTGACGGACGCTCCAGCTTCTGACCGGAGAAACAGGCAGTTCAAACGGCACCGACAGGCGCCGCCGGGCGGGCTCGCTGCAGTTCGCTTCGTCCCGGTGGTCTGCCGTCATCAGCAGGCCGCGGCCGAGCTCCGGGCCGCGCGCCAGGCAGTCGATCCACGCCACTGTATATTCATGCTGCCGGTCAGCTTCGGCGGCCAGCTCAAAGAAACGGTCGAGATGATCGAAGCTGACCGTTTGCTGGTCCAGGTAAGCGCCGCTTACCGGTTTCAGCTGGATCTCGGCCCGGGTGATCACACCCGTCAGGCCCAGACCGCCCACGGTGGCCCGGAACAGCTCCGGATTTTCTGACGGACTGCACTGCAGGCAGGACCCATCGGTGCGCCGCAGCTCAAAGCTGACGACGTGCCGGCCGAAGGTGCCCGCGCGATGATGGTTCTTGCCGTGGACATCGTTGGCAATGGCGCCGCCGACGGTGACGAACTGGGTGCCTGGCGATACGGACAGCATCCATCCGCGGGGCAGGGTGAGGCGCTGGATGTCCCCCAGCAGGACGCCGGCCTCGCAGGCCAGGCGACCGTGTTCAGGGTCGAAGGACACGAAACGGTTGAGCTGGCGGCAGTCCAGCAGCGCGCCGCCGTCGTTGAGGCAGACGTCACCGTAGCTGCGGCCGTTGCCCCTGGGTAACAGGCTGAGGTCACCGGTGGCGGGCAGCTGATCATCGGGCCAGTACAGGGGCAGGACCTGCTGACTGGCTCTGGGCCAGCGGCCCCAGGACTGGTGTGAGTGTCCGGACATGCAGGCTGTCAGGCCGCCAGCCACAGCAGCAGGGCGCCCAGTACCGCCAGCACCTGGCTCTGACGGTCCTCGATGGCAAATACGACGGGATCCTCGTGTATCTCTCCCCGTCGGGCCAGCAGCCAGATCCGCGAGATCAGGTACAGCACCAGGGGGCAAAGCAGCCAGATGATGCGGGGTTCATCGTACAGCACGCGAACCGTGTCGCTGTTGATGTACAGCGCAAGAACCAGCACCGCCATGTAGCCGCTGGCGCTGCCGAATTGAGAGATGGTTTCCAGGTCGTCGATCCGGTATCCGCGCCCGGCGGCGACGGTGCGGTCCATAGCCGCCATGGTCTGCAGCTCCACATAACGTTTAACCATGGCCAGGCTCAGGAACACGAACACGGCAAACGCCAGCAGCCAGAAGGACGTGGTGACGGACACCGCCGCTGCGCCGGCCAGCAGGCGCAGGGTGTACAGGCCGACCAGGCTGAGGACGTCCACCAGGATCACGCGCTTCAGCCAAAGCGAATACAGCAGCGTACCCAGGTAGTAGGTCCCGAGCAGGGCCAGAAACGGCGCTGGAAGCAGCAGTCCCAGTGCGGCTGAAGCCGCCAGCAGCACGGGAATGCCCCAGGCGCACGCCCGCGCCGACACCTGTCCCGCCGCCAGCGGGCGATGGCGCTTGTCGGGATGCCGGCGGTCGTCGGCCAGGTCCAGCAGGTCGTTCAGCAGATACGCGCTGGAAGCGCACAGGCCGAAAGCCAGAAAGGCGATAGCCGCGTTCATCAGCAGGTTGATGTTGCTGATCTGGTGGGACATGACCAGCGGGACGAACAGCAGCAGGTTCTTCAGCCATTGGTGCAGGCGAAGTGATTTGAGGTAGGCGGGCAGCGGGAACGCCGAAACCGGCATCGTGCTGGCGCCGGTGCCGGCGTGCCTGATGGCCTCGTCGGCCGACAACACCTGGCTGAAGATCCCCAGGTGATCGGCGATCTGTTGCGCATGGCGCCGATCCGAACGGGTCACCAGGACCAGTTCCCGTCCGCAGGCGTGCTGGATCTGGAGTTCGGCCAGCACGGCGGCGTCGTAGGGCAGGGCCGCTGGATCCAGCGAGATGCGGTCGGCCACCCGCCGGTTCATGGCCTCCCGGCCCTGCATGCGCCATACAGGCAGAAGGAACAGATGGCGGGCGTGGGCACGCAGCAGGCCAAACGCGGCCTCCACTGCCGGATCGGTAAGAACCAGCGAGTATTCCAGCGGGATCAGCAGGGGCTCGCTGGAAGCGGTTGAGGCCTTGGTGTGGACGGCGGACATCGGGGTCAAGTCAGTCATCAGCGCATGGAGATTGTACCCGGCAAGCGGGGGGCGCGGTCAGGCCTTGAAGGCGCGAACTGCCGATTTCAGTTCGTCCAGGGCGTGATCCGGTTGCCGCGGCTGGAAGCGCAGCGCCACGTAAAGGTCGGTGATGCGGTGGATGGGAGCAGCCAGCCCTTCGCGTAAAGCCGCCGCACGGCTGGCAAAATCCCGGGGTCCTTCGGCGGCGCCGCGGGTAATACCGCTGCGCTGCAGCTTGCGGCAGAAGCGGGCGTATTCCCGGGACGCCGGGTCCAGCCCGCCGATCCACTGGGCGCGCAGGAGCAGCAGCATCACCACCGCCACAAAGGCTCCGCCCAGCACGATCAGCGTGATCAAAGAAAAGCGGGCTGACAGGTCGTCGACCCCCAGTGGCCGGAACAATGAACGCTGGCGCGCGCGATTGAACTTGACCACCCAGTCGGACCACAGGCGGTGCACCGCATCGAACTGATTGCGCAGGCCCCGGATCCACTCGAAATCCAGCGGACCGCGTCGCCCGCCGGCCGCGGCCAGGGCGCCGCGGTCGATGCGTTCCGGCGCAACCGCGGCAGTCGGGTCGACCCGGGTCCAGCCTTTTCCGTCCAGCCAGACCTCGGCCCAGGCATGGGCATCGGACTGGCGAATCAGCGTGTAGTCCACCATGTCCAGCCCGCCCTGGTAGCCAGTGACAACCCGTGCCGGTATGCCGGCTGCGCGCATCAGAAATGTGAAGGACGAGGAGTAGAATTCGCAATACCCCTCCCGCGTCTCGAACAGGAAGTCGTCCACCGTGTTGATGCCCAGGGGCGGCGGCGTGAAGGAGTAGAAGTACTCTTCGTTGCGAAAGCGGCTCAACACTGCCTGGACAATGGCAAGATCGTCGTCCCCGTGGGTCTCCCGCAGTTGTCGGGCAAATTCCCGCGTGCGGGGATTGAGATCCGGCGGCAGCTGCAGGCCCAGGTTGCGCAGCCAACCGTCCTGGCGGGTGTTCATCTTGAACCCTGGATCGCTGGTCAAGGTGTACACGGTGGTCTGGGTAACCGGCCGTCGGCGGTGAATGGTGTAGTCGCGCTCCAGCGCAAACCGCCAGCCCGCCGGTACCCGCAACGGAATGTCCAGTGCGAATATCCAGTGCTGCTGGGAGGCTTCCATCGTCACTTCGTAGCGGATGGGGTTTTCCAACGCGGGCGGCCGCCTGCGGTTCTGAGCGCCAATCATCCCGGGGCTGTCGCGGTCGCTGCGGTCGCAGGGCGCTTCACGGCACCAGGCCGCGCCGTCGAAGTGCCACAGCACCGGGCCGCGCCAGTACAACTGGGACTGGTCCGGCGGCTCGCCCTGGAATACCACTCGGAACGCCGGAGAGTCGTCCACGAAAAGGTCACGGATGGAGCCGGGTTCCATCCGGTCTGAGATGCCGGTCTTGCCATACAGGGCGTCCTCGGGCATGCCCCACAGCGGCACCCCCAGACGGGGAAAAAGCAGGAACATGCCAATCATCAGCGGGATGCCCTGCAGCAGCATCCAACCGGCATTGCGCAGGGTGCCGGCGGGTGAGATCAGACCGGACAATTCATGGGTGGCGTGGCGTTCCCTTGAAGGCTGCAGCTCCGTAACGATCAGCGTCGCGGTGATAATCACCACCGTGACCAGCAGAAACACCGACATGTAGATGCTCTGGTTGAACAGGAACTGGGTCACCACCACGAAGTAGGCCAGGCTGATCAACAGGTAGACGTCCCGGCGCCGGTAGGTCTCCAGCAGTTTCAGGGCCAGCATGACGCACAGCAGGGCGATGCCGGCCTGGCGACCCAGGATGGTGCCGTAGCTGCCGGCGACGCCTGCCAGGCAGGCCAGGGTCAGCCCAAACCGGAGCCAGCCCGGCAGGGCCGGGCGGCGAAAGAAGAAATGACTGAGGCGCTCGGCCGCGGCGGCAACGAACACCAGCGGCAGCCACAGGGGCAACCGGGTAAGGTGGGGTGCTACCGCCAGTGTCAGGGAAGCCAGCAGCCACAGGACCGTGGTCAGGTCCGGCGACTGCTTCAGGGCTGATATTCGGCCAAAGCTCGCAGACATTGGTGCTTGTGCAGTTCGCCGGAATCAGGTCCGACCTGCTGGTTGGGCAGTTTCAGTGAGTAACGCAGTCGCGCCTTGTCGGCGTCCAGCACCCAGCGAGTCAGTCGGGACAATCGTCGCTCCAGGTCCAGACCGTCGATCTGGCTGTAATCCAGGTGCAGTTCCTGGCTGCGGTGGTCGGCGAAGGTTTTGGTGACCATCTGGTCGGTTCGGGCCACGACCTTCCAGGCGATGAGCCGGGACGGGTCGCCGGGCTGGTAGTCCCGCAGCCCGGCCCATTCCTCGTCACCCCGGCGTTCGGGTTGGCCGGTGCCCGCCTGGCCACCCATGGGAAGAGGCGGGGCATCCACCTCGGGCTTGGGATAGACCAGGCAGCGGTAGGGCGGGTGCACCCAGGTCCAGGCATAAAACAGACCCACCGGGTAGGTGGTGGTCAACCGGGAGCGGGGCATGTCCAGCCATCCCCGACGGCGGGTAGCCACTTCCACGCTGACGTCGCTGCGGCCGTTGGCCTCGATGTCGGTAAAGGTGGCGTCCTGTTTGTCCCGGGCCCAGACCATAGGGCGGGGCGAGGAGCTGGGGTTCTGCAGAGTGAGGATGAAGCGCGCGACCTCACCGTAAAATACCGGAGGGGCAACCACCTGTACCACCCGCAGTCCCGACAGATTCCTGACCGTGTAGAGCGGTGACAGCAGCGCCACCGCCGCCAGCAGGAAGGTGTACAGCAGGGCCATATTATTGTTGTAGTTCAGCCCGCCCAGGAGCAGCACCAGCAGGACCAGGGCAAAGAAAAACCCAAACCGTGTCGGAACGATGTAGATGCGCTTGCGGTCCAGTTCCAGCGGCAGCGCCTGGGGTGCCCGGTGGGCGCCGCTGAATTTCTGGAGCATGGTGTAGCTCCACTCCAGCCAGTCCAACTTGCGCAGGGTGGAAAGCACCGGCTTACTGGATCGGTACCTGGGCCAGCAGTTCCGCCGCGACCTCTTCAGGTCGCGATTCGTTGCCCGATGAAGGCCGCAGCCGATGGGCAGCCACGGCCACGAAAACCGCCTGCAGGTCTTCGGGTATCAGGTGGTCGCGGTCATCCAGCAGCGCCCAGGCCCGGGCACAGCGAAGAATCGCCAGCCCGCCCCGCGGAGACAGTCCGGTGTCGATCCCGGAGTAATCGCGACTGGCCTGGATCAGCGCCTGCAGGTAATCCAGCAGTGCCGGGGAGGCGTGCACCTCGCTCGCCCGTTGCTGCAGAAGCCGCAGCTGGGCATCGCTCATGCACGGCACGGCGTCGGCCAGCAGGCTCTGGCGGTCGGGCTCTTCCAGCAGGCGGCGTTCGGCTTCGGCGTCCGGGTAACCCATGTGCAGGCGCATCAGAAAGCGGTCCATCTGGGAATCCGGCAGGGGAAAAGTACCGGCCAGGTCCACCGGATTCTGGGTGGCGATAACAAAAAAGGTTTCGGGCAGCGGGCGGGTCTGCCCCTCGATGGTGACCTGGCGTTCGGCCATGGCTTCCAGCAGGGCGCTCTGGGTCTTGGGGGTGGCTCGATTGACCTCGTCAGCCAGCATGACCTGGGAGAAAATCGGTCCTGGATGGAAATCGAATGTTTCCCGTTCGCGGCTGTAAATGGTGATGCCCAGAATGTCCGCCGGCAGCATGTCCGAGGTGAACTGTACCCGCTGAAATTCCAGGCCGGTGGTCACCGCCAGGGTGTGGGCCAGGGTGGTCTTGCCAACGCCGGGAACGTCTTCCAGCAACAGGTGGCCTTCGGCGATCAGGCAGGTCATGGCCAATCGAATGGTAGACTCCTTGCCGACCACGATGCGGTTGATCTGGTCCAGAGCCCGGTGCAGCGCGTCTTCCACGGAAGAAGACAAGGCAGCGGCTTGGCTCACGTTATCCATATTTTTGTTTCCTGAGTTCCATGTCCCGACTCCAATGGCGTCGAAGCAATCGGAGGCGGCAACTCGAGTTCAGATTCCCTAGGGAGGTTTCAGTTCCCTTGCACAAGTCGCTAACCATACCTCAATTCGGTGTCGCGAATGCGTCAATCCGTCACACCGGCTGAACCTGGCGATGGATGGCTGACAGCCCCGGTCGTGCTGGCGGCAGCCGGGCTGTTCCTGCTGCTGCGCCTGCTGTTCTCCGGTGTGATTCCCCTGCACGGCGACGAGGCCTTTTACTGGCTGGAAAGCCGGCAGCTGGCCCTGGCCTACAGTGATGTTCCGCCGCTGACGCCCTGGACGGTTCGCCTGGGCACCGAGGTCTTCGGGGACAGCTACCTGGGCGTGCGCAGCCTGTTCCTGCTGGCGGCGGCGCTGGTGCCGCTGCTGGTGTATACGCTGGCCCGGCAGTTGCTGCCCGCGACCCAGGCCGGACTGGCGGCGTTGCTCAGCCTGTGCCTGCCCGCGATGGCCATCTCGGCCGGCGTGGCGGCGCCGGAAATCCTGCTCAAGCTGTTCTGGCTGGGCGCCGCGGTGGCAGTGTATCGGGGCGTGGCCGGGTCCCTGTGGGCATGGCTGGCGACGGGACTGATGTGTGCCGGGGGACTGATGGTTCACTACCGCTTCGGCGTCTTCCCCGTTGTGCTGGCGGCCTGGCTGCTGAGCACGGTGGCCGGGCGCGCTCAGCTGCGATCGCCGGGACCCTGGCTGGCCGGTCTGTTGACCCTGGCCGGGGCGCTGCCGGCGCTGGTGTTCAATGTCCAGCAGGACATGACCGGGTTTTCGTTTCACCTGGTGGAACGTCACCCCTGGCAGTTTCAGGCCGAGGGGCTGTTGCGACCGCTGGTGGATGCCCTGGTCCTTACCCCGGGGCTGTTTGTCCTGTTGCTGCTGGCGGCCGTTGCACTGTTGCGGCGTCGGTCTGATCCACGGTTTCAGCTGCTGGCCTTCCTGGGCCTGGGTCCCCTGGTGATCTACTGGGGTCTGGGACCATGGACTGACCAGGACCGGTCTGTATATCACTGGACGGCGGCAGCCCACCTGACCCTGTGTGCGATCGTGCCGCTGGGCGTGGCCGCCTTGCGCAGCTGGCTGGAGCGGCTTTCCGCGTCCATGGGCCGGTGGCTGTCCCATGGATTGGTGGCCCTGTCGGCAGTGCTCGGGCTGTCCGCGGGGTTCGGTATGCTGGGCTACACCGCATGGGTGGCTGCCAATCCCGCCGCTCGGGTGCCCTCCAACGCGGTGTTTCCGGACAACTGGGTGAGCTGGCCCCAGGTGGCGCAGGAGGTGGCCCGGCGGGTAGGGCCAAACGAGCTGCTGATCGCGGACAACTTTCGGCTGGGTGCCCAGCTGTCATTTGAGCTGCAGCGGCGAGTGTACATGCTGGACCATCCGCTCAACGCCCGGCATGGGCGGGCCCGGCAGTTGGACCTGCTGGGGCTGGGGCAGCGGGACGTTCCGGCGGACTGGCAGTCCGCGTGGCTCGCCGTTGATGAGACGGCCCGGGATCCGGCTGAACTGCCGGCCGCTCTGCGCTCGGTCTGCGACCTGGCCCCGGGTGCCAGGCTGGACGCGGACCTGAGCTATTTCCAGGGCCGGAAACGCTACCTGCTGTACCGCCTGGACCAGTCCGGTTCGGATTGCGACCTGCCCGCCTTCAGCTACCTGGACGCGCCGTCGCGGGATGCCAGGCTGTCGGGCCGGGTTGAAGTCTCCGGATGGGCGTTCGAAGACAACCTGGGCGTCCAACAGGTCCAGGTGGTTCTGGACGGCGACCGGGTCTTTACAGCGGACTACGGGTTGGATTATCCGGGCGTGGCCGGGTTCTTCCCGGGCTCAACCGATCCGAATCATCCGCAGGTAGGATTTCGAACCGAGCTGGACACCACCCAGCTGGCCAATGGCTGGCAGAACCTGGTGATTCGAGTCATCGCCGCCGACGGCGGCGTCAGGGAAGCCCGACCCATCCGGGTGCGGGTGGACAACCCGGCGGGCTGACATCCAGCCCGGTCAGGGCACGGGGTAGCCCTGCCGGCGCAGCAGTTCAGCCAGTTGTATCAGCGGCAGGCCCACCAGAGCGGTGGGGTCGCGGCTGTGAATGTGTCGGAACAGTGAAATGCCCAGGCTTTCGCATTTGAACGCGCCGGCGCAGTCCAGGGGCTGGTCCTGGTCGACGTAGCGTTCAATCTCGTCCTCTTCCAGCGGCCGAAACCGCACGGTTGTGTGATCGACCATTCCCAGAAATGTCCCCGCCGAGACCACCGACAAAGCGGTGTAAAAATCCACCGTCTTGCCCGAACTGTTTCTGAGCATTTCCATCGCGCGTTCCCGGGTGCCCGGCTTGCCCAGCACCTGGCCGTCCAGGGAGGCCACCTGGTCCGATCCAATGACAACGGCATCAGGGTGATCCGACGCCACGGCCTGGGCCTTGCCCTGGGCCAGGCGGACCGCCAGGGAACTGGGGTCTTCGCCGGGCTTCGGGGACTCGTCGAATCCCGGGTTTGCTACAGTGAACTCCAGGCCCAGGCGCTCCAGTAACTGGGCCCGATAGTGGGACGTTGAGGCCAGGATCAGGGTGGGGTAATTCATATATAAGGCTGTACAACTCTGGCTTTTTTCGTTGACTGACGTGGCACAGCTTCGATACCATTCGCCGGTTATGTCGCGAGATATTCCCGCGCTGGCCGATCCCTGGCGACTGGTTGAAAGCCGTCAGGGGTTCCAGGGTACCTGGCCCGTCGCAAAATTCGAACGATTGGCCGACGCCCTGGCCGACCGCAACGGCGAGGTCAGTTTTACCCTGACCTTCGGCGTTGATGCCAGTGGCTACGCCTACGTGGACGTCTCGGTGCTGGGGCATCTGACTCTTGAGTGTCAGCGCAGCATGGAGAAGTTTCAGTACCCGGTCGACCGCCGGGTGCGACTTGGGCTGATCGCGGACGAGGCAGACGCCGCCGCGCTGCCGGAAGACTACGAGCCGCTGCTGGTGGACAGTCCGCCCATCAGGCTGGTGGACCTGGTCGAAGACGAGTTGATCCTCGCGCTGCCGGTGGTTCCGCGTAAGCCCGGGGTCAGCCCGCCCATGAGTTTTGGGCCGGATGACGAGGCGCCGATGGAGCCAGACGAGAGTCCGTTCGCGGCCTTGAAAGAACTGAAATCAAGATCCGACTGACAGCGGATTTTGCTGTAAGAATTGAACTGAAGGAGATCAACCATGGCTGTTCAACAGAACCGCAAGACCCCGTCGAAGCGCGGAGCGCGGCGTGGCCACGACGGGCTCAAGAAGCCGACCCTGTCGGTGGACCCGATGACGGGCGAGACCCACCGGCGCCACCACGTCACGGCGGAGGGTTATTACCGCGGCCGCAAGGTCATTGACACCGCCGTCGAAATCGACGACGAAGACTAAGCGATCCAGGGTTTGCATTCGGGCTGCTGCGTACCAACCGCCGTCCGGCATACCCTGGAATCCCTGCATGGTGCGGCTTAGCTGCTGATGGCCACACTGCACATCGCGGTGGACGCCATGGGCGGCGATCATGGCACGGATGTGACCTTGCCCGGCGCACGGCTCGCGCTGGAGCGCAATCCAGACCTGACATTGACCCTGGTAGGGCCTGAAGAAAGTCTTGGGCCGTGGATGGATGCGCTGCCCGATCTCCTGGCAGACCGCACCCGGGTGTGCCCGGAACGCCAGGTGGTTGGTATGGCTGACCGGCCGTCCCAGGCGCTGCGGATGCGCAGCGGGTCCACCATGGGCCGGGCGGTTGCGATGGTCCACAGTGGGGAAGCCGTTGCCGCCGTCAGCGCGGGTAACACCGGAGCGCTGATGGCGCTGTCCCGCTACCAGCTGAAAACGCTGCCCGGAATCGACCGGCCGGCGATCTGTTCGGCGCTGCCGTCCGTTGACGGCTGGACCTACGTGCTGGACCTGGGGGCAAACGTGGCCGTGCAGGCTGAAAACCTGCTCCAGTTCGGCGTGATGGGGTCGGCGGTGGCGAAAATCGCGGGCGGAATCGACAACCCCCGGATTGGCCTGTTGAACGTGGGCATCGAAGCAATCAAGGGTACCGACTCGGTTCGGCAGGCGGCGCCCATGCTGGAAGACAGCGGACTCAACTACATCGGGTTTGTCGAGGGTGATGACATTTTCCAGGGCCAGGTGGACGTCGTGGTCTGTGACGGATTTGTCGGCAATGTCGCGCTGAAGGCCAGCGAGGGGCTTTCCCGGCTGCTTATGGGCAGCCTCAGGCATATGGCCCATTCCGGGCTGGGCGGTCGTATGGCGGCAACGGCCGCCATGCCGGCCCTGCGGCAGATGGGAAGAAAATTCGACCCGCGCCACTATAATGGCGCGAGCCTGGTGGGCCTTACCGGTATCGTGATCAAGAGCCATGGGTCCACCGATGACATTGGATTTGCCAACGCCATCGACACAGCGGCGCTGGAGGGACAGGCCGGTTTGCCCGGCAGGATTGGCGATCTGCTGGGCGATGTAATGTCCAGCGTTTTGAATTGAGCCCGGATGCGGGCGCGTGACAGGGAGACAGGGCGCTGATTTACTCGAGAATCATTGGCACTGGCAGCGAACTGCCTGAAAAGGTCATGACCAACACCGACCTGGAGAAACTCGTCGATACCACGGATGAGTGGATCCAGGCTCGCACCGGCATCAAGGAACGACGCGTTGCCGCGGATGGCCAGACCACGGCTGACCTGGCGGAAGCCGCCGCCATCAAGGCCATGGCCGCCGCGGAGGTGACGCCCCGGGACATCGACGCGATCATCGTCGGGACCACCACGCCTGACCTGGTGTTTCCCAGTACCGCCTGCCTGGTGCAGGCGCGGCTTGGCTGTCTGGGTGTCTGTGCCATGGACGTCAATGCCGCCTGCTCGGGCTTCATCTATGCCCTGGGCGTGGCCGACAAGTTCATCCGCTGCGGAGACGCCCACAGGGTCCTGGTGATCGGTTCGGAAACCCTGACCCGTATGATCAACTGGGACGACCGCGGCACCTGCGTCCTGTTCGGTGACGGTGCCGGGGCGGTGGTGCTGGAAGCCTCCGAGGCGCCCGGCATCCTGTCCACCCACCTGCACGCCAACGGCGATTTCGCCGATTTGCTGAAGGCTGACGGCGGGGTGTCCCGGGGATTCGAGGGTCACGAGAACGGCGGAGTCCACGTCATGATGAAGGGCAATGAGGTGTTCAAGGTGGCGGTTCGCACCCTGGGGCAGATCGTTGACGAGACCCTGGCCGCCAACAGCATGGACAAATCCGATGTGGACTGGCTGATTCCACACCAGGCCAACATGCGGATCATCACTGCCACCGCCAAGAAGCTCAACATGCCCATGGATCATGTCATCGTTACGGTTGACCGCCACGGCAATACCTCGGCCGGTTCCGTACCGCTGGCCCTGGACGAAGCGGTTCGATCGGGCAAGATCCAGCGCGGGGAGGTGCTGTTGCTGGAGGCTTTCGGCGGCGGCTTTACCTGGGGTTCAGCGCTGCTGCGCTACTGAACAATCCCCTACACACCAGCACGACAATAACCACAACTGATGACTGACAAACTTGCATTTGTGTTTCCCGGTCAGGGCTCCCAGTCCGTCGGCATGCTGTCGGAACTGGCCGGCGCCAGTGATCTGATCCAGCAGACTTTTGAAGAAGCATCCGAACGGCTGGAGGTGAACCTGTGGGAGCTTTCCCAGCAGGGTCCCGAGGCTGACCTGAACCGGACCGCCAACACCCAACCGGCCATGCTGGCAGCAGGTGTGGCAACCTGGCGGCTGTGGCAGCAGCATGGCGGACCTCTACCCGAACTGCTGGCCGGACACAGCCTGGGTGAATACAGCGCGCTGGTCGCGGCCAATGCCCTGGGCCTGGAAGATGCAGCCTGGCTGGTTGCCCAGCGGGGGCGGTTGATGCAGGAAGCGGTGCCGGAAGGGGAGGGTGCCATGGCCGCGGTGCTGGGTGTCGACCAGCCGGTACTGGAAGAAATCTGTCAGCAGGTCGCTGACGGCGACATCGTCGCGCCGGCCAATCTCAATGCGCCGGGACAGACCGTTCTGTCCGGCAGCACCCCGGCCATCGAGCGGGCCGTAGAAGCCGCCAAGGCCCGAGGCGCCCGCCGGGCCATCATCCTGCCGGTCAGCGTTCCCTGCCACTGTGACCTGCTGAAGCCGGGTGCCGAGCAGCTGGCCGGGCACCTGCAGCAGGTGGAGTTGCACAGGCCGGAGATTCCGGTCATCCAGAACGCCGAGGTACAGATCTACTCGGAGCCCGGGGAGATTCGCGCCGCCCTGGTGCGGCAGCTGTACCAGCCGGTGCGCTGGATCGAGACCATCGAATCCATGGCGAAGCACGGCGTGTCCCGAGCGGTGGAGTGTGGCCCCGGCAAAGTGCTGGCCGGGCTGATGCGTCGGATCGATCGCAGCATTGCGGCCTATCCGGTCATGGACACTGCCAGCCTGGACAAAGCCCTGGCCGAAACTGCTGCTTGAGCGGGGGAGAGAACCGATGACGGACTGGAATGATCGAGTGGCGCTGGTGACCGGAGCAAGCCGAGGCATCGGCGCCGCGATACTGCATCGACTGGGCCAGGGTGGCGCCCAGGTGGTGGGTACCGCAACCTCCGACCAGGGGGCGGCCGCCATTACCGAGCGGCTGGCGGAGCAGGGCGTGGCCGGCGTTGGCCGCAAGCTCGACGTCTGCGACCCGGACCAGGTGGCGGAACTGATCCGGGCCGTCAGCGCCGATATGGGCGCGCCGACAATCCTGGTGAACAATGCCGGCATTACCCGGGATCAGCTGTTGCTGCGCCTGGGCGAGGAGGACTGGGACGCCATCATGGAGACCAACCTGAAGTCCATCTACCGCGTCAGCAAGGCCTGCCTGCGCGGCATGATGAAAGCGCGCTGGGGACGGATCATCAACATCGGATCGGTGGTGGGGACCACCGGCAACCCGGGCCAATCCAACTACGCCGCGGCCAAGGCGGGCATGGTGGCGTTCAGCAAGTCCCTGGCCAAGGAGGTCGGGTCCCGGGGCATCACCGTCAACGTAGTGGCACCGGGGTTCATCGATACCGACATGACCCGGGAACTGACCGATGACCAGCGGCAGATTCTGCTGGACCAGGTACCTCTGAACCGGCTGGGAGATCCCGCCGACATCGCCGAGGCCGTGGCCTATCTGGCGTCCAATGGTGCCGGCTACGTGACCGGCGAAACCCTGCACGTCAACGGCGGTATGTACATGAGCTGAAGCCGCTGCTGCAGCGGTTTCATACGATCGTTTTAAATCTTTGCGGACATTGCAAATCACTGGATCACCCCCGGTTCTTTCACTACAATGTGCCGCGCATTTGCCTAGGAGGAATTTGCACTAATGAGCAGTATTGAAGATCGGGTCAAGAAAATTGTCGTCGAGCAGCTCGGCGTGAAGGACGATGAGGTGACGCCCGGCGCATCTTTCGTCGACGATCTTGGCGCCGATTCACTGGATACCGTCGAACTCGTCATGGCCCTGGAAGAGGAATTCGAGTGCGAAATTCCTGACGAGGAGGCTGAGAAAATCACCAGCGTCCAGCAGGCCATCGACTACATCAAGGAACACGTTGGCTGAGTTCGACCGACAGGATTCGAGCAGGGAGCCGTGTACCTTGTACATGGCTTTTTGTTTTCTCAGGGCATAAGAAACTGGAGGTCATCGGGAGATGTCCAGGCGTAGGTCGGTCATAACCGGCATGGGAATCAAGTCGCCGGTGGGTAACACCATCGAGTCGGCGTGGGACAATATTGTCAATGGCCGCAGCGGTATCGGCCCGATCACCAACTTTGATTGCGGGCCCTTCGGCACCAAGATATCCGGTGAAGTGCGCGATTTTGACGTCACGGACTATCTGCCGCCCAAGGACGCGCGCAAGATGGATCCGTTTATCCATTATGGACTGGCGGCTGCCATGGACGCGGTGAAGGACTCGGGTCTGGATTTTGACCAGGTGGATCGAACGCGGGTAGGCGTATCCGTGGGCTCGGGCATTGGCGGAATTTCCACCATCGAGAAGACTAACTCCCTGTTTGAAAAATCCGGGCCGCGCAAAATTTCCCCGTTTTTTGTTCCCAGCACCATCATCAACATGGTGTCGGGCCATCTGTCTATCCTCTATGGCCTGAAAGGACCGAACCTGGCCATGGTCACTGCCTGCACCACTGCCACCCACAACATCGGATTGGCCCAGAGACTGATTGCCTACGGCGACGCCGACGTCATGATAGTCGGTGGTACCGAATACTCAGCGTCGGCCTGTGCCGTCGGCGGTTTTGTCCAGGCCCGGGCGCTGTCTACCCGCAACGACGATCCCACCAAGGCGAGCCGGCCCTGGGACAAGGACCGGGATGGCTTTGTTCTGTCCGACGGCGCCGGCGTGCTGGTGGTCGAAGAACTCGAACACGCCCGCCGTCGAGGCGCGCCCATCCTGGCGGAGATCAAGGGCTTTGGCATGAGTGGAGATGCCTATCACATCACGGCGCCACCGGAGGGTGGTGCCGGTGCCGCCCAGTGCATGACCTCGGCCATGGCTGACGCCGGCCTGGCGCCCGAGCAGATCAGCTACGTCAACGCCCACGGTACCTCCACCCTGGTCGGTGACCGGGCGGAATGTGATGCCATTAAGTCGTCTTTTGGCGCTGCGGCCGACAGCGTTGCGGTGAGTTCCACCAAGTCCATGACCGGGCACCTGCTGGGCGCGGCAGGCGGGGTGGAAGCCATATTCGGCGTGCTGGCGCTGCGCGATCAGGTGCTGCCCCCCACCATCAATCTGGACAACCCGGACGAGGGCTGCGACCTGGACTTTGTGCCCCACGAGGCTCGACAGAGCCGGGTGGACCTGGTCATGTCCAATTCGTTCGGATTCGGCGGCACCAACGGCACCCTGATCCTGGGCAAGGTCGACTAGGGAATCGTTACCCTGAGCGACCCTGCCACCTCCGAACCAATTGTCGCTACCCTGGGCCCCGGGCGGGACCTGCTGGCCCTGCACCAGGCCGCGCCCATGGCGTTTCCATTCCTGCTGGAAAGCGTGGACGGCCCGGGGGCCAGGGCCCGCTACGACATCCTGTTTCACTACACCGGCGACTCGCTGATTGGCCAGGACAGCCGGTCCGATTTCCTGCGGCAGCTGGATCAATGGCAGGACAGGGAGGCGATACCATCGGCCGCCAATACCAGCCTGCCGTTCAGGGGCGGCTGGTTTCTCTACCTGGGATATGAGCTGGCAGGAACCATCGAACCCCGTCTTCGGCTGCCGCTGCCGGAGCCGGCTTTTCCCGTGGCGTTCGCCGCGCGTTGTCCCGCCGCCGTCATCCGTGATCGCAAGCTGGATCTCTGTTTTGCGCTGTGTGAGCCAGAGCGGGCGGAACTGCTGCCGCTGCTGCGGCAGGTCTATGAGAACCCCGGCACCGTAAAGCCCGCGCCACCCGGCGGGCGGCTGGTGGAAGAGGACCCGGCGTTGTTCATCGATGCTGTCGAGCGGGTGCACGAGTACATCCTGGCCGGGGACGTATTCCAGGTGAACCTGTCCCGAGGCTGGTCCCTGCAGAAAGACGCGGACTCAGCTGCCATCTACGCGGCCTTGCGCCAGGGCAATCCAGCGCCGTTCGCCGGACTGGCGCTGTGGCAGGGCGCCGCAGTGATCAGTTCGTCCCCCGAACGTCTGGCCGAAGTGCGGGGTGGGTGGGTGCAAACCCGGCCCATTGCCGGAACGCGCCCCCGATCGAGTACCGTGGCTCGGGACCGTGCGCTGGGTGTCGAATTGCTGGATCACCCGAAGGAGCGGGCCGAGCACATCATGCTGATTGACCTGGAACGTAACGACCTGGGCAGGGTGTGCATCAGCGGCAGCGTGGAGGTCAACGAACTGATGGTGCTGGAAAGCTATCGCTACGTTCATCACATCGTGTCCAACGTGCGTGGCCGCCTGCGGCCGGATACGACACCGGGCGATATCATCGCGGCCGTGTTTCCCGGCGGCACCATCACCGGATGTCCCAAGGTTCGCTGCATGGAGATCATTGCCGAACTGGAGCAGCGGGACCGTGGCCCTTACACCGGGTCCATGGGCTACCTGAACCGAGACGGTGACATGGATCTGAACATCCTGATACGCTCGATGTTCCATCGAGACGGAGAGCTTCAGCTCCGCGCCGGCGCCGGAATCGTTGCCGATTCCGTGGGCCAGCTGGAAGTCGAGGAGACCAGATCGAAGGCCCGTGGCCTGTTGCGTGCCATGGGCGTGGAGTCGCCACCCATTCGGAGCCAGATTCAATGACAATCAGTCTCGTAGACGGCACAGCGTCCAGCGTCCTGCCGCTGGACGATCGTGGTTTCCTGTACGGCGATGGTCTGTTCGAGACCATGGCTTTCCGGCAGGGACAGGTGGCCTTGTGGCCACACCACCTGGAGCGGCTGCAGCAGTCCTGCGGCCGCCTCAACCTGGAATGCCCGGATGCGACCCTGCTGGAAAACGAGTTGTCCCAGATGACAGCAGATGGCGAGGATTGCTCGCTCAGGCTGACCCTGACCCGGGTCACCGAAGGCGTGGGATACGGGTTCGTCCCTGGCGGTGGCGTTCGGCGGGTGTGGACCCGACGTGCACTGCCCGAGCCGCGTCACGGCGGGCTGCGCATCGGTGTATGCCAGACCCACCTGGCGCGCAACCCTTTGCTGGCGGGGATCAAGCACCTTTGCCGGCTGGAGCACGTACTGGCCGCTGGCGAAGTGGCCGCGGCCGGATGGGACGAAGGCCTGATGCTGGACGTGGAGGGGCTGATCGTGGAGGCGACTCAGGGCAACCTGCTGTTCCACGCCCAGGGCCGTTGGTTTACGCCGTCACTGGATCTGTGTGGCGTAGCGGGGGTCGCCCGGGCCGGCCTGCGCAACCGCATGGTGCTGGAGTCCATCGACCTTCCCGGGTCGGTGCTCGACCAGGTGGACGCCCTGGCTGTGTGCAACGCCGTGCGGGGTGTGGAGGCCGTTCGTGAGGTCGTGGGGGTCAAGGAATTTGACCCGGCGCCGGTAGCCGAACTGGCCACCGATCTCATGCCATGCGTATTCGACTGATACTTGCGGTCCTGGTCCTGGTAGCCGCAGGCAGTGCTGCTTATCTCTACCTGGATTATCAGCGCTTCCTGACCGCGCCGCTGGCGGTGGGGGAAGACGGCTTGAGCGTGGAAATGCGACCCGGGATGGTCTACCCGGATCTTGTGAATCAGCTGGTTGAACGACGGCTGACCCAGGGCGGCTGGCGTTGGCGTCTGCTGGGGCGCCAGTCCCCCTTTGCGGGCAGTCTTCAGGCCGGGGAATACCTGTTTCGCGAGCCGCTTACGCCGCTTGAGCTGCTGCAGAAGATGGCGTCAGGCGAAGTGGTGCTGCACACCCTCACCGTGATCGAGGGCTGGCGTTTCAACGAACTGATGCAGGCGGTATCGGGCCATCCTGCCTTGAAGCAGACCCTGCCGGCGGATGCAGGTCCTGAGCTGGTGGCTTCAGAGCTGGGACTGGAATCGGTGGAGGGGCGCTTCCTGCCGGAAACCTATCGCTTTCCCCGTGGTACCTCGGATGTTGAATTCCTTGAGCGCGCCCGGCAGTCCATGGACCGGGTACTGGCCCGGGCCTGGGAGCGGCGAATGTCCGGTCTGCCATACGAGAGGCCGTACGAAGCCCTGATCATGGCGTCCATCATCGAAAAAGAAACCGGCCGGGCGGACGAACGGGGCCGAATCGCCGGGGTATTCGTGCGGCGGTTGCAGAAGCGCATGCGCCTGCAAACGGACCCAACGGTCATATACGGTCTGGGTGACGCGTTTGACGGTGACCTGCGCCGGCGCGATCTGCGCACCGATACGCCGTACAACACTTATACCCGTCACGGCCTGCCGCCGACGCCGATCGCCATGCCGGGACAGGCGTCCGTCGAAGCGGCCCTGAATCCCGAGGACGGTGACGCGCTTTACTTCGTTTCCCGGGGCGACGGCAGCCATGTGTTTTCCGCTACGCTGGAAGAGCATAATCGGGCGGTGGACGAGTACCAGAGAAAACGCAGATGAAAGGCCGGTTCATCACCCTGGAAGGCGGCGAGGGCGCCGGCAAGAGCAGTTCGATTCGAACCATTCGCAAACTGCTCGACTCCAGCAACATTTCTTACGTCGTCAGTCGCGAACCGGGCGGCACAGAGCTGGCTGAACGGATTCGCAATATCATCCTCGATCCGCGAATCGAAGATATGTCTGCCATGACAGAGTTGCTGCTGGTGTTTGCGGCGCGCTGTGATCACGTGGAAAAAACCATTGTCCCGGCGCTGAAATCCGGTACCTGGGTGGTTTGCGACCGATTCGTGGACGCGTCCTTCGCCTATCAGGGCGGCGGTCGTGGCCTGCCGCTGGAACGGATCGAGACGCTGAAGGACTGGCTGCCCGGGGCATTGGAGCCTGACCTGACCATCCTGCTGGACGTGCCGCCGGAGCTGGGTCTGAAGCGGGCAACCCGGGATCGGGCCGCCGACAGGCTGGAGAAGGAAAAAGGGCGCTTTTACCGGCGCGTCAGGGACGCCTACCTGGAACAGGCCAGCAGCCATGCCCGATTTCACGTGATAGACGCACGTCAGAAACCGGAAGCGGTGCAGGCTGAGCTGCGCCAGCGTATCCAGCAGTTCATAGAGGAGGACGGCAAATGAGTATCCCCCCCTGGCTGGAGTCGTCGTGCCAGCACTTTTACCGCATGGCCCTGGCAGGCCGTATGCCGCACGCGGTCATGCTGCTGGGTCCGGACGGTCTGGGCAAACGCGGCCTGTCCCGCTGGCTGAGCCGGCTGGTCCTTTGCGATTCGCCGGCCGAACTCGGGGCTTGTGGCCAATGCCGAAATTGCCAGCTGCAGGATGCGGGCACCCACCCGGATTACTTCGTTTGCGAGCCGGCTGCTGGCAAGAAGCAGATTGGTGTAGACCAGATTCGCGAGTTGATCAGCGGTTCCAGCCTGACGGGTTCGGGGCACCGGGTTTTCGTCATCGTACCCGCCGAGGCCCTCAACCCCAACTCGGCCAACGCCCTGCTGAAAACCCTGGAAGAGCCGACGCCGGGGACGCTGCTGATCCTGGTGGCGCAAATGCGCAGCGCGCTACCGGCCACCATTCTCAGCCGCTGTCACGTGCATCCGCTGACGCGACCCTCTGCAGACCAGGCCGTCGACTGGCTGTCCAAGGATCTGCAGGTCTCCAGGCCGGAGGCCGCCAGCGCCCTGGCCACCGCCGAGGGGCGCATCGATCTGGCGCGGGAAATCCTGCAGGGAGCGGAAGGGCTGGATCAGGTGGCGCAGGACCTGGCCCGGGCCGCCGAAGGGCAGGTTGACCTGTCGGAAATGGCGGCCCGCTGGGCGGACGAGTCCCTGGATGCCAGGCTGAGCATCATGTCGGCCCTGCTCACACGGAGCGCCTGGATGGCGGCCGGGGTCAGATCAGCAGGCGAGACCGGCGACGGCAATGGTTCGGGACTGGAGCGCTTGACAGCCGGGATGGATTTGGCAACGCTTACCGACTGTTACCGGCAGGTTAACCGGTGCCGCAGTCGGCTGAAGGGTAGTTTGAGACCTGAGCTGCAGGTGGAAGAGCTGCTGCTGAACTGGCAGGACCGGTGTCATCCGGCGCTGGTGGAGTGAGGAGAAGAACAAATGGCCGTGGGTGGAATGCCGCGACAGGGAATCCTGTCGCTGTCAATCAAAGACAAGACTGCGCTGTATCAGTCCTACATGCCGTTCGTGAAAAACGGCGGGCTGTTCGTGCCCACCAACAAGAAGTACGCGGTCAGCGATGAGGTTTTCATCCTGTTGACCCTGATGGAAGACGAAGACCGGATACCCGTGGCAGGGAAGGTGATCTGGGTGACGCCGCCCGGTTCCCAGGGCAACCGGCGGGCCGGTATCGGCGTTCAGTTCAACGAGGGTTCGGACGGCGAGACGGCCAAAACCAAGATCGAAACGGTGCTGGCCGGCATGGCCAACGCGGATCGGTCGACGCATACCATGTAGGATCCGCAAGATCGGCCATCCCTGGCCGACTCGCGGGCGGGAATCGAAAACGCGGTTTCAGATTCCCTCTCGGCCTTCGGCCGTTGGCACATCCCTGTGCCAAGGCGCTCCGTTCCAATATTTCCGTCATCCTGAACTCGATTCAGGATCCATCAGCGAATGGGGTCGCGTTCGCATCCGATCGGTACTGATTGTAAAGCGGAGACTTTGTTCATCACCTCGGTATTGATGAACAAAGCCAACGGCCGAAGGCCGTGAGTGATTGGAAAATCGCATTTTCCAATCACGAACGCGAGTCCGCCAGGGATGGCGGATCTTGCGGCTAAAGCAATGACTTGCGGCTACAACAATGAAAGGCCATAGACCTCCAGCAGCAGCCCCGACAGGGTCAGGCTGACCATGGCCAGTGCAAACAGTACGTTGATTACCACCTGTTGCCTTCTTTCGCTGCTTCTCATGACCCCTACCTCCTTACGGTCAATGTTTGAACGAGACAGGAGCTATTCTGGCCCCGACGCGGCGATATTTCTGTCAAGCACAGGACACAAGCAGGGAAAAAGCGCGAAACAGTTCGCAGTTTTGGCGGGTGGCTATTCTCTGGGCAACGGCAAACCCTGTTGGCGCAGGAAACTGAGCTTGTCCAAGTAGCTACGCTGGAAGTGGATCCTGCCGTCCACGACGTGGAAGAAGCCGCAGCCGCGCAGTCCCAGGGGGTCGCGCCATTCCAGGATTGCCCATTCGCCGTCCTCGAACAGGTTTTCCACGATGCAGGTCATGTCGGCGGACTCAAAGCCCGCCGCAGACATCTCGCGGATTGCGTCCCGGCCCTCAACGGGATCTTCGGCCACCTGGTGGTTGATCGCAGCCGCCGCGTAAAGCGACGCCAGGCCCTCAACATCGGCACGATTGAAAGCGTCTACCCACGCCTCAACCAGGGCCCTGGGGCTCAAGGATCAGCCTCCGGCGAGGTGGCTGCTACAGGTCATCCCAGCCGGCGTCTGGCTTGAAGCGGTCGCCGTATTTGTCGGCCAGGGTCTCCAGCTTCGCCTTGAGTTCGTCCGTGCCGGTGTCAACGATGTACTGGTACGGGCCGCCACGGAACGGCGCAAAACCGGTGCCGAAGATGCAGCCGGCGTCCAGCATATCCGAGCTGTCCACCACGCCCTCGCGCAGGCAGGTCACTGCCACGTTGAGGTAGGGCATGATCATCCGGTCGGTGAGGTCTGCCGGCGCCTGATAGTCCTCCGGTATCTCGGGTTTGACGGGTTTGCCTTCCTCGTTCCATTCGTAGAATCCGGCGCCGTCCTTCTTGCCGCGTTTGCCGCCTTCGATCATGGCGTCCAGGCCATCCGGTATCTCCATGCCGAGATGTTCGGACAGCACCTTGGCTACGGACGCGGCCACGTCCAGTCCCACCACGTCCGCCAGCTCGATGGGGCCCATGGGCATGCCGAAGTCCTTGGCCGCCTTGTCGATGACCTTGCCGGGCACACCCTCGGAGTGGATGATCATGGCTTCCATCATGTAGGGCATCAGGATGCGGTTGACCAGGAAGCCGGGAGAACTGGTGACTGGAACCGGCAGCTTGTCGATCTGCTTGGACCAGCCGGCACTGCGGGTAAAGGTCTCCTCGTCCAGCTGGTCATGGCGGACAATTTCCAGCAGCGGCATCTGCGCCACCGGGTTGAAGAAGTGCAGTCCCACCAGTCGCTCCGGCCGCTTCAGGGCGGTGCGCAGGTCCTGCAGCGGAATGCTGGAGGTATTGGTGGCGACGATGGCGCTGTCTTTCATGCGAGGCTCCAGGTCGCGAAACAGCTGCTGCTTGGCTTCCAGGTTTTCGAAGATGGCTTCCAGCACCAGGTCGGCTTTTTCCACTCCGGTACCCTCGATGTCCATGCTGAGCCGGCCATTGGCCTGATCGATCCGCTCCGGAACCTTGAGACGTTTTTTGAACAGTTTGGCTGCACGATCCAGGGCCGGCTGAACGTATTTTGCTTCCCGGTCCTGCAGGGTCACGGTCAGGCCCCGGAGCGCGCACCACGCGGCAATATCGCCGCCCATGACGCCGGCGCCGATGACGTGCACGTGTTCGATACCGGACTGGTCAGCCGAACCCAGGGCGCGCATGTTCTCCCGCAGGAAAAACACCCTCGTCAGGTTCCGGGCTGTATCGGTGCGGGCCACCTTCACCATGGAGCGTGCCTCGGCCACCATCATCTTCGCGGGATTGCCGCCGTGGCGCCGCCACAATTCGATCACCGCGTAGGGTGCCGGGTAATGTTTTGGGTTGGCTTTGCGCCGTACCTGCTTGCGGATCACTGGCGCCAGGATCTGTCGGCCGGCAAATGAATTGGCCAGGCGCTGTACCAGCCTGGGCTTGTGTGGCGCCGGCCGGCGCTGCACCAGGGCCTCGGCAGCGCTCAACAGCTGGTCCGGGGGGACCACCTTGTCCACCAGCCCCTTGTTGCGGGCGACCTTGGCCCGCAGTCCCCGCCCGGTCAGAATCATGTCCATGGCGTCGGTGGGCCCGATCAGGCGCGGCAGTCGCACCGTGCCACCCCATCCCGGGTGAATGCCAAGCAGGATTTCGGGCAGGCCGATGCGGGTGCTGTCATCATCGGTGGCCACCCGGTAGTCGCAGGCCAGTGCCATCTCGGTACCGCCGCCCATGCAGAAGCCGTGGATTGCTGCAACGGTGGGGCAGCTGAGACGCTCCAGGGCATCGAAAACCTTCTGACCGGCGCGAATGGTGTCGTATTCCTTACCCTCGGCGGCCACCTGGGCAAACTCGGTGATATCGGCGCCGGCGACGAAACCCTTGTCCTTGCCGGAACTGATGACCACACCGGGCGGCGGCTCGATCCGCAGCCGCTCCAGCAGCCGTCCCAGTTCACCCATGACCGCACGGGAAAAGGTGTTGGTGGATGCGCCGTCCACGTCCATGATCAGGTGCAGCACGCCGCTGTCCGACGTGTTCCATTTCCAGTGCTTGACCCTGAGTCCCTCAAACATTGATCGCTCCGTTGCAGTTGGCGCCCACCGTGTCCGGCGGGCCAGAATTGGTTTCAACCCAAGCGTCCAATTATCCCATGTGACGGCCCCAAAAACTGCCCCCGGAATTCACTGACCCGCCGTCCTGCAGGATCTGATTCAGTCCGCCGATATATAGGGTTAGGCGTTGTCACTTTGTTACAAAGTAGGTTTAGGTTAGTGACCTAATTAATTGAAAAAAATAGACTTCTAAATTAACATGCGGAATCGATTCAGGATCGTCGGGTTTAGGGGAGTCCGCCCCGGTGGAAGATTCCTCCCGATCAGCGAGTTTCCAGAGATGACCCAAATGCCGGCCGAGCGGATGAGCGCTGACTTGTACGAAGAGCTGCTGGAGCGCAAGGAGCACGTGATCGCGCTGCACACGCTGGACGTGGACGCGGCGCTGGTGCAGTTTCGCGTGGTCAGCCGACGCAGTGGCAAGTCCATCTACCACTGGGACGAAAACCATGGCTTCGTCAGCATGAAGGCCGGCGATATCACCGTTCCTGGCAGCCGCAAACTGGCTGACGCGCTGCACTACGTGCTGCAGAGCATGCACTACGGCATCTACGTCATGACCGGCTTCGAGCGGCAACTGCGCCACGGCTGCGTTCAATCACTCAAGGAAATCGCCCATGCCCAGGACGGACATGAGCGCAAGGTCATCCTGCTGGCCGCTGACATCATGCTGCCGGGGCTGCTGGCTGACAGTGTCTATCATGTGGTGGAGGATCAGACGCTGGTGGTGCGCCCCCGGCTGCGTGACGGGCGCTGGATTGTCTGAGTGTGGTAGACCTGGCAGACATCTCCGTACTGATCGTTTCCGACCGGCGCCAGGAACGGCGAACCCTGTTCGATGCACTGGATTCCCAGGAGGCCCAGGCCATCTACACCGCCAAGTCCGGTGAGCAGGCCCTGGACTTCATCAGCCAGATGTCCATCTCGCTGCTGGTGGTGGATCTGCACCTGGACCCGGCCGAACTGAAGCAGCTGCTTAAAGCTTTTTCGCGCCAGGCCGGGCACGTCATCGCCATCCTGCCCGAGGGAAACAACGGCAGTTTCGCCTGGGACCGGCTGTCGGAGCAGGTTGGGGATGCGGTCCGCAGTCCGGTGGACGCCGGGGAATTCCTGTTCCGCCTGAACCGCCTTCTTGCCGCGGCGAACGGCCAGCCGGAAAAAGCCAGGTCCGCCAGTATTGAATCCAGCGTCCTGTTTGACGGGGTGGATGACCAGTATGTGCTGACCGATGCCAAGTCCGGCGAGATCGTGGCGGTCAACCCGGCACTGGTGGACACCCTCGGGGGCAGTGCCGAAGACTGGGTGGGTCGCAGCCTGGATGATGTCGGCCTGGAACTATCCGAAAAGCGGCGGCAGTCCTACCTGCGCCAGCTGCGGGCCGACGGCTCGGTCCGCTACAGCGGCTGGCAACGTATCAGCGAAACGCGGGTGAAGCCGGTCCGGGTATCCCAGCGCCTGGGTGCCCAGGACGGCCAACTGGTCAATCTGACGGCACTGCGGGATACCACCGAAATCGAGCGGCTGCGACGCCGCCTCGCCACGCTGGCACGGGTCTACCCCGACCCGGCCGCGGGGCCCCCGGCTGCCACCATGGCAGACCTGATGGGTGAGGGGCTGAAACTGGATTACTTCCTGGTCGTGGGCGCCGATGACCAGCCCCAGGAAAAGCTCACGGTGCTTGCGGCCTACGGCCGGGGGGAACTGAATCATCAGCTGTCCGACCCCGAGGGACACCTGCCATATCGCAAGGTGTTTGCCGGCGAGACGGTGCTGGCTGAGCGGGACGCTGAAAGTGTGATCGGACGAGATGAATTCATCTGTGACAACGGTATCCAGAGCTACGCGGCACTGCCCCTGACCGCTGCCGACGGCACCGTGATCGGAGCCCTGGTGGCGGCCCGCAGGAAGCCGGTGGCGGACTGGTCCGCGGCGGTGGATATTCTCAAGATCGTGGCGACATTTTTTTCCCAGGAGCATGAACTGCGCGGCTTGCGCCGCCAGCACGAGTCCCAGGGCCTGCACGACGTGCTCACTGGTCTGCCCAATCGCATGCTGTTCAATGATCGCCTGAGCTTTGCCCTGAAGGAGGCCCAGCGCACCGGCGAACAGTTCGCCATGATGTTCGTGGACCTGGACCGGTTCAAGAATATCAACGACAGCCTGGGGCATGACGTGGGTGACCAGGTCCTGCTGGCGGTGGCGGATCGGATGCGTGCCAACGTCCGCGGCAGCGACACCGTTGCGCGCTATGCCGGTGACGAGTTCACCGCCATCCTGCGCCACATCCCCCAGAAAGAAGACGTGGACCGGATCTGCAATAAGATCAACAGCGTGCTGGCCGAGCCGCTGCCCCTGGGTGATGGCCAGGAACTGCAGGTCACGGCCAGCATCGGCGTGAGCTTTTACCCGGACGACGGCACCAACGCCGAGCAGCTGCTGAAAAATGCGGACCGGGCCATGTACAGCGCCAAGGGACTTGGGCGCAATACGTTCCAGACCTATGTGGACGAACCCGAGGAGTCTCACCAGCAGAAGCTGGTGCTGGAGTCCAAGCTGCGCCAGGCCCAGGCCAACAACGAACTGCGCGTGTTCTACCAGCCCCAGGTATCCGCGGAAACCGAGGATATCGTGGGGATGGAGGCGCTGATCCGCTGGGAGCACCCGGAACTGGGACTGATCAGTCCCGGATTTTTTATTCCACTGGCCGAAGAAACCGGACTGATCGTGCCCATGGGTGAGTGGCTGATGGGCGTGGCCTGCGCCCAGACCAAGCACTGGCAGGAACGCTTTGGCCTGGATCTGACCATCGGCGTCAACCTGTCGCCGCTGCAGTTGCGTCAACCCGACCTGATCGAAGTCATCGAAAAGTCGCTGGGCGAAACCGACCTGCATCCGAGATTCCTGGACCTGGAGGTCACGGAAAGCATCAGCATCAAGACCATACCGGGCCTGCGGGAAAAGCTGCAGTCACTGCGGGACATGGGATGCCGGATCTCTATCGATGATTTTGGCACCGGCCAGTCTTCTCTGGACTACCTCAAGCGCTTCCCCGCCGACCGGATCAAGATCGACCAGTCCTTTGTGCGCAACATCGGCGTTGATCCCGACGACGAGGCCATCGTGCACGGCACCATTTCCATGGCCCACGAGCTGAAGATGGAAGTAGTGGCGGAAGGCGTGGAGGAAGAAAACCACCTGGAGTTCCTGATCAAGCACGGCTGCGACCAGCTCCAGGGATTCCTGTTCTGCCGGCCGCTGCCGGCGGATTCGTTTTCGCGGCTGCTGTTGGATCGGGAGGCGTTGACCGCCACCGGCTAGCGCCGGCGGCGCCGTGACTAGGTGACTAGGTGACTAGGGTCTTGTACCGACCTTTTTGAATTGCCTGTCGATCCCGCGTATGGTCCAGATCGTCTGCACCCCCGGAGTTCGCTCCCTAGCTGATTCGCCATGCGATTGTTGATCACGAGTCTTGCAGTCGCTCTTGCACTGGCAAATTCTGCCTGCGTAACGACGGCTGATACTTTCGATGTGGATTTCGTCGTTTACGATGACCGATTCCACGGTTTCGTCAAAAAAGGCACTAAAGTCGAGGTTCTCGCCAGCGATTTTGGGTGGGCCGAAGGGCCGGTTTGGGCGGCCAGCCTGAATGCCCTGCTTTTCTCCGACGTGGCCGCCAACAGAATCTATCGCTGGAATGAATCGAGCGGTTTGAGTGTCTTCCTGTCCCCGTCAGGCCATGCGCCGGACGATGCGCCGCAATCGTGGCGGGGATCGAATGGTCTGGCCATCGACGCAGACGGTCGCCTGGTGTTGGCTCAGCAAAGCAGTCGAGCGCTTGCGCGCATGTTGGCTCCCTTGAGCGACCCAGTGCCCGACTACCAGGTGCTGGCGGCAGAGTACGGTGGCAAATCGATAAACAGTCCCAACGATCTGGTGGTCCATCAGTCTGGCGACATTTACTTTACTGATCCGCCGTATGGCCTGGCCGGATTCGAGCAGAGTCCGGCCATCGAGCTGGACTTCTTCGGAGTATTCCGGCTGACCAGGAAGCACGATCTGGTTCCCGTCACGAGAGAGCTCGAGAAACCAAACGGAATTGCGTTGTCGTCCGACCAGTCGACTCTCTACGTGAGTAATTCTGAAGCCGGTAATGAACACATCATTGCCATTCCACTCGACGCAGCAGGAAACCCGGGTCCGTCTCGCGTGTTTTTCGACGGAAGGGAGTTGATTTCGGACGGTCCAGGCTCGACGGACGGAATGACGGTGCACCCGACCGACTATGTCTTCGCGTCCATTCCTAACGGCCTGGGAGTTCTGTCTCCGACGGGTGAACTTCTGGGCAAGATTCCGCTGGGCCAGGTCACGAACCTGGCTTTGGATTCGACGTCTTCGCACCTTTACATCACGACCCCCCATCGACTGTTGCGCCTTGAAATCAACGAGATTCACTAGATTCGGAGTGGGCTTTCGGTGGACGATCCATGAACAGACCACGCAATGTGACCGCAAGTAAGTTTGATGTATTCGGCCGCCTGGTTATCGTCACGAGAGATGGCAGTCGATGGAAAGTCTTCTACGGCGGCATCGACGGAAAGCGGAGGCCCGCGACCGATATCGTGATCCCGCCGGATGTAGACGAAACGCAACTCAAGCAGTACTTGTCCGATCTGTGCCACGAATGGGCAACCACGACCCACCCGGAAGTGGTTCGACTCTGATGACTGGTTGTGGAGTCACCTATCCCGCTTCGCGGGCGTGACTCCGTGACTCCGTGACTCCGTGACTAGGTGACTAGCCCGCCAGCTGCCGCAACACGTAATGAAGAATCCCGCCGTGACGGTAGTACTCGATCTCCTTGGGCGTATCCAGTCGCACCCGGGTCTGGAAGCGCGTTTCGTTGCCGTCGTCAGCGGTGGCTGTCACGGTGACGTGGTCAGCTTCTCCATTGTCCAGCCCTACGATGTCAAAAGTCTCTTTGCCGGTCAGCCCGAGGCTTTGAATATTCTCGCCCGGCATGAAATTCAGCGGCAGTACGCCCATGCCCACCAGGTTGGAGCGGTGGATGCGCTCGAAGCTCTCGCAGATTACCGCCTTGACCCCCAGCAACAGCGCGCCCTTGGCGGCCCAGTCCCGGGATGAGCCGGTGCCGTATTCCTTGCCGGCCAGGACTACCAGCGGAACCCCGTCGGACTGGTACTGCATGGAGGCTTCGTAGATGGAGGTGACCTCACCGGTCGGGATGTGGGTGGTCCAGCCGCCTTCGGTGCCGGGGGCGAGTTGGTTTCGCAGTCGAATGTTGGCGAAGGTGCCGCGCATCATGACTTCGTGATTACCCCGGCGGGAGCCATAGGAGTTGAAGTCCTGAGGCAAAACGCCGTTGGCCACCAGGTACTGGCCCGCCGGGCTGTCTGCCGCGATGGATCCGGCCGGGGAGATATGGTCGGTGGTGATGGTGTCGCCCAGCAGCGCCAGGCAGCGCGCGCCGTGGATGTCGTCAACGGATCCAGTGTCCAGCGACATGCCGGCGAAGTAGGGCGGGTGCTGGATGTAGGTGGAATCGTCCTGCCACTGGAAGCGGTCGCTGACGGGCGACTCGACGGCGTTCCAGTCGTCGTTGCCCTGGAACACGCTGCTGTAGCTGCTGGTGAACATCTCGGCATTGATATTGGCGCCGATCACCTCGTGGATTTCCTGGCTGCTGGGCCAGATGTCCCGCAGGTAGACCGGTGTGCCGTCGGTGTCGGTTCCCAACGGGTCGTTATTCAGGTCCACGTTCATGGAACCCGCCAGGGCATAGGCCACCACCAGCGGCGGCGAGGCCAGGTAGTTGGTCTTCACCTCGGCGTGGATCCGTCCTTCGAAGTTGCGGTTGCCGGACAGTACCGAGGACACCACCAGGTCGCCGGCCCGGATACCGGCGGTCACTTCCTCCGGCAGCGGGCCGGAGTTGCCGATGCAGGTGGTGCAGCCGTAACCCACCACGTAGAAGCCCAGCTTTTCCAGGTCATCCAGCAGGTCGGCGCTTTTCAGGTAGTCCGTCACCACCTGGGATCCCGGCGCCAGGCTGGTCTTGACCCAGGGCTTCACGCCCAGTCCCCGGGCGGCAGCGTTACGGGCCAGCAGGCCGGCGCCCACCATCACCGCCGGGTTGGAGGTGTTGGTGCAGCTGGTGATGGCCGCAATCACAACGGCGCCGTCTTCCAGGTCGAAGCGGGTGCCGTTCATTTCCACCGGTGTTGAGGCCGCGTCGCGGTCCGGCGCCATGTCGGCCAGGGTTTCAACAAAACTCTGCTTGGCTTCGGTCAGCAGGACGCGGTCCTGGGGACGTTTGGGTCCGGCCAGGCTGGGCACCACGCTGCCCATGTCCAGGTGCAGGGTGTCGGTATAGTCCGGCCGGGCGCCCTTGACGCGCCACATGCCCTGGGCCCTGGCATAGGCTTCCACCAGGGCAACCTGTTGCTCATCCCGCCCCGACAGGCGCAGGTAGCGGATGGACTCCTCGTCGATGGGGAAAATGCCACAGGTGGCGCCATATTCCGGCGCCATGTTGGCTATGGTGGCCCGGTCAGCCAGCGGCAGATGGTCCAACCCTTCGCCGAAGAATTCAACAAATTTTCCGACCACGCCTCTTTCGCGCAGCATCTGCACGACGGTCAGCACCAGGTCGGTGGCGGTGGACCCCTCGGGCAGCTGCCCGGTCAGTTCAAATCCAACCACGTGGGGTATCAGCATGGAGATGGGCTGGCCCAGCATGGCCGCCTCGGCTTCGATACCGCCAACGCCCCAGCCCAGCACGCCGATGCCGTTGATCATGGTGGTATGCGAATCGGTGCCCACCAGGGTGTCGGGATAGGCGGTCAGGCTGCCGTCGGCGTTGCTGTGGCCAAACACCACCCGGGCCAGGTACTCCAGGTTCACCTGGTGCACGATGCCGGTGCTCGGTGGTACCACCTTGAAGTTATCGAAGGCGGTCTGGCCCCAGCGCAGAAAGGAGTAGCGTTCCCGGTTGCGCTGAAACTCGATGCGGGCGTTCAGGTCCAGGGCATTGGCCGTGCCAAACCGGTCCACCTGGACGGAATGATCGATCACCAGCTCCACCGGCGACAGGGGATTGATCTGGGACGCTTTACCGCCCAGGGCCTCCATGGCGTCTCGCATGGCCGCCAGGTCCACCACGGCCGGCACGCCGGTGAAATCCTGCAAGACCACCCGTGACGGCGTGAAGGCTATCTCGGTGGACGGCTCCGCTTTGGCGTCCCACTGGCACAAGGCCTGGATATCATCCCGGGTGATGTCCACGCCGTCTTCATGGCGCAGCAGGTTTTCCAACAGAATTTTCAGGGAAAACGGCAGACGATCCAGGGGATAGGTCTCGGCCAGTCCTGGCAGGCTGAAGTAGCCGTAACTGCGGCCGTTGACGTCAAGAGTGGCGTGGGTGCCGAAGGAGTTTTTCATCCGCTGTCTCCGTGCTGAGATAAGACATTGATCGCGCCGTGGCGCCGGATTATCCCGCAAAAAGATCGGCGCGTCAGGCCCTCACAGATTGTCAAGCACTGCCCGGGCAGCGTTGGCGAGCTGACGTGACTGGAGGATCAATCGCCAGCGTGAACCGCCCAGCTGCTGCCAGAGAATGCCAGACCGCACTCCAGCCAGCAGCACGGCACGAACCCAGGCCACGAAACGGTCCTGGCGCAGATACTGTGGGTTACCCCGCACCACTACCGTTGGTTTCATCTGGCTCAAGGTGCGCGCATACAGTTCACCCAGCCGTTGCAGCTGGCTTTCGTGCACGGCCCCGGCATCCAGCGCGTGCACGCGGGCAGCATCTACACCGTCGCGGACCCGCTGGGACATGTCGGCATCGGCCATCAGCCGCCCGGAAAGCTGCAGCAGCGTCATTACCGCACGCAGGATGTCCGGGTCGCGTTCACCATTGAAATGAGCCACCAGGGAGTCCAGGCCCAGCCGCAACCCGCCGGGCGGCTGAAACACCTGCTCAACGGACGCTGCCTCCAGGGCATAAATGCTGTTGATGGAGGTGGCCAGGGCCTGTTCGTCGGCATTGCCCCGGGTGGCCACAGAGCGGGCCAGCGCGGCAGACTGGAACACCCCGGCCAGGGCCATGGCCCGGTGCTTCAAGCCAGCCCCTCCACGGGCGCGTTGCTGGATTCGATTACGGCACCGCCCAGGCAGACGTCGTCCTGGTAAAACACCACGGACTGCCCCGGCGTAACGGCGCGCTGGGGGCTGGCAAACCGCACCTCCACCAGGCCATCACGCACCTCCACGCTGCAGGCCTGGTCACGCTGGCGGTAGCGGACCTTGGCAGTGCAGTCGAAACGGCCCGCCGGTGGCGAACCGGCCACCCAGGACGCCTGGGCTCCTTGCAGGTGATCACAGAACAGCAGGGGGTGGTCGTGGCCCTGGCCCACGTAAAGAACGTTCCGGTCCAGGTCCTTGTGCAGCACGTACCAGGGCTGGCCCGAGCTGTCGGCGCGGCCGCCGATGCCCAGACCCTGGCGTTGCCCCAGGGTGTAGTACATCAGGCCGTCGTGCTGGCCGATGGTTTCCCCGCGGTCCGAGCGGATCTCGCCGGGCTGGGCCGGCAGGTACTCCGACAGGAAGGCCTTGAAGTCCCGCTCCCCGATAAAACAGATCCCGGTACTGTCTTTTTTGTCATGCACCGGCAGGCCGATTTCCCGGGCAAGGCGCCGCACCTCTCCCTTGTCCAGGTGCCCGATGGGAAACCGGGTGCGGGCCAGCTGTTCCTGTCCCAGGGTGTACAGGAAATAGCTTTGATCCTTGTTGCCGTCGGCGCCGCGCAGCAGCTCCCAGGCGCCGTTGCGCTGGCGGACCTGGGCATAGTGGCCGGTGGCGATCAGGTCACCGCCCAGGTCTTCGGCATGTTCCATGAAGGTTTTGAACTTGATTTCGCGGTTGCAGAGAATGTCCGGGTTCGGCGTGCGGCCGGCCCGGTACTCCGCCAGGAAGTGTTCAAACACGTTGTCCCAGTACTCCGCCGAAAAATTGCGGGTGTAAAGCTTCAGATGCAGCTGGTCGCATACTGCCTGGGCGTCGGCGGCGTCCTGTTCGGCGGGGCAGGTGCCGAAGCGGTCATCCTCTTCCCAGTTCTTCATGAACATGCCGGCCACCCGGTCGTCGGACTGGCTCAGCAGCCAGGCGGACACCGAGGAGTCCACACCGCCGGACAGGCCGGCTATGACGTAGTGGCCGGACATGGCGAATCCAGGTAGTGCAGGGTGTCCAGTGGCAGGCGCTGGCCGCTCCGGTAATCCCTGATGTTTTGCAGCACCATGGGGCTGCGCAGCCGATCCTGACGGGCGGTCAGTTCCGCCTCGGTCATCCACAGCGCCTGGATGATGCCGTCGTCCAGGGGCGCGGAACAGTGGTACTCGAGTACCGAGGCGGCAAAGGCGCTGCGCAGGAAGAACTCGCCCGAGGGGCTGGTCCACTGGTAGATGCCGATCAGGGCCTCGGGCTGGACCCGATAGCCTGTTTCCTCGTAGGTCTCACGGGCCGCGGCCTGGACCAGGCTCTCGCCAGGTTCCAGGTGTCCGGCTGGCTGGTTGATCAGGCGGCAGCCGCCAACCTCCTCTTCCACCACCAGGAAGCGGTCGTCCACGCACACCACGGCGGCCACGGTGACGTGGGGAAACCAGGTGTTGCGGACAGCATCATTCATGCTGCTGTAGATGGGGGCTGGCTGCTGGATTGCAAAGCCGGCTCGGCGGCGGAAAAACCGATTTTCCGGGTCAGCTCGATGAAGCGGCGGGCCTGGGGGGTGAAAAACCGGCCCCGTTTCATGACCAGCCCGTAACTGCGGGATGGGAAATACTCGCTCATGTCGTGGACGAACAGGGGTTCGTCGCCGCTGAGACAGATGTCGGTGACGATGGATATGCCCATGTTCAGGGTGACGTACCGCTTGATCACCTCCCAACCGCCGACTTCCAGGGCAACGTGGTAGGGAATGTCGTGTTTCTGGAAGGTGAGATCCACGATCCGCCAGGTGGACAGACGCTTGGGCGGGAGTATCAGGCCATAGGGCGACAGGTCCTGCAGGCTGATCCGTTTTCGCTTGGCCAGGGGGTGATCCAGCGCGGTGATCAGTTTTGGCTGGTAGTCCTGTATCGGCTCGTAGCGGATGTCGGACGGTACTTCCAGCATGGAGCCGACGGCAAAATCCACTTCCTCGTGGCGAATCATGGTCAATCCGTCTTTGCCGATGACGTTGTGCAGGTGGACATGAATACCCGGGTAGCTCTGCCGGAAAGCGGCTACCAGCCGCGGGAGAATGAACAGGATGGTGGATTCCCCGGAGGCGATATTGATGGATCCGGTTTCCAGCCGCCCCAGGGCGGCCCGAAAAGTGTCCGGCAGCGCGCTAAGCCCCTCCACCAGCGGTTTGGCCAGCTCATACAGGGTCTGTCCTTCCGGAGTCAGCCGGATTCTGGGGCCGTGACGTTCGAACAGCACCACGTCCAGCTTTTCTTCCAGGGCGCGAACCTGCAGGCTGACCGACGGCTGTGACAGGAACAGTTCCTCGGCTGCCCGGGACATATTGCCGGTGGCGGCCACACAGCAGAAGGCCTTGAGCGGCTTGAGCAGATCGCCTTTATAGAGGTATCGGGGGGTCTTGCTCACGGTATTTTCCAATATTGGATTTATTAATAATAAATATTGATATATTTGCATTGTCAAATAATGAGTGGGCCGGGTAGTGTTTTTGAAATGACATTGCGGAGGGCCAATGCGCGCGGCCACTCATCCCAGTTCGGCAGCCCAGGCCTTCGATTCCCCACCCTTTGACCGGGGCAGTTCTGCTGCGCCCCAGCTGGAACTGCACACCCCTCAGCCGCCGGACGCCTCACTGGAAGACATCCTGACCCCCGGCGCGCGCCGCTTCCTGGCAGGTCTCGACGCCCGGTTTGAAGCGCCACGACAGGCGCTGCTGAGCACCCGCCGCCAGCAACAGGAGCAGTTCAACCTCGGCTTGCTGCCGGACTATCTGGAGGACACCCGCGACGTTCGGGAACAGGACTGGCAGGTGGCGCCCCTGCCGGAAAGCCTGATGGATCGGCGAGTGGAGATCACCGGCCCGGTTGAGCGAAAGACCATGGTGGAAGCCATGAATTCCGGCGCCCGGGTATTTATGGCGGACTGCGAGGACGCCCTGTCACCGACCTGGGACAACGTACTCAGCGGCCAGCGCAACCTGCGCGACGCGGTTCGGCGAAGCCTCAGCTTCACCGACGACGACGGGCTGATTCACGAGGTCAGCCACGCCAGCGCCATCCTGATGATGCGGCCGCGGGGGCTGCACCTGGTGGAAAAACACCTGGCAGCCGAGGGGCACCCCCTGAGCGCATCACTGGTGGACCTTGGGCTGTTCCTGTTTCACAACGCCAAGGTACAGCGCCAGCGCGGCAGCGGCCCTTATGTGTACCTGCCCAAGCTGGAGAGCTTTCTGGAAGCGCGCTGGTGGAACGATATCCTCGGCGAGATTGAACGGGAGCTGGACCTGCCCGAGGGCTCGGTCAAGGTCACGGCCCTGATCGAGACGCTGCCCGCTGGCTTCCAGATGCATGAAATCCTGTATGAGCTGCGGGACCGCATCGTGGCGCTGAACTGCGGGCGATGGGACTACATGTTCAGCTATATCAAGGTGCTGCAGGCCCACGACCGCTTCGTGCTGCCGGATCGTGAGCAGGTGACCATGGACCGGGATTTCCTGCGCGCCTACTCAAAGCTTTTGATCAATACCTGCCACTGCCGGGGCGCCGTGGCCATGGGCGGCATGACGGCCCAGATTCCTATTTCGGAAGACGCGACCGCCAACTGGGCCGCGGTGGACCGGGTCATCGTCGACAAACGCCGGGAAGCCGTGGACGGGCACGATGGCACCTGGGTGGCCCACCCGGGGCTGGTGCCGGTGGCCATGCAGGTATTCAACGAGATCATGCCGGGATCCAATCAGCTGGCATTGCGCACCCAGTTCACCCCCGGCCAGGCAGAGCTGCTGCAGCCCCACGATGGTGAGATCACCCGGGCGGGCTGGCAGGGCAACGTGCGCATCGCAATGAACTACCTGGCGCACTGGCTCAGCGGCCAGGGCTGCGTCCCGATGAACCACCTGATGGAAGACGCGGCCACGGCGGAAATCGCCCGGGCCCAGGTGTGGCAATGGCTGCGTTATCCCATGCCAGGCGAAGAACGCCTGGATCCCACTGCCGTGCGGCAATGGATGCAGCGATGCGAAGAAGAACTCGCCGCTGGCCCGATGGAAGCAAGCGTGGGGCCCGCGGCCCGGCTGCTGGAATCACTGGTGTTCGACGACCGATTCACCGAGTTCCTGACCGTGCCGGCCTATGACTTACTGGATTGATAAACCCCCTGGAGGACTGACATGACTCATCTGACCACACAAGAACTGGCTCAAGCATGGGAAACCGATCCCCGCTGGAAAGGCGTGGAGCGTCCCTACAGTGCCGAAGACGTTGACCGGCTGCGGGGCACTGTGCCCATGACTTACAGCCTGGCCGAGCAGGGCGCCAACAAGCTTTGGAACTACCTGCAGGAAAAACCGTTCGTCAATGCCCTGGGTGCACTGACCGGTAACCAGGCCATGCAGCAGGTTCGCGCCGGGCTGAATGCCATTTACCTGTCCGGCTGGCAGGTGGCCGCTGACGCCAACAACGCCGGACAAATGTACCCCGACCAGTCTCTGTATCCGGCTGACAGCGTGCCGTCGGTGGTGAAGCGCATCAACAACACCCTGATGCGGGCCGACCAGCTGTCCCACGCCGAAGGCGACGACTCGGTGGACTGGATGCAGCCCATCGTGGCGGACGCCGAAGCTGGGTTCGGTGGCGTTCTGAACGCATTCGAACTGATGAAAGGCATGATCGAGGCCGGTGCCTCGGGCGTACACTTCGAAGACCAGCTGGCTGCGGCCAAGAAATGCGGCCACATGGGCGGCAAAGTGCTGGTGCCCACCCGTGAAGCGGTGGAAAAACTGGTCAGTGCCCGCCTGGCTTCGGACATCATGGGTGTGCCCAGCATCATCCTGGCGCGGACCGATGCCCTGGCCGCCGGCCTGCTGACCAGCGACGTGGACGAGCGCGATCACGAGTTCCTGACCGGTGAGCGCACCGTTGAGGGCTTTTATGTGAGCAAGGCCGGCATGGGTCAGGCCATTGCCCGCGGCCTCGCCTACGCGCCTTATGCAGACCTGATCTGGTGCGAAACCGGTACCCCGGACCTGGAGCAGGCCAAGCAGTTTGCCGAGGCCATCCACGACAAGTATCCCGACCAGATGCTGTCCTACAACTGCTCACCGTCGTTCAACTGGCGGCGTCACCTGGACGATGCCACCATCGCCAAGTTCCAGCGCGAACTGGCGGCCATGGGTTACAAGTTCCAGTTCATCACCCTGGCCGGATTCCACGCGTTGAATTACAGCATGTACCAGCTGGCCAGCGGCTACCGCGATCGCCAGATGAGCGCCTACGTGGAGCTGCAGACTGCCGAATTCGATGCAGAGGACGTTGGCTACTCGGCCACCAAGCACCAGCGCGAAGTCGGCACGGGCTACTTCGATGCAGTGACCCAGGTGATCAGCGGCTCCAGTTCATCGCTGACCGCCCTGACCGGTTCCACCGAGGAGGAGCAGTTCGAGAAGTCCGACGAAGAACCCGCCATGGCGTAAGCCAAGGGCTCCTGGCGGGCGCAGTGCGTCGGTTGCGCCCGCCATTGACCCCGGCCATGCACGGCCCGTTCCGGAATCCTCCAGGGGACGGGCCGTGACGCCGGGGTCGTTACTTTTCGGCGCCGTCCGGCAGCCTGCGCGTGTGTAGTCCGGAGGACTTCACACGAGCGCCATTAAAAGGTGTAAAGCCAACCTCGCGCCCATATAATGAAACCATTCAGCGCCTTTCCGGTCTGCTGAATACAGAGCAGTAAACGAACGCCAGGAGTTCACGTTGAGCGAGTTGCCCGACCAGAGATCTGACCAGGGTTTTGCCGTCGAAGAGGCCAAACCCAAGCTGCGCAAGCCGCCGCTTTACAAGGTCTTTTTGCTGAACGATGACTACACGCCCATGGAGTTTGTTGTGGAGGTGCTGCAGCGCTATTTCTCGATGAGCAAGGAAAAGGCCACCCAGGTCATGCTCCAGGTCCACTACCGTGGCAAAGGGGTCTGCGGGGTCTTCACCCGGGAAATTGCCGAAACCAAGGTCAACCTGGTGAACGATCATGCCCGTTCCAACCAGCACCCACTGATGTGTTCGATGGAGGAAGTCTAGGTGTTCAGCAAGGATCTGGAACAGACAATCAGTCAAAGCTACAAGAAAGCCCGCGCCCAGCGTCATGAGTTCATGACCGTGGAACACCTGTTCCTGGCGCTGCTGGACAACCCCTCTGCATCCCATGTGCTGACTACCTGTGGCGCCAACCTGGACGCCCTGCGCAAGGAACTGGCGGACATCATCGAACAGACGGTTCCGGTGCTGCCGGGCAACGACGAGCGCGATACCCAGCCGACCCTCGGGTTCCAGCGGGTGCTGCAGCGGGCCGTGTACCACGTACAGTCATCGGGCAAGAAGGAAGTGACCGGCGCCAACGTGCTGGTGGCGATTTTTGGGGAAAAAGACTCCCACGCGGTGTATTTCCTGCACAAGCAGGACATCACCCGGCTGGACGTCGTCAACTATATCGCCCACGGCATTTCCAAGCTCACTTCCGATGAACCGGACGCGGCCGGCGCTGAAGCCGAGGCCGCTGAAGGCGGCGAAGGGCGTAAGAGCAACCCTCTGGCCAGCTTTGCCACCAACCTCAATGCCCTGGCTGAAGAGGGCAAGATCGATCCCCTGATCGGTCGCGAAAAAGAGGTCGAGCGGATCATTCAGGTGCTGTGCCGCCGGCGCAAGAACAACCCTCTGCTGGTGGGCGAGGCCGGCGTCGGCAAGACCGCCCTGGCCGAGGGGCTGGCCAAGCGCATTGTTGAGGGCGAAGTGCCCGAGGTGCTGTCCCATTCCACCATTTACGCGCTGGACCTGGGTTCACTGATTGCCGGCACCAAGTATCGGGGCGATTTTGAGAAGCGCCTGAAAGGCGTCATTGCCCAGCTCAAGAAAGAGCCGGATGCGGTGCTGTTCATCGATGAGATTCACACCATTATCGGTGCCGGTGCGGCCTCGGGCGGCGTCATGGATGCCTCCAACCTGATCAAGCCGGTGCTGGCTTCCGGCGATCTCCGCTGCATCGGGTCCACCACCTTTCAGGAGTTTCGCGGGGTATTTGAGAAGGACCGCGCCCTGGCCCGACGGTTCCAGAAGATCGACGTGCCTGAGCCCACGGTGACTGAAACCATCGAGATCCTGCAGGGCCTGAAGAGCCGCTTCGAGGAATATCACAACATCGAGTACACCCAGGCGGCGCTGGAGGCTGCGGCCAACCTGTCGGCCAAACACATCAACGACCGCTATCTGCCGGACAAGGCCATCGACGTGATCGATGAAGCCGGCGCACGCCAGCGGCTGCTGCCGGAAGGGGAGCGCAAGGAGCGTCTGGTGGAAGAGGACATCGAGCAGATTGTCGCCCGCATGGCGCGGATCCCGCCCAAGCAGGTGTCCACCTCGGACCGTGATGTGCTGAAGAAGCTGGACCGTAATCTGAAAATGGTCGTATTCGGCCAGGACGACGCCATCGACGCCCTGGTGTCGGCCATCAAGATGTCACGTTCCGGTCTGGGTGAGCCTGATCGTCCCATTGGCTCTTTCCTGTTTGCCGGACCCACCGGGGTCGGTAAGACCGAAGTCACCAAGCAGCTGGCCATGATCATGGGGCTGGAGCTGGTCCGGTTCGACATGTCGGAGTACATGGAGGCCCACACCGTAAGCCGGCTGGTGGGTGCACCCCCGGGTTACGTAGGATTCGACCAGGGCGGCCTGATGACCGAGGCCATCACCAAGACGCCCCATTGCGTGCTGCTGCTGGACGAGATCGAAAAGGCGCATCCCGACGTGTTCAACCTGCTGCTGCAGGTCATGGACCACGGCACCCTGACCGATACCAACGGCCGCGAGGCTGACTTCCGCAACGTGATCCTGGTCATGACCACCAACGCCGGTGCCGAGCAGGCCAGCCGCCGCACCATCGGCTTCAAGACTCAGGACCACTCCAGCGACGCCATGGAGGCTATTCGACGTATGTTCACGCCGGAATTCCGCAACCGGCTGGACTCGGTGGTTCAGTTCAAGTCTCTGGATTTCGAAGTGATCCTGCGGGTGGTGGACAAGTTCATCATCGAGCTGGAGACCCAGCTTCAAGAGAAGCAAGTCTCCCTCACGGTCACACCCGAGGCGCGCCAGTGGCTGGCTGAACACGGGTTCGACCCGGTGATGGGCGCGCGTCCCATGAAGCGGGTCATCCAGGACCACGTCAAGCGGCAGCTGGCGGACGAACTGCTGTTCGGCCGCCTGTCCAAGGGCGGCGCGGTGACGCTACAGGTGGTAGATGACGAGCTTAAGGTGGATGTCAGTGTGACCGAGCTGGTCGAGGTGACGGAGGATTAGCGCATCCGGTAAGTGATGCGTCCCTTGGTCAGGTCATAGGGTGTCATTTCTACCTTGACCCGGTCGCCGGTGAGGATCCGGATGTAGTGCTTGCGCATGCGGCCGGAGATGTGGGCCGTGACCACGTGCCCGTTATCCAGCTCCACCCGGAACATGGTGTTGGGAAGGGTTTCCTGGACGGTTCCCTCCATTTCTATTACGTCTTCTTTAGCCATTAATCATTCAGTCAGCAAAAAGCGGCGCCCATTGTAATGGCAGGGCCAGGGAATGCCAATGACCGCTGGGTCCCGGCTGATCCACCAGTTGGCCGACAGCACTGATGAACTCGGACCGCGGCATGGGACGCGCCCCCATGCGGAACAGATGGGCCGACTCCAGCTGACAGTCCAGAAGTCCGACGTGGTGGTGGGTCAGCACCCCACACAGCGCGACCAGGGCAATCTTGGACGCGTTGCTGACCGAGTGGAACATGGACTCCCCGAAAAACGCACGGCCCAGCCCAACGCCGTAAATGCCGCCCACCAGTGCGCCATCGCGCAGCACTTCCAGTGAGTGGGCAAATCCCGCCTGATGCAGTCGGGTATAAGCCTGCAGCATGTCCTCGGTAATCCAGGTCCCGGGCTGCCCGTCACGGGGTGCAGCGCAGTGGCGCATGACGGACTCGAAATGCCGGTCCAGGGCCAGGCTGAATCCGCCCCTGCGGATGGTTCGCGCCAGTCGGCGGGAGCAGTAGACCTCGGCCGGATTCAGCACCATTCGCGGATCGGGACTCCACCAGAGAATCGGTTCGCCGTCGCTGTACCAGGGGAAGATGCCCTGGCGATAGGCGTCCAGCAGCCGCTCGGGCTCCAGGTCGCCGCCCGCCGCCAGCAGCCCGTTGGGATACACCGCTGCGGTTTCCACGTCGGGAAACGGCATGGCCACGCCAGGGTCCAGCCAGGGGATCACGTGGCCTGCTTGAACGGCTTGCGCCGCTCCAGTTCCTGGCCGCGCATCCGCTGCACCAGTCGTTCCCGCTCAAGGCTGGCGGCCACGGCGGCGCGCATGGACTCGTCCTCCAGCCAGTGGAAGCTGCGGGTGACCACCGGTTCAAATCCCCGAGCGATCTTATGGGTGCCCTGGGCGCCGGGATCAAACCTGTCCAGGCCGGTCTCGATGGCGTGCTCCAGGCCCTGGTAGTAACAGGTTTCGAAGTGCAGCCCCGTCGCGTCTTCAAAGGTGCCCCAGTAACGCCCGTACAGCGTGCTGTCGGACTGGATCAGGAATGATCCGGCACGGTACTTGTCGCCGCGGCGGGCCAATACCAGGGTAATGCGCGAGCCCAGTGAACGGCCCCATTCCCTGAAAATGGACTGGGTCAGCAGCGCCCAGTTACCCTTCTTTTCGAAGGTGTTGCGGTACAGCCCGTGCATGAACAGCCAGTGCCATTCGCCGGCATCAGCGCCATTGACCCGCTCGAAAGCCCAGCCGTCCCGGCGCAGGCGGTTGCGCTCCTGGCGGATGTTCTTGCGCTTCTTGCTGGTCATTTCGGCGAGGAAGTCGTCGAAGCTGTCGTAGCCCCGGTTCCGCCAGTGGTACTGCCAGTCGGTCCGTTCCAGGAAGCCGGCATTGCGCAGGGTGTCGGCATCCCGCTCCTCCACGAAGTTGACGTGGACTGAACTGAGTCCGTGGCGCTGGCAAAGCCGGGTGAGCAGCCTGGGAACGGCCTGGCGGACCTGGTCATCCTGGCACAGGATGCGTGGACCGGTGGCTGGGGTCAGCGGGCTGGCGCACAGCAGCTTGGGGTAGTACTCCAGGCCCTGCTGCTGGTAAGCCTCGGCCCAGGCCCAGTCGAACACAAATTCGCCATAGGAGTGGGATTTGATGTACAGCGGGACCGCCGCAACCAGTTCGTCGCCCCGGTAGATGGTCAGGTGCACGGGCTGCCAGCCGGAATATTCCGCAACAGCACCGTGCTGTTCCATGGCGGAAAGAAAGCTGTGGTTTATCAGTGGGTTATCGCCAGCAAGCCGGTTCCAGTCAGCGGCCGGGACGTCAGCAATCCGTTCCACCATCTGAGTTCGCAGGGACTCGGACTGGGTCATCTCTGGACGGCGGAAGAGGGCACCGGCAGGCCCGTTGGCAGTAACTGGATGTGCAGGCTCATAAAGTTGGACAGCATGTCCGTGCCGGGCCGTAATTTCAAGGGATTCGCCGGCGTGGAGGGGCATCTGTCTCATGCAATGTGCAGGTCAAATGGTTACACTCCGACCGTGATCGCTCTGTAGAGAAAGTGTGAGCCGAAAAAAAGACCCAACACCGGCCAAACCGGCCTCCGGGCTGGCCCAGCACCTGGTACTAAGGCTGCGGGAAAGCGCCTTCATCGTCCTCACTCCGCTGGCCATCTACGTCCTGATCTCCCTGGTCACCTACGAACAGTCGGATCCCGGCTGGTCACACAGCGGCACGGCGGAGTCGGTTCGTAATGCCGGCGGCGTGGTGGGGGCCTGGATTGCTGACGTCGGCCTGCTGCTGTTCGGCTATCTGGCCTTCCTGTTCCCGGTCATGCTGGCCTGGTGGGGCTGGCTGATCCTGCGGGGGGCCCGGGATGAAAACCGGCAGCGGGCCGAGTTTCTGATCCGCCTGGCCGGGTTTTTCGTGACCCTGGCGGCCGGGGCGTCGCTGGCCTATCTGCACTTCAGCGCCGGCAACCCAATGATGCCTGCCGGCGGCGGCGGCGTGCTGGGGCAGTTTTTCGGAGACGTATTGAGCCGGATCATCGGCTTCATGGGGGCGACCCTGATCCTGCTGGCGCTGTTCCTGGCCGGGATTACCCTGTTTACCGGCCTGTCGTGGCTGGGTGTCATGGATGCCACCGGGGCGCTGTCTCTGAACGGCTGGCACTGGCTGCTGACCCGCCGCGAGGTGATTTCCGAGTGGCTGGCGGGTCGCCGGGCCCGCAAGACCCGCACTGAAATCCGTCGCGCCGACAGCAAGCGCCGTCGCAAGCAGCCGCCGCGCAAAATCAAACCCGAGGCCACGGTGGAAAAGAGCACCCGGGCCCGCAAGGAAAAGCAGTTGCCCCTGTTCTCCAGTATCCCGGCCGGGGAACTGCCGCCCCTGAGTCTGCTGGATGACCCGCCGGAGCAGCATGCCGGCTACTCCCGGGAAACCCTGGAGGCCCTGGCCCGCCAGGTCGAGCTGAAGCTGGCGGATTTCAAGATCGAGGTACAGGTGGTGGAGGTGTTTCCCGGACCGGTCATTACCCGCTTCGAGCTGCTGCCGGCACCGGGCATCAAGGGCAGCCAGATCAGCAACCTGGCTAAGGACATCGCCCGCGGACTGTCGGTCATCAGCGTGCGCGTGGTGGACGTAATCCCGGGCAAGTCCGTCATCGGGCTGGAAATCCCCAACGCCAATCGGGAGACGGTTTACCTGAGTGAGATCCTCCGGTCCAAGGCCTACGACGACTCGGGGTCACCCATGACCCTGGGCCTGGGCAAGGACATCAGCGGTAAACCGGCTGTCGCCAACCTGGCACGCATGCCGCACCTGCTGGTGGCCGGAACGACCGGCTCGGGCAAGTCCGTGGCGCTCAACGCCATGATTCTCAGCATTCTGTACAAGGCCACCCCCGAGCAGGTGCGCATGCTGATGATCGACCCCAAAATGCTGGAGCTGTCGGTCTACGAGGGCACGCCGCACCTGCTGGCTCCGGTGGTCACCGACATGAAAGAGGCCTCCAATGCCCTGCGATGGTGTGTGGCAGAGATGGAGCGCCGCTACAAGCTGATGGCCGCCCTGGGCGTGCGCAACCTGGCCGGGTTCAACAAGAAGATCCGGGATGCGGCCAAGGGGGGCAAAGCACTGAAAGATCCGCTGTGGGAACCGGAGCATCCCGGACAGGCTGGCGAAGCGCCGGAGCTGCAGGCCCTGCCGTTTATCGTGGTGGTGATCGATGAGTTTGCCGACATGATGATGATCGTCGGCAAGAAAGTGGAAGAGCTGATTGCCCGCCTGGCGCAGAAGGCCAGGGCATCGGGTATCCACCTGGTGCTGGCCACCCAGCGGCCCTCGGTGGACGTCATCACCGGTCTGATCAAGGCCAACATCCCTACCCGGATCGCCTTCCAGGTGTCATCCCGGGTGGACTCCCGCACGATCCTGGACCAGACCGGGGCGGAGCAGCTGCTGGGACACGGTGACATGCTGTTCCTGCCGCCCGGCACAGCCAGTCCCGAACGCATTCACGGCGCCTTCGTGGATGATCACGAGGTCCACCACGTGGTGGAGTACCTGAAATCCCACGGGGAACCCGAGTACCTGGACGAGGTTCTAAATGAGACTCAGGTCACCACCGACGGCCAGCAGATCGGCGCCACCGGCCTGTTGGAATCGGCGGAGGACCAGGTTGATGAACTGTATGACAAGGCGGTGTTTATCGTGACCCAGTCCAGGCGGGCATCCATTTCCAACGTCCAGCGTCGCCTGCGCATCGGGTACAACCGCGCGGCCCGGCTGATCGAGGAAATGGAAAACGCCGGAATCGTCAGTCCTCCCGAGCACAACGGCAACCGGGAAGTGCTGGCGCCGCCGCCGCCGGAGGACTCATGATCCGTCTCGCCGTCGCGGCAGGGTTGCTCGCCGTTGGCCTGCCGGCCCTGGCTCTGGAGCCCCTGGACCGGGTGCGGCAGTTCAGCAGCGGGCTGGAGGCCTACCAGTCCGAGTTTCAGCAGGTGGTAGTCGACGAAACCGGGCGGGTAATCGAAGAGTCTTCCGGCAACATGGCCCTGGCGGTACCCAACCGCCTGCGCTGGCACTACCTGGAAGACTTCGAGCAGATTATCGTGGCTGACGGCGACAAGGTGTGGTCCTACGACGTGGAGCTGGAGCAGGTGACGGTGAAGGACCAGGCCCAGGCCGTTACCGGTTCACCGCTGTATCTGCTGATGGAGCCCGGGCTGCTCGAGACTGACTACGAGCTCAAGGACCTGGGCCCGGTGGAAGGTATTGACATGATCCAGCTGATTCCCCGGGAACCGCGCTCCGATTTTGAATGGATCGAGCTGGGATTCAGCGGCGGGAACCTGCAGCGACTGACCATCCGTGACGCATTTGGCCAGCAGACCTTTATCAGCTTCAGCCAGGGCGTACGCAATCCACAGTTGAGCCAAACGGCATTTCAGTTTACCCCGCCGGAAGGCATAGACGTGCTGGGCGCGGACGAGTTGGATCTGGGAGACATCAATAGTGGACTGTAACGGCCATTTCGACAGCGCCTGCCCGCGCTTCGAACGCGAATGCGGCGTTGCGCTTCCTCCCGTGGGGCCTGCCACTGCTCGTCAGCGCGCCTTGCCTTCGCGTCCGATGCATCGCGCAGCCACTTTCGAAATAGCCATTACAGTCCAACTAGCCTGGATTATTCATGAACCCGCAACTTCAATTCCTGATTAAGTTGTTGAATTAAATGCTTAGGCTGGTTTTCAGTCATTTTCGACAAAGACAGTGTTTTGCTGCCGGTTCGTCGCCTGCCGTGGCGGCGCATCTCGCTCGATCCCGCGCCAACCATAGCGGTGCTATGGTCTGGCACGCGATCAACCGACCTGCGCTCACCACGACAACCGACGATACCGGCGTTCATGAATAATCCAGGCTAGCCGCAGTGAATGACGTCTACCGTCCTCTGGCCGACCGCATGCGGCCGCAATCCCTGCAGGACATCGTCGGCCAGGACCACATCCTGGGTCAGGGCAAGCCGCTGCGCAGCGCGCTGGAAAAGAATCAGCCCCATTCCATGATCCTGTGGGGGCCGCCCGGCACCGGTAAAACCACCCTGGCCAGGGTGGCGGCCCGCTACGCCCAGGCCGATTTTATTGCCCTTTCAGCAGTACTGGGTGGGGTGGCCGAGGTGCGCAAGGCTGTGGCCGCGGCGGAGTCCAACCGGGGCCTGGGCGTGCAGACCCTGCTGTTCGTGGACGAGGTCCATCGTTTCAACAAGTCCCAGCAGGATGCCTTTCTGCCCCACGTGGAATCCGGCCTGATCCTGTTTATCGGCGCCACCACGGAGAACCCGGCTTTCCAGCTGAACAATGCTTTGCTGTCCCGGGCCAAGGTCTACGTGCTCAAGTCCCTGGACGGCGCCGCCATTCGCGAAATCCTGGCCCGGGCCCTGGACGATTCCGAGCGTGGCCTGGGTGACGCCGGGCTGGACGTGGAGTCCGACGCCCTGGACATACTGTCCCGGGCCGCCGACGGGGATGCACGGCGGGCACTGAACCTGCTGGAACTGGCGGCGGACCTGGCCGAGGCGCAGCAGATCACCGCGGAACTGGCGGCGGACGTCAGCGCCGGTACGCTCCGCCGCTTCGACCGGGGAGGGGATGAGTTTTACGACCAGATATCCGCCCTGCACAAGTCCATCCGGTCCTCGGATCCCGACGCCGGCCTGTACTGGCTGTGCCGCATGCTGGACGGCGGCTGCGATCCCCGCTACATCGCCCGGCGCCTGCTGCGCATGGCGGCTGAGGACCTGGGTAATGCGGACCCACGAGCCCTGCAGCTGGCCCTGGCGGGCTGGGAAACCTATGACCGGATGGGCTCTCCCGAGGGTGAGCTGGCCCTGGCCCAGGTGGTCTGTTACCTGGCCAGCGCGCCCAAGAGCAACGCGGTCTACGCGGCATTCGGCAGGGCAATGGATGCCGCCCGGGCCAATGGCTCGCTGGAGGTTCCCAATCACTTGCGCAACGCCCCGACGCAGCTGGCCAAGTCACTGGGGCATGGCGACGGCTACCAGTACGATCATGACCTGCCCGACGGGGTCGCCTTCGACCAGGCCTGCTTCCCTGAGGGTATGCGGCCGGCGGTGTACTACGAGCCGGTGGAGGCGGGGCTGGAAAGTAAGATCAAGGCGCGGTTGGACATGATCCGGGCCAGGAGAAAGGGGTGAGCCAGGCCGGCAAAATGGTGCGGGCCGTTAACTGGCGCTACAGGAACTGATCTGATTCCCGGGCGGTAGCAATACGCCGCCCAATTGATGACAATACCCGGCTGATTTGCAGGGACTTATTGTCAAGCCATGCTGGACCCACAACTCCTCCGAAACCAACTCGCTGACACCGTCGATAAGCTTAAGCTGCGCGGTGTTGAACTGGACACCGAGGCCTTCGAATCGCTGGAGGCCCAGCGCAAGGAGTTGCAGGTGGCCACCGAGCAGCTCCAGAGCGAGCGCAAGCAGCGTTCCAAATCCATTGGCCAGGCCAAGGCCCAGGGCCAGGACATCCAGCCGCTGCTGGACGAGGTCAGTGCCATGGGTGATCAGCTGGACCAGCACAGCGCCCGGCTGAGTGAGATTCAGGGTCAACTGCAGGACATCGTCACCGGATTGCCCAACCTGGCCCATGAATCGGTGCCGGTAGGCGCCAGCGAGGACGACAACGTTGAAGTGGATCGATGGGGTGAAGCGCGCCAGTTCGACTTCGAGGTGCAGGACCACGTGGCCCTGGGCGAAGCCCTGGGCGGCATGGACGGCGAAACCGCGGCCCGCATGGCCGGTTCACGCTTCACGCTGCTGTCGGGTCCGGTGGCGCGGCTGCACCGGGCCCTGGCCCAGTTCATGCTGGATATGCATACCCAGCAGCACGGATACCGCGAGTTCAACGTGCCGCTGCTGGTCAACGCCCAGACCATGTTCGGTACCGGCCAGCTTCCCAAATTCGCCGACGACGCCTTCATCACCACTGATGAAAACGAGCGCTACCTGATTCCCACCGCTGAAGTCACTTTGGCCAATCTGGTTGCGGACACCATTCTCACACCGGAACAGCTGCCCATGCGGGTCACCGCCCACACGGCCTGTTTCCGCCGGGAGGCCGGGTCTTATGGGAAAGATACTCGAGGCATGATCCGCCAGCACCAGTTCGAAAAGGTGGAGCTGGTGCAGATCACCCGGCCTGATCAGTCATATGAGGCTCACGAGGAGCTGACCGGACACGCGGAGAAGGTCCTGCAGGCCCTGGAACTGCCTTACCGGAAAATCGTGCTGTGTACCGGTGATATGGGATTTGCGTCATCCAAGACCTACGACCTGGAGGTGTGGCTGCCGGGGCAAAACCAGTACCGGGAAATCTCGTCCTGTTCCAACTGCGAAGACTTCCAGTCCCGCCGCATGAAGGCCCGCTGGCGTAATCCCGATTCGGGTAAACCCGAGCTGGTGCATACCCTCAACGGGTCAGGATTGGCTGTAGGACGAACCCTCGTAGCGGTGCTGGAAAACTATCAGCAGTCCGACGGCAGCATCACCGTGCCCGAGGTGATCAGGTCTTACATGGGTGGCCTGAAGTCTATTTCCTGACCAATAATGCACGTGAGAGCCGGGTCGGGGAGGGCCCCCGACCCGGAGTAACGTCTTACTCTTCGCCCATAAAGGCGGTGAGGAGGTGCAGCAGGCTGGTGAACAGGTTGTAGATGGCAACAAACAACGTCACCGTAGCCATGATGTAGTTGGTTTCTCCGCCGCGGACGATCTGCTGGGTCTCGTACAGAATCAGACCGCACATCAGCAGCACAAACATCGAGGACACTGCCAGCGACAGGGCCGGGATGCCCATGAAGATGTTGGCGATGCCTGCCACGAAGGCCACCAGGATACCGATAAACAGGAATTTGCCGATTCCAGTGAAATCCCGCTTGGTGGTCAGGGCCAGGCCTGACAGGCCCAGGAACGCGATTCCGGTGCCGCCCATGGCCAGCATCACGATCTCAGATCCGTTGCTGAATCCCTGGGTAATCATATTCACGATGGGACCCAGGGTTAGGCCCATGAAACCGGTCAGGGCGAACACAGACAGCAGGCCCCAGGCGCTGTTGCGCAGGGCTGAGGTCAGGAACAGCAGACCGAAGTAGCCGGCAATGGTGATCCACGGCCCCAGATAAGGCATGTTGAACTGCATGGCGCCGTACGCGCAGGCTGCGCTGAACAGCAGCGTCGCGGACAGAAGCATGTAGGTATTCTTAAGAACCTTGTTGGTCGCAAGTACCGACTCTGTGGTGGTGTGCGAAACAGGGAAAGTCCTGGCCATTGATGTCTCCGAATTAAAAGCCGCGCAAATGATACCAAATCATCCGTGAAATCTGGATGCAAATGACTCTTATCCAGGCCTGACCGGTCAGTCGGTCGGAAGCCGAATGAGTCCAGACACGTTTGACGCCAGGGATTGCACCAGGTTCACTGGCGTGGGTTCGAAAATTCCTGCGGCATCCTTCGGGAAAGCCGGCGGTCTGTCGAGACACCACGCCGGATTCAGAATCCCCTAAGCCCAGAGTCTGAATGGCAACATGCCCGCTGCCGCCAGGACGATGCACCACTGCAGCACGGATGCGGCCGCCGTTGCGTTCAGCAGGTCTATTCGTGATGTCTTCCACGTTTTCCTTGCGAGTAGGACCGTAGTCAGCATTCCGATTGGCAGTAAGAACGTGACGAGCGCGAGCAGGAAGCTGGCGGGAGTGAAATCCCCAAGAGCCATGAATGACTGACTTAGAAAGAAAGGTAACGGGACGAAAAGCAGTACCGAAGCGAAGTAAGCCGGGGCCTCCGCTCGTCGGAACATCTGGGAGCGATGTCGAACCAACGAAACAGTGCCGGCAATCAGTACCCATGTCAGCCCGGCAAGTCCCAGGAGCACGCTGGTCCAGTGGGCTACCAGGTTGGCCGCAGGGATTTTTTCGTAGGTCAGAAAGCCGTCGCTGATCAGGTACTCACCGTTGTCACCAGTGAAGAAGGCGTGCGAAGTCGTCGCTCGGTCGTTGGCGGAATAAAGGTAATCGCCTACGGGTTGCAACAGGCGGGCGTCCTGCTGCATTGACGCCAGAACAACGGAATCACCGTCCGCAGATATCTTCATCGCACCGAATACGGTGTCGAGGTAGTCGAACATCTGAAAGCGATTCGGGCTAAGCACATATCGACCGTGCCAATCCGCGATGTCGGGAGAGGGGGCTACCGTGCGCGGAGTTGGCGCGTCGGCAATCTCAAGTGCCTCGACCAGCAGACGGTCCAGTCGGCCATAGTTCGCGGTCTCGCTGTCTGTGTTGACACTGTATGCAAACGCTTTGCGCTCGCCGGGAAATATGCAGAGCATTGCGACAAACCCCACGATGTTGCCGCCGTGACAGTACCCAACGACGCCATGTCGATCCCGACGGGCCAGCCCAAGAGCGTACCCGGCGACCAGGCCCGCTTCGGCTGCACCCGTCCCGACCGGCGTGCCTCTAGACCTCATCAAAGACTCGTCTACCAAGCGCCTGCCTTCAATGGCACCATCGCCCAGCAGGAACTGCGCGAATCGAGCCAGGTCAGCTGCCGTACTCGTGAACTGGCCCGCGGGCCTGAGAAACATCGGACTTGCCGCATACCGCGAGCCGTCGTCAACATGTCCCCAGGCCAGCATCGGGTCGGCATGTTCGCCCTCCTGGGTAGTGAATGTAAACGTACTGTCATGCATCCCCAGAGGCGCCAGCAATTGCTCATCCAGGTACGATTCGTAGCGTTCGCCGGCGATCGACTCAATGATCATTCCAAGCAGGGTGTAGCCCATGTTGGAGTAAGAGAATCGCGAACCAGGCGGCGACCGAACCCGCAACTGAGACGCCGCATCAGGAAAAGCGGCAACAAGTGGAGCATCCTGGTCGGCGCGCTCGCTGAACATCTGCCACATATGCGCGTCGTTGAGGCCGCCGGTGTGATCCAGCAGGTGCCGGACCGTAACGTCAGCGAAACCTGCTGGAGGGTCGTCAGGAAACAGGTCTGTAAGGTATTGAAGCGCGGGCGCGTCGAGATCGATTCGCCCTTCGGTAGCCAACCTGAGGAGACCGGTTGCCAGCACCGTCTTGGTCAGCGATCCGACATGGAACCGAGTATCTGGAGCGAAGCCAACCCCGGTTCTGTTGTCCGACACGCCTGCGGAGCCTGAGGTTATGTCGCCATTCTCATGGACTAATGCCCAGACAATCCCAGTCAGGCCTTCCTCGGCAGCGATGCGCTTAAAGGCGTCTTCCAGATTGTCGTCGGCGGCCAGGCAATCGATGGACCAGAAGAGGAAAATGATCGAAGCCAGAAAAATGGGTGATATTGGTGCCCGCGGCATCAGCAATTACGTCGATGAAGAGTGTAAGTGTTTATTTTCGTTACAAAGATTGCAACGGGTCAGAAGCTGGCAGTTTAGCCCATATAGGGTTGGTCGGGGGTTACGGCCGGTTGAGGTGATCGCGAATGACCCCGAATAAATCTTTCGCCTTCACGCAATCAGGTGATTGAATCATATGCCCGACATGAGCTCGTCGGCGCCCGGCACCTGAACTAAGGCACCCTAACACGCGTTCTTAACAAGGCGACGTTGTTGTATTCCAGGCGCTCTGAGATGTTGTTGTTTGGATCGAGTATCAAGCCTAACGAATAGGTGCCGGGCGCCAAGCTGTTCGGAACGCGGCCAGTCCAGCTAAACGTATGAAATGACCCTGGCGGTGCGGTACCTGTACCGCTGGCAACGACGGTATCGAAGGTAGATATGATCGTATTTGTTGATAATACATACACGATGTCGAAATTTTCTGTGGTTTTACCCAAATTGGAAAACGAGCCCCTCACCGTAAATGTTCCGTTGTTGGGAACAACAATAGTTGTATTTGCCATCGTCTCAGAGACGTTTTGGGTAGTTTGGCTGACTTCAAAGGCTGAAGTGGCTATGTCACGATGGCCATTACTGTGCGGATACAACGACCGCGCCGTAAACGCGTCATCGCCAAACGGGTGCATGCGAGAAAAGGCGGCTCCCGCTGACCAAGACTCCCCCTTCAATGATTGCTTCATGACCGAGGCAGTATTGGAATCGTTATTGTCCAGCAAGCCGAGAGCGTGCCCGAGTTCGTGTACCGCGGTGTAGCGTAGGCTGTTGTTGCCATCATTGGTGTTTTCCGGGGGAGCGCCGAAGTCCCACGCGGTGTTCGAATCGACCTCAATGTCAAACTCCTGGATGTGCTGGCTTTCAAACCACCAGAAACAAGCGTCCAGTTGAATTGTCGTGAGCCCAAGGCCGGAAATATCCTGTGCCGCTATTTCGTTGCGGCCGTTTCCTAAGCGGTAGTTACCGGAGAAATTGACAACCGGATCAAACTCCAAGTGCATCCCCAACATGCTGTTCCAGTGGTCCAGAGTGTTGTTGAGATCTTCGCGGGCCGTGGAGCCAACTGGGAAAGAGATAGTCGAGACTCTGGTCGTGGGGTCTCCATGGAGCACCACAGCATCGCCATTACAGGTTCGATATCTACCTGCATTGGCGTCCGTTGTTAGACAGATGGTCCCCAGCATCGCAAGAAACAGTGTGGTGAATCGTTTCATTGGCGTGCCTCCGGTTGGCGCAACGAGGCGGGTTTACGTTCTTTTGACAGCGAGCGGCCTTGCAGCAGCAGAGTCGAATGTTTTTGTAGAAATCCCGCGTCGATGCGTTCATTTATTTCGATAACCTTCCTGGCGAAATCCTGCATTGATAACGGGGCTACAGCCAAGCGTGTTAACAAGCGTCCGCGTTCTTGTTCCCGTTCCTGACGCTGTTCGAGCGACAATCGTGAGGAATCAGCTCCCCTTTCGGCTTTCATTTGCATAATCCGGGCGACATTTTCCTCGCTGTAAATTGAATCGTCGGTGCTGATTTTTACCTGATCCGTCTGTTCGACCCGAGTTTCTTTGGACTGGATCGCTGGACGTTGGATAGATTGTCGAAAGTCTTCCAAGGGCAGTGTCTGAATACCATCGGCATCGATCCCCACGACGACATGACCGTTGTAGTCCAGCAGGATTTCGTGCTCGAGCGTGCGCGATTTCACGACCTGAAATACACCAAGTTCACCTCCTGCAACGGGAGATATATCCCAGCTACCGGCGGTATGGAACACCACGTAGACAGCACCCAGGAGAAATTCAGGCACATGGGAAGATATAGTCATGGTCCCGTCGTAATTGAGCCCACCAAACAAGCGGATGCGCAATGTCTTGTTGGATTTGGCATAGCGGGTTGTGTCTTTGATTGGCTCCAGCTGTCTGAAGGTGACATAGGTGAACGGCAAGCCAGACTCCGTTTCTGTTTCGTACGCGATTCCAGACACCACGCCTTTGAAGATTAGTGCGGACTGACCGACGAGGGATTCGACATCTTTCGGTGGCGTTGGACGATCAGTTGGCGGTGGAGTCGGCCTGCTGACGCTGGCGCAGGCCGAGATCAGACAGCAAACCCAAAAGGCTACTAGGCTCTTGATAATCGAAGTTTCGAACTTCATCCGGACCTCCTGATTTCGATGACGACATCGCCGCGAAGCGTGATGTCTGCAACTCTCAGACGTGGTCTTGACGTGTTGTTGAATAAGTATAGGCGAGAGGAAAGCTCGGCGCAGATTGGTTACCGCGGTAACTTTCTGGTCAATATTGATAGGTATTTCAGTGTGTTAAGGGTATAATGCTGTATGTTTGTATAGCTTCTGCCACGGAGGGCAGCCCATGTCCGAATACGAACCCCGCCTGCATCCCAAGTACCAGCGC